>Ga0335069_10004820_pt1 | contig 19896 bp, 17 predicted proteins | sample Lox_Sample_11_FD_206714 | JGI IMG/M metagenome (GOLD analysis project Ga0335069, IMG submission 206714) | Soil microbial communities from Loxahatchee National Wildlife Refuge, Florida, United States - Lox_Sample_1.1 | ecosystem: Environmental > Terrestrial > Soil > Wetlands | place: USA... | reverse complement strand
CCGCCAGCGCCCAGGGTGTCAGGCAGAGGAACGCTCCCACGAAGCTGGCCACCGCCTTCCCGCCCTGGAACCGGAGAAACACCGGGAAGGCATGCCCGGCCATCACGGTAAGCGCCGCCGCGCTCATCACCAGCCAATCGCCGCCGCTCATCCGGTCTGCGAGCCAGACGGCGAGGTATCCCTTGCCGGTATCCAGCAGCAGGGTGGCGATTCCGGCGATGCGCCCGCTGGTCCGCATCACGTTGGTGGCGCCGATATTGCCGCTGCCTTTCGAGCGCACATCGTCGCCGGTTTTCAATTTGACCAGTAGATAACCGAACGGGATCGCGCCCAGCAGGTAGGCGATCGCCAGCACCAGGAGACGCGTCATGATGGGATGAGCGGAAACTCCGCTAGTTTAGTGTACACGCTTCCCCCGGGCTTCAAGGTGCTGCGGTAGAGGAAGAAGCTGCGCGCTTCGAATGCGCCGAACTCCATCGAGGGCAGCCCGGCGATAGCCTCCCGCAGCGGCTGCAACGGCAGGCGGTCCTTGATGCGCGCCAGCGTCAGGTGGGGCGAGAAGGGCCGCGTCTCGCGTTCCACTCCCACCGAAGCCGCCGCCGAATCGTTCTCCGCCGCCAGCACGTCGAGCCCCAGTGCCTCGATTCCGCACCAGAAGTTCCGCGGCGCGTGGGGATTCGGGAAGAAGCCCACCCGCCGCACCTGCACCGGAATCGACCCTCGGCGCGGCACTGCCTCCAGGGCCGCTTGTAGCTCGCCCAGCCGCTCCTCCGCCAGCTCGCCGATGAACTTGATGGTGATGTGCAGATTCTCCGGCCGGCTCCATTGGATCCGCGCCGCCGGCTTCAGCCGCCGCAGCACTTCTTCCAGGTTAGCCACCACTTCCGGCGGCAGATCGAGTGCCGTAAACAGACGCATTCGCGCCTAACATTGTACGATGCCTTTCGGTCCGATCCTGCCCCGCGCCTTCTACGCCCGCCCGACGGTCGAAGTCGCCCGCGACCTGCTCGGCAAGGTCCTGGTTCATGGCCGCACGGCCGGCATCATCGTCGAAACCGAGGCCTACCCCGGCGGTGACGACCGCGCTTCGCACTCCTCCCGCGGCATTACCGGCCGCACGCGCGTCATCTTCGGACCACCCGGGCACGCCTACGTCTACTTCATCTACGGCATGTACGAGTGCCTCAACATCGTGGCCGAGCCCGACGGCACTGCCGGATGCGTGCTCCTTCGCGCGATTGAGCCAGTGGCGGGTATCGATATCATTCGCCGCCGGCGCCCCACCGCCCGCGGCATCGAAGATCTGGCCAACGGTCCTGGCAAGCTGACCCTCGCCTTGGACATCACCCGCCGGCACTACGGCGCCGATGTCACACGTGGCCCGCTCGTGGTCCGCGCGCCCCGCGAGCCCCGTCCCGTTCCGATCGCCGCCACACCCCGCATCGGCATCACTCACTGTGCCGACCGTCTGCTGCGATTCGTAATCGCGGGCTCGCGTTTCGCCAGCAGGCCCGAGTGAGTGTATTATTATGATCCGCGAGCGACTGGAACCGAAGCTGGTCGCGGGTGCATCTCTGCCTGAAACCTTACGCATCCTGATGCCGTCGATCGTCAACCCGCGCGAGGAACGGAATGGTGCAGCGGCTGTCACCAGGGGTTTGCTCAAAACCCTGGCGTGCGCTCCCCTGAATGCGCACGTGGATTGTCTTCCAGCGAGGGACAGACCCCGTCGATGGCACAGCTTCGCTCAAGCGTGCAGTCTGCTCTTGTCCTCAGTGTCGGATCTTCCGGCAAAAGCGGCTTTCCTTTACTCGAAGGAATTCCGCGAAAGAGTGGTATCAAGGGTCAGAAGTGAACCTTACGATCTGGTGATCTTGAACGGAGCGGACCTGCTCTGGATTTCGGACGACATTCCGGCGTCGATCCCCAGGATTCTGGTGGCGCACAACATCGAACACCTCTTGTTCGCCACGCAGATAGAGACACTCGGCTGGTTGCATCGGCCTCTCAAGGGACTGCTGCGGAAAGACTGCGCGCGGTTAAAAGCATACGAGCTGAACGGCATCCGCGAGAGCCGGAACGTGATCTTCCTGTCGCGAGAGGAAGCCGCGTACGCCGGCACCTTCTGCGAACGCCTCCGCCCGATAACCATGCCGCCTGTGTTCGACTATGACCCGCGGCCCCGGCCCCGTACCAAACCAGGCCCCACTCTCGAGATCGGTTTCCTCGGCAATTTCAGATGGTGGCCGAATCAGCTCAGCCTGCGATGGTTTGCGGACCAGGTCCTTCCCCACGTAAAATCGCCCCTGCGGATCAACCTTTTCGGACATCGTGGCCCCCGCGGCTGGCGAAACGACGTGCGCATCGTCGAACACGGCGTCGTCGGCAATATTGAACAAGTCTGGGCAAGTTGCGACATCCTGATCTGCCCGGCCTTTGCAAGCGGCGGCGTCTGTGTGAAGTTCGCGGAAGCCGTTTACAACGGAATGCCGGTATTGGCAACCCGGCAGGCGGCCCGCGGCCTGTCCGTCGACGACGACCCGGCCATCGTTCTGCTCGACGAGCCCGGAGAATGGGTCGAGTTCCTGAATTCGCCGGCTGCCAGAGACCTGGCCGGGAAACAGGTCTTGCGGAAAACCACTGCCGTGTTCGCGATCGATACTCACAAAGCCCGGCTTCAGGAGTTTGTGAGGGGAGCGCTTTCCTCCCCCGCCGCCCTGGGCGCCGAGGCGTAGACCACACAGTGGCCTTTCGCGCCTCAGGCGCCTTTCACGCTTTCGCGTACCATATAGAAATGCCTGGCGGACCCTCTTGAGTTTCGGCTGATGGTCCGCTTCGAGCCTCAACCATGCCAGGTACCAAAGTGATTGATGTGGTTTCCGCGATCCACAAGCGGGTTCGCGAGCAGGCCGCCTCGTACGAGGCGCCTGTGGCGCTGGAGGATTGGTCGAATGACCTCGCCAGACTGCATAGCGCCTATAACGCTGCCTATTGCGCCCGCAACTTGGTGGGGAGCGTCCCTCAATTGCCCAACACGTTTCTTGGTCTGATAGCGGGCTGGGTGATCGGGATCGCACAGCGAATGCTCTTCTGGTATACGCCTCAGATCCGGTACTTCAACGAGGCGGCAACCTCGGTGATGAATCGTGTCTGTTCCCTGGAAGAGCGAAAGTTCCGGATCTTTCTGGCCCTGTCGGACCGGCTGGAGAAACTGGAGCACGAAACGCGCCTGCTCAGGGCTGCTCAATCGACAACACCTGCCTCCGCTGGCGGGCCGGAGGAGCCGCGGAGGGCAGCCCACACGCGATCTCGTATCGATGCGAAGGACTTCTACTTCCGGCTTCAGGGGCGCTTCCAGTCCCACGTGCCAGCCGACACGAACCGGCTCGAGATGTATCGGTCGGCAATTGAGAAGCTCGATCCAAAGGTCCCGGAGGGAGCCTGGTTGGACATCGGATGCGGCCGGGGGAAGTGGCTTCAGCTCGCTCGCGATGGCGGGCACTCGGCAGTCGGCGTGGATTCCAACTCGGCCGCGATTCAACAATGCCGCGAGAGCGGGCTCCAGGTAACGGAATGCGATGCCCTGGAATTCCTGCAATCCGCCGGCGATGAGTCGTTCGCCGTAGTCAGCGCGTTCCATGTTCTGGAACACTGCCCTTTTGAGTATTGTTTGAACCTCGTGTACCAGGTTGCCAGAACCCTCAAACCCGGCGGCGTTTTCTTAATCGAGACCCCTCACCCGGGAAATCTGCTGATGGCTGCCGAACAATTCTGGATGGATCCCACCCACGTTCGTCCGATTCCTCTGCCGTTAATGGAATTTCTGTTCGAGTATTGTGGAATTACCGTGGCACATCGGTTCGAAGTCAACCCGAGGGACGAGTCGGAGCACCTGCCCTTTCGTGACCTGGAATTGGCCCACCGGCTGGACATGCTCCTCTACGGACCTCAGGATTATGCGGTGATCGGGCGCGCCGTCAATCGCCCGGGTCTCGATTCCTTAGCGGCTGTAGAGGACCAACGGCCTTGAAGCAGCCCCGGGTAGCGCTCTTCACTCCCTTGCCACCTTCCAAGACTGGGACCGCGGACTACGGCGCCGCCTTGGCCGCGGAGATGGAGAACCTTACCTCCCTGACGGTTTATGAAAAGGCGCCGCCCGGTTTCGATCCCGGGCAGTACGATCACGTCGTCTACCAGATCGGCAATAACTCGTACCATGCGGACATCTACGAATTGGCTCTTCAGCACCCCGGGGTGGTCGTACTTCACGAAGCCAGTGTACATTACCTGGTCCGGTCATTGACCCTCAGCCGGGGCAACGAGAAGGGCTACCTTCGCGAGGTAATGTACGAGGTCTTCGGCAACGATGCCGGGCGTTCCGCCGGCAGGCATCTTCCCATAGAAACGCCGCAGCCCCACGAGTTCTTGATGTTGCGCCGGCTGCTCGATCATAGCCGGGCGTGTATCGTGCATAGTCACTATGCCGGGCGGCTGGTCAGGCTCAAAGGATTCCGCGGCCCCATCGGTGTGGTGCCTCACGGCGTCAGTCTCCGCACCATCGATCCCGGGCCGTACCGCAAGGATCTGGGTCTTGAAGCCGGCACGCCGCTGGTGGGCGTCTTCGGCTATCAGCGGCCCGACAAGCAGATCTGGGAATGCCTGGCCATGTTCAAGGAGCTGACGGAGAGTGTGCCCGGCGCTCGCCTCCTGATTCTGGGAGAACGGCACCCCCAGGTGCCGGTTGAAGACGGAATCCGGGACCTTGGACTCGAAGACCGGGTACTCATCAAGGGATTCCAGTCTCTGGATGACTTCGATGGTTTTATGGCGGCTTGCAGCATCGTCCTGAACCTTCGGCAAACCACCTTTGGAGAGAGTTCCGGTACGATGATGCGCGCGTTCGCGCTGGGGAAACCCGTGATCGCGTCCGCCATCGGCGCGGTGTGTGAATTGCCGGATGACGTCTGCGTCAGGATTCCGCGGGACCGCCATGAGATACGGGTCATAGGAGAGTGCCTGAAATGGCTGATCTCGTCTCCGGCGGAGGCGGCCGAAATAGGAGCCCAGGCCAGGCGATGGGTGGGTGAGGAATGCACCTGGGATCGCGTGGCGCACCGCTATGTCGCGTTTCTCGAGCAGCAGCGGAAACAGGCGGCGAAGGAAAACACGAGCACCCCCTGCGAAGGCCGCGCCGACTCCGGAGGCGAGCCCCCCGCCCTCCACCCGACCACGATCTCGAAGTACCTGTCCCGCTGGATCGATCCCGCCTCGCCCGCCGGAACCTACTTTGCCGCGCACTCGGTGCGCCTGGTCCGTACCGTTCAATTGATTCCTCGCGGCGACGCCGATTGCCGCATTCTGGAACTCGGCTGCTATATGCAAATCACACCCGCGCTGCGCGGCCTGCTCGGCTATGGCGAAGTAAGAGGCGCCTACATGGGGAGCGCGGGCGGACAGCACCGCTCGCGCGTCACCGCCGCAGACGGGGAAGAATTCCATTGCACCATCGACCTTTTCAATTGCGAAGTCGATCGATTTCCGTATCCCGAGCAGTACTTCGACACCATCATCTGTTGCGAGCTGCTGGAACATCTGCAGAAGGACCCGATGCACATGATGAGCGAAATCCATCGTGTTCTCAAGGCAAACGGCATCCTCGTGCTGACCACTCCCAACGCGGTCTCCCTGCGCTCGCTTCGCAACATCCTGTGGGGCGTCCACCCGAACCTGTTCAGCAAGTATGTAATGCCGACTCTGCTGCCGGAAACCATGCACATCAGGGAATATACGCCGAAAGAACTTCTTCGGTTGTTCGCGGATTCGGGATTCTCGGTCCAGTTCATCGATACCACAGCCTACGGCGAAAGGCCGGGCATTTATGGATCGATCACCAAGGCGATTCGCTTCCTGAAGCGGTATGCGCGGCTTCGTGAGGATTGCGTCTACCTGGTAGGCCAGAAAACGAATCCGGTGGGAAGCCGTTACCCGTCGTGGCTCTACGAGCAGATATAGCGGGAGCCGCTCGTCTTCGCTGAAGCTTATCCTGCTGCTCCCATATGAATCTTCGCAGGGCTTGACTGAACTCCACGGGTTGGAGACGCCTCCACCACCAAAACCGGTCCCTGGTCACCTCAATCTCCATGGCACCCAGATAGCGGTGCCCGAGCCAGCATTCCATGTTTTTTTCCTCGGAGATTCGGGCCGGCACTCTGAAGTCGATCTCGAACCGCGGGATGTCCGGCACCGAGCAGAAAAAGCTGAAAGGCCGCATGGGGCGTCCGTCGATGGCCGCTCGCAGGTCCTCTGGCCGATGCGCCTCTTCCAGCGACACTCTCACCGTGTGGGAGTGGATCGTCCGGCCGGCGCCCGCGCAGACGCTGTCCGTGACCGACACCACCCGCGGGACCTCCGGACCAGGTGGAATCACGCGGAGGAAGCCTTCGCCTTCAACGGAGGTGTAGGCGCATGTGAGCCGCAATGGCTGGAACCCGGTGGAAAGACCCTCCGGCAAAATCGCGCTTACTTGCTGCAACCCGTCACTCTGCAGCGGGCCGATGCAAGTCAGCCTGGCTTCGCGGCCTCCGACGCAATCCGCACAGTATTCGGGTGAGTTCCCTTTCCAGAAAGCGGGCTATGTCTTCACAGCCCTTCAAGAACTCCTCCCAGGACTGCCCCCGGTGCCCCAGGGCGACGTAATACCGGGCATCCGAGCGAGCACGCCTGTTCCAATCGCTGCTCATCCTCCACGAAATACTCTTCAAGTCCGGCTGTCGTCCTTCCGATTCACTGTGCAGGATTCACGGGTTTCTTTTCGGGGCGACCGCCACCCGGGCCACTCAAAACCAATGTAAAATTGTGCACGACATGTTGAAGATTCTTCCGCTCCTTGTACTCGCGATCGCGAGTTCCGGGACCGTCCCGGCTGTTGCGGCGACGCTTGCGTACGAATTCGACTTTCACACTCCGGTGGGTTCGGCGCCCCAGAGCTTTTTTTATGAGTCCGACGGTCCAACCGCTCCCGGGACTGGTCTATCCGGAGTACAAAGCTTGCCCGATGTAGGCACCCTCTTTCCGTTAGTGGCGTCGCGCGGATTCGACGGAGATTGGTCGTTCACGGGAATGGGTTCTCCGACTTATGTGTTCACATGGGAAACTCAGATTGGCCTGAGCTTTCCCAATTTGCCCGGCTTTTACGCGTCAGAACCTGCCTTGCTAACGTCGCAAGTCATGTTTGTCGTTACCCAGACTCCGGGAACGGTGGATATCACGATCCAGTCGGTGCCGGAGCCGGCAATGTCCCTGCTGGTTTTGACCGTGCTTGTCTGTATGATCCGACGGCCTGGCACAGTTGCAGGCAATCGCGTTATTCTGATTGAACTGCTGTCTCCAAAGGTACAGTGCGGGCAGGTTGCTCGAAGCGATTGTTAGACCACTCTTCATCCCCGGACCGTCGCCCGCGCTCCTGCGCTGCGCCGGAGTTTTCCGTGGTAATTCCCGTTTACGCTGCCGGGCCCGAATCGGTGAACTCGCTCAAGAACGCTCTGTATCATTTGAAGGCTTCCACTGTCCAGGATTTCGAGATTGTGGTCGTCGACGACGGTTCTCCCAGTAGCGACGCCGTGAGCCGCGTGGCTGGCGAGGCAGGCGCCGGTGTGGTGCGTTTGGACCAACGCAGAGGACCGGCGGCGGCCAGAAACGCCGGTGCCAGGGAAGCCGTCGGCGACATCGTGATCTTCCTGGATGCCGACACCTCGGTGCACCCCGATACCTTGGAGCGCTTCGCCAGGAAGTTCAGCGAGAACCCGCAGTTGGACGCCGCCATGGGCTCCTACGATCAACTGCCCACAGCGCCCGGAGCGGTGAGCCGCTTCCGCAACCTGCTCCACAGTTTTTTTCACCACTCGGCGAACGGTTGCGCGACCACTTTCTGGGCCGGTTGCGGCGCGGTGCGGAAGGACCGGTTCCGGGCGTTGGGAGGCTTCGACGAGAGTTTCCACCAGCCGGCCGTTGAGGATGTCGAATTCGGCTTGCGTCTGAGCGCTGCCGGCGGGGCGATTCAACTTGACCCTCAAATCCAGGTAACGCACCACAAATCCTGGAGCCTGGGCTCCATGGTTTGGACGGACTTTTTCGCCCGCGCAATTCCCTGGGCACGAATCCTTTATAAGTACCCTATGCCGGCTGGCCTCAACTTTAAGGTCAGCGACCGCATGAGTGTTGCGCTGGCGGCTCTCACGCTCCTGTTCACGGTTGTCGCGTTACTCCATGGCGGCCACTGGTGGGTGGCGCCGGTTGCCACTTCCGCGGTGATCGCGGCGCTGAACTGGCGGCTCTTTCGCTTCCTCGTACGTGCAGCAGGCTATCGCGACGCTGTTCTCGGTTTCCCGCTTCTGTTTGTCTATCTGGTTACATGCGCCGTCGGGCTGATCGGGGGTATTGCGTTAGCCGAGCACCGGCGGGATCGCTGGCTATGGCCGTCGGCTGCTCTGATCGGCCTGGTGTTACTAGCCCTTCAAGTTTCCGGTGGAGCATATCGAGCCGAATTTACCGGGCACCCCGACGAAGCTGCGCAGTTCGTCTCCGGACTGATGGTCTATGACTACCTGACGCAGTTGCCGCCGGGCAATCCAATCGCCTGGGCGGGACAGTATTATCTGCATTACCCGAAGGTCGCGATCGGCCACTGGCCGCCCGCGTACCAGCTGATGGAAGCAGTGTGGTGGCTCTTTGTAGGTCCTTCCCGAATCACGGCCATGCTGCTTCAATGGCTGATCGGGGCAGTGGCTCTTACCATGCTCTACCGGCTCGCCCGGTCTGTTCTGTCGCTTCCTGTTGCAGTGGCGATCGTCGCGCTCACCATCGCCGCGCCCGTTTTTCAAGAGAGCCTGGAACAAACCATGGCGGATCTTGGCTGTTTGCTCTGGGGCGTACTCGTGATGCATGGCGCGATTCGCCTGGTCGATCAGCAGGATCGGACCGCGTTATTCCTGGTTGTGTTCGGGTTGCTCGCCGCGGTTCTCACCAAGGGCACGGGCCTTTTCCTGGCTCCTGTGCCCCTGGTAGCGTTGCTCGCCAGCCGAAAGCCCATCCACGTGCCCGCTCGTTGGCTCCTGGCCGGAGCGGCGTGCCTTCTCGGCGCCGCTGCCTGGTATTGGGTCAATGGTGGAATCCGGGCCTGGGGCGGCATGTCGTGGGATGTGCCGTGGCCGGGACCGTTGATCGGGCATCTTGCCGGCTGGGGATTCCTGGCTCTCGCGGCTTTCGGCCTGCGGCGAACCCCCCTCGCTCTAGTAGCCGGAAGCTTGATCGTTTGCATGCTGGGCGCCTCCATTCTGGTGCGCGCCATGCGGGAGGAGCGCCACTGGATCGTCGCGCTTCCCGCCATTCTTCTGCTTTCCGGAGTCGCCGTCAGCTGCTTCCAAAGACGGTGGGTCGCAATCTGCCTCCTGCTGTCGGCCGCAGCGCTCTTCCCGTTTGCCAGGTACCGCCAGTCGCCCACCGAATTTGGCAAGCTGGCGCGGCAATTGGTCCTGCCTTCCCGTATGCTGGTCTCATCGGCGGGGTCGGGCGAAGGACCGTGGATCGCGGTCGCCAGCCTGGCCGAGCATCGCCCCGGCAGCTTCCTCATGCGGGCCACCAAGGTGTTGGCCGAAACCGGTTGGAGTGGTGAAGGTTATCACCTGTTAGCGGAGACCCCGGCGGCGGTCTCGCGACACCTGGATGAACTGGCTGTGGACATCGTGATCCTCCACACGCCTGTCGGTCGGATCCCGCGGCCTCATCACGCGCTCCTGCGTGATGCCGTCAGCGATCGTTCGGCATGGACCCCTTGCGGGAAAGCGCACAACCTGCTGGCGTACTGCCGGACCAAGGCTCCCGAGTTTTCACGCCAGCCGCTCCGCTTGAAGGTGTACGGCTGGGACTTTGAAGAACGGATTCGTCCTTAGATCCGCGTCACCGGTTCTCGTACCACTTCAGCCGCGTCGAATCGATACAGGCGACGTCCGGACGGCGGTCGCCGTTGAGGTCGGCAATCGCGCAGGCAGCGGCTCCCATGCCCCCCTTGTCCAGATCCGAGCGCACCCAGCGCTTGCCGTCGTAGCGGTAGACGTAAACGCTGCGCGGCTGGCCTCGGAAGCCGGCGACGATCTCGTCGTTGCCGTCGCCATCGAAATCGCCGGTCTGAATGGTGTGGCCGTCGAGCAGCGAGTCGTCGATCACTTCGCGGCCGTGCTCGCCGTAAACCACCACCTGGTTCCCGTGCCACGGCTCGATCGCCGCCATGAAGTGCGTCTTGCCGAGATGGCCGATGGTCACGTCGCTCGATCCGCTCTTGGGCCACGGTGCCGGATCGCCCTTGGCCAGCTCCGTGCGGGTTACCTTGCCGTCCTTCGCAATGCAGAATTTGTGAATTCCCGTGAAACTCGCCGTCAGGATGCAGTGATCCTCCGTGACGAAGATGCCGTGCACCACGCCCGTGTTCTCGGTACTGATCACGCGCCGTTTCCACTCGCCGGGCGCGTAGTACACCAGGGGAGTCTGTCCGCGGTAATCGGGACCCGAGGCATCGGGCGCGGTGAGCGCGGCGTTCACCACCACCGGCTTACCGTTGCCGAAGATGTCGGCGACGCGAAGGCGGTGGCTGGTGGGCAGGCGATCGATCTCTGTGGCGGTCCAGGGCTCGCGCGGGTCGCTTCCGGGCCGGAGGACGGTCACCAGCCCGATGGAGTTTTTCGCTTCGTTGCTGAATTCGCTGGCCAGCACGATTTCATTGCCGATGACGGCGCAGTTGATCATGCGATTCTGCCCTGTGGCGAGGACGTGCCGCTGCCAGCCGGGGTTCTCGAACCAGATCAGCTCGCGCATCCCGCTGGCCAGCGCGATTAGGTCTGGCTTGCCGTCATGGTTGAGGTCGGCCACCACCACCTGGTATCCGCCGCGCAAGTCGTTGGCGATGGTGTGCTCGACGAAGCTGGCGGGCGGCGGAGCGGCGAGCAGCGGGAAAGCCGCGGCGAAAAGCAGACAGCGCACGCTCCACAGTATACTTTCCTTCAGCTATGAAGAGAATCCTGTCTGTGGCTCTGCTTACTGCATCCGTGGCTGCCGGCCAGTTGAACGATCTGAAGCAACTGACCCACGGAGGCCAGAACGCCGAGGCCTATTGGTCGCCCGACGGCAAGCGTCTCATCTTTCAGACAACCCGTCCGCCTTACGATTGCGACCAGATCTTCATCATGAACGCCGACGGCAGCGATCAGCACCTGGTCTCGACCGGCAAGGGCCGTACCACCTGCGGCTACTTCCTCAAAGACGGCAAGCACATCGTCTACGCCTCGACCCACCTCGCCGGCGACGCCTGCCCCGCGCCGCCCGACCGCAGCAAAGGCTACGTCTGGGGCGTGTTCGCCGGCTACGACATCTTCGAGGCCACCGACACCGGCAAGATCGAGAGGCGCCTGACCGATGCGCCAGGATACGATGCCGAAGCCACCGTCAATTGGAAGACCGACACCATCGTGTACACGTCGCTGGCCTCCGGCGACCTGGATTTGTGGACCATGAAGCCCGACGGCAGCAACAAGAAGCAGATCACCAACAAGCTCGGCTACGACGGCGGGCCGGCCTTTTCGCGCGACGGCAAGATGATCGTCTGGCGCTCGGGATATCCGAAAACGCCGCAGGACACCGCTAAGTACAAAGAACTGCTCAAGGAGAATTTGACGGCGCCCATGAAGATGGAGCTGATGGTGGCCAACGCGGACGGCAGCGGCGCGCGCCAGATCACCAATTTCGGCTGCGCCAGCTTCGCGCCCACCTTCACGCCCGACGGCAGGAAGATCCTCTTCTCCAGCAACAGGCACGAGTGCGACAGCCGCAAGTTCGAGCTGTACCTGATCAACGTGGACGGCAGCGGTCTGGAGCAGGTGACCCATTTCGGCGGATTCACCAGCTTCCCCGAGTTCTCGCCAGACGGCAAAACGCTCGTGTTCTGCAGCGACAAGGACGCCAGGGAACGCTACGAGTTCAACATTTTCACGGCGAAGTGGGAGTGATATCCGCTTGCTTCCCGCCCCGCCAGATGATAGCTCCAGAAGGGGGGTAATCCATGCTACGACGCGACTTGCTCAAAACCGCGGCCGGCGCCGGCCTGACCATCCTCAAGAGCGGCACTCTGCGCGGCCAGAACGCGCCCGGCAACAAGCTGAACATTGCCCTGATGGGCGTGTGGGGCCGCGGCACGGCGCACTATAACGTTTTGCTCCGCGAAAACGTGGTGGCGCTCTGCGACGTCAACGACAACCGCACCAGGGAAGCCCTGGAGATCTTCCCCAAGGCGAAGACCTATTGGGACTGGCGCCGCTGCCTGGACCAGAAAGACGTCGAGGCCGTAGTCATCTGCACCGCCGACCACCACCACGCCTTCATCGCCAATTGGGCCCTGAATCGCGGCATGCACGTCTACTGCGAAAAGCCGCTGGGCATCACGGTGGAGGAAGCGCGCACTGTCCGCGCGAATTACCTGAGCAAACGGACTAAGCTGGCCACCCAGCACGGCACGCAGCGTCACGCGTACCCGAACTTCGAGCGCCTTCGCGAGCTGATGCTCGATGGCGCCGTCGGCGAGCTCCACACCATCCATGGCTGGGACAGCCGTCAGTTGCCGCGCCCCGGATACCCCGAAGGCGAAGGCATGGCCCCCGCGTTCCTGCACTACGAGCAGTGGATCGGCCCCTCGCCCTACCATCCCTACAGCCCGCAATATTTCGGCGGATCGTCCGGGATGAACTGCCTGTTCTGGAACATGTACCGCGATTTCGGCGTCGGCCAGATGGGCGACATGGGCGCGCACACCATGGACCTGCTCTGGAACGCCATCGACGCCGGTGCACCCACCGCCATCGAAGTAGACCAGGAAGTCAGCGACAAGTACGACCCCAACATCACGCCAGTCAAGCTCAAGGTCACCTTCGACCACCCGGCGAACCAGTGGCGCGGGCCGGTCAAAGTGGTCTGGTATCAGGGCGGGCTGAAGCCCAACGCGCCCAAGAACTACATCGACGTATCGCGCATCGCCAACGGCGCCATCTTCGAAGGCACAAAGGGCGCGATCCTGGCCGACTTCACCACCCGCGTGATCATCCCGAACAACGACGATGGCGACCTGACCTACTACAAGCGGCGCTCGAAGGAAGAGACGCTGCCCCTGATCGGCGGCACTGGCCAGGTGACGCAGGCGCAGGCGGGCCGGGGTGCACGCGGGGGCCGGGGCGGCGGGGGACCGCAAGGCGGCCGCGGTGCCGGTCGTGGTCCGGCGCTGCCGGCGGGGTTCAGCGGCATGCCGAGCGCGGAAGTCGGCCCCAACGGCTTCCCCAAGGTGCAGATGATGGAGGGCAACGTCCCCGCCGCGCTGGCGCTCCCCAACACTAACGTGCAGAACATTCTGGCCGCCGAAAAAGAAGGCCGCGAGATCCCGGCGGGCGACAGCCTCTTCCAGATGGACTGGCTGGACGCCTGCAAAGGCAAGAGCAATAGCGTCGTCCACGGCACCAGCAGCAAGACCCATTGCGATTTCGATTACTCAGGCACGATGATCGAGCAGATGCTCCTCGGCCTGGTCGCGCATCGCGCCGGCAAGCGCCTGGAGTACGATCCCGCGTCCGGGCGGGTGACCAACATGTCCGAGGCCAACGACTGGCTGAAGCGGCAATACCGGTCGGGCTGGACGCTGAACGGGTGAGTGGAGCAGGCCTCCCGGCCTGCTCATCGGCCCTGCCCCACCGCCCGATACTCGATCTTCCGCACCGCCCCCGTGGTGTTGTACGACGCAAACCCCAGCGGCGCCGATAGCTTGATCTCTCCGTACCGCAGACTGATCTTGCGCCCGCCGATCTCCGCATTCACGATCGGCCGGTCGTCGATCCACGCCATGATGCGCTCGTCCGTCACCTGAAGCCGGAAGCCGTACCAGTGGCCGGTCTCGAACGTAAAGTAAGTGCGCGTCTCGTTGTCCGAAGCGTCCCAGCCGTCGATACTGGAGAGCCCGACGATATCGCCGCCCCAACCCCCGGTGACCCATGTGCAGAACGAATCGCCGACCGGAAACGTCAGGCTGGCAAAGAAATCTCCGCCGGACAAGCGCGCCGCCTCGAAGCGCACTTCGTAATTCGACCTCGGGAACTCGCCCGTGTACGTCACACCCGCCAGCGGTTTTCCGGGCCCGATCACCAGCGTGCCGTTCTCCACCCGCACCGGCCCGCGGCCCGTGAATTCCGTCTCGCGCCAGCCCGCCAGCGATTTGCTGTCGAACAGCGGCCGCCACCCGGTCTGCGCGGGGGCGGCTACAGCCAGCGACAAAGCGGCCACGAGTCCAAACCCGGACACCATTCGATTAGGGACTATATCATGAGGGTGTGCTACGCGCTCTCCGATCGATCTGGTTGTGGACCGCCAACCTCGCCCTGATCCTGCTCTGGGTGCCGGTCGTGGTCGTGGTCCGGCTGTTCGACCGCGATCCGCGGCACGTGCGCACCGCCCACTGGTTCCGCGGCCTCGCGCCCGTGCTGGCCAAGGTTAATCCGTGGCGAATCCGGATCTCCGGGCGCGAGCATCTCCGCCACGATCAGGTGTACGTGATCGTGAGCAATCACCAGTCGCTGGCCGACATCCCGGTGATTTCGCTCCTCGGGCTCGACACCAAGTGGCTGGCCAAGGCCGAGCTGTTCCGCGTCCCGGTGTTCGGCCCCATGATGCGCATGGCAGGCGACGTGCCCGTGGATCGCGGAGACCGCCGCAAAGCCGCCCGCGCTCTGCTCGAATGCGCCCGATACCTCCGGCAGGGCTGCTCGGTGATGTTCTTTCCGGAAGGAACGCGCTCCCGCGACGGCAAGGTGCTGCCCTTCAACGACGGGCCGTTCCAGCTCGCCATCCGCGAGCGCGTCCCGGTTCTGCCGCTGGCCATCGCGGGTTCGGGAAACGCCCTGCCCAGGAACTCCTGGCTCTTCGGCCCGGCACAGGATATCCATCTGCGAGTGCTGGAGCCCGTCGCGGCAGACAGGTGGGACACAACTCAGGCCGCGGATCTTCGCGATCTGGTGCGCCAGAAGATTGTGGATAGCCTGGCGGCTACCGCATCCGGTCCGCCTCGGTCTTCATGACGAGGGCGTTGTGCCGCGCCTGGTCGGCGTAGACGCTGTCGATTGCGGCCGACTGCTCGCTGAACTTCGCACCTTCCAGAACCTTGGCCTTGTTCAGCGTCATTTTGCCGAGCTGGTAATTGGCCATCCCGAGATAGAACAGCGCCGGCCCCATCATCGCATCGTTGCCCTGAATCAGCGGCAGGGCGGCGCGCAGGTTCTTGTCGGCGTTGGCATATTGGCTGCGATCGCCATAAATCACGCCGGCGATCCAGTATCCCCGCCCCAGGCTGGCGCTGTGCTTTTTCTCCCACTGAGCGGCGTTCACTCCCTCGGGTGCCTTCGTGTGTTTATTCAGCGAAGCGGTCAAGCGGTTGGCCAGGGTCAGCGCACGGTCGGGTTGTTTGCGGTTGAGGGCGTTGTCTGCCAGCACCAGCAGAAGATCCCCGTTCTCCGGGAAGTTCGCCAGCGCCTTCTCGGCAATTGGGATCACCTTCGAACCCGAGCCCGTTTGCGTCAGCGCAACCAGGTACGGGCCGTAGGCGGTATCGAGATACGGGCTCTTGGGATTCTCCTGTTCCAGTGTAGAAATCAAATCCACCAGGGTGGGCGCGGGCGACGCCAGCGCCGCTTCGCACAAGGAATACTCAGCGTACTGGGCGATGCTTTTGGCATGGGCGACACCGTTGGTCCATGCCTGCTTGGCATCTTCCGCCTCCGGCGCGGGAGCGGCGGCGGCTTCCGCCACCATCGGGAAAATCTCCAGCGCCAACTTCTTGATTTCCGGGACGCTTTTTGCAGTGACTGCGTCTTTCAGGCTCTGGTATTTGTCTTCCAGCGTGTCCGCCGCGGCCACAACGGGACCGGCGAGGAGAACGAGCGCCACTAACGCGGGCAGCTTCACGGCACCTCCTCACTCCCGGTGCGAGAACCGGGAGTCCTTCATCTGAATTCGATCTGAGATGATTGTGCTCCTTTTTGGGTTTGAGTGCAACAGTGGGCGGGCTCGCGGGGCTCCCGGCCTGCCCGGCGCGCGTAGCACGCCTCTCTTACGCCCCGTGCCGCGAAGCTGCCTCCGCCGCAATCCGGTTCGCAAAATCCCCGATCTCCCGCGCCGTCCATCCCTGGCTCAGACCATGCAGAAACGCCGCCGAGAACGCATCCCCCGCGCCGACCGCATCCGCCACCGTCACCGGATGTCCTGGACAATCCGTCCGTTCGCCGTTCAGGTAAATGCTGCATCCGGCCGCGCCGCGCGTAATGCAGGCGGACGGCCACTCTCTCGGCCCGAACATGCGTTCGAGTTCGGCGGCCTCGCTCTCGTTCAGCTTCACCACGCTCGCTTGCCGCAGGAGTTCGGCAATCAGCGACGGGGTGTAGCAGTTCGGCCGCAGATTCACGTCGTAAAACCGCCGGGCCCGCGGGCAAGCGTCCACCAAATCCTGCGTGAGCCGCCGCATCGCGGGAGCGGTCTGATGGAGCGTCCCGAAGCAGATCCAGTCGGGGTCGAATCCGATCGCGCGCGCCGGGATGCAATCGTACGCCGCCGGCCGGTGGATGGTGAAGGTCGGCTGGCCCTCCGCATCCAGCGCGACCGTAACAGTGCCGGTAGGCGCCCCACGCACGGTTTCGATGTAGTCCGTGGGAATGCCGCGCCTGGCCGCTTCCGCCAGCGCAGCCCTTCCCAACTCGTCATCGCCCACCGCGCTGACGAACGCCACATCGTGTCCCAGCCGCCGCGCCTGCACCGCCAGGTTAAACGGCGCGCCGCCCAGGTGCGCCTCGCCGCCGATCAGGTCCCACAGAATTTCGCCGATAGAAAGTAGCTTCACGGTGATAGTATCGAGAATTCAGCATAAACCCTTATGAGCGCCAGCGGCACGAACATTTATCTTCTTCGCAGCACGGCGGTGGCAGCGCTGGGCGGGCTGCTGTTCGGATTCGACACCGCGGTCATCTCGGGCACGACGCAGGCCCTGACCCAGGTCTACTCGCTGACCCCGACCATGCTAGGTGTCACCGTGTCCAGCGCGCTGGCCGGAACCGTGGTCGGTTCGGCCACTGCCGGCGGCCCCGCCGACCGCTGGGGCCGCAAAGCGTGTCTCGGCGTTCTGGCGGTGCTATACGTGTTGACCTCGATCGGCTGCGCCGTCGCCTGGAATTGGCCCGCGCTCCTGGCATTCCGCGCCATCGGCGGACTGGCCATCGGAGGATCCAGCGTCATCGGACCCATGTATATCGCCGAGATCGCGCCCGCCGCCAAGCGCGGCCGGCTGGTGGGGATGTTCCAGTTCAATATCGTGGTCGGCATCCTGCTGGCCTACTTCTCCAACTACCTGATCGGCACCCTGGGATTCGGCGGGGAGGAGTGGCGCTGGAAACTGGGAATCGCCGCCGTGCCCGCGGCGCTGTTTTTCGCGCTGCTCTACGGTATTCCGCAGAGCCCGCGATGGCTGGTACGCCAGGGCAGGCTGACGCAAGCGGAAGAAGTCCTAAGGCAAACGGGCGAACCAAACCCCGCCGCCGAGGTGCAGGACATCCTGGATTCCATCGGCGCCGAGCGCGAACACGCGTCCACGGGTTTGTTTCAGCGCCGATTCCGATTCCCCATATTCCTGGCCATCTCCATCGGCATGTTCAACCAGCTCTCGGGCATCAACGCCATCCTCTATTACCTCAACGACATCTTCGCCCGCGCCGGCTTCACCAAGGTCTCCGGCGATTTGCAGGCCGTGGCCATCGGAGCCACCAACCTGATCTTCACCATCATCGCCATGAGCGTGATCGACCGTCTCGGCAGGAAGAAGCTGCTGCTCACGGGAGCAGTCGGAACCGCGCTCTGCCTGGCCGGTGTGGCGGCCATCTTCGCCACCCGCCAGCACGAAGGATGGCTGCTCTGGCTGCTGGTAGCCTTCATCGCCCTGTTTGCCTTCTCGCAGGGCGCGGTGATCTGGGTCTACTTGAGCGAAGTCTTCCCCAACGTGGTCCGCGCCAAGGGACAGAGCCTCGGCAGCTTCACCCACTGGATCATGAACTTCGCCATCTCGCTGGTGTTCCCGGTGATGGCCGCCGAATCGGGGGCCATTCCGTTCGGATTCTTCGCGGCCATGATGGTACTCCAGGTGATCGTCGTGTGGCGCTTCTATCCGGAAACCTCGGGCATCACGCTGGAGGAGATGCAGAAGAGGCTTTCCGTAGGGTAGGCCTCCCGGCAGCCTCCCGGCCTGCCCCGCTCCGCAGGCGCGTTACCATGAGGAGAGCAGTGCACTCCCACGCCCACAGCCACGGCCATTCTCACGGCACCGGCAGCATTCTGCAATGGTCGCTGGCAGCCACAACATTGTTCGTCCTGATCGAATTCGCGGCCGGACTCAAAGCCCGCTCCCTGGCGCTGCTCTCCGATGCCGGACACAACTTCACCGACGCGCTGGCGCTCGGCCTCGCCTGGGCCGGCGTCTACCTCCAGGCCAAGCCGGCCGACGAAATCAAGACCTACGGCTACCACCGCGCGAGCGTCCTCTCTGCCTTCGTCAACGCCCTCACCCTGGGCGCGCTCTCCATCTGGATCCTCTACGAGAGCGTGCTGCGCCTCCGTGAGCCCCAGACGGTGCAGGAGGACATCATGATCGCGGTGGCCGGGCTGGGCCTGCTGCTCAACGCCGGCATCATGCTGGCGCTGCGCACAGCCAGCCGCGGTGACATCAACATCCGCAGCGCCTTCGTCCACATGCTGGGCGACGCCCTCGGCTCCATCGCCATCGTGGCCGGCGCCCTGGTCATCCGCTACACCGGCTGGATGGCCGTGGACCCGCTGCTCTCCATTGCCATCGCCCTGCTCATCATCTGGACCGCCTGGGATATCGTCCGCGAATCCCTGAACATTTTGCTCGAAGGGCTGCCGCGCGGCATCAGGCTGAACGACGTCGCCGGTGCCATGGGCGCGATCGAAGGCGTGCTCGACGTCCACGACCTGCACATCTGGAGCCTGGGCTCCCAGACCCACGCCCTGAGCTGCCACGTCAAGATCGAAGACGTTCCGCCGTCAGCGAGCGACGCCATTCTGCAGCGCCTGAACGGCATGCTGGAATCGCGCTTCGGCATCTCCCACACCACCGTGCAGTTCGAGCATGCGAGCTGCGCCATCAGCGAGAACGGGTGCGCCATCCCGGTGCCCGAACATCACCATCACCATGAGCACTGAAACCGGGCGGGCCGGACGGCACGCCGCACCGCTGTCTCAAATCGGGCTGTTCGCGAGCCTGACCGAGACCGAAACGCAGGCCCTCGCGCAACGCGCCGTGGAACGGCGCTTCGCCGCGGACGAGATGCTTTTCTGGGAGGGCGAGCCGTGCGCGGGCATCTTCCTCCTGGTGCAGGGTAGCGTCAAGATTTTCAAAACATCGCCCGCGGGCCGCGAGATGATGCTCGCTCTGGAAACCGCGCCTTCCACCGTGGCCGAGTTGCCCCTGTTCGATGGCGGGCCGTATCCGGCGAGCGTACGCGCCGTGGGTCCGCTCGTCACGCTCTTCATCAACAAGAACGATTTCCAGCAGGTGTGCCGCCAATACCCCGACGTAGCCCTGAAAGTGCTTGCCGTGGTGGGCAGGCGCCTGCGGCACCTGGTAGGCGTGGTCGAATCGATGACCTTCGGCAGCGTGACCCAGCGGCTGGCGCGCCTGCTCCTCGACGCCTCGCGCCAGGCCGGCGCCGACGAATTCGATCTCCCGTTGACCCACCAGGAGCTGGCCTCGCGCCTGGGAAC
>Ga0335069_10004819_pt1 | contig 19904 bp, 12 predicted proteins | sample Lox_Sample_11_FD_206714 | JGI IMG/M metagenome (GOLD analysis project Ga0335069, IMG submission 206714) | Soil microbial communities from Loxahatchee National Wildlife Refuge, Florida, United States - Lox_Sample_1.1 | ecosystem: Environmental > Terrestrial > Soil > Wetlands | place: USA... | reverse complement strand
GACCGCAACCTTTCCTTCTTCAAGTGCACGGAGATTCCTTGGAAAGCTTTTCGCGCCTGCGGTAAGGAGATCCGCGTACTCGTAGTCGCCGTACGATCCGGCTTCCTGGGTTAGTGCCCCGCTGACGCTGTCGAAACACTGAGCGCCAATGGAAGTCCGATGGATTTGCTTCTCAACACACGGGAGGGAGCCGCCCTTCGTGCTCTTCTTCGGGAGGATGTTGAGCATTACGCCATCGAGCGGCAAGAGTCGAACCGGAAAGCTCACGAGGTCCTCCAATTGGACGACTCGTAAGGGAGGATATTCGAAACTGTCCTCCCGCCAAAGCTTGCCTTCGAGACCCCACCGGACGGAATGCGTGTTCGGAAAATTCAGTTCTTCACGCCACCGCAACTTCGACTGCCAAACCAAAACGTAGCTACCAATCTCCACCGTGGATGTGGTTTGATCTCGCCTGTAGAATTGCACCCGCGTTTTGAGTCGAAACGGCGGACACGCGGCGCAGCGGATGTCGGAAAGTTCATGGGCTCTGGCGAGGTAAGCTTCGGCTTGCTGCTGTCTATCATTCTTGGCGATCGAAAGGCTCGGCCACATGATGACTAACCCGAGGGCTATCTGCAGGATCTGAATTGGCGCGCGGACATGTTCTATCCTGATTGTCTTCCTCATCGCTTTAGAAAATATAGAAAGTGGTCTTCATAGTCAATACAAGGTCTTATGCTTATACTATGGGTTACAGGCAAGTGGTACCGCTCGCCTGCCGCTGGAGCTGCTACAGCCACTTCCTTGACTTCCCTCACTGTGCCGACTAACATCCCGTGCGATGGCAAATTCCAACGCTGTCAGCAAAAAACGGATCATTCTGGGCGTTACCGGGGCCAGCGGGGCTGTGTTTGCCCGGCGGGCGCTGCAAATGCTGGAGGCTGACCCGCGTGTCGGGAAAATCCACCTGGTGGTCTCCGGCAGCGGGTTGAAGCTGCTGCGCGACGAGCTGGATTTGCAGATCTCGAAGTCGTCGCAAGTGGCGGGGGCATTGGCGGGGCGGCCGACGCGGAAGACAGAATACCTGCTGGATTCGGATATTGGCGCTTCCATCGCCAGCGGTTCTTACGCCATGGACGGTATGGTGGTGATACCGTGCACCACGGGCTGCCTGGCGCAGATTGCCTGCGGCATATCCGACACGCTCATCGAGCGCGCCGCGGATGTCTGCCTGAAGCAGGACCGCCGCCTGATCCTCGCCGTGCGCGACGCCCCCTTCAACCTCATTCACCTGGAGAACATGCTCAGGGCGCAATCGGCAGGCGCGGTGATCTTCCCCATCATCCCCACGTTTTACGACCGGCCCAAAACGCTGGATGACCTGGTCACCCAGTTCTGCTGCCGCGTCCTCGCGCTGCTCGATCTCGAGCAGCGGGAGCAGTTTCGCTGGCAGGGGGAAGGGACCAAGCCGAAGGGTTGAAGCATCGGGTCATTTGGCCATCGGGTCATCGGATCATTGAATCATTAATTCATTTATCCATTAACGCATCTTCGCGAAATCCTTGGTTCGCGACGACCAGGCAAAGTAAGGAGGGATCCCATGAAATTCCATTCGCATTTTTGGGTTCGGTCATTTGTTTTGGTGATGTTTCTTTCTCCAGTAATAATGCTGGGGCAGGAACTCAAGCCCCTCACGCTGCCCGCCCCGCAAACTGACGGCGGGAAGCCGCTGATGCAGGCCCTTAAGGAACGGCACTCCACGCGCGAATTCAGTTCCGCCCAACTCCCGCCGCAGGTGCTCTCCAATCTCCTGTGGGCGGCGTTCGGCATCAATCGTCCGGATTCCGGAAAGCGTACCGCGCCTTCCGCCATGAACTGGCAGGAAATCGATGTGTATGTCGCTCTGCCCGACGGGCTCTACGTTTACGACGCCAAGGGGAACAAGCTTGATCCGGTGCTGGCGCAAGACGTACGCGGCGCCACCGGCCAGCAGCCGTTCGTGAAGGACGCGGCCTTGAACCTGGTCTACATCGCCGATCTCGCCAAGACCGGGAAGGCCTCCGGATCGGAGAGGGATTTTTACACCGGGGCGGACGTCGGTTTTATCGCGCAGAACGTTTATCTCTTCTGCGCCTCGGAGGGGCTGGGCGTGGTCGTACGCGGCAGCGTGGACAGGGAAGCACTGGGCAGGTTGATGAAACTCCGCCCTGACCAGAAAATCCTGCTGTCGCAGACCGTGGGTTATCCAAAGAAGTGAAGGATTGACTGGAGATGATTAGGCGCTAACGAGTTGGAAGCTTTCTGGCATCTGATCCCACGTTTTGCCTTCCAATTCGCGCCCAGCCCTCTTTTTGTTCACACCGCCCCATTGTTTAAAGAAGAATGGAACGTCTGACTTAACACATTGATCTCTGATGCCCGTAACCCACGCTGGGTCCATCGGCCGCGCCCCGGGACCGGATTCTCCCCCGACAATGACCCAGTCGATTCCTTCAAGGTTCAAGCCAAGCAATGGCCCGAGCAGGGGTTCCAGCGAGAGGAATTTGACCTTAGCGCCGGTCTTTCGAAGATCGTCGATTCTGAAGGCGTATTTTTCGTTTTCCACACTGACGCCCATCCACATGTGCGGCATCCACGGAAGCTTCGGGCTGAGTTCCAAGAGCCGGTCAGAGCGTTTGGAAAGGATCTGATACTGGTGCCAATCGGCGCGCCGCATGACATCAAAGGCGCGCAGCACGAACGCTACCGGAACCGACTTATGGAAGAGATCGCTCATGGAATTTACGAATATAGTTTGCGGTTTCTTCCATTTGAGGGGCAGTTCCAGCGCCTGCTCGTGCAACGTCAGATTAAACCCATTGGAGTAATTGGCCTGACCCATGGCCTGCAACCGGTGGGACATGCGTTCGGCGTAACAGTGTTTGCAACCCGGACTGATTTTGTCGCAACCTGTCAGGGGATTCCAGGTTGACTCGGTCCATTCAATTGTGGAGTTGGTCGCCACCAGGGCCTCCTCAAACAGGAAAAGTAACCATTACGTTCGGACCAAAACTGACTTCACCCTTCAAGACTCTTCTCTGTTCCGCAGGGGGCTGAGATTTAATTCTACCTTCTTTTTCCAGCCTTCGCAGCGCATCTTTGTAATTTCTCTCGACGAACCTCCGTCCCACGCTGTGGCGTTGATATATCTCGCTCATTGTGATTTGAGAACCGGCAAACTCAGCCGTCAGCATCTCGCCGAGTTCATCAAGTGGCCTCCATAGCTCGAACAGCAACGGAAACCGACGATCCGCAGGGTTGTACGTAAATGAGGGAACACCTTGGTCTGTGGACGAACTTTCCTTTGCCATAATGTTTCTCATGATCTCGAAGCCCTTGAAATCCTTGCTCACAAAGACCAAGTGGTGGCTGGTTCGCTTGCCACCTTCCGTTGTGAATCGAAACGGCAACACGTGTTGACCGCCTACTTCCTTTAGGGCCTGCGCGAATGTTTCAATCACGCATGTCTCCCTGTCAGCCGGCTGAAGACCCTCTATCTCGAGCTTTAGCTCATTGAGGCGGTCCCGTCCGAATAGCGATTCCATGTTCTGTCTGAACACTTCGTTGTCCAGCGCAGCGTTGACCCTGTTGTAGTTAAAGAAAATGATCAAATCTGATCCCCAAGCTACTAATAGCGAGCTGATCAGCAACAAGGAAACACCTTTGTAACCCCAGGGATCCAAAAACCACAGTGTCGGGACATCGCCTCTGAGCGTGATTACCTCCAGCAGGTTGCTGTCCACATCCCTATTGAAGATCTTGGGAGTAAAACGAAGCTCCCGAATTCCACGCAAGTTTTGTATGGCGTTCGTTAATTTTGATACCGCGTCCTCATCTTTGTCATTAAAGATGGGTTCGAGCCGCTTCAGCAGTTCCGGATTCGCAAGCACGTATCGCAAGAGAAGGAGCGGTGTAGATTCGCTCCCGTCCCGGTAATGCCCAGGCCCCGCGAACAGGTCGACATACCGTAACCTTTCCAATCCTCTTTTCCTGGCTATCGGGACCATGACATTTGCCCACGCAGCAAAATACTTGAGGACGATGTTTTGTTTGACCCGCGATTGTTCCGTCACTTCATCAAAGAAATCGTCGGTACTCAACGCTAGATCCTTTGGCTATTAGATTAACCAACGTCGCAATATTACTGCCGCGATTACTTCGAACGCAAGAACGTCGTAAGAACATAAAAAGCCTGCGACAAAAAGATTGCCCCCCTGGACAGACGTTCCAGCGCTTGCGTGGAACATCACCGATCGGTCATGATGGAATTTCTCGCATGAGTGAAGCTCTCCCAACCGAATCGGTACCGCCGGCTTCGGCAGGCGCAGCCAAAGGCGCCGCGGACAAACTCCGGACGACGCTGGAAATGATCAAGTTCGAGCACTCGATTTTCGCCCTCCCCTTCGCGCTAGTGGGAGGGATGCTCGCCGTCCGGGGATGGCCCTCGTGGCGCGAGGTTTTCTGGCTGATTGTGGCGATGGTGGGCGCGCGCAGCGCCGCGATGACGTTCAATCGCATCGCCGACCGCAAGTATGACGCGCGCAATCCCCGCACGCAGATGCGCGCCCTTCCCTCCGGCCGCCTCAGCGTGAGTTTTGCGGTAGGTTTTACGGTGGTCTCCTGCGGGCTTCTGGTGCTGGCGGCCTGGAACCTGAGTCCCCTGGCCTTCAGGCTTTCCCCCGCGGCCATCGCGGTTCTGCTTTTCTATTCCTACACCAAGCGCTTCACGATGCTCTCGCACCTTGTGCTGGGGATCGCGGACGGGCTTGCGCCCGTGGCGGCCTGGATCGCCCTGCGGAACAACGTCAGTCTCAGCGTGCTTCTTCTGGGGGCCGCCGTGGCTTTCTGGGTGGGGGGATTCGACTTGATCTACGCCTGCCAGGACATTGCCTTTGACCGCCGCGTGGGCATTCGCTCCGTTCCGCAGCGGTTTGGCGTGGCGACGGCGCTTTATGTCTCCATCGCCTGCCATGTCGCCATGGTGGCGCTGCTGGTGGCTGTTATCCGCATGGAGCACCTGGGTTGGTTTGCCGTGGCGGGAGCGGCCCTGATGGCGGGGTTGCTCATCTACGAGCACTCCATCGTCACCCCCACGGATCTGTCCCGCCTCAATGCGGCATTCTTCAATGTCAATGGTTATATCAGCCTGATTTTCTTTTTTACGTGGGGAGCCGATCTATTGATTCATTGGTGATTTTACTGGGTTTGTGGCGGGACGAGCATTTCGCGGAAGACCAAGGTGTCAAAAATCGCCAGGACGTGCTTGCGGTAGGCGAGCATCCGCTCCACCATGCCGTGGTACATGGGGTCGTGCTGTGCCAGGCGTTGCCAGCGCTCCAGCACGTGAGTGGGGACATCGATATCTTCCCGTAGCTTTTGCAGCGGGTGGCCGCGCAGAAAGAGGCCGTAAAAGAACGCGGCTTCCTGTTGCGGCTCGGCGAATTGGGGATTGACAGTTCCCATACGTTCCAAATCCAAAAAGTAATTCTAACCAGAAAAAATTCCGCCACGCCAGAAAAATTCTCACCCCCCGTTGTAGCCGGAAAGCACAAGGAGAAACCTCTTGTCAAGTCCCCGTCAGTGTTAATGCGGGGTTCAGGGCTGTTTGCTGGCGGTATTCGAGCTAAACCGGGGGCCGCGGCGTATTCGTGCCCTTCCGCGGCAATTGCAAATCCCGGGGCTGCCCAGTAGAATCAAGATTCGGGTATGCTCCCTGAAGATCTCCAGATCGAGGATGTCGCGTTGCGGCCGATCGCCGAGAAGGTTGTGGCGGACGAGCGGCTGGACTTTCGGGAAGGAGTGGCGCTTTTCCAGTCCCGCGATCTTCTCGCCCTCGGCTCCTTGGCGCATCACGTGCGCGTGAAAATGCACGGCATGCGCACGTATTTCAACGTCAACCGGCACATCAATCCCACCAACGTGTGTGTGGCGAGCTGCAAGCTCTGCGCCTTCGGCCGCAAGCCGGGCACGCCCGGGGCTTACACGATGGCGCTGGAAGAAGCCCTGCGCGTGGCGGGGGAGAACTGGTCGGAGGCAGTCACGGAATTCCACATCGTCGGCGGGTTGCACCCGGACCTGCCGTTTGAATACTACCTTGACCTGCTGCGGGGATTGAAGGATCGCTTCCCCCGGGTTCATCTCAAGGGATTCACAGCGGTCGAGGTTGCTTACCTTTCTCATTTCACCCGTCTTCCGATGCGCGAGGTGTTGCAGCGGATGAAAGGTGCGGGACTGGATTCGTTGCCGGGAGGGGGGGCGGAAATCTTCGCGCCGGCGGTACGCCGTGTCATCTGCGACCACAAAATCGGCGCCCACGCCTGGCTGAAGGTCCACCGCTTGGCGCACGAACTGGGCATGCATTCCAACGCCACCATGCTCTACGGCCACATCGAATCGGCTGAGGACCGCGTCGACCACCTGCTGCAACTGCGCAAGCTTCAGGATGAGACGCATGGGTTCCAGACGTACATTCCCCTTGCGTTCCACCCCGCCAACACGGAACTGGGCAAGCTGGTGGAGCACACCGAGACGAGCGGCTTTATGGACTTGAAGAACGTCGCCGTGGCCCGCCTGCTGCTCGACAACTTCCCGCACATCAAAGCCTATTGGATCATGATGACGCCGCGTGTGGCGCAGGTGGCGCTGCGCTTCGGCGCCGACGACCTGGACGGCACCGTGGTGGAAGAGAAGATCTATCACGACGCCGGGGCCACCACCCCACAATCCCTGACCCGCCAGCAACTCATCCGGCTGATTCGCGAGGCCGGCTGCGAACCCTTCGAGCGCGATACCCTCTACCGCCCCGTCACCCGCACTGAAACCAGCGTCACCGTGCAGGTATAGAAATCATAAAACCCGGCTTAGACTGGGCCCTCTGAACGATGCCCCGGGCTGCCGCATTGGACGCGTTCACCCACGCTCACTCCGGCCTGGCGTCGCCGCTGATGGGGCGGCCGATAACGGAGGGGTTCCCCTCCAGATACTTCTCGAAGACGGCCTGAAGTTTGGGATTGTCCTGCACTCGCATGTCGGACAGGCGGCCCGTAATGGTGTCGTTCTTGAAAGTAGCGTTCCACCAGGAGAATCCGATCACTTTGGGCCAGCGTCCGCCGAGCAGATCGGAAAGCGCCGCGGTGGTCCACGCCACCTGGTGGGCATCCTCGATGTTGCCGAACTCGCATACGATGAACGGCTTGCTGGTCAGCCGCCGCATGCGCCCGTACACCCAATCCATCTGGTAGCGGAAGGGAACGGCGTGGCGGTCGCTGGGCAACTGTCGGCCGTAGACGCTGGCGCCAACCCAGTCCACCCATTCGTCACCGGGGTAGTAGTTCTCGAATTTGTTCCAGTCCTCCACGGGTTCATCCCACGGGTCCACGTGGAAAACCCAGCGGATGTTGTAAGCGCCTTCCTCCCGCGAGATCCGAATGATGTGGCGGTATGCCTCACGAAAGCGCGCGACTGAGTCGGCGTAGGATCCCCCTTCTTTGTTGTACAAGCCGTTCCAGGGAAACCACCAGCCGTTGACCTCCACGCCGTACTCAGCGATCACCGGGGAGCCAAACCGGCGAGCTTCCTGCATCCAGTTCCGGAACAGCGGGTCAAACTTGCCGGCGATTATGTTCTGGAGAGAGTAGACCGGATCAGGCCTGGGAATTAACGGACTGCTCAGGAGCATCACGCGAATGTAGGGAACGCTGCCGTAGGCGCGGATCCACGATGCGGTCTGGTAGGGAAAGCGGGTGCTTTCATACCAGTTGTCCCAAAAGTATACCCATGCCGGGGACTTCCCAACCGCGGTTTCGTAGACCCTCACATCGGCGAGAGTGACGTCGCCGCCCATGCCGTTCTTGCTTCCGGGGAAAACCCCATGGTAATAATTCCCGGCGGGCGGTTCGGCCAGGGTTTTCAGGGGGAGAGGACTGGGTTTAGGATCGCGGCCCACACTCGCGGCAGTAACCAGTATGGCCGCCAGCGCCAGCCAAAGTCGACTCGGACTTCGGGTTGGGTTTTCTTTCAGAAGCATGGTATCCACTTCAAAAGGCGGGCCTTGGCGTCTGAAGAGTCACTGGAAGAAGGGCGTTTCCAAGGCGAAATCCGCTCAGAAATACAACCCGTTTCCCGGTATTACTAATCTACCACAATTGCAGGTCACCCGGCGCTCCCTGACCTGTGCATGATAATATAGTTCTGGATCATATGCTTGTTTGCCTTCTTGCGTTTTTAAGGTGCTTTTGCCTCCGCAGGTTGCCGGTTGCCGTTTTAGTCCTTCTCACCTCGATGTTTCCCCTGGTGGGATTGCTACGCGCCGCGCCGCCCGACGAGGGTGAGGAGCCTTCGACCGCGGCTATCATATATGATGGTCAGGCAAATCCTCGATCGGATGCCTACATTCATGCGCTTTACCTTGAGAACTTACTCACCCACTTCAGCTTGAAGTCTGCCCTGATTCCCCTCAGCGAGTACCAGCAGGGCCAATTGGGCGACTATCGTGCCGGATTCCTTATCATTTCCTCATTGAGTACCAAGGTCCCGCCCGCCTTGCTCACAGACGTCCGGGCCACGGACCGGCCGTTTGCCTGGCTGGGCGGGCACATCGATCAACTCCTGGCCACCCCCGAAGCGCGGCGCCATTATGGCTTCAGCTTCGTCGAGTACCGCAAAGACCTTGACTTCCGGTCGGTGGTATACAAGCAGACGCCCCTGATCAAGCCGGAGCCCGACCTGAGTATCGTCTCGATCCAAGACCCCAAAACTGCCGAGGTCTTAGCCACGGCGGTCAATGATAAGAAGGTTTCGAACCCATACGTAGTCAGGAGCGGGGACTTCTGGTACTTTGCCGACCGGCCGCTCTCCTACATGGGTGAGGGAACTCGCTACCTGGTTCTCTGCGATCTTCTGCATGACATCCTGGGCGTCAATCATCCCACTGAGATGCGCGCCATGGTGCGCATTGAGGACGTCAGCATCGACGACGATCCGGATGACCTGATCCGCATTGCGGATTGGCTGGCGGAGCGCCAGATTCCCTTCCAGATGGCCATCATTCCCATATTTCGCGACCCCGCGCATTCCCTGGAGATTCGCCTGGGAGACCGGAAGCCGACCGTCGATGCCATTCATTACATGATCAGCCGGGGCGGCACGCCAATCATGCACGGCATTACCCATCAAGTACACGGGCTCAGCGGGGACGAATACGAGTTTTGGGATGAGCTGGGCAATAAGCCGGTGGGCGGTGACTCGGCCGATTTCGTAATGCGCAGATTGCGGCTGGGATTCAACGAATTCTTCGGCAACAACATTTACCCGGTGGCGTTTGAAGTGCCGCACTACGGGGCCTCGGACGTGGATTACCGCACCCTGGGCCAGGTTTTCTCCCTCTTTTACGATCGTCCCATGGTCGTGCCCGATGATACGACCGCCCAGATGGTGCCGTATCCCATAGTGGATCAATTTGGCCGGCACATTGTTCCCGAGAGCCTGGGTTATCTGCCGGAGGACGATCCCGATCCGCTCAGGCTGGTTCAGTACGCGCGCTCCATGCGCGTGGTGCGCGACGGCATCGCCTCCTTCTACTTCCATCCCTTTCTGAAGCAGAGGTTGCTGGAGCAGGTGGTGCAGGGGATCGGAGCTCTGGGTTATCACTTCATTTCCCTTCGGGAATTTCCCAGCCAGGTCGACTTCCAGGGCCAGTATGCCGTCCGCACCGACCCCGGTCCCATCCGTCTGTTGCCCAATGAAGAGTTCTGGCGCCTGCAACTATTCAACGGCGGCGGCCAGGTGGTCCATACGGATCAGTCGGCGGGCCGGATGAACGCGCCTGTCGAAGTTCGGGCGCAGGTGCCCTCGGGGGGATGGGCCGCGGCCGAGTGTTTGAAGCGGCCGCCTGCGGCTCCCGAGCACGCCAAGTCATGGCCCGAACGGATTCATCAATGGTGGGACAATCTTTACTCGGTCGCGCCTGCTCCCTCCACTGTCGTTCGGGATAAGTTCGCCGGGCCGCCCACTGCCTGGATTCTCTGGCAGGATAACCCTCACGCCAGTGCTGGGCACAACCAGCAAAGTTACAAGACGGTGCTGGAAGCTCTGGGATACCAGGTTAAGAAAGTGAGCGCCGCCAAATTCCGTGAGACACCAAAGTCATCGGATGACACCTTGTTGGTGGTTCCCCACGCAGCGGGGACGCGGCTCACCGAGGCGCAGCAACGGCTGGTAGTGCGGTATCTCGGATCGGGTGGAAATTTGGTAGCGGATGGCGCACAGCCCTGGCTAACCAGGATCGGGTTCAACTTCAGCGGCCTCCAAATGATCGTTACGGCCGTAACCGATTCCATCCATGCGGATATGAAATTGACCTGGCGACCGGAGGAACGGGTCTCCCGGTTCACCGCACCTGAGGACGTTCGTGAATTAGCAGATGATGATGCGAGCGGGCAACCCGTGGCGATTGCCGGGTCGTTTGGGGCTGGGCACTACGTTTATCTGGCGACGAATCTCGATAACCACACCAACGAGGGCACCAGCCATTATCCTTATTTCCCCGAGTACCTCAGTACTACATTTGGAGCCACAACGTCCCTCCGCTACCGGCATCTCGAGGTGTACTTTGATCCCAGTTATCGACCCGGGGCAGACCTCAATCGGCTGGCCACCATCTGGCACCGCGCCGGGATCAGCACCGTTCACGTAGCGGCGTGGCAGTACAGTGAGCAGTTCAAATTCCCCTATGACGAGTTCGTGCGTGCCTGTCACCGCAATGGAATCTCGGTTTACGCCTGGTTGGTTTTCCCGGCCGTTAACAAGAAGATGTGGGATGAACACCCGGAATGGCGGGAAAAAACCGCGGCCCTGACCGACGGCATTGTCGGATGGCGGTATTCCTTGAATTTCCAGGACCCCGACTGTTTTGAAGCGGCCATGGACTGGATGAAAGAACTCCTGAACGGCAGCGAGTGGGATGGAGTCAATATTGCGGAATTGAATTTTGACGCCGACTTCAAGGACTACCTGCGCCCGGACAAGTTCGTGCCGATGAACGATGTGGTGCGCACCGAGTTCAAGAAGAAAGCTGGATTCGACCCGGTCCTGTTGTTCCGTCCCGACTCCCCTTACTATTACAAGACGGATCCGGCTGCCATGGCCAAGTTCCAGCGCTACCGCGAAGACATCGTGGTGGACTGGCACCGGAAGGTGCTGGCGGAACTGGAACCCTTGCGCAAGCAGCACGGGTGGGAGATTGTGGTCACCATGCTCGACAGCCTGCATGACGATTTTGTGCGGCCGGCCCTGGGCGTGGATTCCAAACGAATCACGGCATTGATGACGGAGTTCCCCTTCACTTTGCAGGTTGAGGATCCTGCCCGCTTCTGGATGACTTCGCCGGAGCGCTATCGACGCTTTGCCGCCACCTATCTCAAGCTGGTCCCCGATCGCCACCGCTTGATGTTTGACGTCAACGTCGTCGACAACCGCGACATCACCGCAACGAATCTCCCCACCAAAACGGCCACCGGCACGGAACTGGCGCTGACACTCTTGAGCGCCGCCTCGGCTTCCGGACGGGTGGCGGTGTACTCCGAACAGACCGTCTCCCCGCAGGATTGGGATCTCATTCAGTTGGTCCTGAACCGCCCCGAATCGGTTAGCGGGGGCAAGACCAGCATGGAAGTTAATGCTTCGACGTCTCTGGTCCTTACTCCCGCCGATGACCCTCTCTACTACCTCGACGGGCATGCCTGGCCTGCCGTGTCGCGGGACGGCGTGGTGATACCCACAGGCGCTCATTCGATTTCTACGGAGCGGAGCTGGTGGCATTTCCTCGATACCGACGAGTTCCAGGCCCGCATTCTGACCTGTACGGCGAATCTGGCGGAAGCGCGCGCGGATACTACCGGCCTTACTTTCCAATACCAGTCGCCAGGCCGCGCGGTATTTGTCTTTGACCAGCAACCCAATGATATCCTTGTGGATGGCAACCCCGCGGAATTGCCGATGGAGCGCAACGGCGCGGAATGGGCGGTGGTTTTCCCCTCCGGCAATCATCACGCCCGCGTCGCCACCAATACCAAGGCCGGCGTGGCGGTGGATGTGGTCGGCTGGGCCTCCTCCTGGGCCATATGGGCTTTTGGCATTCTTGCCACGGTGCTGATGTTTGTGATTTACTTGCAACTTCGCCTGACAAGGCTCCTCAGGCGCAACGGATAGAATTGCATGGCGAGTTTCCATTGGGTCATCGACGGGCTGTTCGTTTCCACTGTCGCCCTGATTTGGTTCATGTTGGGTTACCAATCCGTCCTCTTTTTTCTTGGCCACGTTTATTACCGGCGCACTCGCCATACGGGAAAGCCGCTCCCCCAGGTTCCCGACGCGGAATTGCCTTTCCTTTCAGTGCTGGTCCCCTGCCACAATGAGGGACGCGTTATCGCCCACACCATCCAGGCGCTTCAGAAACTCGAATACCCGGCGGACAAGATCGAGTTTCTGATGATCAACGATGGCAGCACGGATGACACGGCGCAGGTTATCCGCGGATTTGCGGACGACTCCCGGGTCCGCCTGCTGGATGTGCCCGCCCCCCTCAGCGCGCGGGGAAAATCCGGGGCGCTCAATTACGCCCTGTCCAAGGCCCGCCATCCTCTGATTGCCATTTACGACGCCGATAATCTCCCTGAGCCGGGGGCAATCCGTCCCCTGGTGGCGCAACTTGTGCTCAATCCCAACCTGGCGGCGGCGGTGGGCATGTATCGTGCCTGGAATCGCCGGCGCGCCCTCATCACCCGCTTCGTCAACATCGAGGGCCTCGGTTTCCAGTGGATCGTACAGGCCGGCCGCTGGATGCTCATGCGTTTGACCATGCTGCCCGGCACCAATTACGTCATCCGCAAGGCGATTGTAGAGAAGCTGGGGGGCTGGGACGAGCAGGCTTTGACGGAAGATTCGGAGCTGACGGCCCGCCTTTATCAGGCCGGTTACCAGGTCCAACTGGTCCCTACTTCGGTGAGTTGGGAGCAGGAACCGGAATCGCTGCGGGTCTGGTTCAAGCAGCGCCGCCGCTGGGTGCGCGGTTTCAATTACGTCTTGAAGAAACACGCCGCCGGGCTGCTCCGCGCCAAGCCGCGGCGGCTGGCGTTTGAAATGCTCATGTCCCACCTGCTCTATTACTTCTTTTTCCTTGCTGTGGTTATTTCCGACGCCCTTTTTGTTCTCTGCCTCGCCGGAGTGGTGAGTATTCACGTGCCCGGCCCGTACAGTCTGGTCTGGATTCTCGCCTATGCCACGTTCGTCCTTCAACTCGTCATCGCCCTGTCATGCGAGCCGGGAGAGGACTCCCCAGGCAATATTCTCCTGATCTTCTTGATGTACTTCACATACTGCCAACTCTGGATTCCCGTGGTAGCCGCCGCTTTCTATGACGACTTCATCGTCCACCGGGCCATCAAGTGGGCGAAGACGGAACGCTACCAGGTGGGAACTGCCTGAACCATTGACGATTTTAAACGCAGCGTCATAAATTCTTGCACATGTTCAAATCGCGTAGCCGCATAAATGGCTATCGCGATAGATTTTGATGCGAGTTTATTTATGGCATCGCGTTTAGATACTGGATTTTTCGCCGCTGGCGTTTCGATTGAGGGTTTCTGCCCCCTTTTCGATCTGCAGTTTTAGAATTCCGATTGCGGCTTCATTTCCTTTTTCGCTCTACGATTTTTGATTTCCAATGGCAGGTCTTGCGCCGTGTGATGGAGATGATGACGTCGCAGAAGGCCGGAGCCACCATCCGATCTTGAACCTTGAATCTTGAATTTTGGATTTTGGGTTCAGGACGCCGTCCTACCTCCTCATTATGCGCTGATCGCAACCCGTATCTCGCGAAACGCTCCCAATGCCCCTTCGTGCAGATTGCAAGCGGTTGACCGAGCCCCCTGGGGGTGTTATTGTTAAGACTAGTGTAGATATCCGGGGCATTTCTTCTAAATATCGACAATCGCATGGCAAAGAGCGGAGAGGTAACGATTTCGTCGCTCATAGGAGCCGTCGAGCGCGGCGACGCCGGCGCCGCAGAGGCGCTCTTCGCTGCCCTCTACGCCGAACTGCATCGTCTCGCCAAGCGCGAACTGGCGCGACATGGCGCCCCCGTCACCCTCGGTGTTACAACGCTTCTCCATGAGGCTTACCTGAACATCGCCGGGCGAAGTGGTCCGTCGTTTCCCGATCAAGCCCGTTTCATGGGGTATGCGGCGCGCGTCATGCGGGGGTTGATCATTGACTACTCCCGCAGCCGGCAGGCCCAGAAACGGGGGGGTGAGTTCCAGATGACTTCCCTCGGCTCTCAGGTCGTGAAGAATTCCACCGGCGAGCAGGATCTAACACGCATCGGCGAGGCCTTGGACGAACTGGCCAAGCTGGACTCTTCACTGGCGGAGGTCGTCGACCTGAAATTCTTCTGCGGATTCTCATTTGGTGAAATCGCTGCCATGCGGGATTTATCGGAACGCACGGTGCAGCGGAAATGGGAGCAGGCACGCATCTACCTCCACCGCAGCCTCCGCGTGCCGCTACCCCTCTGAGGGCTGGATGTCCACACTGAGTCCGGAAATTTGGCGCAAGGTAAGTCCTTATCTTGACGAGGCCCTGGGAATGGAGAGCGAGGAACGCAGTGTCTGGCTGGCCTCGCTCCACCAAAAGGACCCGGCCCTGGCAGCCTGCCTGGAATCTCTCCTGCACGACCACCAGGTGCTGGAACAAGAGCACTTCCTTGAAAAGACACCGGCTCCTCCGCTCCCCGGGGGAATGATGGCAGCCCAAAAGATCGGGTCCTACACTCTGGTGTCGCTGATCTGCGAGGGAGGGATGGGCAGCGTTTGGCTCGCCACGCGAAGTGACGGGCGATTCGAGGGCCGCGCCGCGGTGAAACTCCTGCGCGCCCCACTGCTCAGCCCTACGGGCGGAGAACGGTTTAAGCGCGAAGGCACCATCCTCGCTCGCCTTGCCCATCCTCACATTGCGCAACTCCTCGACGCAGGCATTTCCCCGGCCGGACAGCCTTATCTCATCCTCGAATACATCGAGGGCGAGGACATTGTTTCCTACTGCGACCATCGCGGCCTGGCTGTGGAACCGCGCCTTCGGCTCTTTCTCGACGTGCTTGCCGCGGTTGCCCACGCACACGCCAACCTGATCGTGCACCGTGATATAAAACCCACCAATGTGTTCGTGAGGTCGGACGGCCAGGTGAAACTTCTGGACTTCGGCATCGCCAAGTTGCTCGCCGATGAAACCACCCCGGGCACGGCGACAATCCTAACCCTCGAATCCGGCTCTGCCCTGACGCCGCAGTTTGCCGCGCCAGAACAAATCACCGGCGGCGCGGTTACCACGGCAACAGATGTTTACGCGTTGGGCATACTGCTTTACGTGCTCCTGACTGGGCAGCATCCAGCCGGCGCGGGCTTGAACTCGCCGGCAGAATTGGTCAAAGCCGTTGTCGAAACCGAGCCCCCGAGAGCCTCGGAAGTTGCGGGGGCGGCGGGAGGGAGGGCCGCAGCCGATAAACGTGGCACCACGCCGGAGAGGCTCCGCCGCCAGCTTCGTGGGGACCTGGACACCATCGTGGGGAAAGCGCTGAAGAAGAACCCGGGAGATCGCTACAATTCTGTGCCGCCCCTCGCCGAGGATCTTCGACGCTATCTCAAGCACGAACCCATCGGTGCCCGGCCAGACACCCTTACCTACCGGGCGGCCAAGTTCATCGGGCGGAACCTCTTCAGCGTCGCCGCGGCGATGCTGACCCTGGCAGCCATTGTGGCCGGCTCCGCGGTGGCGGTTTATCAGGCAAGAGTCGCGCAGCGGCGTTTTCAGGACGTCCGCAAACTGGCCCACACTTTTGTTTTCGAGTTGCATGACGAAGTTGCCAAGCTGGATGGGTCAACCAAGGCGCGCGAGATCATGGTGCGGACGGGCCTGCAATATCTGGACGATCTGGCCTCGAATGCGGGCGGGGATCCGGGGTTGCAGCGGGAGATCGCGGCGGCGTATATGAAAATTGGCGACGCGCAAGGTTACCCTACCCGGCCCAATCTGGGGCGGATTGCGGACGCCTTGGTAAGCTATCGCAAGGCCGGCGACATCTACCAACGCCTTGCCGCCAAGAACCAGTCCTATCTGGCTGATTTAGCGGGCTATTACCTCCAGTACTGCGGCCTGATCCGCTTTACCGACCCGATACACGCCAAAGAACTGGCCCAAACTGCGATTCGAACCTTCGACCGTGTACGCGCCGGCCAGCCGCTCGATGCCCCATCGGAGAATGGTTACATCAGCGCCTGGTGCAGGCTGGGCGATATTGACGAGGACACTGACGATTATCGGCAGGCCTGGATTGAGTTCTCGCGCTGCGCGGAGCTCGCCCGCGCCCAACTCGACCGCAGAAAGGATCAGGGGGCCCTCAGCGCCGTGTCCCAGGCGGCCGAGCGCATCGGGACGGCATCACAGGAGCTCGGCCTTCTCCGCGAGTCCCTTCTCGCTTTCGATGAGGACGAAGCCAAGCTGAGGGAACTCCTCGCCGCCGAGCCCCTGAATCCGGCGTTCCTTCGCTCGCGTGCGGTCCTGCACCAATTTCGCTCAAGGGTCTACTTTGACGACCTGTATCCAAACCTGGGAGATCCGGCTCACGCCCTGGAATGGGCGAGGCAGTACCTGGACGAGGCCCAGCGGATGGTCGACCGCGATCCGAACAACACCGCCGCCCAGACCAGCCGGGCATTTGCCGCCTACCGGGTCTCCAATTCCCTTCGGGAATTCGATCCCCCGGCGGCGGTGCGCATGGCGCTCGACTCCGTGCGAAGGTTCGACGATCTGATCGCTGCGAGGACATCGAGCCGATTGATATTCTCCGGGCGCGCCGTCAGTCTGCGAGGGTTGGGGGTAGCCCAGTTGAGGGCCGGCCAGGCGACGGAAGCACTCCGTTCAGCCGAGTCATCTCTCGCCGCCTGGCGTGAAATGGCGGCCAAAAGTGGACCGGATGCGCCAGACCCCGTCGAGTGGGTGCACTCCCTGGTTTTGGAAGGCGAAGCCAGTGCAGCCGCCGGCGATGGCGCTCGCGCCGAAAGCGTATTGCTTGAGGCGCGCGACAAAGCACAACAGATCGCCCTGCGGCAGGAGGTTATGGACCTTATTCCCCTGGCGCGCACGGAACGAGCCCTCGGGAGCTTCTATTCACGCCGTCACCGGCCCGACCGGGCGCGCGCCTGCTATCAGCGGCTGCTCGATGTCTGGCAAGGCTTTCCCGAACCCAACGAATATGTAAACCGCCAGATAGCCGCCAGCAAAGTACTGCTTGCTTCCCTCCGGTGACCCCCCGGCCACGAACCGGCCTTCCCCAGAACGGCCGACGGGTTTAGTGATCCGGGCACACGAGGGTTGGGGGGGGAAGGGTGTATGATTCGAGAGTCCTTGCTTTTCCCTGTCGTCTTTTTCCTCCCAATTCCGATATTCCTATCAAAGGGCATAATCGATTCTGCGCTTGGACATGAAATCTGTGCGGAATGGCGGGAGAAAGGCATGGGCAAATACTCACAGGCGAACAGGCCCCTCGCGATAACCACACCCCTGGGCGAGGACGCACTGCTCCTGATCGGCTTTCGGGGCCACGAGGCCATCTCGCAACTCTTCCACTTTGAGGTCGATCTACTGGCGGAGAACGAGACCGACATCCGTTTTGAACGCCTCATTGGGCAAAATGCGACCGTGGAGTTACGGCTTCCTTCGGGCGGCAAGCGCTTCTTCACTGGGCTGATCCAGCGGCTCACACAAGGCGGGCGGGACGACCTCTTCGTCCATTTTCGCGCCGAATTGGTCCCCAATCTGTGGCTATGGACAAAAAAGGTCCGGAGCCGCATTTTTCAACATCTTTCGGTACCCGACATCCTCCACGAGGTCCTTGCGGGATTGGACGTCACTTACAAGCTCCGGGGAACCTACCATCCACGCAATTATTGTGTTCAGTATGGCGAGTCAGATTTCGATTTTGCCAGCCGGATTATGGAGGAAGAGGGAATTTACTACTTTTTCGACCACTCCGACACCGGCCACCGGATGCTCGTAAGCGACCAGCCCACTCGGCATCCTACCCTCCCCGAGCCAAGCCATCTTATTTACGAGGAAGCGTCCGGCCCCCTGCAGGATATGCGGGTGACGCATTGGGACAAGACCCAGGAGCTGCGCTCCGGCGAGTATACCCTGCGCGATCAATGCTTTGAGCTCCCGGGAAACCCCCTCGAGGCCAGCGAAGGGATCATCGACACCGTGAGGGTGGGCAAAGTAACGCACCAATTAAGGGTGGGGGGCAACAATGAACTGGAGGTCTATGAATTCCCCGGCGGTTATGCTCAGCGTTTCGATGGCGTAAGCAGGAGCGGCGCGTCGCAGCCCGAGGATCTCCACCACATCATGGAGGATCGGGACCGGACCGTCAAAGTGCGCATCGAGCGGGAAGAGTCCGCCAGCCTCGAAATCCAAGGAGCAAGCGATTGCGCCAATTTGATGGCGGGATACCAATTTACTTTGGAGCGTCATTTTGACGCCGATGGCGAGTATCTTCTGACGGAAATCGATCACGACGCCCGCTTGGAGGGGGGATACCGAAGCGGTCAGGATTTGCCCTTCAAATACCAGAACCACTTTAAATGCATCCCCGCCACCCTGCCCTATCGCCCGGCGCGGTCGACACGCAAGCCGGTCATCCCCGGCGTCCAAACCGCGACGGTCGTTGGCCCTAAGGGCGAGGAAATGTTCATCGACAAGTACGGGCGTGTGAAGGTGCAATTCCCTTGGGACCGCGAGGGTAAGAACAATGGCGACAGTTCGTGCTGGTTGCGGGTTGCTCAGGTTTGGGCGGGGAAAGGTTGGGGGGCCTTCTTCTGGCCACGCATTGGGCATGAGGTGGTGGTTACCTTCGATGAAGGCGACCCCGACCGGCCCATGATTATCGGCAGTGTTTACAATGCGGACAACATGCCCTGGTTCCCTTTGCCGGTGAACAAGCAACTCAGTGGATTCAAAACCGCGAGCCTGGGTGGCAAGGCGCATAAGAATTTCAGCGCCCTCGTTTTCAACGACCGGAAAGGTATGGAACATGTGGCCATTCACTCCGAGCGAAATCTCAATCTCAATTCGGAGACCGATAAAATGATCCATGGCGGGCGCCACAAGGGCGAGCGGGTGGGCGTCGCCAACATGCTCACCGTGGGCAAGTTGATCCCCGGCGGCGGGAGTGGGGGGGGAGACTTCAACGAAGGAAACCCCATGCCCTCGCCTCCTCCCACCGGGGTCATGGGGCTCAACTCCGTGGTCACGTTCGGTGAGAACCTGCAAGTCGCCTGTCCGCTGAATCACCAGGTCGCGCTGGGGAATAACCTCCAGCTCTGTGTTAATCCTGTTGGTTTGTTTGGGGGAATGGAGGGTATGCCCGTTCCGGGGGTTATGTCAGCCCTGTTCGGTGGCGCCTTGGGCGGCAATATGCAGTTTACGATTGGCACGAGCGCGCAGTTCACGCTCGGCCAGTCCTTCGAGATCTCCGTGGGCCCCCCCAAGATCGAGATTCATGCCGGCTATGACGGCCACAAACCAGTTAAATGGCTTTGCGCTGCTCTGGGCGCCGCGACGGTTGCCTTTACCCTTGCCTACGAGGTGTCCGTAAACATCCAGACCTATAACCAGCCAAGCCAATCCTGGACGGATGACCAGGTGGCCGCCGAGAAACAGGCCGAGCAGCCCGGCGACAAGTTCCGAGCAGGTCTCGCCTTGGCTTTTCAACTGGTCGTGGACGCTCTCCTCGTCGCCATCATGGGAGCGGAGTCCATCTGCGATAAGGCGGATTGGTT
>Ga0335069_10004818_pt1 | contig 19906 bp, 19 predicted proteins | sample Lox_Sample_11_FD_206714 | JGI IMG/M metagenome (GOLD analysis project Ga0335069, IMG submission 206714) | Soil microbial communities from Loxahatchee National Wildlife Refuge, Florida, United States - Lox_Sample_1.1 | ecosystem: Environmental > Terrestrial > Soil > Wetlands | place: USA... | reverse complement strand
CGCCCAGCCAGCGCGCCAGATCGATGAGCCGATTGCCGGCAGCGATCGACAGCACGACGGGCTCGCGCCCCGCCGGGAGCTGCGCGGCGAGCGCGCGTGCGGCTTCGCGCATCTGCTGCGGCTTCACCGCGAAGACGACGAGCTCGGCCTCCGCTACGGCATCGCGTGTGCAGGCCGCGTGGAGACTCACGCCGGGATGACGCTCCGCGAGCCGTGATCTCGCCTCGGCGTGCGGCTCGACGACACGAAAACCGCCGAGCGCCGCCCCGCGCGCGCGCAGTCCGCCGATCAGCGCGGTGGCCATGTTTCCGCCGCCGATGAAGGTGGTGGTCACCCGGCTACGCTCCGCGCTTCGCGCGCTCCGAAGATCGACGTTCCGACGCGGACCAGCGTCGCGCCTTCGGCGATCGCATCCTCGAGATCCGCCGACATTCCCATCGACAGCGTATCCGCGTCGAGTCCCGCGGCGCGGCAGTCGTCGAGACATTCGCGCAGCACGCGGAACTGCGCGCGGCGCCGGGCGACGTCTTCGGTCGGCTCGGGGATGCCCATGATTCCGCGCAGGCGCAGGTGCGGCAGTGCCGCGACCGCCTTTGCGAGCGGCACCGCGTCGGAGGGCGCCACGCCGCTCTTCGACGCTTCGCCGCTCGCGTTGACCTGCACGCAGACCTCGAGCGGCGGCGCGTCGGCCGGCCGCGCGCGCGCGAGCCGCTCGGCGATCTTCATGCGATCGACCGTCTGGACCCAGCCGAACCGCTCCGCGGCAACGGCGGTCTTGTTGCTCTGCAAAGGCCCGATCAGATGCCACTCGATGTCGGTCAGATCGGCGAGCGAGTCGATCTTCTCCACGCATTCCTGCACGTAGTTCTCGCCGAACGCCTTCTGCCCGAGCGCATGCACCGCGCGGATCGCTTCGGGCGGAAACGTCTTGCTCACCGCAAGGAGCCGAACGCTGTTGGGATCGCGTCCCGCCAGGGACGCCGCACGCGCCATCCGCGCCTTCACTTCTTGCCACGCCTTCTCGTAGTGGAACATAATTAATGACAATGGCGTAGAAACCCAACCATTGGCACGCGTTTTGCGTGCCGCCAAATGCGGCTCCAGGGCTCGCCTGCCAGGAATCGCGTTACCTGCGCGCGGATTATAGATGGACATCACCGAACTGCTGGCTTTTGCGGTCAAGAACAAGGCATCCGACCTGCACTTGTCGGCCGGCCTGCCCCCGATGATCCGGGTGCACGGTGACGTTCGCCGTATCAATCTGCCGCCCATGGAGCACGAGGACGTCCACGCCATGGTGTACGACATCATGAGCGACGCCCAGCGCAAGGCCTACGAAGAGAACCTCGAGTGCGACTTCAGTTTCGGGGTCCCCAACCTGGCGCGCTTCCGCGTCAACGCGTTCGTCCAGCAGCGCGGCGCGGCGGCGGCGTTCCGGACGATTCCCTCGAAGGTGCTCACGCTCGAGGAGCTCAACGCGCCAAAGGTCTTCGCGGAGATGACGAACCGGCCGCGCGGCCTGATCCTCGTCACCGGGCCGACCGGGTCGGGCAAGTCGACGACGCTTGCGGCGATGGTCGATCACGTGAATGCGAACGAGTACGCGCACATCCTCACGATCGAGGACCCGATCGAGTTCCTGCACGAATCGAAGAAGTGCCTGATCAACCAGCGCGAGCTGGGGCCACACACGCTGTCGTTCCCGAATGCGCTCCGCAGCGCGCTGCGCGAGGACCCCGACTACGTTCTGGTGGGCGAGATGCGCGACCTCGAGACGATCCGCCTGGCGCTGACGGCCGCCGAAACGGGCCACCTCGTGTTCGCGACGTTGCACACGAGCTCGGCCGCCAAGACGATCGACCGCATCATCGACGTCTTTCCCGCCGCGGAGAAGGAGATGGTCCGCGCGATGCTCTCCGAATCGCTTGTCTCCGTGATCTCGCAGACGCTGCTCAAGACCAAGGACGGGCAGGGACGCGTCGCCGCGCACGAGATCATGATCGGCACCCCGGCGATCCGCAACCTGATCCGCGAGAACAAGATCGCGCAGATGTACTCGGCGATCCAGACGAGCCAGAACGTCGGGATGCAGACGCTCGATCAGTGCCTCGTCGAAATGGTCCGCCGCAACATGGTCCAGGTCGTCGAGGCCCGCCAGCGCGCTGTCAACAAGGACTTGTTCCCGTAGCGCTGCTGAGCCGTACCGGCGCGCCCCTCGGGTGCGCGCAAAAGGAGCACAAATGGAACGCGAACGCGCCACCGGATTCATTCACGAGCTGCTCACGCTGCTCGTCAACCAGAAGGGCTCGGACCTCTTCATCACCGCAGGATTTCCGCCGGCGCTCAAGGTCGACGGCCGGATCTCGCCCGTTTCGAAGTCGGCGCTCAATCCGCAACACACGATCGAGCTCGTCCGCAGCGTGATGAACGACAAGCAGGCCGCCGAGTTCGAATCGACGAAGGAGTGCAACTTCGCGATCGCCCCGCCGGGCGTCGGGCGCTTCCGCGTCAATGCCTTCGTCCAGCAGGGCCGGATCGGCATGGTGCTGCGCACGATCACCACCGAGATCCCGAAGTTCGAGGATCTCGGCCTGCCGCCGGTGCTGAAGGACGTCATCATGTCGAAGCGCGGCATCATGATGTTCGTCGGCGCGACCGGCAGCGGCAAGTCGACGTCGATGGCGTCGTTGCTCGGCTTTCGCAACGAGAACAGCTACGGCCACATCATCACGATCGAAGACCCGATCGAGTTCGTCCACGAGCACAAGAACTGCATCATCACGCAGCGGGAAGTGGGCGTCGACACCGACGACTGGGACATCGCGCTCAGAAATTCGCTGCGCCAGGCACCCGACGTCATCCTGATCGGCGAAGTGCGCGCGAGAGAGACGATGGACTACGCGATATCGTTCGCGGAAACGGGCCACCTGTGCCTCGCGACGCTGCACGCGAACAGCACGAACCAGGCACTCGACCGGATCATCAACTTCTTCCCCGAGGACCGGCGCCCGCAGCTGCTGATGGATCTTTCGCTCAACATCCGCGCGTTCGTCGCGCAGCGGCTGATTCCGCGGCGGGACGGCAAGGGTCGGGTACCGGCGGTGGAGGTGATGCTCAACTCGCCGCTCATTTCCGACCTGGTCTTCAAGGGCGACATCTCCGGAATCAAGGACCTCATGAAGAAGTCGCGCGAGCTCGGGATGCAGACGTTCGACCAGTCGCTGTTCAGCCTCTACGAGTCCGGGCTCATCAGCTACGAGGACGCGCTGCGCAACGCCGATTCGCTCAACGACCTCCGCCTCGAGATCAAACTGCACGGCAAGGAAGCGAAGGGTCGCAACGTCTTCTCCGGAATCGGCAACCTCGACATCGTGCCGACGACGGTGACCGGACGCCCGTAGCGCGGGCGTCGCGCCGGGCGTCTTCGCTCGTCGGGGTTCGGGCCCGGCGGGGTTGGCGTTCACGCCCTCCACCCGGGAGCACGCGGATGAGCGAGCGCACGCATTTCGGTTTCGAGGAAGTCCCCGTCGACGAGAAGGCGAAGCGCGTGCGCGGCGTGTTCGACTCGGTCGCCGGCAAGTACGATCTGATGAACGACCTGATGTCGGCGGGCTTCCATCGGCTGTGGAAGCGCTTCGCCGTCGAGGCGACGCGAACGACCGCCGGGATGCGGGTGCTCGACCTCGCCGGCGGCACCGGGGACCTCTCGCAGCTCTTTGCCGAGCGCGTCGGCGCTTCGGGCGACGTGGTGCTGACCGACATCAACGGCGCGATGCTCGCAGCGGGACGCGATCGTCTGACCAACGTCGGCCGACTCGTCGCGGTGGTCCAGTGCGACGCCGAAAAGCTGCCGTTCCCCGACGCGCAGTTCGACCGCGTGTCCATCGCGTTCGGCCTGCGCAACGTGACGGACAAGGAGCGCGCGCTCGCCGAGATGCGCCGCGTGCTCAAGCCCGGAGGCATCGCCGCGGTGCTCGAGTTCTCGCGCATCTGGGCGCCGCTCGCCCCGGCGTACGACTGGTACAGCTTCAACGTGCTCCCTCGGCTCGGTCGGGTCGTCGCCGGCGACGAAGCGAGCTATCGCTATCTCGCGGAATCGATCCGGATGCACCCCGACCAGGCCGCGCTCGCGGCGATGATGGAACGTGCCGGCTTCGATCGGGTCGAATTGCACAATCTCGCCGCCGGAGCGGTCGCATTGCACCTGGGCTATCATTACTGAAACAAGAACGAGACACGAACGACGGCGGATTGAACCGGGTCGTTTCGGACACACTTTCGAGTTTTTCTGGAGGAAGGAATGAAACAGCGAGCGCTCGTTGCGATTGCCGCGGCCACGCTGGCGGCGTTTCTGATCAGCGACGCCGACGCCAGAATCGGCGGCGGCAAGAGCATGGGTGTGCAGCGCCAGGGCATCGTTCCGCGCGCATCGACGCCACCCGCATCTACGCCATCGGGCGCGGCATCGCAGCCGGTGATGCCGGCCACACCCGGCGCTGCGCTTCCGGCGAAACCCGCCGTGCCTCCGGGGCCCGTAGCGTCCGGCGCTTCGCGCTGGCTCGGACCGATCGCCGGCATCGCGGCGGGGATCGGGCTGGCAGCGCTCCTCTCGCATTTCGGTCTGCCCGAAGGGCTCGGCACGTTCCTCCTTCTCGCGCTGCTCGCGTTTGCCGCGACCTTCGTCGTGCGAATCTTGCTCGCGCGCCGCACGCAGAGCGAGCGCCCACTCGCCTATGCTGCGGGCCGCTACGCGTCGACTAAGCCCGCATTCGAGATGCCGCCGGCACCGCAATCGAGCAGCGGCGATCGCGTCGAGCCCACACTCGGCTCGCCAGCCCAGCCCGCGCGCAGTGCGTTTCCGCCGGGCTTCGACGCCGCGGGCTTCGCGAGGAACGCGAAGGAGCAGTTCATCCGGCTGCAGAGCGCCTACGACGCCGGCGACCGCGAAGCGCTCGCCGACGTGATGACGCCGGAGATGATGGACGAGATCCTGCGCGACCTCGCGGCGAACGGGCAGCGGCGGCCGACGAAGATCGAGAAGCTCGACGCCGAGGTGTTCGACGTCGAGACCCAGAGCGACCGCCACTGGGCGAGCGTCCGCTTCACCGGAACGCTCCGTGAGGGCGACGGACCGACGGTCGCGTTCGACGAAGTGTGGAATCTGACGAAGCCCGCGGACGGCTCCTCCGGCTGGCTGCTCGCCGGGATCCAGCAACTGGCTTGAGGCCGATGAGACCGATCGACCTCGATCCGGCCGCTGTCGCGCCCGCGCTCGCCAACCGCGCGCTCGAGCGCGAAGCCTGGGCGCAGGCGTCGCTCGCAGCGCATGCCGGCCGGACATTCGCCGTCGCCGTCGGCCTGGTGGCCACGCGGCTACGCATCGGCAGCGAGGGCAAGCTCGAGCCCGCGCTTCGCGACGCCTCGCGTCCGGACGTCACGCTCGCGCTTTCGCCGCTTTCGTTACCCGCGTTTCTGGCCAATCCGAAGCGTTGGGACGAGCTCGTCGTCGCCGACGGCGACGCCGCGCTGGCTGCAACGTTGAAAGGGCTCGCCGAAACGTTGCCGTGGTTCGTCGAGCGCGCCTTCGCTGCGGCGCTGGGACCAATCGTCGGTCAGCGCGCTGCCGATGCAGGGCGGAAACTACTCGCCTTTCCCGAGTATGCCGCGGGACGCGTCGGGGACAGTATCGCGAGCTACGCACGCGACGAGCTGCGGTTCGCGGCGACCCGTATCGACACGCGGAGCTTCGGCGACGATGTGGCGGCGATCGCGGCGCGCGTCGACGCCATCGAGGCGCGCATCGATGCACTCGTGACCCGGCTCGCGCAACGAGGTCCGCGCGCTGCGTAAGCCGGAAGGCGCCCGGTTCGCGCGAAGCCGGAGGCCTATGCGACGCGCGGCCCCGCGGATGAATTTGTCAACATAGTTGATGAATCCGCGGGCGCGCCGACGTCACGTCGCGTAGCCGAGCACCGCGAAGAAGTGGCAGCTCGTGCCGGCGAGCACGAAGAGGTGCCAGATGAAGTGCCCGTAGCGGATGCGCGCGTCGGTCGCGAAGAACGCGATGCCCGCCATGTAGGCAAAGCCGCCCCCCGCGAGCAGCAGCAGGCCCGGCAGCGCCACGCGCTCCACCAGCAGCTCCGCCGCGACGACGAACAGCCAGCCCATCAGCAGGTAGAGGCCCAGCGAGGCAAGAGGGTGCTCGATGCGATCGAAGGCCTTCAGGGCGACGCCGACGACGGCGAGACTCCAGACCACGCCGAGCAGCACCCAGCCGAGAGGCCCGTTCAGCGCACCGAGCGTGAACGGCGTGTAGGTTCCGGCAATCAGCAGGTAGATCGCGCCGTGGTCGAGCTTGCGCAGCAGCGCCTTCGCGCGCTCGTGCGGCACCGCGTGATAGAAGGTCGATGCGCAATAGAGCAGCACCATCGTCGTCGCGAAGACCGCCGACCCGACGACGTTGACCGCATGGCCGCGCTGCGCCGTCGAGGCGATGAGAACGGGAGCCGCGGCGAGCGCAGCGACGAACCCGAGGCCATGACTCAGGCTGTTCGCGATCTCCTCGCCGATCGACTGCCGCCGCTCCAACGCCACCATCGCGCTGCTCCCTCGGTGAACCGGGTCCGGCAGAGGCGGCGGTGAGCGCAAACGCTTCGCGGTCCCCTGTTGTGCACAAAGCGCGCGTCGGCCGGACTTCATGTCACACGAAGCAACGAGCATGCCCGCCAGTTCGTCGACAAGCCTTGCGGTCCGAGAGCGGAAAGACGTTTCCCTTACAATCAGGGGGATGCGCCTTCTGCGCCTCGCCCGGATCCAGTACGTCGCGCTCAAGTACGGGCTCGACGAGTTTCTGACCGGCCACGAGCGGTTTCGTGCGGTCCGGCCGATCGCGCGGGCGCTCACCTTCTGGCGCGACACGTCCGCCCCTCGGGGCGAGCGCCTGCGCCTCGCCCTCCAGGATCTCGGGCCGATCTTCGTCAAGTTCGGCCAGATGCTGTCGACGCGCCGCGACATCCTGCCGCCCGACATCGCGGACGCACTCGCCAAGCTGCAGGACAACGTGCCGCCGTTTCCGTCGGACCAGGTGGTCGCGACGCTCAACCGCTTCTACGGTCGGCCCCTCGAGGCCGTGTTCCGCGCGTTCGACGCTGAACCGACAGCGAGCGCTTCGGTCGCGCAGGTGCACTTCGCCGAGCTGCCGGACGGCACGCCCGTCGCCGTCAAGGTGCTGCGTCCCGCGATCGCGAGCGTGATCGCGAAGGACATCGCGTTGATGCACACCGGCGCCTGGCTTATGGAGCGCCTGTGGTCCGACGGCAAGCGGCTGCGGCCGCGCGCCGTGATCGCCGAGTTCGAGAAGACGATCAACGACGAGCTCGATCTCTCGCGCGAGGCGGCCAACTGCTCGCAGCTCCGGCGCAACTTCCAGCACTCGCCGCTCTTGCTCGTCCCGGCCGTGCACTGGGACTACAGCGGCTCCGAAGTCATGGTGATGGAGCGGATGTCCGGCATTCCGATCGGCCAGATCGATCGGCTGCGCGAAGCGGCCGTGGACATCCCGCGCCTCGCGCGCGCCGGCGTCGAAGTGTTCTTCACGCAGGTGTTCCGCGACGGCTACTTCCACGCCGACATGCATCCCGGAAACATCTTCGTCGCGATCGGCGGCCCGCATCACGGCAAGTACATCGCCGTCGACTTCGGCATCATGGGAACGCTCTCCGAGCGCGATCAGAGCTATCTCGCGCAGAACTTCCTCGCGTTCTTCCGCCGCGACTACCACCGGGTCGCGACCGCGCACCTCGAGTCGGGGTGGGTGCCCGCCGACACGCGCGTCGACGAGCTCGAGGCGGAGATCCGCGCGGTGCTCGAGCCGGTCTTCGATCGGCCGCTCTCCGAGATCTCGCTCGGCCGCGTGCTGCTGCAGCTCTTCCGCGCGTCGCGCCGGTTCAACGTCGAGATCCAGCCGCAGCTCGTGCTGCTGCAGAAGACGCTGCTCAACATCGAAGGTCTCGGCCGCGAGCTCGACCCCAACCTCGACCTCTGGGTGACGGCGATGCCGTTCCTCGAGCGCTGGATGCAGGACCGGATCGGACTGCCCGCGCTGCGGCGCCGCCTCCTCGCCGAGGCGCCCTACATCGTCGACGCGCTCCCCGAGCTCCCGCGCCTCATCCACCAGCGGTTGACCGCGCAGCGCGCGGCCTCCGATGTCGCGATGCGGGAGCTGACCGAGGCGCAGCGGACGCAGAACCGCCTGCTCACGCTGATCGCGGTGCTCCTCGCGATCGCCACGAGCGTGGTGCTCTGGAAGATCGGCGCGGGCTAGCGGCGCCGGTGTCGCGCCGCGGTGTTGCTATACAATCCGCCGCTGGCAACGGAATCCGCTCGCGTGCCTCCCCGCCTCGCCGATGTCGCTCCTCGAAATCCGCAACGTGACGCGCCGCTTCGGCGATTTCACTGCGGTCGACCGCGTGAGCCTTTCGATCGAAGCAGGCGAGTTCTTCACCCTGCTCGGGCCGTCGGGCTGCGGCAAGACGACGCTCCTGCGGATGATCGCGGGCTTCGACCTTCCCGACGCAGGCAGCATCTTCCTGAACGGAACCGATCTCGCCGACCGGCCGCCCGAAGACCGCCCGGTGCGCACCGTGTTCCAGAGCTACGCGTTGTTCCCGCACATGACCGTCGAGGGCAACGTCGCGTTTCCGCTCAAGATGGCGAAGACTCCCGGCCCAGAGATCCCGGCGAAGGTCGCCGCAGCCCTCGAGGACGTGCGGCTCACCGGCTTCGGCAAGCGCTATCCGCACGAGCTCTCGGGAGGGCAGAAGCAGCGCGTGGCGATCGCGCGTGCGCTGGTGACTCATCCGACGGTGCTGCTCCTCGACGAGCCGCTCGCCGCGCTCGACGCGAAGCTGCGCGAGGACATGCAGATCGAGCTCATCAACCTGCAGAAGGAGGTCGGCATCACGTTCGTGTACGTGACGCATGACCAGACCGAGGCGCTCGCGCTCTCGCACCGGATCGCGGTGATGAACGCGGGCCACGTCGAGCAGGAGGACGAGCCCTCGCGGATCTACGGCTTTCCGCGGACGCGCTTCGTCGCCGATTTCATCGGTCATTGCAATCTGCTCTCCGGCCCCGTGGCATCCAACGCGGGAGGCATCGTCACGCTCGACGTCCCCGGCCTCGGGCCGGTGCGGGTTGCCGCGGAGACGCCGATCGCTGCCGGGAGCTCCGGGACGGTCGCGCTGCGGCCGGAGAAGATTCGCATCGCGGCCGCTGCGGCGTCCGACACGCCCGACAATCACTACGGCGGCACCGTCGCAGAGATGCTCTACATGGGTGACGTCACCGTCTACAAGGTGCAGACGCCCGGCGGCGAAAGGATCGAGGCGCTGCTCGCGAACTCGGCGAGCGGACGCGCGAAGTTCCTCGACGTCGGCGACGCGGTCGAGGTGAGCTGGGCCGTGGCTGCCGGGCACTTCATCGGCGAATGAGCGCGGCGGCCAGAGCCAGAGCCCGAAGGGCACGTCGGCGCGCGATCGAGCGGCGCCCGGCGGCGCATAGCGTGCTCAAACGAGAGGCGTGGGGAGGGCGCGAGTAGCCGTGGCTCTCAAGGCGCGCAGCGGCAATCTCGGCAAATGGCTGGTGAGCGGGCCGCCGCTCGTCTACCTCCTCGTCTTCTTCGCGATCCCGACGCTGATCATGGTGCTCGCGTCGTTTCGCTCGCCCGGCGATTTCGGCGGCCTCGCGCCGCTCGTCGACGAGAGCGGCAAACTCGACCTGAACGTCGAGAGCTACGCCCGATTCTTCACCGAGGCCGTGTACGCGCAGGTGTTCCTGAAGTCGGTCTGGTACGCGCTGCTCACCACGCTGCTCTGCCTCGCGCTCGGCTATCCGCTCGCTTCCCTCGTCGCGCGGAGCGGCAGGAAGCATCGCAACCTGCTGCTGCTCCTCGTGATCCTGCCGTTCTGGAGCAATTTCCTGATCCGCATCTACGCCTGGATGATCATCCTGGGGCCTCAGGCCGCGCTCGCTCGCGGCGTGAATGGCGTGCTCGGATTCTTCGGCCACGAGCCAGTGCCGCTGCTGTTCAGCTCGTTCGCGGTGCTCGTCTGCCTCGTCTACGTGCACCTGCCGTTCATGGTGCTGCCGCTCTACGCGAACCTCGAGAAGCACGACCAGGCGCTGCTCGACGCCGCGCAGGACCTCGGTGCTGGAGCCTGGCAGCGGTTCTGGCGGATCACGTTTCCGCTGTCACTCCCCGGGGTCTACGCGGGCGCCGCGCTCGTCTTCATCCCGGCGCTCGGCATCTTCGCGATTCCCGACATCCTCGGCGGCCCCGACGACAGCCTGATCGGCAACGTCATCAAGCAGCAGTTCCTCGAAACGCGCGACTGGCCGTTCGGCAGCGTGCTGTCGATCGTGCTGACGGTCGCCGCGGTCGTGATCGCCGGACTCGCCGCGTGGGTCGGGCGGCGCAACCTCGGAACGCCGTCTTCGGCGACGAGCGCACGTGCGTAGGCGGCCGATCGCGCTGTGGGTCGCCGCGGGGGTCGGGTACGCATTCCTCTACATCCCGCTGGTCATCGTCATCGTCTATTCGTTCAACAACTCGCGGTTGAACGCCGAGTGGGTGGGCTTCACGCTCGAGTGGTACGACAAGCTCTTCCACAACGACGAGATGCTCACCGCCGCCGGCAACTCGCTCGCGATCGCGCTCACCGCAAGCGTCGTCTCGACGACGCTCGGCACGATGGCCGGAGTCGCGATGTACCGCTACAAGCTGCGGCTGCTTCCGCTGCTCGTCCTCGCGCCGATCGCGATCCCCGAGATCCTGATGGGCGTGTCGCTCCTCATCTTCTTCGTGCTCGTCAACTTCACGCTCGGGCTCGTCTCGGTGACGCTCGCGCACATCGCGTTCTGCATCGGCTTCGTCGCGATCGTCGTGCGTGCACGCCTCGCGGGAATGGACGAGAGCCTGACCGAAGCCGCGCGCGACTGCGGCGCGACGCCGTGGGCAGCGTTCCGCTACGTGACGCTGCCGCTGATCATGCCGGGCGTCATCGCCGGCGCGCTGATGGCGTTCACGCTGTCGATCGACGACTTCGTCATCACGTTCTTCACCGCGGGCGCCGGCACCGTGACGCTGCCGCTGCAGATCTACTCGATGATCAAGATCGCGGTCACGCCCGAGGTGAACGCGGTATCGTCGCTGTTGATGCTGCTGACGCTCGCGCTTATCATCATCGCCTCGAGGCTGTCGCCCGGCCTCGTCGGCGCCCAATCGGAGGGACCATGAACCGTCTCGTTCTGCTGCTCGCATCGCTCGCGTTCGCGGCCACCGCGTCCGCCGCCAAGGACGAGTTCCATCTGTACAACTGGAACAACTATCTCGCCCCGGAGACGGTGAAGCTCTTCGAGGACCAGTGCAAGTGCACCGTCGTTCAGACGTACTACTCGGACAACGAGGAGCTCCTCGCGAAGCTCGCCGCCGGCGCCAAGGGGTACGACATGTACGTTCCGACGTCGAACGCAGTGCAGGCGCTGATCAAGAGCGGCAAGCTGAAGCCCCTCGACAAGAGCGCGATCCCCAACCTGAAGAACATCGACCCGCGCTACCTCAATACGTCGTTCGATCCCGGCAACAAGTACTCGGTGCCCTACGCGATGTCGACGACGATCATCGGCTACAACGACCAGAAGATAAAGGAGCTCGGGCTCCCCACCGACACGTGGGCGGTGATCTTCGACCCGAAGTACCTCGAGAAGGTCAAGGGCCGCGTCACCGTGCTCGACAGCGCCAACGAGCTCTTCGCCGCGGCGCTCAAGTACCTCGGCTACTCGGTGAACGACGTCGATCCCAAGCATTGGGACGAAGCCGCCGCGCTCATCAAGAAGGCGAAGCCCTACTGGGCGGCGTTCAACGCATCGTCCTACATCAAGGAGCTCACCGTCGGCAACATCTGGCTCGTGCACGGCTATTCGAACGACATCTTCCAGGCGAACCTCGACGCGCAGGCCGCGGGAAGGCCGTTCAAGATCCTGCAGGGAATGCCGAAGGAAGGCGCGGTGCTTGCCGTCGACAACATGGTGATCGCCAAGGATGCGCCGCGCGCCGACCTCGCGCTCAAGTTCATGAACTTCATGCTCGAGGGCAAGAACTCGGCCGAGGGAGTCACCAACCTGATCGGCTCCGGCAACCCGAACATGGATGCCGTCAAGTACATCAAGCCCGAGATCCTCCACAACCCGGCGATCTTTCCCGACAAGGCGGTCGCGGCAAAGCTCGAGCAGCTGCAGGACCTGACCGGACCGCAGCGACGCCTGCGCAACAAGCTGTGGACCGAGATCAAAGCCGGTCGTTGACAGGGAGGGTCGGAGGCGCGTAGCGCGGCGTGCGCTCGCGAAGCGACCGCCGTCGCCGTGGCGACACCACGCACGCACTCGCGCCTTCCGCATTTTCTCGCGACGCTCTACGGCCTGGCGATCGTCTACGCGAGCCTGCAGCCGTTCTCGCCCTGGATGTCGCCGCCGCCGGCGACGCCGTTTTACCTGTTCGCTCCGTGGCCGCCGAAGTGGATCCGCTACGACGTCGTCACGAACCTCCTCGCGTACGTGCCGTTCGGATTCTTCGTCGCGCTGGTCCCGCGCCGGATGCGGCCGCCGGCGCGTCTCGCCGCCGCGATCGCCGCCGCCGCTTTCCTTTCGTTCACGATGGAATGGCTGCAGATGTATCTGCCCACGCGCGACGCGAGCGTCGCCGACCTCCTTGCGAACACCGGGGGCGCCACCGCGGGCGCGGCGGTCGCGGTCGCGTTCGCTCGCTCGGACGCGGCGAAAGCTGCGATCGCTGCAGCGCGCCAGCGCTGGTTCCTCCCCGGAACCGTGGGCGATCTCGGTCTCGCGCTGCTTGCGATCTGGGTCGCCGTTCAGGTGAATCCGGGCATTCCGCTGTTCGCCACGATGTACGACCTCGCGCCGCGGCCGGGCGTGTCGCTTCCCGAGCCGGATGTCGCGGCGACGCTCGTCGAAGGCGCGCACAGCGCGTTCCAGCTCGTCGGCGTCGGCCTCTTCCTCGCGCTGCTGCTGCGCGAGCGCCGCTACGTCGCCGGGGCAGCGCTGCTGCTGATCGGCGCCGCGGCCCTCGTCAAAGGGATGGCCGCCGCGGTGCTGCTCAAGCCTGCGGCGTGGGAGAACTGGCTCACCCCCGGCGTGTCGCTCGGAGTGGCCGCGGGGTCGCTGCTCCTGTCGATGGCGATCTGGCTGCCTCGGCCCGCGCAGGTCACGCTCGCGGCGATCGCGCTGCTCTCGTCGCTGCTCGCAACGCTATTCGCGCCGGACCTCGTTTATGCGCGCGCGCCGATCGCGCTCTTCAACCGCTCGTACGGGCACCTGCTCAATTTCAACGGACTCACGCACACGGTGCTGCTGCTCTGGCCGGCCGTTGCGAGCGTCTTCCTGCTCGCGCTCGCCGGACGCCCCGGATGGGGCGAGCCGACGTGAAGCCGTTCTCGATCGTCATCCCGAGCTGGAACAACCTGCGCTATCTGCGGTTGTGCGTGGATAGCCTGCGCCGTCATTCGACGCGCCCGCACCAGATCATCGTCCATGTCAACGCCGGAGACGACGGAACGCGCGACTGGGTCGAGCGCGAGCGCATCGACCACACGGCGAGCGACGAGAACGTCGGCATCTGCTACGCGCTGAACCGGGCGGCGCTCCTCGCGCGCACCGATTACGTCATGTACGCGAACGACGACATGGTCGCGGCGCCGGGCTGGGACGTCGCGCTGGACGCAGCGCTCGCGCGCGTGGCCCGCCACCGCCTGTTCATGCTGTCCGGGACGATGGTCGAGCCCGAGGCGACCGGAAACGCCTGCGTCGTGGTCGCCGATCTCGGGCGCGATCCGGAGCGCTTCGACCTCGGCGGATTCGCACGGCAGGCACCCGCGCTCGTCCGCGGCGATTGGCTCGGCGCGACATGGCCGCCCACGCTCGTGACACGTGCCGCATGGCACGAGATCGGCGGCTACAGCGTCGAGTTCTCGCCGGGCATGGGGAGCGACAACGATTTCGCGATGAAGCTGTGGCACGCAGGCTGCCGCGTCTTCGTCGGTGTCGGCTCGAGCCTCTTCTATCACTTCGCGAAGGTGTCGACGGCGAGGATCCGCAAGAACGACGGCGGCCGCCAGTTCCTGATGAAATGGGGAATCGCGCAATCGGCCTTCGATCGCCGCTGGCTGCGGCGCGGGCAAGCCGTGCCGCCGGGCGAAACGGGCGTCGTCGTCGCGGAGCCGCGGCCGTCGCCGGGGCTCGCGCTCGACCGGATCAGGTCCGCGCTGAAGCGCCGGATCGGCTGAGAAGCGTCTGCGCCGCCTCGATCACGGAGGTCGCGGGAAGCGCGTCGAGGCAGGCGCTGAAGCTCTCGCGATGGCGCTCGCAGCCTTCGCGCTGGCACGGCACGCACGAGAGCGAGGGCTCCTGCAGCAGCAGCACGTTGCCGCGCCGTTGTGACGCGGCGACCGCAATGTAGCGCGTGGCGAGCCCGCCGCGCGGGATCGGACCCCAGATCCGCGGATCGGTCGGGCCGAACAGCACCACCGATGGCGTTCCGCACGCGGCGGCGAGGTGCGAGGTCGCCGTGTCCGGCCCGACGTAGAGCGAGGCACCCCGCAGCAGATCGGCGGTCTCGCCGAACCCCAGGCGGCCGCCGGCGTCGATCGTCGGCACCGCGCTCTCGGCGAGGAGCTCGCGCACGTATGCGCGCTCCCCGGGCGCATCTCCGCCCGAGACGACGATCCGCATTCCGCGCGCGTGCAGCCACTCGAGGAGCGCGCACCAGCCTCGCACGTGCCAGCGCTTGTAGCGAAAGCGCGGCGCGACGTTGACGACCGCGTACGCATCGCGCGCGTCTTCGAGTCCGAGATGCGCCCTCCATTCGGCGGCCGTGCCGCCCGCCGTTGGCACGACCGGTTGCGCGACGAACGGCAGCCCCAGCGACTCGGCGAGGCGCCGATAGGCGTCGATCCGCCGCTCGTGTCGCGCGAACACGACGCTTCGACCGAGTAGCGCCGCCTTCCACCAGCGCGCCGACGGTTCCGGCGGGACGAGTCCGGCGCGCTCCGACGCCGCGAAGAGGCCGTAGAGATGGGGGCGGTCGCCGGTTTCGGCGATCACCGCGAGATCGTAGCGGCGCCACAGGCGCCGCACGAGCGCCGCATTCTCGGCGAAGGTCGGCCGCGGCGAGACGGTGAGGATGCTCCTCACGTCCGGGTTGCCTTCGAGCATGGGGGCGGCGCCCTCGGTGATCAACACGTCGACCCCTGCGCCATCGAACCCGCGCGCGATCGCGCGGATGAGCGGTGTCGTGAGCAGCAGATCGCCGAAATAGCGCAGCGAAACGACGAGGACCGATTTCGGCGAGCTCATTGCCGGCGGCGCGCCGGCAAGCCTTCGTAGCCCGCGAACAGCAGCGCGCTCATGTAGACGAAGAAGACACCTTCCGCGTGATCGATGAGCGTCGAGGAGAGAACGCTCGCGACGACCATCGTGATGACCAGCGCTCGCGCCGCCGTCTGATCGGAGCGCTCGGGGAGGCGCGCCGCCGCCCACCATTGCGTCCCGAACACGCAGACGAGCACGACGAATCCCGCCAGGCCGAACTGCGCGACGATCATCAGGAACTCGTTGTGCGGATTCTTGGTGAGCGTGTCGCCGGTCCGGTTCGCGAGCTCCGCGTACGCCTTGCCGAACCCTCCGGTGCCCACCCCGAGTATCGGGTTGTCGCGAATCACCTCGATCGTGTTGCGCAGCATCTCGAGCCGCAATCCGACCGAGTTCCGGAGATCGGGAGGGGCGCCCGAGCGCCACTGCTGCAACTCGTCGTCGGCGAGCGTGATTCGCTTGTGCAGCATCGTGTCGGGAGACAGGAACACGACGACGGCCAGCGCGGCGAGCGCGCCGATCGCGAGCGCGAACCCCTTGGCGCCGAACTGCCGATAGAGGAAGTAGGCGAACAGCACGGCGAACACGATATGGCCGGTGCGTCCGGGAACCATGACCAGCACGTTGACGACAGCAGCCGTGCAGAGCAGTCCCAGCACGATCCGCGCGCGGCGTGTTCTCGCATCGACGGCCGCGAGCGCGAACAGGAAGGCGGTGAACGCCATGAAGACGTTGTGCGTGATGTGCGCCTTGAAAGCGACCGGATCGTCCGGCGTCCCCTTGAGCAGCACGGTGGGTGGCATCACGCCGGACCAGATGAGATACGAGATGACCAGCGTGACAATCATCGACGCCTGGAACGCGGCGAGACCCCGCCGCCGCCACCGAACGTCTCGCATCAGCGGAATCAGGGCCGGGATCAGCAGCAGGCGCGCCCCCTTCGAGACGGTCATCAGCACGTCCGAATCGCTGCCGACCGAGTAGAGCGTCCCCGCGAGGTAGAGCGCGAAGAGCGCGATCGCCGCAAGCGCCACCGGATTCGCGCGGATCGCGTCGAGCTTCTCTCGATACCCGCCGCCGAAAATCCAGGCGCCACCGATGATCGAGAGTAGGACGTTGTCGGCGACCACCGACACGGGGATCGACAACCCCAGGACGACGACCAGCCAGCGAACGACGTCCTCGGCGGCTGCGCGAGACCACCGCGGAGCGGTCGTCGCGGCGGTAGGAAAGCCCCCGGCGGCGCGGGCGAGAGAGCGACGATCGAGCATCTGGCGAGGTGATCCGGGAAAGCGGAAGCCCACCGAAGTCGCCGCTTCCTTGGCCCGCGATTATATCGGAGGCCCCGATGGCCGCCCGCGCGGCAACTCCGGCACGACGCTGGCATAATTGAGGGTGCGCCGACCTCCCGGTCGGGGTGACACAGTGCTCTTCTCCTACGTTCGCGACGCCTTCGTGCGCCCAGACCCTCTCGAACGCGATGCAAGACATGCCCCTCGCGGCGCTGACTGCCACGCTTCTTTGCTACTGGATCGGTGTCGGCGTCATGATCGTCCGCGTGCGCCGCGCACTGCGGAGGAAGCGCGGCAGCGACGGGGAACAGCGCTTCGAGCGCTTCAACCTCAACTGGATCGTCTGGGTGGCGCTCGTCGCGGCGTGGATCGGCATTCCGTGGGCGACACTGGCGCACTCGGCAAAGGTCGCCGAGCTCCCGGCCTTCGCAACAAGCGAGCCCGCGTATCGCGCGCTGCGCTGGATCGCGGCGCTCGTCGCCGTCGCGGCGCTCGCCGCGACGATCAGGTGCTGGAAGCGGATGGGCAGCGACTGGCGTATGGACGTCGGCGTCGCGACCCGGGCTCCGCTCATCACCGACGGCTTCTTCGCCTACCTTCGGCATCCGATCTACGCGTTCAGCATCCTGCTAATGCTGTGCTCGGTCGCGATCGTCCCCACGCCGCCCATGCTCGCGGTCGCTGCGATCCACTTCGCGATGATGAACGCGAAGGCACGCAGCGAGGAGCGCCACCTGCTCGCGGTGCACGGCGACGCCTACGCGCGCTATCTGCGAACGTCGGGGCGATTCCTCCCGCGGCGGCGGCCGCCGCAAGGCTGAGGCCCCGGTTCGGCGCGTACGCGTGCTTCCTCGACGCACTAGCGCGGGCCTTGTCGGTCGTCGCCTTCACAGCCGCGACGATCGCCGCCACCGCGACTTCCGCACGCGCCCAGTCACCCGCGGGAGCGACGCACACTCTCGACGTCGACCCCGGGATCGTCCGCCGTCTGGACGCGCTCGATCCGGGCCGGATCAGCGCACGCGACGTCACCGAGGTGCTCGCGCGCGTCCCCGCGCCGCGGATCATCCTGCTCGAGGGCAGCTTTCCGATCGTCAATATGGATCCCTTCGCCGAGTTCCTGATCGCGATGGGCTATCCCGCCGACAGGATCAGGAATCCGCGCGACGGACGCTACTCGCAGAGCAGCTTCACCGACAGCGAGCGCCTCGCGGGCATGGTGGCGTGGTACTACGAGACCGAGGGAATGCGGCCGGTGCTGATCGGGCACAGCCAGGGTGGAATGCTCGCGATCCGCGTGCTCTACGACCTCGCCGGCGCGTTCTCCGGCGCGATCCACGTATGGAATCCGCTCACCGATCGCCCGGAGCCGCGTACGGCGATCGTCGATCCGGTCAGTGGGAGCATCCAGCCGGTCGTCGGCTTGCGGATGCGCTACGCGGCGGCGATCGCGACGGGCAAGCTGCCGCGGCTCCTCCTCGGGCAATGGTCGATGCTCTCGCGCCTCTCGCGGATTCCGGACAGCGTCGACGACTTCACCGGTTTTTCCCTCGACTGGGACCTGGTCGCCGGCCACTTCGGCAGCTCCGAGCCCTACACGGCGATCGGCACGGCAACGGTGCGCAACGTCACGCTTCCCGGAACCTATACGCACATCGGGCTGCCGCTCGCCGAGCATCTCGCCACGAACGCGGCTACGCGGGCGTGGATCGACGCTTACGTCCCCGGCACGTTGGCGGCGGTCCCGGTGGAGCCCGGTCTCGACACGACCAACCTCATTCACGCAGCCGACATCTGGTACAGCGTCAAGAAGAACTGGTGCCTGAGCGCACGGCGACGACTGGATGCGGCACGCGTCACGCAGTGAAAGGGCGGCTCAACCTGTTCCAGGCAGCGATGCTGCGCTGGCGAGCGCTGCACCCCTATAACGCCGTCCATGCGATGCGCATCGATCGCCCGCTCGACGCGGCGCGCCTGTCGGCGGTGATCGACGCCGAGTGCGAGGCGCTCGGCCTAACGGGCCTCGTGCTGGACGCGAAGCGCAAGCGCTTCGAGTATGCCGGAGGACCGGCGCGCAGTCCGCTCGCTGTCGTGGCGGGCGGCGACGACCCGCTGGAGGCGCTGCGGCGCGAGATCGAGCGCGAGCTGAACATGCGATTTCCCGATGAAGGCTCGTTCAATCCGTTCCGTTTCATCGCAATCGACGCCGGGACTTCGTTCATTCTTGCGCTCACCTACGATCATGTCGTCGCCGCGGCCGACTCGATCGTTATCCTGATGCATGGCCTGTGGGCCGCTTACGAGGGGAACGGTCGGGCTTGCGCGCGTGCGCCGCTACGGCGGTACCCGGCCACCGCGGGCCGCCTGTTCCGCCGGTTTCCGGGCGCTGCGCTCCGCGGCCTTCGCCGAATCGGCGACATGGCCGCGAGCGCCCGGCGCTCGATTCGGGCGCGCTACCCCGGCGGCGCGGACCCGCGCAACGGCTTCGCGTGCTACCGGCTCGACGTGCAGGAATTCGCCGCGCTCGCGCGCGCCGCGAAGGCGTGGAGCGTCACCGTCAACGACCTGCTGATGGCGATCCTGCTGCTGGCGCTCGAGCCCGTCGTCGGTGAGCGTCCGGCGGGGCAGCGCCGGCGCGAGCTCGCGGTCGCGTCAATCGTCAATGTGCGGCACGACTTCGGCTACGACGCGGTGACGACGTTCGGGCAGTTCCTGAGCTCGTTCCGGGTCGGACATCCGCTGCCGCCGGGGATCGAGCTCGAAGCGCTCGCCCGCGACATTCACGCGGAGACCGCACGCGTCAAGAGCGAGAAGCTCTACATGCAGACACTGATCGCGATCGGCGCGATCGGCGCCGTGTGGCGCTTTCTGTCCCTCGCGCAGCAACAGGGCTTTCACGCGAAGCACTATCCGACGTGGGGCGCGGTGACGATGGTGAACGTCGAGCCGTTGTGGAAGGAGGCAGGCGGAACCACGCCGCCTCCCGAATACGTGCGCGCAGTATCGACGGGCCCGCTCGCGCCGCTCGTCGTCGCGGTCACGACGCGCGCGGGCGTCCTGCAGGCGGGGATCTCCTACCGGACCACGGCGTTCACGGCGCAGACCGTCGATGCCATCGGCTCCGCGATCATCGAGCGGGTCCGTGGATTGAGTGCAGGATGCCGATGAGAAGT
>Ga0335069_10004816_pt1 | contig 19907 bp, 1 predicted proteins | sample Lox_Sample_11_FD_206714 | JGI IMG/M metagenome (GOLD analysis project Ga0335069, IMG submission 206714) | Soil microbial communities from Loxahatchee National Wildlife Refuge, Florida, United States - Lox_Sample_1.1 | ecosystem: Environmental > Terrestrial > Soil > Wetlands | place: USA: Florida... | reverse complement strand
TCGCTTTCATCGCGCCGCAGGTCACGACCGCGTCGGGCGCGACCATCACGGCGCCCAACGGCGACAGCAGCGTCCTTTACGGCGCGGCGACCTCCTATTCGCTCCAGTTCGCGTCGAATCCCAACAACGACTTCGACCTCGTCACCTTCGACGTGCCGGCCGGCGGCGGCTCGGGCTCGACGACGCCGATCAACATCCAGGGCGCGACCAAGGCCGGAAATGTCTATGTCGCGGCGGTGACGGCAAGTTCCGTCGCCAATGCAATGATCTCGGTCGGCGGCGAGCAGACGGCGACGCAGGCAAGCTCCGTCGGCGGCGACATCGTGCTGTCGGCTGGCGGCGGCATCAGCAACGGCCAGGCGGTAGCGGCGAGCGGCGGCTCGGGCACGGTCAACGCGACGGTTACCGGCACTGTGCAGGCGGACACGCAAGTCGCGCTCAATGCGACGGGCTCGGTCGATGCTTCGGGCGCGGCGATCACGGGCTCGACGAACAATGCCGCGACGACCCTGACCGGCTCGACCAATGGCGGCGCCGACGTCAGCAACTCGGGCAATCAGATCAGCGCCGTCACGGGCTTCACCAACACCGGCTCCGGCGACGTAAAGATCACGAGCGGCACGGCGCTCGACGTCACCGGCGCGATCTCGAATACGGGCGGCGACATCACGCTGACGACGACGGGCACGTCGTCGAACGGCATCACCTTCGATGCAGGGCTTTCGGCGAGCGGTTCCGTCAACCTATTCTCGGCCGGAGGCATCACGGAGAATGCGGGCGCGACCGTCAGCGGCAGCGGCCTTACCGGCACGTCGGTTGGCGATACCAATCTTACGCAATCCGGCAATTCCATCGGCTCGCTCAACGCCTTCATAGCCGGCGGCAGCTTCAGCTTCACGAATGCGGGTCCGCTCGCCGTCAATGGCACGGACACGACGGGACTGGTCGGCACCTCCGGCATCACGGCCACCAACGGAAACATCACGCTCGCCACGCAGTTCGGCGTGATCGCGCTCAACACCGATGTCACGGCCTACAGCGCCGGCGGCTCTCAGAGCGTGACGCTCACGGCCGGCGGCGGCATCGCCCAGATCGGCGGCATCATCAAGACCAACGTGCTCTCGGGCTCCTCGGTCGGCAACGCGAATCTTCTGCAGAACAACGTCGTCGACACGCTGAGCGGCTTCAACGCGGGCGGAAGCTTCAGCTTCATTGACGCCTCGGCGCTCACCATCACGGGATCGATCCTGGCCGGCACCGGCATCAGCGACACGGGCAATATCTTCATCGGGCCGCCCAGCATCACGTTCAGCGGCGCGAACCCTATCGCGCTGACGCCAGGCGCGAACGGCACCGTGTCCCTCGTGGCGGACACGCTCTCGTTCAATCAAACCGTGACCGTCGGCGGCGCCACGTTCGAATATGCGCCGTTCACGGCGGGCAGCGCAGTCACGCTGGGCGGGGACGGCGTGCTTTCGAATGCCGACCTGATCATCGATGCGTCCACCATCCGCGTCGGCGCGGCGACGGTCCCGGGAAGCGGCCTCGTAACGACGGCCGGTTCGATCACGGTCTCGGGCGACGGCTTCGACGCGGGCGGCGCCAATCTCGATCTCGAAACGACGGGCGCCGTTACGCAGACGGGCGCATTGACGAATGTCGGCACGCTCAGTGGCAATGCCGCCTCGCTCGATCTCGAGAACACATCGAACACGATCGCCGCGGTCGGTCCCTTCACCGCGACCACAGGCGACTTCACGCTGGTCGATTCGACCGCGCTCGACATAACCGGGTCGCTGACAAGCACGAGCGGCAACATCACGCTGACGACGACCGGCCTTGGCACCGGCAGCGGCAACGACATCACACTTGACGCGGGCCTTACGGCCGGCACGGCGACCGGGACACAGTCCGTCGGTCTCTTCTCATCGGGCGCCGTCACGGAAAACGCAAACGGCAGTGTCACCGCGGGATTCCTTACCGGGACGTCGGTTGGCGACACATCGCTGACGCAGACGAACTCCGTCGGAACGCTCAACGCGTTCCAGTCGGGCGGGAATTTCTACCTCGCCGACGGCGTGGGTCTCACGGTCGATGGCACCGACGCGACTGGCCTCGTCGGCGCAAACGGCATCAACGCGAGCGGCAACATCTTCCTGCAGACGCCGGATCCCTCGGGGATCACGTTCAGTTCGGCCAACACACCGATCAGTGTCACGGCAGGCGGCACGGTTTCGCTGCAGGCCGACGCGCTGACTTTCGATGCGCCGACGACGGTCACCGCGAACGCCTTCGAATATGCGCCGAATACATTCGGCGCTACCGTCACGCTCGGCGCGGGCAGTGTGCTGTCGAATGCGAATTTCACGATCGACGCGTCCGAGATCACCATCGGCGGCATTACAAGTCCGCTGTCCGGCCTCACGGAGACGGCCGGCGAGATCGACGTGACGAGCGCGATCAATGTCCCCAATGCCGGTCTCGCACTGATCGCGACGTCGTCTGGCGGCGGAACGGGCAACATCAACATCAGCGCGCCCATTACGGCCGCTGCGTTCACGGCGGGCACGGTCACGGCCGATCCCGGCGGCACGATCACCTTCAACGATTCCATCGACGTTCCGCTCGTCTCGACCGCGAACGGTCAGGAATACTTCGACGCGGTCGTTCTTGCCGCCGATACGACGCTCAAGGACACGGGGGCGGTCACGGAAATCGCCTTCAATGGCACCGTCGATGACGCGACGGCCGGGACGGCCAAGCTCGACGTCGAGGGCAACGCCGCATTCATCCAGAACGTCGGCGGCTCCGCCGCGCTCTCGAGCCTTTCGGTCACCGGCACGACACAGGTTGTCGCGTCGGGAAGCCCCCCATTCGCGAGCATCACGGTCGCCACGACAGGCGATCAGACCTACACGGGCGCGGTCGAACTCGGTCAGCCAACGCTTGGCGGCTACACCTTCTCGAGCGGCGGCCTTGTCGATTTCGCGGGCGGCATCACCGTCGCGAGCGCCGGCAATTACGCGATGGAGGTTCTCGGCAACGCTGAGTTCGGCGGATCCGTCGGCAACGCCGCGGCTCCGGTCACCAGCATCGAGGTGACCGGCTCGACGGACTTGAACGGCGCCACCATCGTCACGGGCGGCGGTCAATCCTATGGCGGCGCGGTCACGCTCGCGTCCGATACGACGCTGGCGGATGAGAGCAACGGAGCGAGTATCAATTTCGCTTCGACGATCGATGCGACGAGCGCGGGAAGCGCAGGCCTGACCGTCAACATGGCCGCAAGTGGCACGGCGACGTTCACGGGCGACGTCGGCACGGGCCACGCGCTCAAGTCGCTGACTGTCGATGCGGGGACCATCGTTCTTGGCGGCGATGTCACAACGCAGGGAAACCTGTCGCTGAATGGGACCGGATTGAGCGATCTGTTCATCGGAAACGCGCTGACCTCGAACGCCGGCAACATCACCCTTCAAACGAGCTCGGGCGACATCCTGCTCGGCGCAAACCTCACTGCGAGCAACAATGACGGCCAGATTGTCACGCTCGAATCCGGGAGCGGCATTGCCCAGGTCGGCGGCCTGATCACGGCCGACGTGCTGACCGGCTCCTCGGTCCTGGATGCCGAGCTCACCTCGCCGCTCAACCTGGTCGGCACGCTCGGCGCCTTCCAGGCGGGCGGCAATTTCACGCTGGTCAACAACGAAGCGCTGACGGTCTCGGGCGCCGATGATTCCAATCTCGGCTTCACGGGCGTCAATGCCGGCGCGAACGGCAGCGGCAATCTCGAGCTGACGACCCTGACGGGCGATCTGACGCTCTCCGGAAATCTGACGACGGGGCACGGAGTTTCTTCGGGTGTGCTGCTCGTCTCGGCAGGTGCGATCGATCAGACCTCCGGCACGATCTCGGCGCCTGACCTCACCGGCTCGTCGGTCGGCGACACATCGCTGATGGACGGCAATTCCGTCGCCGTGCTGGAAGCCTTTAAGGCCGGCGGCAACTTCGCCTTCAACAACATTTCGGCCCTGACCGTCGACGGAACGGACGTCACCGGCCTCGTCGGCGAACGCGGCCTCAACGCCGGCGGCAACATCTTCCTCGAAGTGGCAAGCCCGTTCGGGATCACATTCAGTTCGACGAGCCCCGTCACGGTGACGCCGGGCGCCGACAGCACGCTGTCGCTGATGGCGAATACTCTGGTCTTCCCGCAGCACACAACGTTCAGCGGCGGCGTCGTCGAATTTGCGCCGTACACCGTCGGCAGCACCCTCACGCTCGGCGAAGGCGGTCTGTTCCTCTCGAACGTGACCTTCTCCGGCAATCCGACGCTGCGCGTCGGCGCGGTGACGGAGCCTGGCCAGTCCACGCTGACGACAACGGCCGGGGCGATCACCGTTGCCCCCAGCATCGGCTACGATTTCGGCGGCGTCGCGCTCGATCTCGAAACGACCGGCGCCGTCACCGGAGGTCCGCTCTCGGGCGTCACCAGGCTCACCGGCAACGCCGCGTCGCTCGACCTCGAAAGCGCGTCCAATGCGATTGGCAACATCGGCACATTCACGACGACAGGCGCCTTCACGCTGGTCGATTCGAGCGCACTGACGATCAGCGGCGCGCTGAATGTGGGCTCGCTCATGCTGACCGATTCGGCCGCGGGGGGCATCGCGCTCGACAGCGGCGTCACGTCGGCCGGCGGCCAGACTTACAACAGCCCGGTCACGCTCGACGCCGACACGCTGCTGACAAGTACGGCCGGCGGCAATATCGACTTCGGCTCGACGCTCAATGGCACCTTCGCGCTCGAAACGAGCACCTCGGGCGCCACGATCTTTGGTGGCGCGGTCGGCGCGCCTCCCGGTGCCGAGCTCGCAAGCCTGACGGTCGATGCGGGCGGCACGGCCACCCAGATCAACGGCGGCTTGATCAACACCACCGGACAGCAATCCTATAACAGCGCGGTTGTCCTCGGCGCCGACACGACGCTGACGAGCACGAGCGGCCAGGCCATCACCTTCGATTCGACGGTGAACGGTGCGCACGCGCTGACGACCGAAACGACCGGCACGACGACGTTCGGCGGCGAGGTCGGTGTCGGCACGAACAATGCGCTCTCTAGCCTTTCGGTCGCGGGCTATGACGGCACCGCCGGCGGGACAACGATCGATACCGATCAGATCGCGACGACGGGTCTGCAGAGTTATTCCGGCGATGTCACGCTCGCGCATGACACGACGCTGTCGAGCACCGGCGGCGGCACGGTCTCGTTCGGCTCGAACATCGACGGCCCCTATTCTCTGACGACCGACACGACGGGCGCCACGACCTTCTATTATCTGGTCGGCGCGAACACACCGCTTACGAGCCTCACGATCGAAGGACCGACCACGATCCAGTCGACCGGCATCGCGACCAGCGGCGCGCAGATTTACGAAGGCGCGGTCACGCTCAACGCCGATGCGACGCTCACGGGCACGACGGTGACGTTCGAGTCCTCGCTGAACGGCAACCACGCGCTCGACATCGAGGGCGACGCAAGCTTCGACAACGGCAGCACAGGCAGCATCGGCAGCCTTTCCGTCAGCGGTACGGTGACGTTCGACGGTTCGCTCACGACCTCGGGCAGCCAGACCTATTCGGGCGCGGTGACGCTCGCGACGGACGAGACGCTGACCAGCACCGGCGGCGATATCGATTTCCAGTCGACCCTCAACGGCGCACACAATCTCTCGGTCAACGCCGCGAGCGGCACGATCACCTTCGGCGACGTTGTCGGCGGCGGCACGCCGCTGACATCGCTGACGGCCGAAGGCCTGAACGTCGTCGTCGACAGCAACATCACGGCGGCGAACAGCATCTTCCTAAAGGGAAGCGGCCTCACCTTTGCCGGCGGCACGATCGAAACGTTCCCCACGGGCACGGTCTCGCTCGAGGCGGACACGCTGGCCTTCAACAACCCCACGACCGTCTTCGCCGACACGCTGGAATATGCGCCGTTCTCGGTCGGCACGACCGTCACGCTGGGTTCCGGCGGGGTGCTGCCGGCCACCAACCTCACCGTCAACGCGAGCACGCTGCGCGTCGGCGCAGTGACCGATCCGGTCACGTCGACGCTCGACATGACGGCGGGCTCGATCGTCATCGCGCCCGGCGGCTACTTCTCGCCCGCAGCCAATCTCGACCTCGAGACCACCGGCGCCATCAGCGGCGGCTCGCTGAGTGCGCTCGGCCTCTCGGGCAATGCGGCCTCTGTTAGCCTCACGGGTTTCAACCAAATTCTGGGGATCGGCAGTTTCACGAGCACGGGCGATTTCGCGCTGAACGACGGAGCCCAGCTGGCGGTCACCGGGCCTCTGACCAGTACGCACGGCAACATCTTCCTGTCGAGCAGCGCGCTCACGCTGGACGGCGATGTCACCGCCTATGGTTCGGGATCGCAGATCGTCACGCTCGAGGGCGGCGCCATCACGCAGACGGGGGGCAGCCTCTCGGCCGACGAACTGACGGGTCAGGCGCTCTCGGTTTCGCTTACGTCGTCGACCAACAAGGTCGGAACGCTCGAGGCCTTCAACACGCTCAACGGCTTTGCGCTGACCGATTCCATCGCCCTGACCGTGGCCGGCAATACGCTGTCCACGCTCAGCATTCTACCGGGCGTCAACGCCAACAGCGGCGACATCGCGCTGACGACGGTGGGCAATGGCAACGACCTCACGATCGCGGGCGAGCTGGCCGCGTACAATGCCGGCCAGGCCGTCTCGCTGAACGCGTCGGGCAACATCAATCAGACCTCCGGCAACATCCTGGCGTCCGAGCTCACCGGCAGCGCGGGCGGCTCTGTGACCCTTGGCGGCGTCAGCAGCAACCTGGATCTGATCGGCTCGCTCGGCGCCTTCGCCGCCGGCGGCAATTTCGTGCTGATCGACCAGTCGGCGTTGACCGTTATCGGCGCGGTGTCGTCGACGAACGGCAATATCGGAATCCAGACGGTCGGCAGCAACGCCGGCATCACGATTGCGACGGGCGGCAGCCTTTCGGCCACGGGCTCGGGAACGCAGGTCGTCCTGCTGCAGTCGGCCGGCGCGATCACCGAAACGGGCAGCGGCACAACGGCCGGCAGCATCTCGGCCGACGAGCTCATGATGTTGTCCGTAGGCGACACGACGCTTCTGAGCGGCAACAACCAGGTCGCAACGCTCGAAGGCGTTTTGGCACTCGGCAACTTCTATTTGTCGGATGCGAGCGCGCTCAGCGTCGCGGGCGACAACGTCTCGTTCGGTTCGTTCAACCTGCCGATCACGAACATCACGGCCGGCGCCGGCGGCGCGGGCAATGTCTTCCTCGAATCGGCAAACGCCTCGGGCGTCACGTTCGGCCCGAACCACCCGGTGACCCTCTCCGCGTCCACCAACGGGCTTGTGTCCGTTCAGGCCGACAGCCTGACATTCGACAACGGCACCGCCTTCGTCGGCGGGACGTTCGAATACGCACCGGCGACGACGGGCGCCACCGCATCGCTCGGCGGAGGTGGCGGCCTCGTCAGCAACGATGTCGCCTTCGGTGTCAATCTCGTCCGCATCGGCGCGGTCACGGAACCGGGATCGGGTGAGACGACAACCGCCGGCGCCATCAGCGTTGATGGTGCATTCGACGCGTCCGGAAAAACGCTCGATCTCGAGACGACCGGCGCGGTCGGCGAGACGATGTTCGGCGTGGTGTATGATGTTGGAACGCTCACCGGCAACGCCGCATCGCTTGATCTCACCACCAATTCCAACGGCATCAGCAATATCGGCACGTTCACGACGACGGGCTCCTTCGCGCTGACGGATTCCGCGGCGGTCGCGTTCACCGGCACGCTGCAGGCGTCTCAGCTCAATCTCAACGACTCGAGCGGCATCACGCTGGCGGGCGTTTCGGTCTCGACCTCGGGCTCCCAGGACTACAACGGCCCGGTAACAGTCGGCCCGGGCGCCGAGGTGATCAGCACCAATGGCGGTGCCATCACGTTCGAATCGACGATCGACGGCGGCAATACGCTTACGACGGACACGGCCGGCACGACCGAGTTCAAAGGCGAAGTCGGTTTCGGCACGGCGCTTGCGGGCCTGACGGTCGACGGGCCGGCGACGATCGACACCGACTTCATCAGGACGACGGGCACGCAGACCTATTCCGGAGCGGTCACGCTTCTCGCGGACACGACCCTCGCCAGCATGTCCGGCACGGTCGATTTCGCCTCGACGATCGAGGGCACGCAGGCGCTGATGATCGACGGCAACGCCAGCTTCAACGCCGATGTCGGCGACAGCGCGTCGCTGACCAGCCTCACCGTCATCGGCGCGACGACCTTCGACGGCACGCTCACGACCTCCGGCAACCAGAAATACAACGGCGCCGTCACGCTCGACACCGACCAGACGCTGACGAGCACGGGCGGCTCCATCGAATTCGACTCCACCGTCGACGCGGCGACGCCCGGTGCGGAAGGACTCACGGTCAGTGCCGCGAACGGCCTGGTGACGTTCTATGGCGCCGTCGGCGGCGTCGAAGACCTGAAATCGCTCAGCGTGACAGCGAACGCGCTGACGCTCACCGGCGCGATCACGACGCAGAACAATCTCTTGCTTGACGTAACCGGATCCAGCCCGGTGGCCATCAACGGCGCGCTGACCTCGAACACCGGCGACATCACGCTGGAGACGGGCTCGGGCGACCTCGTGCTGAATGCGTCGGTCACAGCGAGCAACAATGACGGCCAGATCGTCACGCTCGTCTCCGGCGGCATGATCACGCAGACGAATGGCGGCATCGTCGCCGACGAGCTCACCGGGTCGGCCAACGGCGACGCGCGGCTGCAGGACGCACAGAACTCGGTCGCCACGCTCGACGCGTTCGAGGTCGGCGGCACGTTCGATCTGCAGACGGGCTTTTTCAGCGGCCGGTCGCTGACGGTGGCCGGCAATGACGTATCCGGCCTGGGCTTTAGCGGCGTCACCGCCGGTTTCGGCCACACGACCGGCAGTGTTTTCATCGGCGACAGCGGCGCGCTGACGCTCACGGGCAACGTGACGGCGGAAAGCACGGGCGGCTCGCAGGCCGTCGGCCTCGAAGGCCAGAGCGTCAATCAGACGGGCGGCATCATTACGGCGAATTCGCTTTCGGCCGTGGGCCTTAGCAGCTCGGTGACGCTCGATCAGGCGAACCAGGTCGGCGTGCTCACCGGCTCTTTCGCCGAAGGCGATTTCAGCTTCGTCGATACCGAGGCGCTGACCGTCAACAACTCCAATCCGTTCGGCCTGCAGTTCAGCGGCGTGGCGGCGGGGTACAACAACGTCACGCACGGCAACCTGACGCTGCAAACCACCGGCACAGGCAACGGCATCACACTCGCGGGCGATCTTCAGGCCTCCAACGGCCATGCCGAGATCGTCACGCTGACCTCGGCCGCCGGCATCAATCAGACGGGCGGCACGATCACGGCGGACGAACTCACCGGCTCCGCCGCCGGCGACGTGTCGCTCACCTCCTCGGCCAATGCGATCGGCACGCTGGCGACCTGGACCGATCCGGGCTTCGCCTTCTCGCTGACCGACAGCGTCGCCCTGACGATGACCGGCACGCTCGATCCGACGGTTGCGACGCTCGTCGACACCGGCGGCGGCATCGACGCGAGCGGCAGTGCCATCATTGCGGACGAACTCACGGGCTCGGCGGCGGGCAATGCGATCTTCACCAATGCCGGCAACCAGATCGGCACGCTCGAGTCGTTCAGAACGACCGGCGATTTCAGCCTCACGGACTCGACGGCGCTGACGGTCGAAGGCTCGGACGTCTCCTCGCTCGGCTTTACGGGCGTGACCGCGGGCCTCGGCGGGATGACCGGCAATCTCACGCTGACGACGCTGGGCGCGGGTCACGACCTCACCCTCGACGGCAATGTGACCGCGCAAAGCGGCAATGCGCGGATCATGACGCTCGTGTCGGCGGGTGGGATCGATCAGACGGGCGGCGCCATCGCCGCGGGCGAGCTCACCGGCTCGTCGGTCGACGACACGACGCTGACGCAGTCCGGCAATTTCGTCCTGGGGCTCGAAGCCTTCCGGGCCGGCGGGAATTTCTCGCTGACGGAAGGCACGACCCTGCTGACTGTCTACGGCACGGACGTCTCGTCGCTCGGCTTCACCGGTGTGACCGCGGGCTACGGCAATACTGTCGGCGACATCACGCTCAGGAGCCTGGCCGCGCCCATTTTCCTCCAAGGAAACCTGACCGCGCCGGCCACGGTCGATCTCGAGACTGTGGGCGAGATCAATCAGACTGGCGGCATCATCACCGCGAACAAGTTGACCGGTTCGGTGAATGGCGGCCCGGCGTTGCTGAACGACGGCAATCTGATCACCACGCTCGGTGACTTCTCGGCGGTCGGCGAACTCCAGCTCACGAATGCCCAGGCGTTGACGGTGGCCGGAACGGTGTCAGAGAGCGGCGGTATCCTCAATCTCACGACGACGTCGGGAGACCTGACGATCACCGGCATGCTCTCCAGCAATGCCGGCCCCATCACGCTGACATCTGCCGGGAAGATCGACGAGAGCGCCGGCACCATCAATTCGCCGTACCTGACGGGAAGCTCCAATCAGGACGCGATCTTCACGGGCGACAACAGCATCGGGGTTCTGATCGGGTTCACGGTCAACAATTCCGGCAACTTCACGCTGTTGGATAATTCCGCGCTCACCGTCGGCGGCAACGTCAGCGCACCCGGCAACATCTTCATCGGCACGGCGGCCGGCGAGGGCCTCACGACCGGTTCCGGCATCGCACTCACCTCGACCGGCAATGGCCTTGTCTCGTTCCAGACCGACAGCCTCACCATCGACGCGGGCACGACCATCACCGGATCGACGTTCGAATATGCGCCGACGACGGCGGGCACCACGGTCACGCTCGGATCGGGCGCCGCGAACTTCAGCAACGCGACGCTCGACGTTTCGACGGTGCGCATCGGCGCGGTGACCGAACCGGGCGCCACCAGCTTCACAACCACGGCGGGCGCGATCACCGTCGCCGACAATCAGGACTTCGGCGGGGTCAATCTCGATCTCGAAACGACGGGCGCCGTTACCGGCACGGCCGGCGCGATCACCAATGTCGGCGAACTCACCGGCAGCGCCGCCTCCGTCGATTTGTCCGATAGTTCAAATACGATCAATTCGCTTGGGAATTTCTCAACCGGCGCGAACGCCCCGGCCTACGGCAACTTCATCCTGGCGGATTCGGCGGCCCTCTCGATCAAGGGCGCGCTCAATGCCGGCGGCAGCGAAGTCGATCTCATCCTCGCGAGCACGCTCGACGAAAACGGCGGCACCGGCACGATCACGGCCGGCGAGCTGACGGGCCAGTCCGGGCAGGCGACGCTGACCGGCCAGAACGTCATTTCCACGCTCGGCGATTTCAACTCGAGCGGCAGCGACTTCACGCTGAACAACACGGTGCCGCTCTCCGTCGCCGGAACGCTTCAGAGCGGCATCGGCAGCGTCACGCTGACGGACAGTGGCAACGTCTCGATTTCCGGCACGGTCAATGCCTACTCCGTCGATCTCGAGCTCGGCACCAACACGGTCGATGAAGACAACGCAACGGGCAGCATCACCGCTATCAGCCTGACCGGCAATTCCGGCCAGGCGACGCTAACCGGCGCGAACGTCATTTCCTCCGTGGGCGATTACAACACGCATGGCGGCGACTTCACACTCGACACTGCGAGCCTGATCATCGGCGGCCCGCTCCAAACGGGCGGCGGCAATGTCAAGCTCACCGCAGGCAATGTCACGATTACCGGCGTTATCGACGCGGGCAGCGGCGAAGTCGATCTCGAGCTCGGCACCCACTTCGTCGACGAAAATAGCGGCGACGGGTCGATCACAGCGGGCGAGCTGACCGGCAATTCCGGCGCGGCGGCCTTCGACGGTCACAACGTCGTCTCGACGCTGGGCGACTTCAACACGCATGGCCAAAACTTCAAGCTCGACAACACCGTCGCGCTGTCGATCTCCGGCGCAGTCAATGCCGGCGGCAGCGCCGTCGACCTCGAGCTCGGCACCAACACTGTCGACGAAGACGGCGGCACGGGCTTCATCACGGCCGGCTACCTGACCGGCAATTCCGGCCAGGCGACGCTCGACGGTCACAACGTCGTCTCGACGCTGGGCGGCTTCAACACGAACGGCCAGAACTTCAAGCTCGACAACACCGTCGCGCTGTCGATCTCCGGCGCCGTCAATGCCGGCGGCAGCGAGGTCGATCTCGAGCTCGGTAGCAACGCGGTCAGCGAGAGCGGCGCGGGCACGATCACGGCGGGCGAGCTGAAGGGCAATTCCGGCACGACCACGCTGCTGGGCTTGAACGCCGTCGCCTCGCTCGGCGATGCCGGCGGCGGCGATTACAACAGCAACGGCGGCAACTTTGCGCTCAACAACACGGTTGCGCTGACGGTTGCGGGCACGCTGGAAAGCGGCGGCGGCAACGTGCTGATCATCAACAGCGCGCCGGTCACGATCTCGGGCGCCATCAACGCGGGCGGCAGCGAGGTCGATCTCGAGCTCGGCACGAACAGCGTCGACGAAAACGGCGGCACGGGCACGATCACGGCCGGCTATCTGACCGGCAACTCCGGCGAGGCGACGCTCACCGGCGCAAATGCGGTGGCGACGCTGGGCAACTTCGACACCAACGGCCAGAACTTCAAGCTCGACAACACCGTCGCGCTGTCGATCACCGGTGCGCTCAACGCGGGCGGCAGCGAGGTCGATCTCGAGCTCGGCACCAACAATGTCGACGAAGACGGCGGCGTGGGCACGATCACGGCGGGTTACCTGACGGGCAATTCGGGCCAGGCGACGCTGACCGGCGCCAACGTCATTTCCTCGCTGGGCGACTTCAACACCCACAATCAGAACTTCACGCTCGACAACACCGTCGCGCTGTCGATCTCCGGCGCCGTCAATGCGGGCGGCAGCGAAGTCGACCTCGAGCAGGGCACCAACAATGTCGACGAAGACGGCGGCACAGGCGTCATCACGGCTGGCTACCTGACCGGCAATTCCGGACAGGTAACGCTGACCGGCGCCAACGCCGTGTCCTCGCTAGGCGATTTCAATACCCACGGCCAGAACTTCACGCTGGACAACACCGTCGCGCTATCGATCTCGGGCACGCTGAATGTAGGTGGCAGTGGCGTCGATCTCGAGCTCGGCAGCAACAATGTCGACGAGGCTGGCGGCACCGGCCTTATCGAGGCCGGCTATCTGACCGGCAATTCCGGCCAGGCGATGCTGACCGGCGCGAACGTCATTTCCTCGCTGGGCGACTTCGATACGCACGGCCAGAACTTCACACTCGACAACACCGTCGCGCTGTCGATCTCCGGCCATCTCGATGTCGGCGGCAGCGAAGTCGACCTCGAGCAGGGCACGAACAATGTCGACGAAGACGGCGGCACGGGCTTCATCACGGCCGGCTACCTGACCGGCAATTCCGGCCAGGCGACGCTCGACGGCGCCAATGCGGTGGCGACGCTCGGCAATTACAACACAACCGGCGGTGCCTTCACGCTGGACAACACAGTCGCGCTAACCATCAACGGTACGCTGAACGCGACGGGCAACACGGTGACGCTCAACGTCTCCGGCGCGGACAACGGCATCGATGCCAGCGCGGGCGCGATCCTGGCAAACGAACTCACCGGTTCGACGCAGGGCCAGGCGCTCTTCACCGACGGCGCCAACGCCGTCAACACGCTGGGCAGCTTCTCCAACAACTCGGGCCAGTTCTCGCTGACGGACAGTGCGGCGCTGACAGTCACAGGTACGCTCGACGCGACGGGTCAGGTGCTGACCGTCACCGATACGGGCGGCGGCGTAGATGCCAGCGCGGCGATCGTCAAGGCGCAGGTGCTGCAGGGCTCGACCGACGGCGATGCGGTCTTCACCAACGCGTCGAACCAGATCGAAGCCGTGGGCTTCTTCACGAACACCTCGGGCGCCTTCTCCCTCATCGACAACACGCTGCTTTCGCTCGGCGCCACGCTCAATGCCGCAGGCCAGACAGTCACCCTGATAGACCTGAACGGCGGCATCGATTCGAGCGTCGGCCAGATCATTGCCGCCAATCTGACGGGCTCGACCACGGGCAATGCGGTCTTCACGGACAAGAGCAACGAGATCGGCACGCTCGGCAACTTCACGAATATGTCGGGCAGCTTCTCGCTCGCAGACAGTGATGCGCTCACGATCGCCGGCACGTTGAACGCGGCGGGCCAGACGGTGACGCTGGACGTAGAGGCAAGCGCGCCGGTTGGGGGCGGCGAAGGCGAAGGCGAAGGGGAAGGCGAAGGTACCGGCGGTCCGAGTGCCGCGCCCGTCGCCATCGATGCGAGCCAGGGCACGATCATCGCAAAGACGCTGACGGGCTCCACCAACGGTGCGGCCTTGTTCACCGACGGCGGTAACCAGATCGGCACGCTCGCTGGCTTCACCAACACGAAGGGCGCGTTCTCGTTGACCGACAGCATCGCGCTGACCGTCACCGGCACATTGAATGCGACAGGACAGACTGTGGCGCTCGTCGACACGGGCGGCGGTATCGATGCGAGCGACGGCCAGATCATCGCCTCGACGCTGACGGGCTCCGCGAACGGCGACGCCCTCTTCAGCGACGGCGAAAATCAGATCGGTACTTTTGCCAATTTCACCGACGATGCCGGTGCGCTTTCGCTGACCGACAGCATCGCGCTGACGCTGACCGGCACAATCGACCCGACGGTCGTCACGCTGGTCGACACCGGCGGCGGCATCGATGCGAGCGGCGCGGCCATCATTGCCGACACGCTGACCGGCTCGACGGCGGGCAATGCGGATTTCACCAATGCCGGCAACCAGATCGGCACGCTGGGCGACTTCACCAACACGTCGGGCAGCTTCTCGCTGACCGACAGCGAGGCGCTCACCGTCAACGGCACGCTCGCCGCGGCGCATCAGACGGTGACGCTGGTCGACACCGGCGGCGGCATCGATGCGAGCCACGGCGTGACCCAGGCGGGAACGCTGACCGGCTCCGCGACGGGCGCCGCGCTCTTCACCGACGCTTCGAATGCCATTGACACGCTTAACGGCTTCGAGACCAACGGCAACGTCTTCTCGCTGACCGACGCTTCGGCACTCACCATCACCGGCACGCTCGATGCGAACGGCAAGACGGTGACTCTGGTCGACTCCGGCGCCGGCATCGATGCCAGCCATGGCGTCGTCAACGCGGCGACGCTGACCGGCTCGACCGCCGGCGACGCGACATTCACGGCCAACAACACGATCGGCACGCTCGACGCTTTCCAGGCGGGCGGAAACTTCAGCCTCACCGATGCGCAGGCGCTGCAGATCAGCGGCGCGGACGTCTCCGGCCTCGGCTTCACCGGCGTTGCCGCCGGCAAGAGCGGCAATCTCGCGATCAATGTGACGGGCGGGGGCAATGGCATCACGCTGGCGAGCAATCTCACGGCCGGCGACACCGCCACGCTTGCATCCGCGGCCGGCGACATCCTCCTCAATACCGGCGCTGTCAAAGCGACGACGGTTCAGATCACCGCGGCCGGCAATGTCACGGACACCAACGTGACGGTCGACGGCTCGATGCTCGCTTCGCTCACGGCGACGGCGGGCAACCTCGTCATCAACGGCGGCTCGGTGTCGGCGACGACGGTCGACCTCACGGCGGGCCAGAACATCCTGATCGGCGAGCAGGCGTTTACCGCGATCGTGCTCAACGACGCGCCGGGCTCGATCAACCAGGTCAAGGACCCGATCCTGCCGATCACGGTCGGCGCGGGCGGGAGCTATTACGAAGCTTCCGCCGCTTATCAGAACTATGTGTTCGTGACGGCAGAGACGCTGAACCTGACGGCGCCGCAACGCATCGTGTCCGAGAATACCGGCACGCTGCCGCAGTCGGCAGGCGGCTATAAGCCGAACGGTATCGTCATCAACCAGCAGACGACGCCGCTGCCGAATGCGATCTCGATCGACGGCGGCGCGGGTACGCTGACGCGGCCGCAGGTGGTCGATCTGTTCGGCACGCTGACGCAGGGCGTGGCCACCATCGGCGCCCAGGACATCGCCGACTCGGCCCAGATCGTCTTCGGTCCTGACACGACGAAGAACAACGCCTACGAGATCAACGGCTGCGTCATTCACAACCTCAACTCGTGCACGATCGTCAGCTTCACCATCAAGCCGATGGATCCCAACAAGCAGGCCGACCTCGTGCTCATTCCCGGCGGCGATCAGGACGAGGACGAACTCGATCTGACCATCAGCGGCGAGGGCAATGACGAAATCTGGGAAGACGAACAATGATCGCGCAGCTCAAGAGGATCGTTTTCGCCGCCGCCCTGTTGGCTTCGGCGCCAGCGTTCGCCGCCGTGCCGCATGGCGATTTCCCGCTGGGGCAAACCGATTCCGGCGCCATTTGCACGGCCGTGCAGGATCCGGACGATGCCGCGGTGCAGATGCGCGGTGCGCGCGCCTGGTCGATCCATTGCCTCGGCTTCGAGGCGGTGTTCGGCCACATCTATGCCTATGACGAGAACGGCGACACAGCCCTCGCCGCCAAAGGTCCTTGGCAGACGGCACTCGCCACGCGGGCGGATTGTCCGGCCTTCTCGGCCGCGAATGTTTCGGGCCTCTCGGGTGCACAAGGGGCCGCCTGCAAGCCCAAGCGCGGCGATGTCGAGTATCGCGCCTATTCGGTGGTCGAAGGATCGGAAGGGGCCGCGGCGGAAGGTTTCGCGCCGATCCGGCCCCTGGTCGAACTCGGCCTCAAGATCGCCATCGGCAACGCCTCGCCGCCGGCCTCGGCGCTGCAGTCACAGGGCGGCGGCGGCCAGCTCGATAATCTCATGGCGGCGGCCAGCGCCGCCGAAGATACAAGCGATTACCTCAATTCGCGCGCGCAGCTCGAGAACAAGGGCTGGGAATTTGCCGATGCCGAGCGCGATTTTCGCGAGCTCGAGTCGTCGCCCAGGCTCTCCGAGCGCGATCGCGTGCTTGCCGAGTATAACGTCGCGCTCAACGTGTCGGACGAAGGGCCGAGCAAGTTCGTCGAAGCCGACAAGCTGTTCGCGGCGGCGAATGCCAAGGCGGCGGCGCTGCACGATCCCGAGCTCGACGCGCTGGCGCTCAACTATCAGGCGCTCAATCTTTTGAACCAGCGCCATTTCACCGACGCCATCGCCGATGCGGAGAAGGCGATCGCGCTTCGCCGCAATATCGATCCCAATCTCAATCGCAGCGCCACTCAGGCGGCGTTGATCGTCGAGAAGTCGGACAACGCGCTCGTCGTCTCCGATGCGCTGGCTGCCGATCTCAATGCAAGCCGCCGGACGGTGGGCCTCGGCGTGCAGGCGCTTACGCCGGCCGAGCGCATGCAGATTCAGAATGCGCAGGCGGAATACGTCATCGGCGCCGCGCGTAGCCGGCTCGGCGACGAGAAGGGCGCGCTCGCGGCTCTCGAGGACTCAAACAATACGCTGTCGAGCGGCAGGCTCGCCAATGCGCGCTCGGCGGGCTGGCTGCATGCGGAAGTCTATCTCGTGCTCGGCAATCTTGAGCTCAGGAACGGTCACGCCGACCAGGCGGCCGGCCATTTCCAGAGCGCGGTGACGATCTGCGACCGGATCCCCAATCTCAACGCAACCCCGTTCCAGGGCGATCTCTTTCTCAATCTCGCGCGCGCCGAAGCCAAACTCGGCCAAAGCGATCGTGCGCTCGCCGACTACAAGCGCGGCATCGAGCTCTACCGCAACGGCAAGCGGGACGTCAGCGAAGCGCGCAATCTCGTCTCGCCTTATTTCGAGCTTCTGCTGGCGCGCATTGCCGCCAATCCGGCCGATGTCGATGCCAAGGAGACCTATTTCGACACGATGCAGGTCCTCGCCGGTCAGGGTACGGCGAAAGTGTTCGCCGAGTTCGCGGCCGCCACATCCAAGGGTGACGAGAAATCCGAACAGCTGGCGCGCGAAGTGCGCGACACCAATCGGCAGATCGAGCTGAAGCAATCCGCCATTCGCAGGGCCCAGGATGCCGGCACTTACACGCCGGAGCAGAAAGCGGCCGACGACGCGGAGCTGAAGACGCTCGCGACCAACGCCGAGACGCTGCAGTCACAGCTACTCGAAGCCAACCCGAAATACGGACAGGTGCTCGAGGCGACGGCGACGCTGGCCGAGATGCAGAAGGCGCTGCGGCCGGGTGAAATCTATATCAAGACCGTGCTTCTCGCCGATCGCGGGTTCGGCATTGCCATCACGCAGGACAAGGTTTCGCCTTACGCGATCGCGCTGACCAAGGCCGATGCGGAAGCGCGCGTGAAGGAGCTGCGGCTTCCCTTCGACAAGCTCGGCGCTGCCTTCGACGTCGCCAAATCGCGCGCGCTGTTCGCGAGCATCTTCGACTCGCAGCAGGATGCGGTGAAGAACGCCAAGCACCTGATCTACGATCCGGACAGCGCCATGGTGAGCCTGCCGGCGGCGACCTTCGTGACCGACGATGCGAGCGTCGACAAGTTCAACCAGGCCAAGGCCTACGCGCGCTCGGGCCATCCGCGCACGGACCTCTATGCGAACATCGCGTGGCTCGGCCGCAATACCGACATCTCGCTCGCGATTTCCTCGGAAGTATTCCTGCAGGCACGTGCGATCGCGCCGTCTAAGGGCCAGCACAACTTCCTCGCCTTCGGCGATCCTTTGACCAAGGGCGAGGATCCGCGCCGCTTCGCGCTGCTGACGGACACGCGCTACGAATCCAACCTCCAATATTGCGAGGCGCTGCGCGAGCACGTGGCGTCGACGGGCTTCCGGCCGCTGCCGGAAATCCGGCCCGCGATCGAGAACATCGCCGCGAAATATCACGCCGGCAGCGACGACGTGATCCTCGGCGACGCCTTCACCGACGACGCCGTCCTGAACCGTCAAGACCTGAGTTCCTACCGCATCGTGTTCTTCGGTACGCATGGCGTCCTCGGCGAGAAGATGCCGTGCCTGCACGTGCCGGCGCTGGTGACATCCCTGGGCGACGGAAGGGACTCCGACGGCTTCCTGGACGCCGCAAAGATCCTGAAGCTCAAGATGGACGCCGATCTCGTCGTCCTGGCGGCCTGTGATACCGGCAGCGCCACCACGCAGACGGGCGAGACCGGGCTTTCCGCCTCCGGCGATGCCTTCGACGGATTCGCGCGTGACTTCATCTTCGCGGGCGCGCGGAACTTCATCGTGTCGCAATGGGAAGTGCGCGTGCAGCAGACAGACCAGTTGATGCAGGCGATGTTTGACTCGAATGCACCATCGCAGGCCGACGCGCTAAGGCAGGCGCAGCTGTCGCTGATGAACGATCCGAACTATTCGCATCCCTATTATTGGGCGGGCTTCACACTGGTCGGCGACGGCGCCAAGGCGATGCCGAAGCCGTAACCTCGTTTTGAGTCAAGCGCGCTCGGTTTTCATAAAGGACACAGGATCCACCTCCCTTTTACGGGGAGATCGAAATCGCGTCTCGCGATTTCGGGTAGGGTCTCTCGACAACGGCCCCCCACGCGACGCGCTCGCTGCGCTCGGCGTCGACCTCCCCGCAAGGGGGAGGTGAGAGCGGAGTTCACCCCGCGCAGCGGTGATCGCGGACAAAGGCGTCAGGCGGGTTGGCGGGATCCCTGCGCCATTCGGCCTTGTCGAGCTGTTCGTCGAGGCATTGTCCGGCAACGACGGGACGTTCTGAGGAATCCATCTGCACGCAAGGGCCTTCGGCCTTGCTGTGCTTCTCGACCTTGATCCACTCCTCGCCGTTCTTGTTGCGCAC
>Ga0335069_10004815_pt1 | contig 19908 bp, 21 predicted proteins | sample Lox_Sample_11_FD_206714 | JGI IMG/M metagenome (GOLD analysis project Ga0335069, IMG submission 206714) | Soil microbial communities from Loxahatchee National Wildlife Refuge, Florida, United States - Lox_Sample_1.1 | ecosystem: Environmental > Terrestrial > Soil > Wetlands | place: USA... | reverse complement strand
GATGCGTGCGCGTGCGTTCGTAGAAGAACTGCTGCAGCGTGACGTTCTTCCAGCGAGTGATCGCGTAGGCCCAACGCTCGGGCAGCACTCGCCGCAGCGCGTTGGCGATCACATCTTTATCGGGCAGGGAAACCACATACGTCGGCGAGCGCTGCAGCATGACGATGTGAGCGACGGCCTTCGCCATCGCCGGCACGAGCGTCATCGCCGTCGCACCGGAGCCGATGACGACAACGTGTTTGCCGCGGTAGTCGAGATCCTCCGGCCATTGCTGCGGATGGACGATGGGCCCTTTGAATCGCTCTCGGCCCTCGAACTCCGGCGTGTGGCCGTGCCGGTAGCTGTAGTAGCCGGCGCACATGAAGAGAAAGTTGCAGGTGAAGCGGACGCTGTCGCCGGTATCCATCCGCGACGCCTCAACGGTCCACGTCGCATCCGCGCTCGACCACGTCGCCGTGGTCGCGAGGTGCTCGTAGCGAATGTGTTGATCGACGCGGTACTCCGCGGCGGCTTCTTTCACGTAGTTCAGAATCGACGGGCCATCGGCAATCGCCTTGGCCTCGCGCCAGGGTTTGAAGCGATACCCGAGCGTGTGCATGTCGCTATCGGAGCGGACGCCGGGATAGCGAAAAAGATCCCACGTGCCGCCCATCGAGGGGCGGCCTTCGAGGATCACGTAGCTCTTCCCCGGACACTGCGTCTCAAGGTGAACCGCGGCGCCAACTCCGGAAAGTCCGGCGCCAACGATGATCACGTCGCGATGTTCCACCATGCTGTTCCTTGTGCCGCGAACGCGTCGGATGCTAGCCCTTTCGAAACTCGCGCATCACTGCGGCGTAGCGATCGAGCAGCGGCAGCACCTTGTCGGAGCCCGCCGGCGGCAAGCCGAAACCGACGCGATGAACCCCCATCTTCGCGTACGCACGGATCGCGTCGACATCCGGCGCAACACCGTAGAGCGAGATCGTGATCGACTTGGGGTCGCGTCCGGCGGCTTTAGCCAGCTCGTGCAGTTGCGCGATCTCCCGCTGCATGTCGCCGGCGCGCACGGGAATCGGCATCCAGCCGTCGCAGTATTTGACGACGCGCTTGAGTGCCTTTTCGCCGTGGCCGCCGAGATAGATCGGCGGATGCGGCTTCTGTACCGGTTTCGGCCACGACCAGATCGGATCGAAGTTCACCAACTCGCCGTGGTACTCGGCGTTGTCGTTGGCCCAGATCGCCTGCATCGCTTCGATCGATTCGCGCAGCCGCTTCCAGCGGGTCTTGAAGTCGGTGCCGTGGTTCTCCATCTCCTCGGCATTCCAGCCGCCGCCGATGCCGAACAGCAGGCGCCCGTTCGACAGCGCGTCGAGCGTCGCAACTTCCTTGGCGAGTGTGATCGGATCGCGCTCGATCACCAGGCAGATGCCCGAGCCGACTTTAATCTTCTTCGTCACCGCGGCCGCCATCGCCAGCGCGACGAACAGATCATGCGTATGCCAGTACTCCTTCGGCAACTCCGGGCCACCGGGCCACGGACTGCGGCGGCTCGCCGGAATGTGCGTGTGCTCCGGGTACCACACCGATTCGAAGCCGCGCGCCTCGGCTTCACGCGCGAGGTCATCGGGACGAATCGCGTAGTCGGTGGCGAACATCAAAACGCCGAATTCCATTGCATGCTCCTCTTGTGTGCAGTCCGGCCGACAGGTCCGCCTCGCTTATCGTCGAACGGCGCCGTTCGCGCAAGAGCGTTGCGCGGGGAGTGCGCATCACATATCTGTGCGTCCCCGCGGGAGGAATCGATGGGCCGCACTTTGTCGGTTGGCGTCGAGACGAACTGCACGGCTCCGATGCGGTTGGAGCGCATCAGCATGCGGATGTTCCAACTCTTCGGCGTCGACTCGCTCTTCTTGCCGGATCACTATCTCAGTTTCGTGCCGCGGTCGGTGTGGGGACCGGACAAGACACCGGCGGCGAGGCTGGTGCCGTCTCCGGATGCGTACTTCGACCCGTTTGTGATGATGGGCATGATGGCGGTGAAGTATCGGCGCGTGCGCATCGGCACCGGCGTGACCGAACCGTTTCGCCGGCACCCGGCGACGCTGGCGCAGGCCTTCGTGACCATCGACCACCTGACGCGCGGCCGCGCTATCCTGGGCATCGGTAACGGCGAGCGGGAGAACACCGAACCGTACGGCATTCCGTTCACCAAACGCGTCGCTCGGTTGGAAGAGGCGCTCACCATCGTTCGACGCCTGTGGGAAAGTGGCGGCGAGCCGGTCGATTTCGACGGCTCAATCTGGCGCCTACGTCGGGCGTTGTTCGCCACGCCGCTCTACAAGGGTGTAGCGCCGAAGATCTGGATCGCAGCGCACGCACCACGCATGCTCGGACTCACCGGGCGTTTCGCCGACGGTTGGTATCCGACGCAGAAGATGACAGCGGCGGAATATCGGCAGAAGCTCGATCGCATCTTCGCCGCGGCTGCGGAGGCTGGACGAAGCGTCGCGAACTTCGAGCCCGCGTTGCAGATCCAGACGGTGATCGGCCGTGATCGCCGCCGCGCGCTGGACGCGTTGCTGAAGGTGCCGGCGGCGGGTGCGATGTCGATGCTGCTGCCCGGCGCAGTGTGGAGCAAGCACGGGCTCAAGCATCCGCTCGATCCGAACTTCGAGGGATTTCCCGAGTTCGTTCCCGAGCAGGTCACCGCCGCGCAGATCGAAGACGCGCGCAAGCTGGTCACGCCCGAACTCCTCAGCGAGGGGGTCATGGCCGGCAGCGTCGACGAAATCGTTGCCGAGGTCGGACCGCTGGTCGCGGCGGGGCTTCGGCACGTGGTGATCTGGAACATCGGCCCACTCGCGACCGGTGCAACACCCCGAGACCTGCTCAAGTTCGCCGTGCTGATTCGCCGATTGCGCAAGCTGCCGCTGGCGCCGCGCACACCGTGACGGCGCTCGACGCTCACGTTCGTGAATTCAGTCCGGCTGGCGATCCGCCCAACGGATGGGTAGAGATCCTCTCATGCCCCCCGACGAGTATCGCATTCGAGCGGCTGGGAAGATGGACGCAGAGGTGATCGCTCGCCAGCGCGTCGGCATGCTGCGCGACATGGGAATGTTGGATCGCCGCGAGATCGACTCGCTGCTCGCAGCGTCGCGTGCCTACTTCGCCGCGGCGCTGCCGAGCGGCGAGTACCGCGGATGGGTGGTCGAACGCGGCGGCGAAGTCGCGGCCGGCGGCGGCCTGCTGCTCCGGCGCTTGCTGCCGCGCCCTGGGCATGCCGAGGTCGGCGAAGAGGCCTACGTCCTCAATGTCTACACCGAGCCGCCGCACCGCCGCCGCGGGATTGCGCGCCGGCTCACCGAGTACATCCTAGCGTGGTGCCGCGCGCGCGGTGTATCGCGCGTCGCGCTGCACGCGTCCGTTGACGGCCGTCACCTCTACGAGCAACTGGGTTTCGTGCCCACCAACGAAATGCGTCTCGAGTTGTCGCCGTAGAGGAAGAGTCGGACGATTCGCCATCAGCGACCAGCCACCAGCCGCTAGCGGGTCTCGCCCGCCCGGTTTCCTTCCGGAGGCCTTTTCGCTAAGCAAACGCGCTGGTGTTGGCCAAGAAATGAAGTGTCCGTTCTGCGCAGATCTTGAAAACCGGGTCATCGATTCGCGCTTGAGCAAGGACGGCGCGGTGATCCGCCGCCGTCGCGCCTGCGATCGCTGCCAGCGGCGGTTCACGACCTACGAACGAGTCGAGGAGATGCTGCCGCTGGTGGTCAAGCGCGACGGTAGCCGCGAGGAATTCGACCGCAGCAAGATCGTCACCGGCTTGAAACGCGCCTGCGAGAAGCGGCCGGTGAGCATCACCACCATCGAACAGATCGCCGATCGCATCGAGCGCAGTCTCTCTGAACGCGGGGAGAAGGAAGTGCCGAGCACGGCGATCGGGGAAGCGGTGATGCGCGAGCTGCACAAGCTCGATCAGGTTGCCTACGTGCGCTTCGCGTCGGTCTACCGTTCGTTCAAAGACGCGAGCGAGTTCATGCGCGAGCTGCAGGATCTGATCAAAGAGCGGACCGGTCAGGCGGCGCGCAAGCGGGCGCGGTCGAGAAAGCCGTAGCGGCCGTGCACGACGACGCGTACTTCATGCGGCAGGCCATTCGGCTGGCGCGCCGAGCCGTGGGCCGGACCAGTCCCAACCCGCCGGTGGGCGCGGTCGTGGTTCGCTCGCAGCGGGTGATCGGCCGCGGCTTCACGGCGCCGGCGGGAGGACCGCACGCCGAAGTGGTTGCGCTGCGCCGGGCGGGTGATCGGGCGCGCGGGGCGACGCTCTACGTGTCGCTCGAACCGTGCGCGCATCACGGGCGCACGCCGCCGTGCGTGGACGCGATCGTCGAGGCGGGCGTGAAACGAGTCGTTTTCGGCGCGCGTGATCCGAACCCGCGCGTGCTCGGAAACGGCGCCGGTCGCTTGCGGCGCCGCGGCATCGAGGTCGTCGGCAACGTCGAGCGGCCCGCGTGCGACGAACTGATCGAGGCGTTCCGCAAGCACGTGACCAGCGGTCTGCCGTTGGTGACGGTGAAACTTGCGGCGTCGCTCGATGGGCGAATCGCGACGTGTACCGGGGAATCCAAATGGATCACCGGCGCATCGGCACGTGTGCTCGCTCACCGGCTGCGCAACGAACATGATGCGGTGTTGGTCGGAGTCGAGACCATCATCCGCGATGACCCGGCGTTGACCTGTCGAGCGCCCGGCGGGCGCAATCCGCTGCGTGTCGTGCTCGATTCGCGCCTGCGGATTCCTGCGTCCGCACGGGTGCTGACAAAGTCGGCGCCGCCAGGTACTGTGATCGCCACGACGGTGCGCGGCGGCGCCAAGGCCGATCGCTTGCGGCGTCGCGGTGTGGAACTGCTAACGGTGCTGCGGGAAGGCAAAGGGGTGTCGGTGCGACAGGTGTTGCGACTTGTGGCGAAGCGCGGCGTGTTGTCGGTGTTGATCGAGGGCGGCGCAGCGGTTGCGGCGAGTATGTTGCGCGCAGGTTTGGTGGATCGAATGGTTCTGTTCTATGCACCCAAATTGATCGGCGGTGATGGCCGAGCGATGATCGATCCGCTCGGAGTCCGCCGCATGCGCCACGTGATCGGCCTCGACGACGTCGTCGTGCGCCGCAGCGGCTCCGATGTTGTCATCAGCGGCCGACCCGCAACCGTTCACGTGACGCGGAGGTAACGCGATGGCCTTTGCTTCGATCGCTGAAGCGCTAGAGGATGTTCGCCAGGGCAAGCCCGTCATCGTCGTCGAAGGCGACGGCGGTGAATCCGATCTCTGTGTGGCGGCCGAGCATGTCACCCCCGCCAGCGTGAACTTCATGGCGACGCATGCCCGCGGCCTGGTCTGCCTGAGCCTGACGGCCGAGCGGATGCGGCAGTTGGGAATTCCGCTGATGGTTCCCGACGCACCCGCCGGTAAACTGCGGCCGTTCGGTGCGTCGATCGAAGCACGTGACGGAGTGACCACCGGCATCTCGGCGGCCGATCGCGCGACCACGATCGCGGTGACCGTGCGCGACGACGCCGGTCCCGACGACGTGGTCATGCCGGGCCATGTGTTTCCGATCCAGGTTCGCAACGGCGGAGTCTTGGTGCGCGCCGGATTGCCGGAGGCGTCCGCCGATCTGGCGCGGCTGGCGGGGCTGAAGCCGGCGGCCGCGCTGTGCGCGATCTTGCGCGACGACGGCACGCTCGCCGGCCTCGAAGACCTGGAGGCGCTCGCCGAACTGTTCGAGCTGAAGATGATCCGCATCGCCGATTTGGTCGCGTACCGCCTGCGCACGGAATCGCTGGTGCACCGGGTGGCCGAAGCCACGATCACCGCCGCGGTCGGCGGACGGTTCCGCGCCGTGGTGTATCGAAACGATGTCGACTCCGACGAGCACATCGCGTTGATCAAGGGCCGGCCGTCGCGCGACGAACCGGCGCTCGTCCGCATCCATTCGCAATGCGTCACCGGCGACGTGTTCGGTTCGGAACGCTGCGACTGCGGCGACCAGTTGAGAAAGGCGATGGAACGCATCGACGCCGCCGGCCGCGGCGTCATCGTCTACATGGATCAAGAAGGGCGCGGCATCGGTCTGGCGAACAAGATCCGAGCCTATGCGTTGCAGGATCAGGGGCGCGATACGGTGGAGGCGAATCTGGAGTTGGGATTCAAAGACGACAGCCGCGACTACGGCATCGCCGCGCAAATTCTTCGCGACCTCGGGATCGAGCACGTGCGCTTGTTGACCAACAATCCGAAGAAGATTCAGGGACTGGCGGCGTACGGCATCGACGTGGCCGAACGGTTGCCGATCGAGATCCCGCCGCACCCCGGCAACGTGCGCTACTTGCGCGCCAAGCAGCAGAAGCTCGGACACCTGCTTACCCACGTGCCGCAGGCGTAGTCCCACCATGGCGCACGAACGCACCGGCACGCTGGACGGCAAGGGGCTGCGCTTCGGCATCGCGGTCTCGCGCTTCAACAACGTCGTCACCGATCGCCTGCTGGCCGGCGCGCTCGCCGCCTTGCAGAAGCACGGAACCGCGGACGACGATGTCGAGGTGTTGCATGTCCCCGGCGCCTTCGAGTTGCCGCTGGCGGCCGAACTGCTCGCGTCGAGCGGACGAGTCGACGGCGTGGTCTGCTTGGGCGCCATCATCAAGGGCGAGACGATTCACAACGAAGTGCTCGCGTCGGGTGTGGTGGTCACGCTCAGTCAACTGTCGGTCCGCCATCGCCTGCCGATCGCGTTCGGCGTGCTCACCACCGACACCGTCGAGCAGGCGCTGGCCCGTGCCGGCGCCAAAGCCGGCAACAAAGGCGCCGAGGCGGCGCTGACCGTGCTCGAGATGGCGCGGCTCAAACGGCTGTGCGCACCGGCGTAGGGTACGTGGGACTTCGATGGGACTTCGTCGCAAGGGCCGGGAGCTGGCGCTCCAGGCACTGTACCAACAAGAGATCACGGCCGATCACTCCGACCAGGCGCTGCGCATGTTCTGGCATCACTTCGATACCACCGACGCGGTCAAGGAATTTGCGCTGACGCTGGTGCACGGGGTGGCGGAACGCCGCGACGAGATCGACCGCTTGATCGAAAAGGCCAGCGCCAATTGGCGGCTCGACCGATTGTCGAAGATCGACGTCAACGTGATCCGGCTGGCGACCTACGAGCTGCTGGCGACGCCGAGTGTCCCGGCGTCGGTGGTGATCAACGAAGCGATCGAGATCGCGCGGCGCTTCGGCACGCAGGACTCGACGGCGTTCGTCAACGGCGTGCTCGATCAAATCGCCGCCGAACTCGGCGTGAAGGATGCCGGCCGCGACGCCGCGGCGGCCGTCGAGAGTGAGGAGTAGCGTGCCGAGCGGTGCGCGTGAATGATGAATCGCTACGACCCCGCAACGGTCGAGGCCAAGTGGCAACAACGGTGGGAGGAACGCGGCACGCACCGCGTCGACCTCCACGCGGCCCAGCGGCCGTTCTACATGCTGATGATGTTTCCCTATCCGTCCGCCGAGGGTTTGCACGTCGGCCACGCGTTCGCCTTCCCGGGCGCCGACATCTTCGGGCGCTTTCGCCGCTTGCAAGGCTACGACGTGTTCGAGCCGATGGGCTACGACGCCTTCGGCATTCACTCGGAGAACTACGCGCTCAAGGTCGGGGTCAACCCCGCGCGGTTGATTCCGAAGACCATCGGCAACTTCGGCCGCCAACTCCGCCGGCTGGGGCTGATGCTCAATTGGGATCAGGCGGTCGATACCACCTCGCCGGACTACTACCGCTGGACTCAATGGATCTTTCTCCAGCTCTACAAGCACGGTCTCGCGGTGCGGAAGAAGGCGCCGGTGAACTGGTGTCCGGCGTGTCAGACCGTGCTGGCGAACGAACAAGTGATCGACGGCTATTGCGAGCGTCACGGCGACACATTGGTCGAACAGCGCTACCTTGAGCAATGGTTTTTCACCATTACGAAATACGCGCAGCGCCTGCTCGACCACCTCGATTGGATCGACTGGTCCGAGACCACCAAGACGGCGCAGCGCAACTGGATCGGACGTTCCGAGGGCGCTGAGATCGACTTTCCGCTGGCAGATGATGGGTCGCGAACGATCCGCGTATTCACCACGCGTCCCGACACACTCTTCGGCGCGACGTACATGGTGCTGGCCCCCGAGCACACGCTGGTCCCGCTGATCACGGCGCCGGGGCAGCGCGCGGCGGTCGATGCCTATCGCGAGCGGGTGGCGCGCATGGATCTGATCAGCCGTCGCGCGGTGAAGGAGAAGACCGGCGTGTTCACGGGTGCGTATGCGATCAATCCGGTGAACCAGCAGCGCATCCCGATTTGGATCGCCGACTATGTGCTGGCCGAGTACGGCACCGGCGCGATCATGGCGGTGCCGGCGCACGATGAACGCGACTTTGAATTTGCGCGCGCGTTCGACTTGCCGATCCGCCGCGTCATCGCGGCGGAAGGTGCAGAGCCGGACACACCCTTGGAGCATGCGTACGACGGATCGGGTCGGCTGGTGAACAGCGGCGACTTCGACGGTATGGACGCCGAACGCGGCAAGCGCGCGATCACCGACTGGCTGGCGGCGCGCGGCTGCGGGGCGGCGCGGGTCGAATATCGCCTGCACGACTGGTGCGTGTCGCGCCAGCGCTACTGGGGTCCGCCGATCCCGATGATCTACTGCGACGCCTGCGGGATCGTGCCGGTACCCGAAGCCGATCTGCCGGTGCGCCTGCCGGAGATCGAGGACTTTCGTCCCGACGCGAGCGGCGTGGCGCCGCTCGCGCGCGTCGAGTCCTTCTACCGGGTGCCGTGCCCGCAATGCGGCAAGCCGGCGCGGCGCGAGACCGACGTCTCGGACACGTTTCTCGACTCGGCGTGGTACTTCCTGCGCTATCCGTCGGCGCAGCGTGCCGAAGTCGCCTTTGATCCCGAGCTGACGAAACGATGGCTGCCGGTCGACATGTACATCGGCGGCAACGAGCACGCGGTGCTGCATCTCTTGTACTCGCGCTTCCTCACCATGGCCTTGCACGATCTCGGGCTGCTGCCGTTCGACGAGCCGTTCAAGAAATTTCGCGCGCACGGGTTGATCATCAAAGACGGCGCGAAGATGTCGAAGTCGCGCGGCAACGTGGTCACTCCCGATCTCTACATCGAGCAGCACGGCGCGGATGTCTTCCGTCTCTACATGATGTTCCTGGGACCGTATCAGGACGGCGGCGATTTCCGCGACGAGGGCATCGCCGGAGTGCGGCGCTTTCTCGAAGGCGTGTGGAAGGCGATCCACGATCGCGACCCTGAGCGGACATTGCCCGATGCGCTGCGGCGGGCCGCGCACAAGACGATTCGCAAGGTCGGCGACGACCTCGAGGGCCTACGCTACAATACGGCGATTGCGGCGTTGATGAGTCTGCTCAACGAAGTACGCCGCCAGGGGCCGGCGGATCGTTGGTTGAGCGAAGCGATGGTGCTCATGCTCGCGCCGTTCGCGCCGCACATCGCCGAGGAACTGTGGGAAATCCTCGGTCATCGCGAGAGCATCTTCGCGTCGCGCTGGCCGGCGTACGACGAGGCGCTGACGCGCGATCAGGTGATCGAGCTGGCGGTGCAGGTGAACGGCAAAGTCCGCGGACGCATTCACGTCGCCGCCGACGAGGCGGAGGACGCGGTGATCGCGCGGGCATTGGCCGACGCGGCAGTCCAGAGTGCGATTGCGGGTAAACCGATCAAACGGCGCGTGGTGGTGCCGGGTCGCTTGGTCAGTCTGGTCGTGTGATCGTGCCCAGCGTGCGAGCCGTCGTCCGGCTATCCGTTGCGTGTCTGTGGCTGAGCGGATGCGGGTATCATCTCGCGGGCACGGTCAGCGCACTGCCGCCCGACGTGCAGTCGGTGAGCGTCGGCAAGATCGAGAATCGGACCCGCGAGTTCGGGCTGGAGAAGAATCTCGCTTTCGCCTTCGAGCGCGAGTTTCTGCGACGCGGAATGGTGAAGGTCATGAGCGACCCCGGGGCCGGCGACGCGGTGATCAGCGGCACCATCCGCCGCTTCGATACGCTGCCGGTCGCATTCAATTCGAACGACCAAGCCTTGCAATACCAAGCCACGTTGCTGGTCGACCTGACGCTGCGGCGGCAACGCGATGGAGCGGTGTTGTGGTCGGTCCGCGGGTTGCGCGAGTTGGACGAGTACAACGTGGCCGCGAACGTGGTGATCACCAGTTCGACGCAGTTTCAACGCGGCCAGCTCAATCCCACGGACCTCGAACGGTTGAGCGATATCCAGCTCGCCGAGACCGAGAAACGCCTGGCGATCGAGCGGCTGCTCACCGCGGCGGTGCGCGACGCGCACGACCAAATGCTGGAAGGATTCTAGTGGCGAGCGTGGCGACCGCGCGCTCAGCTCGACTTCAGCGCGGCGACCTGCTTGCTGAGTCTGGAAATCCGGCGCGCTGCGCTGTTGCGATGCAGCACGCCCTTGGATGCGGCCTTGGTCAACGCCTTGACCGCGGTGCGCAACTCAGCTTCAGCCGCCTCCACTCCTTTGCCGGCGATTGCCTCACGGGTCTCGCGCAGGATGTGGCGCACGCGAGTGCGAATCGTGGTGTTGCGAGCGGCACGCTTGACGTTTTGGCGGTGCCGCTTGATGGCGGATTTGTGACGTGTAGCCAAACTGGTACTCCCCTCGTGGATGTGCGGCGTTGAGTACCACAGCACCAAGAGCGGGGCAAGCTGGTGGTGACTGGTGATTGGTGTAGGTGACTGGTCGGATTGGAGTTGGTGCGTGTGACTGCTCGATCATCCGGTCGCCATCACCAGTCCCCAACACCGGAAAACCGCCGGATCGCGCGTGCGGCCGGGCTCGTCAGCGGTCTCACGCTGCTGAGCCGCATCGGCGGGCTCGTGCGCGATACGGTCGTCGGCTACTACTTCGGCGCCGGTGTGGCGGCCGACGCGTTCTTCGTCGCATTTCGGTTGCCGAACCTGCTGCGGCGCTTCGTCGCCGAAGGCGCGATGAACGTCGCGTTCATTCCGGTGTTTTCGGACTACGTCACGCGTCGCAGCGCCGCCGAGACCGAGCGCGCGGCGCGCGCCCTGGCCACCGTGATGGCGATCGTGCTGGTCGTGTTGACGCTCGCCGGAATCATGTGGGCGCCGGCGTTGACCACGGTCTTTGCGCCGGGGTTCGTCGCCGAGCCCGCGAAGTTCGCTCTCACCGTGTCGCTGACGCGTCGGGTGTTTCCGTATCTGTTCCTGATCGGCATGGCGTCGCTGTGCGGCGGCGTGCTCAACGCCTATCGGCACTTCGCCGCGCCGGCGCTGTCGCCGATCTTTCTGAATCTCGCGATCATCGGCGCTGCGGTTGTCATCGCTCCGCGCTTGGACGAGCCGGTGTGCGCGCTGGCCTACGGCGTGGTGGCCGGAGGCGTTTTACAAGTCGCGGTGCAGCTTCCGCCGCTGCTGCGGCGCGGCGTTCGTCTGTGGCCGCGATGGGAGCCGGGTCATCCGGCGGTGCGCCGGGTGCTGTGGCTGATGGGACCGACCGTCTTCGGCGCTGCGATCTACCAAATCACCATCGTGATCAACACGGTGTTGGCGTCGGCGCTGCCGGGCGGCAGCGTGTCGTACCTGTGGTACGCGACGCGGGTGTTCGAGTTTCCGGTCGGGTTGTTTGCAGTCGCGATCAGCACCGCCGCGTTGCCGAGTTTCTCCAGCCAGGCCGCACGGGGTTTGTACGGGGAACTTGCCGACAGCGTGAGCTTTTCGATCCGACTGACGAACTGGATCGCGGTGCCGGGGACGATCGGGTTGATCTGCCTGGCGCATCCGATCGTCGCCGTCTTGTTCGAGCGCGGCGCCTTCGGTGCCCGCGACGCGAGCTTGACTGCGTCGGCGTTGGCGATGTTCGCGATCGGGCTATGGCCGCTGTCGATTGCGCGCATTTTGGTGCCGGCGTTCTATGCCTTGCACGAGTCGCACACGCCGGTGATCACCGCGGCGGCGGCGTTGGTCGCCAACATCGGCGCGAGCGTCATGCTGATGGGTGTGGTGCCCACGGCAACCGAGTCGGGGCTCGTCGCTGTGTTGGCCGAGGTGACGAAGCATCTGGCGCTCGTCGACCTGCGACATGCGGGGCTCGCGCTCGCGAGTTCCCTCGCGGCGCTGGTGAACATGCTGCTGCTCGCGCTGGTGATGCGACGACGTTTGTCCGGGATGCGGCTCAAGCCGCTCGTGGTCTCATTGGTGCAGAGTAGCGTCGCTTCGGCCGCGATGGTGTGGCCGATGATGCAGATGAGCCAGCGGATCGATTGGAGCACACCCGGTGAGAGCGCGCTGAAGGCCGGCGTACTGCTGGTGACGATCGGTGTCGGCGTGGGTGTGTTCGCGTTGGCCGCCGCGGTGATCGCGCGCGACGAGATAAAGCAGCTCATGCATGTCGTCGCTCCCCGCAGCCGGGCCCGCCGACCGTGACGGCGGAGTGTGGTTCAGTGATCCGGGAATCGAGATCGGCGCCGCGGACGGAAGCGCCGCTCGCGGCTGATCGCGGTGGTCGGATAACCAGGCATGCGGTAGAGTGCGTCAGTGCCAGGACTCGGCCGACTTTTGGGAATCGCGATCGCGATGTTCTACCGCGACCATGCCCCGCCGCGACCCGAGCAGCTAGACCTTCGTCTTCGCCTCTTGCCACGACGCTTTCTGCTCGTTCAATAGTGTGTGCTTGATGTCCTTGCCGGCGGCGCGCAGGCGCTCTTCGATGTAGCGAAAGCGCTGGGTGAATCGGTCTTCGCCAACGCGTCGCTCGCCCGGCAGTGCGGTGCGTGAGAACCCGTCATGGGTTGTGTGAGCGTCAGCGGCCGACGAATACCGGCCGGCGCTTCTCGAGGAACGCCATCATCCCCTCGCGCTGATCCGCCGAGGCACTGCACCGCCGAACCGCGTCCCGTTCGACGCGGAGCGCGTCTTCGAGCGGCAGGTGCTGCGCGCCCACAACGGCCCGCAGCACCCCAGCCACGGCGAGGGGTGGCTGTGCAGCGAGTTCGTCGGCCAGCTCGATCGCCTTTTGCTTGAGCTCGCTGATCGGGTGCAACTCATGGACGAGGCCGATGGCGAGCGCGGTAGGTCCGTCGATTTTCTTGCGCCGCAAGATCATGTCGAGCGCGTGCGCCCGTCCAACGGTGCGGGTCAGGCGGGCCGTGCCACCCCAGGCCGGGACGGTGCCGAGATCCAGTTCGGGCAGTCCGATGCGCGCCCCTTCGCTGGCGGCGAGCCTGAAATGGCAGGCGAGCGGCAGCTCAAGCCCGCCGCCCAGGCAATAGCCGAACAGCGTGGCGATCACGGGCTTGTCGAGATGCTCGATCATCGATAGGACGCGCAACCGCTGATCAAGGACGGCCTCGAATCCGCCCCTCGCGTCGGCGCCGGAGAACAGTTGCTTCAGGTCCATCCCAACGCTGAAATGCTCGTCGCCGGCCGCAGTGATGACCACCGCGCGCAGCCCTGGATCAGCGCGGATCGCCACGATCGCGTCTTCGAGTGCGTCCATGTACTCCAACGTCATCCGGTTTCGCGGCGGGTCCTGATTCTCAAGAATCACCATCCGATCGCGGCGCTCGATGCGCAGAGCAGGGTTAGCCATGAGGACCTCCTCCCAACTGATCAGCGAAGGTGCGAAGGGACATTTATTCGCTCACGCTAAGCAAGGTGCGACCGATTCGCCAGGACGCGGGCTTCACGGTGTACATGGTCGCGGAGACCAATACCAGCAGTCGCCGTATTCGCTTCAGGCCGGCTTCGACCATTCTGTCTATTTCAGTGCCTTTCAGCCAATGGCGACCAGGTGCGCATGGCCGTTGGTGCCGCAGGCTCTAGCTAGCCCACGAAGTCGCGAACGACCAAAATCATCGCTTCTACGCACGGTGAGTACGGCGAATGAGGCCCAACCATGGCATCCAAACCCTGCAGAACCTCCCTCAATGGCAGCTAGGCTCTCGTCTTCGCCTCTTGCCACAACGCTTCCTGCTCGCTCAGCGGCGTGTGCTTGATGTCCTTGCCCGCGGCGCGCAGGCGTTCCTCGATGTAGCGAAAGCGCTGGGTGAACCGGTCGCTCGTCTTCGTCAAGGCATCCTCGGCGCTGAAGCCGAGATGACGGGCGAGGTTGGTGGCGGCGTAGATGAGATCTCCCAGCTCGGCCTCGGCGGCCTGCTTGTCCCCGAGCTGACAGGCGGCGCGCAGCTCGTCCAGCTCCTCTTGAATCTTCGCCAGCACGTCGTCGACTCGTTCCCAATCGAAGCCGACGCGGCCGGCCTTCTCGCCGAGGCGTTGCGCGCGTAGCAGCGCCGGCATGCCGCGCGGCACACCGGCGAGCGCGGACGAGTCGGCACGGTGTTGGCGTTCCGCGGCTTTGATGCGCGCCCAGTTCTGCAAGACCTCCTCGGCGTCCTTGACCTGGACGTCGGCGAAGACATGCGGATGGCGGCGAATCAGCTTCTCGCAAATCGCGCGCACGACGTCGTCGATGCCAAACGCGCCTCGCTCGCTCGCCATCTCGGCATGAAACACGACCTGCAAGAGTAGATCGCCGAGTTCCGTGCACAGCTCGGTGTCGTCTTGCGCGTCGATGGCTTCAAGGACTTCGTAGGCCTCTTCAATCAGATACGGCTTGATCGACTGGTGGGTCTGCTCGCGATCCCACGGACATCCGCCGGGCCGGCGCAGACGCGCCATGATCTCGACCAACTCGGCAAACGACGCTGACGTACTCATATCGAGTCCTCACGAAAACGGTGTGCGTGTTTTCACTGCTACTCGCCGGCGAGATCGAGGTGGCGTTCGATGCGGCGCAGACGGCGGAACAACTCGGGCAAACGCGGCAACGCGGCGGAGATACGACGCCAGACGCGCATGTCGACGGCCGGATAACCACCGACGGTACTGCCGGCGGCGACGTCATTGGGCACGCCGCTCTGCGCGGCAATCTGTGCGCCGTCGCCGATGCTGAGGTGACCTGCGCAACCGACCTGTCCCCCCATGCGAACGTACTGGCCGATCTTCGTGCTGCCCGACAAACCGACTTGTGCCGCCAGCATCGCGCCGGATCCGATCTCGCACCCGTGCGCGATCATGACCAGGTTGTCGATCTTGGCGCTACGGCGCACGATGGTTTCGCCGATCGCGGCGCGATCGATGGTGGTGTTGGCGCCGATCTCCACGTCGTCTTCGATGACGACGCGTCCGATTTGCGGAATCTTCATGATGCCGCCGTCGTCGCCGAGGGTGTAGCCGAAGCCGTCGCCGCCGATTTTGACGCCGCTTTGCAGGCTGACGTTGTGACCGATGCGCGTGCGCTCGCGGATGCTGACGAACGAGTGCGCGGTGAAGTGGTCGCCGATGGCGACGTCTTCGGCGATCACCACGTGACTGGCGATCCGCGCTCCGGCGCCGATCGTCGTTCGCGCGCCGATGACGGCGTACGGACCGATCATCGCGCCGGGTGCGATGCGCGCGCTCGCGGCGATGACAGCGGTCGGATGAACGCCGGCGAAGAACTCCGGCGGTCGATAGAATAACGCGAGGGCCTTGGCGAACGCGCGATACGGATCGTCGGCCAGCAGCGCGGGGATGGCGGGCGCGGGCGTGTTGCGGCCGATGATGATCGCCGCGGCGCCGGTGGTGGCGACAAAGTGCGCGTAACGCGGATGCGCGAGAAAGGTGAGTTGACCCGGCTGCGCTGATTCGATCGGAGCGACGGATTCGATCACGACGCTGCCGTCACCGTGCACATCGCAGCCGATTCGTTGCGCGATCTCCGCCAATGTCATGCCGTCCTCCGCGTGCGCGCGGACCTTAGCGGGCTCGCGCTAGGCGCGCAATCGCCACTGCGCACGTTGGTGGAACCTGCGTTGCGGGGTTGGAATCACTGTGTTACGACCGGCGCCGGAATGGCGATCGAGCAACCAAATTTCGACAAGCGCGGCGGCTTGCTGACCGTGATCACGCAGGACGCGGACACCGGCGAAGTGCTGATGCTCGCCTATATGAATCGCCAGGCGTGGGAGCAAACCCTGGCAACCAAAGTCGCGACGTACTGGAGCACCTCGCGCAACGAACTGTGGATCAAAGGCGAGACCTCGGGCAACACGCAGGAGGTCGTTGAGGTTCGCGTCGATTGCGATGCCGACGCCGTACTTCTGCGCGTGCGTCAACGCGGGCCGGCCTGCCACGAGGGTTACCGCAGTTGCTTCTTCCGCGTGGTCGAGCCGAGGGGCTGGCGGACCACCGCCGAACGCATGCAAGACCCCGCCGAGATGTATCGAAGCAGGGGTTGAGCATGAGTGTGTTGAAGTTAGGGGTGCCGAAGGGAAGCCTCGAAGGCGCCACCATCGATCTGTTCCGCAAAGCCGGGTGGAAGATCAGCGTCAGCGAGCGCAGCTACTTCCCACGCATCGACGACGAGCAGGTGCGCTGCTCGCTGGTGCGCGCGCAGGAGATGTCGCGCTACGTCGAGGACGGCACCTTCGACGTCGGCATCACCGGCAAGGACTGGATTCTCGAAAACGATTCCAAAGTCGAGGTGATTTGCGACTTGATCTATTCGAAGGCGAGTTTTCGGCCGACCCGTTGGGTGTTGGTGGTGCCGGAAAAGTCAGCCGTGCAAAGTCCCGCCGATCTGAAGGGCAAGCGCATTGCCACCGAGTTGGTGGGCTACACGCGACGGTTCTTCGCCGAGCGCACCATCCCTGTCGAGGTGGAGTTTTCGTGGGGTGCTACCGAGGCGAAAGCTGCTGACGGCTTGGTCGACGCGATCGTCGAAGTGACCGAAACCGGCTCGACGCTGCGCGCGAACGCGTTGCGCATTGTGTGCGAGCTGTTCGAGTCGAATCCGCAGGTGATCGCGAATCGCGCGGCGTTGGCCGATCCGTGGAAGCGCGAGAAGATCGAGCAGATCAGTCTCTTGTTGCAGGGCGCGCTGGCAGCCGAAGACAAGGTGGGCATCAAGATGAACGTGCCCAAGGAGCGGTTGCAGGAGATCATCACGCTGATTCCCAGCTTGACCGCGCCGACCGTGTCGCCGTTGTTTCAGACCGGGCAACTCCACGGCGTGGAATGGTACGCGGTCGAGAGCGTGATCAGCGAGCCGGTGGTGCGCGAGCTGATCCCAAAGCTGATCAAGCAGGGCGCGGTCGGTATCATCGAGTATGCGTTGAACAAGGTGATTTGAAATGACGAACCTCTTTCGCGTTGGGTTAATGGTCGCGGTGCTCGGCGCCGCCGCCTGTAGCAAGGAAGACGTCGAAGCGCGGGCGCGCGATGCCGCCGACAAAAACAGGGCGTCGATCCCGGACGTGGAGGGGCGGGCGCTCGCGCAGCCGGTGACGAAATCCGACGTCAAGGCGGTCCAGGCGCAACTGACCAAGCTGAATGAGTATCAGGGCGAGATCGACGGCAACCTCGATTTGGTGACCGTCAGTGCCATTCAGGCCTTCCAGCGCTCGCAAGGCTTGCAGCCGGACGGACTATTGACCAGCGAAGTGAAGCAACGCTTGCACGACGCGACGGCCAAGCAGCCGCGCTCGTAGGGGATCGCAATCGAGGTGAAACGCCGCGCCGTTAGCCGGCGCTGGCCTCTTCGGCTTGGTAGCCGAGGGCTTCGAGGAACGGGGACTTCTCGCCCGCCGGCATGATGAAGATCCCTTCCCAGCCGCAGACTTCCTCGCACAACTTGCAACCCACGCAGGTCTTCTCGTTCACTTCGACCTTGCCGAGATATTCGGGACCGTTGCCGGGCGACGGATAGATGCAGTCGAACGGGCAGACGTCGACGCACACGCCGCAGCCGTTGCAGTTGTCGGGATGCACGATGGCGATCGGGCGCTCGTGCTTCTTGAGCACGTGCGTGACGTTCCCGTAGGTATCGAGGATCGCGTCGTCGGGGCAGATCACACCGCACGCGCCGCAATCAATGCACAGCGACGGCTCGATGTAGAACACCAACCGCGGCTCGCCGCTGATCGCTTTGGTCGGGCAGCGCTTCTCGCACGCGGTGCACCCGGTGCAATTCTCCGCGACGATGGTAAACGGCATCGCGGTGCTCCTACTCCTGCATCCGCTTTAGGATTTCGTCCTGGCGGCCCAAGGCGATGAGCTGATCGTTCTTCCGCGCCTCGCGCAGGCCGAGGTACGTGAAGAACACGATCAGAAACATCATCCCGACGATCGGGATGTTGTCCGGAGCTGTGGCGATCTCCAGAAAGAGTTGCAACGCCGACGGTTCGTGCACGTCGTGAGCCTTACCAACGGGTCTGTGGGTTGTCAACGCGGGTGAAAACCTGCGGTGATACGAGTTTGGGCCGGTGAGCCAGCGGATGGCCACGACGCGGCGCACCTGCGTGATACCAGACGGTCAAGCGACGCCGGCCAGCTCCCGTGTCAGAGTAGAAGCCGGCACCTCCTTGCAGCCGCTCGCGTTTTGACCGGCCCACAACGGCGAGAAATCTCCGCCGTCTGTACCGTCCGCTCCATGCGCTCGCTAGGCGTCATGACCTATCGGAGACAACTCCATCAGACGGGAGCCCGGAGCCCCATAGAGGAAGCGATGCCATGATCCACGAAATGCCGTCAATGCCGGCGAGCGATACCTCCGCCTGGGGACGGTGAGCGCCACTGGAGGCACAGCGATCTCGTGTCGCCAGCCGTTTCGGTCAGTTCGACGATGTGCCATAGGCGATAGGCGATCAGCGAGAGGAGCGACGATGCGACACGGCATCACTGACACCCCGGCGATTCCTCGACGAGTGTTCGTGCCGGATTTACTGAAAGGACAGACCGCGTTGGTGACCGGCGGTGGGACCGGACTCGGGCGCGTGATCGCTCAGACGCTCGCGGAGGCGGGCGCGGATCTGCTGCTGGCGGCGCGACGAATCGACGTGCTCGATGCCGCGGCGGCGGAGATTCGTACGGCGACCGGCCGGCGCGTCGAAACCTGCGTCGTCAACATCCGCGACCGCGCGGCGGTGGAAGGCCTGGCCGCGCAGGCGCAGCAACGCTGCGGTCGCATCGATATTCTGATCAACAACGCCGGCGGTCAGTTCCCGCAAGCCGCACGCGACTTCTCACCCAAGGGTTGGCACGCGGTGATCGAAACCAATCTCACCGGCACCTGGAACATGACCCAAGTGTTCGGCAATCAAATGCTGGCGGGCGCCGGCGGTGTCGTCGTCAACGTCATCGCCGTCGTCGGGCGCGGGTTTCCCGGCATCGCACATACCGGCGCGGCGCGCGCGGGCGTGCTGGAACTGACGAAGACGTTGGCGATCGAATGGGGACCCAAGGTGCGGCTGAACTGCGTCGCGCCCGGCCCGATCCAGACCGAGGCGTTCAAACAGACCTACGATCCGGCGATCGAGAAGATGTGCGAAGGCATGCCGATTCCGCGCTTCGGGACGCGCGAAGAAGTCGCCTACGCGGTGGCGTTCCTGGCGTCTCCGGCGGCGGCATTTATTACGGGCGACGTCGTCTACGTCGCCGGCGGCCAGCAGATCTACGGCCGCAATCAGGCGCTGTTCGACGAACAGTTTCAGGTGTAGGCGCAGGGGAGGGCAGACGCGGAGTCCTGCCCCCGCCAGTTGTTCCCAACAACAGCGAAGCGGGAAGTGCCGGAAATTCACGCCGTGACGCTCGCGCGTCGTCGTTGCATTGCGACGCCGCCGGCGATCAGCGCCAGTGTCAGAGCGATGGTCACCGTCATCGCAATCCGCTTTTCGTGCTCGATGCGCTCGCCGAGGTGCACCAGCCACAACACGCGTGACAGCTCCGGGCCGGCTTCGTCGTAGGCGTTGAAGTCGAGGTCCTCGGAGACTTCGGCGGCCTCGCGCAGGTAC
>Ga0335069_10004814_pt1 | contig 19913 bp, 13 predicted proteins | sample Lox_Sample_11_FD_206714 | JGI IMG/M metagenome (GOLD analysis project Ga0335069, IMG submission 206714) | Soil microbial communities from Loxahatchee National Wildlife Refuge, Florida, United States - Lox_Sample_1.1 | ecosystem: Environmental > Terrestrial > Soil > Wetlands | place: USA... | reverse complement strand
TTTCTCATGGGCTCGCTGGCGAGAAAACTTTGGGCCGCGGAACGCCTCGCGCGCGAAAATCAATGGGGATTTTGGCATCCATATCTGCCGTTCCTAGGCGACGAAGTTACCGGCAAAACAGTCGCAGTCATCGGCACGGGTCGCATTGGTCTGGCGATGATTAAGAAGTGCACCGGCTTCGACATGAACATCCTGTGCTTCGACCCGGCTTACGAAAATCGCGACTATGTTCATGCCATCCAGGAGATGAAGGACCTGCGTTTTCAGCGCGGCATCAGCCGCGAGAGAACGGCGATCCGCTACACAACTTTGCAGGAAGCGCTGAGCACAGCTGACTTCATCAGCCTACACGTGCCTCTGCTGCGCGAAGGCGAAAGTTCAGCGCCGACCTATCACCTGATCAACGAGGCTACGCTGCGCATGATGAAGCCGACGGCAATGATCGTGAACACGTCGCGCGGACCCGTTGTGGATGAAAACGCCCTGGCAAAGGCGTTGCGTGAAGACTGGATTGCTGGCGCGGCCCTGGATGTCTACGAAAAGGAGCCTTTGCCTGCCGATTCGCCGCTGCGCGATCCTGCGATTGCCGATCGTTGCCGGCTTCTACCGCATTTCGCCAGCGCGGCCAGAATCACGCGGCTGTCGAGCGATCCCGACAAAGGCATGGCCGGACGCTGTGTGCAAGGCCTAATCGATGTGCTCGAGGGAAACTACGGCGGCGACATCACGAAGATGCCGTACGTCGTCAACAAAGAGGCGTTTGCAAAGTAGTGCCCAATTAGCCCAGCCGAAGTCGATGGCGCCGCCGCTGTCTTCAAAACGCGGTGAGCGCGCCCTGTGGATCGTGGTCTACCTCGGCTGTGCCTCGCTCCTGCTCGCGCAAATCGCCTACAACTTCGTCGATATCGATCTCTGGCATCAGATGGCTCTCATCCGCGAGAGTCTCGCCTCCGGACATCTGCTCACGCACGACGTCTACTCCTACGCCCCAACTCTGAATCTGGTTATTGACCACGAGTGGGGTGCTGGCGCTGTAGCTTTCTTCGCCGCCAAATGGGCAGGCGGAGCCGGCCTTGTCCTGATCAAGTATTCCGTCGCGTTGGGTGTGCTGCTGTTGGCCATGAGCCTCGCGCAATTGCTTGGCGCAAGCGAAGCCTCGCTCGGGTTTCTAGCGCCCATCGCAGTCGGATTCCTCGCCTTCGGTCTGCTGCCTACGCTGCGTGCGCAAGCGTACTCGTTTCTATTCAGCGCCGTGCTGCTCTGGAGCCTGGAGTTTGACCGCCGCGGCACTCATCGCGGCCTGCTCGTCTGGCTGCTCCTGTTTCCACTCTGGGTCAATCTGCATGGCGGATTTGTTGTGGGCTTGGCTTATGTGTTCCTGTATGCGGTCGAGCAGGCGCTGTTTCGCCGTCGCGCGTGGCTTGCGCTGCTGGCACTGTGTGGAATGGCGCTGGAAGTGTTCCTCAATCCCTATGGCCTCGGATACTTCAGGTATATGGCGCGAGCCCTAACGATGTCGCGGCCCCGCATCCCGGAGTGGGATCCTGCGTGGAGTCTCGGCGCGACAGCAACAGTTTTCTTCGCAGTGATGGTGATCATCGCCATTTATGCAGTGGCGCGTGCGGGATGGCGAGTTCCCGGTGTGCTTTTGCTCCCAGCTGCGGCAGCCGAAGCGCTCCTGCATCGCAAGATGCTGCCGTTTTTCGCTATTGCATGGGTTTGCTATGTCCCCGTCTACGCTCGACAGACCGAACCGGGGAAGTGGGTCGACCACTTTGCCGGGAAGAGAAAACATTTTCTCGTGCTGGCGTGGACGGTGCTGATCGCCGTGTGCCTGGTGGTTGCGGCGCGTCAGAGGTTCTGGGAGACTCGCGTGCCACAAGGGGAGAGTGACGCATCCTATCCGGTCGGCGCGACGGAATACCTGGCGCAGCAACATTTTCATGGGAACCTCATGGTTCCATTTCGCGTGGGGGCATATGTGTCGTGGAAGTTGTACCCAGCGGTGAAGGTTTCCGTCGATAGCAGGTATGAAGTGGCATATCCCGACCAATGGGTCGAGCAGGTTTTTCGCTTCTACGAAGCCAAGGCCGGATGGAAGGAGACGTTGCAGGCTTATTCCACGGACGCTGTCCTGGTCCCGGAAGCATCATCCGTGCGGCCTTTGCTTGGCGCGGAAGGCTGGATCCGAACCTATTGCGACGCACAGTTTGAGATCTATGCGCGGCCCGAGAGTAAACTTCCAATCGTCGATCGCACTTCAGAGCGATTCGTCGGTGTTTTTCCCTGATCGTGCGGCCGTGCGCTGAAGTCTATGTTTTCTGCGAGGGGTCCTCAAAATAGGCGTTAGCGTCGGCTCGAAATAGAGCGATGGCGAACAGGGCCGTGATCGCCGCATGCATGGCAAATTCCTGCCATGAGTGCAAGGCGCTGACGATCACGTGAAAGGCGATCCAGCCAATCGCTCCCCAGCGTGCCCAGTTGCTGCCGCGTAGCATGGATGCTCCAAAGACGATGGCGAGGATGCGGATCACCTCGATCGCTGCGAGTCCGTAGGGGAAAGGGCGGAGCGATCGAAATTCTGTCGCATGATAAGCGAATCCGATGGCACCAGCGAGAATCAAAAGGCAACTGATGGCGGTCACCGGCAATGGGCGTTTTGTCACGAGGCAGTTCCTACAGCAAACCCGCGTTCAGGAATCTTACATTGTGACCTACTTGCGATCGGGATAAACTTGCCATGCCGCGACGCTGCCGTTCGTTCGGGACAGTGAGCGGCGTCTGCAACTCATGTTCTCCCGGCGCACAAATTGGCATTTGGCTACGAACGACCTGACGCGCGTGCTGCGGCAGGCGCGTGATGCGGGCCAGGAAATTCTCGATCTCACGGTTTCGAATCCAACCGAAGCCGGAATCCGTCTTGAGCCGGAAGTTGTGCTTGGCGCGCTGGTCGATCCTGAGGCTATCCACTACGATCCCCAGCCGCGAGGCCTGCTCGGAGCGCGTCAGGCCGTTTGTCACTATTACCGGGAAGCGCACCGCGTTTTCGATCTTGATCCGGCGCGGCTGGTTCTGACTACGAGCACGAGCGAAGCGTATTCGTATGTCTTTCGGCTGCTCTGCAATCCCGACGACGAAATTCTGGTTTCGAAGCCGAGCTATCCCCTCTTCGAATTTCTGGCCGATCTCTGCGATGTGAAACTCGTTCCGTATCCCCTGATCTACGATCACGGCTGGCAGATTGACTTCGACTCGCTTTACAAGGCTGCCACGCCGCGAACGCGCGCAGTGATCGTGGTTCATCCCAACAATCCCACGGGATCGTTTGCCTCGGAGCCAGAAAAAGGAGCGCTCAACGCCTTTTGCCGCGACTACAACGCGGCGTTGATCGTGGATGAAGTCTTCCTCGACTACCCTCACGACGGCGAACCCCGGGCGAGCTTTGCCGCGAACACCGATGCGTTGACATTCACCCTCAGTGGGCTGTCGAAGATCTCGGCTCTGCCGCAAATGAAGCTGGCCTGGGTGGTGACGAGCGGCCCCGCCGAAGCTGTCGCAGAAGGGGGCGCGCGGTTAGAGGTCATTGCAGACACTTACCTCTCGCTGAACGCTCCGGTGCAGCTGGCGGTGCCTGCTTTCCTCGAATTGCGCAAGAAGATTCAGCCGATTCTGCTCGATCGTCTGCGCGCGAACTTGGGCGAACTGGATGCTCAACTCGCGCATCATCCTGCTTGCACGCGGCTTCAGGTTGATGGCGGCTGGTACGCAACGCTTCGCGTGCCTGTGACGGGGAGTGACGAGGATTTGGCCGTGCGCTTGGTGAAGCACGCCAACGTCAGCGTTCATCCGGGACACTTCTATGATTTTTCCAGCGATGGCTACCTGGTCATCAGTCTCATCACGGAGCCGGATCTGTTTCGCGAGGGAATGTCGCGAGTGCTTGACTACGCAGGGAAGTAGGATTTCGCTCGCCAGGACCAGGAAGCGCGCGCTGCGCATGCTATCCTTTTGCGGTTTCTGCTACAGGAGAAGAAATGTCTATCACTCGTCGGGGATTCATCGAGTCGGCGGTCGTCGCGTCGCTGGCTTCCAAACTTGGAACGTCGGAACAAGCCACCGCGCAACAGGCAGGATCACGAGAAGGGAAGCGGCCGATCATCATTGCCGCCAAGAACGGCTTGGAGTATCTGGACGACGGCTTCGCGTTCCTGAAAAGCGGAGGCGATACGCTGGACGCGGCCATACGAGTGGTGAAAGGCCCGGAGAACGATCCGAACGAAGATTCCGTCGGACTTGGAGGACTACCCAACGAAGAAGGCGTCGTCGAGCTGGACGCTTGCTGCATGCATGGCCCAACGCGGCGCGCGGGCTCGGTCGGGGGCGTCCGCAACATTAAGAATGTTTCGATGGTCGCGAAAGCTGTCATGGAACACACGGGACACGTCATGCTTGTAGGCGAAGGCGCGGAGCGTTTCGCGGTTGGTATGGGATTCCCGCGTGAGAATTTGCTCACGGAGCGGTCGCGCAAAATTTGGATGCTGTGGAAAGAGCATCACTCGACCGACGACTGGTGGGGCCCGGGAATGTCCGATCCGGACTGGAAGCCTCCGGCCAGTGCGCCAGAAGCGGAACTGTGGCGGGACCGCGTCGAGCGGCTCTCGGCGCGTGCGGCTGAGCTGGGTATCGAGCCGGAATTTCGCCTGGCTGCGATTCGTCGGGTCTTGTTTCCACCGACGGGAACCATTCACTGCTCGGCGCTTAACGAGAAGGGTGAAATGTCGGGCATTACAACGACCAGCGGTCTCGCCTTCAAACTCCCCGGTCGCTGCGGCGACTCGCCGGTCATCGGAGCGGGCTGTTACACCGATCAGGATGTAGGTTCAGCGGGCGCGACGGGGAGCGGCGAAGAGAACATCAAGGTTGCCGGCGCGCACACGATCGTAGAAAACATGCGGCGCGGAATGTCACCGCTCGAAGCGGGGATGGATGCGCTGAAGCGCATTGCGCGGACTTACAACAACGACATGTCGAAGCTTCATTTTTTAGACATGACCTACTATGTCTTGAGAAAAGACGGGGCTTACGCGGGCGTTTCATTTTGGGAAGGGTATGCGAAAGATAACCTTCACAAGATTGCTGTGCATGATGGGACGCGGCGGGCGGAGGTGACGGTGCCATTGTTTAACGGGTATTCTCAGGAATTTCCTCCGGTTCCAGTGTTGGATTCAAAAGACTTAGGGGATAAGTAAGGTCAACGGGGGGGGCGGGGTCGCTTATCTTCGCTGTTTGTTCGCCTGAAAAGGGCAAAGTTCGGCTCTGCTGCTGATTTTCAGTCGTCGCGCCTAATTAGGGAAGGGAACCCTGAACGTTGGGCCAACTCCTGCTGGCTCGACAGCGATTCCAGCGAAACACCCAGTTCTTTTTTGGTCCGAAAACTGATCCCAATTCGGACCTCTTCGCCTCTCTCGATGATTTGAAAGCGAGTACTCCTGCGCGCCTACTCAAAACGACCTAGAAACTTCGGGACGTAGCTCCTGCTCTCGACTCAGTTTCATTCCGATTGCGTCTTAGGTGCATTTCCAGCGGGAGATCGCATCGTTGTTGCAAGAGAGTTTGCCGCTGGTGCGAGCGCTTTCACTGTGGGGACCAAGTTACATTAGAAGTCTCTAAGGCTTCCGGTCCGGCAATTGCATGTATCACCCACGGATTGCACCTATCCAATAAATCATTTCCGTGAGGACCAAGCCCGCCATGAATTCCAAGTCGCTGATTTCTTCCAGAATGTTCTGCTTCTTGACTGTGATTCTTCTCGCCCTGATCGCGACGAACGCGTGGGCCGAGGGGCCGAAAGTTAGTTTGCTGGGATCACCGTTTATCTCTACGCTTGCGGGCCAGGGGTGGGACGGAGGCGGCTACTCCGGCGACGGAAGTGCAGCTTCTGCGGCCACGCTTTACTACCCTCATGGCGTAATCACCGACAACTCGGGGAACGTCTACATAGCCGACAGCGATAACTTCGCCATCCGGGTGGTCAACACGCAAAATGTGGCCATTACGGTATTCGGCGTCACCATTCAACCGGGCAACATCGCGACGGTGGCGGGGAACGGGACGGAGGGATTATCGGGCGACGGGGGTCCAGCCACGAGCGCGCAGCTTGGGTGGATCCTTGCGCTAGCGCTCGACGGAAGCGGCAACCTGTATATGGCCGACGTCTGGGAGCAGTTGATCCGCAAGGTCGCAAGCGACGGCACCATCTCCACCTTTGCCGGGGTTCCCCACGAGGGCGAGGGATGCTATGCGGGCGACAACAACACGAACGGCGACGGGGGCCCTGCCACCAGCGCAGTCTTCGATTGCGTTTATGGGGTGGCCACCGACACTCTGGGCAACGTTTATGTCAGCGATGGCTGGGCGGGACTGGTTCGGCAGATCAATACGCAAGGCGTGATCAATACGGTAGCGGGTAACAAGGCGAACACTTCTTATTGCGAAGGAAGCACAAGCGGGGATGGCGGCCCGGCGCTCAATGCAATATTTGGATGCATCCTCGGCGTGCGCACCGACCAAAACGGCAACCTGTATATCGCCGATTACTACGCAAGCGTAGTTCATGTGGTCAACATGCAGGCTTCGACAATTACCGTTGCCGGAGTGAGCATTCCTGCGGGGTACGTGGATATCATCGCGGGAACCAACGGCACATGCGACTACAGCGGGGATGGCGGTCCGGCCACGAGCGCCAGCGTGTGCGAACCCTACGATGTCTCACCGGATCGTTTAGGAAATGTCTACATCACGGACTCGGAGAACGATGTGATCCGCAAAGTGGCTGTGGACGGAACGATCACGACCTTTGCCGGCACGTACGACGATTGGGACTGGACGGGCGACGGAGGGCCGGCGGCGAGCGCGACGCTTTATTGGCCGACTTCGGTGACGGCAGACACGTTGGGGAATGTGTACATTGCCGACACCGAGAACAACTCGATCCGCAAAGTCAGCCCGAATGGCGGGGGCACGGCCACCGATCTGGGATCGGTCGCTCTGGGCAGCGACACGACGCAGATGGTGCAGCTCTACATGAATCAGGCGGTCACGATCAGCACGCTTTCGGCGAGTGGGGACTATGCCATCACCACGGCTCCGGAGCGGGGACGGCAGCGCAGCGGACATCGGCGGGCACGCGGGTCCGTTTCCAGACCAATGGGGATGCCGGCGTCTCTGGCAAAACTACGACAGAAGTCTCTGGAGCGCCGCGCAGGGCGCACGCGGAACGTCCGCCCGGCCGGCAACGGAGGAAACGATGTCAGCTGCATTGGAACCTTCACACAGGGGGATGTCTGCACGACGTGGGTGAAATTCACCCCGACGAAGCCGGGGCCGCGCTGGTTCCAACTCACGGTGACCGATAGCGACCAGAACAAATACAAGTTCGGACTGACAGGCACGGGCGTAGGGTCGCTGGTGTCGATCACACCGGGCATTATCAATACGCCGTCGGGTGCCGAGGAGCTTGGGGCATTGGTAGGCATGGCGCGGGATAGCGCGGGCAACCTCTATGTTTCCGACTACCTGAACCATGTTGTGCTAGAGATCACAACCCAGGGTGTGGTCTCGACGTTTGCCGGAGTTGCGGGCACGGATGGTTACGATGGCGATGGCGGTCCGGCCACGAGCGCGCACCTGAACGACCCGTTCGGATTGAGCTTTGACAGCACGGGAAATCTGTACATCGCGGACACGTGGAACAACGTCATACGCAAGGTAGACGTGAACGGCGTGATTACCACCGTGGCGGGCAACAGCACGGCTGGCTACAGCGGCGATGGCGGCCTTGCCACCGACGCCGAGCTCTACAACCCAATGGGCGTGCTGGCGGACGCGGCCGGCAATCTGTATGTCGCGGATACATTCAATAATGTGGTTCGCCTGGTGACCACGTCGGGAAAGATCTCGACAATTGCTGGAAACGGCTACGGCGCCGGCACTGGCGGGTGGTACCCCGGGGGCACGGATGGCCTGGGGGGCTGGAGCGGCGATGGCGGGCCGGCGACTGAAGCGGAAATGTATACGCCGGTTGGCATGGCGCTTGACTCCAACGGGAATCTCTACATCGCCGACGTGCAGAACAGCGCGATCCGAAAGGTAGACGCGAGCGGCAACATGTCAACCGTCGCGGGAGTGTGCGGTGACGGTTGCACGTCGGGCTACAGCGGCGACGGCGGGCCAGCGACTTCGGCAGAAATCAATTATGCGTTCGGTGTGGCGGTCGATCCGGCGGGCGATTTCTACATTGCGGATACGGACAATGGCGTGATCCGCAAGGTGGACGTCAACGGGATCATCACGACCGTGGCCGGCGTGGGTTTTTCACAAGGCACTCTTCGGCGCAATGGCCGGGCCTGGCAGGTCTTCGCGAAACCGGGCAAAGCGCGGCGCTCGCGGGCCCACAGCAACCAGCAAACTGGCGACGGCGGTGTTGCCACGGGCGCCCTGCTGGCAGCTCCTGTCTCTGTGCTTGTCGACAACAGCGGCAGCTTCTATCTGAGCGATGTCGGCTTTGGATCTGTGCGCGTGGTAGACGTAACGACGAGTGACATGAACTTTGGGACGCTCGATGTGAACGTTACCAGCGATCCGATGGCGGCGACGGTGTCGAATACCGGCAACGCTGCGTTGAACCTCAGCTTGACTACGCTTTCGACGAATTTCGCATGGGGAGAGGCGACAACATGCGGCTACCCGTCGACTTTGGCAGTCGGAGCGAGCTGCACGGTGGCGGCAAACTTCACCCCGCCGTCGGGAGGCAACTTCACGGGGACCATGGCTCTGACGGACGACGCATACACCAGCCCGCAAGGGGTAACGCTCGAAGGAGCAGGAGCGCAGCCGGACTACTCGATCTCCGCGTCTCCGACCAGCTTGACCATTACGCAGGGCCAGAGCGGGACGGCGACACTGACGGTGACGCCGATGTACGGCTATGCCGGCACGATCACGTTCAGTTGCTCCGGCCTGCCGGCCTTGTCGGCCTGCGTCTTTGCTCCAACGTCGGCAGTGTTTGACGGAAGCAGCAGCACACCGGTGACGGTCACGCTCACGGTGAACACAACCGGGACGGCGGGAATGGCGTCGCTCGCTGAACCGGTTCGCCCGAACAGTGTGCCGCGGACACCTTTGTATGCGATGTTCGTGCCTCTCGCGCTAGCGGGCGCCGTGCTGCTCCGCTCCGGTGATCGTGACGGTCATCGCAGCCGTTCGATTGCGGTGAGCCTGCTTCTCGGCCTTGCACTGGCCGGCGGCATCGTTTTCATCAATGCGTGCGGACACGACTCGCATCCAGTCTCAGTGACGCCCGTGGGTACGTACACCAGCACGGTGACGGCGTCCGCAAGCGCCGGTGGAGGCGGGGCGCAACATCAGGCCACAATTACGATCACGATTGTGCAGTAGTACCAAACAAAGCAGGAGCAGTAATTTGCGGGGGCGCGATCTTCGGTCGCGCCCCTATTTATTTCAGGCTGTTCTACGCGGAGCGTTGAACCAGTGATGTTGGGATACAGTTGGTTGCCTTTCGCCGATCTTTCAAGGGCCGGGGCGTATCGACTTCTTTCAGGGCGGCTCCGCGCCACACTTGAGTCGAGCTACTGCGAGGTTTCGGTGAAGACTACGTCTGGATGGCCGAGGCCGTAGGGGCCTTCGGCAGTTATGTGGACTGTGCCTGTGTTTTGGGGAAGGGTTAGGATGACTGGCGCGTTGCCATTGGCGTCGGTGGTTACTAAGCGGTTAGAGAGGGTGCCGGCGTCGGTGGTGAAGAAGACTGTGGCTCCGGCCGCACTGCCGCCGGAGGAGCCGGGATTCAGCGTGACTTTGAGGTTGAGATTGGTGCCGTGGGTGCCGGATTGGCCGTCGCCGGTTTTGGTGAAGGTGGCGGGAGGATTGCCTACCAGGATCCATCCGCTTTGTTGTTGCTGGACACCGGAACTGTCGGTGCTGGGGACGGTGTAGTGATAAAAACCGGCTCTACTTCCGGCAGTTACGGTGATAGTTGCATTCTGGCCGGAGGTGATCGTGCCTTGAGTTATCGACATCGTAATGCCGGTATCGAATTGTGGTGTGCCTAACGTTACTGTGCCCGAACCTGAGACTAACTTGGGCGCAAGGCCTACGGTGCCGCCGGCTGGGAGCATCGTCGTGTCGGGGTTGAGATCCCATTCCGCGATGGGTGCTTTGGACATCGTGCCGCTTACAACCAGGAGAGTTGCGCTATATCCGGCGAAGGTCATGGTGTTGGACCAGGCTTTCGGACCCGAGGCTACGATCTGATTCGGCTTCTTCTTTGACAGCGTGTAGGTTGTGACCTGCGAGGGAGTGAAGCCGTTGATGGTGAATTGTCCGCTATAAGCGGCGCTGGGAGCCTTGTTGAGGACTATGATGGTCATGGTGGCGCCGGAAGGATCGATGGCGGCGAATGTGCTGAAAAGGTTGGCGCTGGCATCATGGCTCGCGGCAACGGATGTGGAGGCGAAGGTGTGGTGCTGGCCGTCGTAATTGCGATAAAGCTTTAAGGCTTGATAGTTGGGGTTGGTGTTGACCGGGGCAACCCAGCGCGAGCCGAGATATAGGCGCTCGCGGCCGAAGAGGCCGTAGGCTTCGGCATCGCCGAGCGCGGTGGAGAAGTCGGACTCGCCTGCGGCTGCGGCGTTCCATTCGGTGAAGGCCAGCGGCGTGCCCGGGTAAATCATATTGGCGATGGCGCGCATGCGCGGGATGCGGAAGGGGATGGTCTTGTTGGGCTGGATGAAAGTGGTCCAGTTCTGGTTAATGGAGCCGGACTCACTGACATAAGTCGGATCCCAGTAATCGCGGAAGATGCGCAGGGCGAGAGCGCGCTTCTTGGCGAGCTTCCAGCCGCTGGTGTCGGGCATGTCGGGATAGGCGTGGATGTCGAAGACATCGAGCGAGCGCGTGCCGGCAATTTGATCTTGCCAGTAAACTTCGTTGAGCCACCACGGGAGCAGGTCGTTGGCGGCGTGGATGGTCTTGTCGTTGTTGTCGGCGCCGTTCCAGTAAAACCACCAGCAGCAACTTACGGGGCCGAGGCGGATGGCGGCGGGATCCCATCCTTTGACTGCGCGGGCTTCGGCGAGGAAGGTGTCGCGGATTTCGGTGTAGGAGGTGGGAGCGGGGTGAATGTCGCGGTGAGTGCCGCTCCAGATGTCCATTTCGTTATCCATGTCGTAGAAGTGCGGGGCGGAACCGAAAGCCCCAGCCAGAGCGGCGACCCAGGCGTTGCGATAGACGGTGTTGGGGGGATCGCCTTTTTGCGGTGCGTCGCGGAAGGGGAAGTTGGCGTCGTTGGGATCGTTGCCGGTGATGTAAGTGGAGCAGTCGGGCTTGATCCCGATGCCGTCGTCGGAGTTATAGGGATTGACGTAACACTGCGAGCCATATTTGGCGACGGAGAAGCTGTAGGCGCTGCCGTCTGTGACGTTTTTCGCGACCCAGGGGAGCATGCCGATGGTCATGAGGGGATTGCTGCCGGCGGCTTTGACGTCTTTGACGAACTTGGCGGAGTCGGAGTCGCCGATGGCGCCGGTGCTGAAGTCGGCGAAGTACCAGTCGGCGGCGGTGTTGGTGGTGCCGGCGGTCCAGTTGTAGCGGGTGGTAGCGTTGCCGCCCCAGCGGACTTCGGTTGTGCCGCTGTCGGCGATGTCGGCGGCGGAGTTGGGATAGGCGACTCCGTAGACGTAGGGACTAATGGCGTGGCGGTTGCTGAGAGCGTCAATGGAGATATGGACGGTTTTGGCGGCGGGGAATTGGGGAGAGGCTTGAGTGGACATAGCGGCGGACTTGGCGGAGTTGGTGGGGATGGAAGACGCGGACGCGGCGCGAGGTTGGGAAGCTATGACGCTGCTGGTGATGGTTATGGCGAGCGAGGCAATAGCGACTAGGATGACGGAAAAACCGCGCTGGACGGAGTATCTCATGGGGAAACCTCCATGGAGGTGATGGTAGCTGGAGGTTTGGAGTCGTGCAGCTATCAGAAGTGCAGGGAATCGTGATGTGGCAGAGCAATGTTTTAAATTTGGAAGTGTAGTGGCGATCGTGCACGGGAGGAAGTGGGAAGGCGGACCTGAGTCGGCCCGCCTTCCGCGAGTCGGCTAGGGTGTAAGGGTCAGGGTGAAGTCGTCATTGTCGCCGACGTCGAACAGGCGCATGCCGACGATGCGGGATTCTGTGTTGCCGATCGAATAGCAATGGTTAAATGGGCTGCCATCGGAAGGCACGTAGACAGGATAGGGGCCGGCCCAGAACATGCTGCCGTCCCAATTTTGGGCGAAGAAGCACCAATAGCGGTTGTTGACATCGCCCAGAGAATTGGCGTAGGGAACGGTGCTTCCGCCGGGAGACATGTGATACCAGCCGATGGCTTGCCAGTCGCCGCCTTCGCCGCCGCAGACGTCGGTCGAAAGGAACATGTAGGAGACCCAAACGTCCTGGTCGGTTCCATTGACGAATTTAAGCATGGCGGCCTCCTTGGGGACGATTGTGGGGGTTGGGTTTGCGATCTTGTTTTCGGCTTGCGACTTTTCCGATCGCGGCATAGTCCGCCTCGGCGTGTTTGCCGGCGCGGTGCACGACCGAGCCTTTCTTAGTTGTGGACGATGTTGCTTTTTTGCCGAGCGCGACGCGCTCTGCTCCCTTTGGCAGCGTAGGCATTGCCATAGCGTAGTTCCTCCAGATTGAAGTGAAGAAGGTAGGGAAGTAGTAGCAGCATACACCGGAAACAGGGTAGTGACAATTTGGGCGGGAAGGACCGGGTGCGCGGATGGGCCTGAACGATCAGGCGATATCTCGGAGTGTCCTAATTTCGCAAACAAAGAACCTTAGCCGCATAGGAAGGTTGAGGATTCGCGGAGCTCACGGAGGAAAACAACCCCATCCCCGCGCTTCCCCAACGCAGGGATGGGACACCCCGAGTTCTTCTACGGGGTCCAGTTGATGGCGCCAATGCCGGCTCCAGAGGGTACATCGCAAAGCAAAGAGATACTGTTGCCAAACACCGCGCTCTTAAAAGTAAGGGTCTGTGCTCCGTTCGCGTTGAATGTCGCGACGGTTCCTTCCTGCCCGTTCCCGTCGCCGTCATAGGACCACAGGTAGCAGGTCGCTCCACTGGTCCCGAACCCCTTTACGTAGTTCTGGACCTTGACGGTATGAGCCGCAGCCTTAGCCTTATCTATCGGGAGCGTGAACGCCAACGCGAGGTCGTAACCGCAGTTGTTGTAGACAGCGCCCCAGTCTTCCTTCAAGCATTCGTAGGGGGTGCTAACTCCGTCGATTGGCCGCAGCACATGAAAGAGGCTGAAGGCCGTCGCGGTGTGTGCCGCAACCGCCGGCAGGCTGAAAATGAGTGTCGAAAGCAAGCAGATGCCGAATAGCAGTGATCTGGATTTCATTTGATTCTCCTTGGGCACGTTGTGCCGAATGTTTTTTCCTTACGGATCGTCGTTGGTTTCGAGATGTGGGAGCAGTTCGTCTCTTTCATCCCTTTGCAGACAGAACCTTGCTGGGGCACCCATCCAAATCCGCTCGACCCCACGCGAGCTGCCGGCCGGCGAGCGTGAATGTGAATCAGAACCGGATCGCAGTCAATGAAACTGCCTCTTAAGCCTTCATTAACTGGTAAATCTCGCGCAATGAATAAGTTATAGCCGATCTTAATTGCGCCTTGGACGCGCCGCGCGTGGTAAGATTCACGCTCGCAGGAGGATTTTCTGGCTGTTGTGCCTTCTAACCCGCCTAACTACAGGTTTGGACCGTTCGAACTCGACACGTCAGAAGGGACTCTTTCGCGCGACGGCCGCCGGATCAAGTTGCAGGAACTTCCTTTCCGCTTGCTTGTCATGCTGGTCGAGCGCCAAGGAGAGATTGTCAGCCGGGAAGACATCCGGCAGGGGATCTGGTCGGCTGACACCTTTGTCGAGTTCGACAATAGTCTGGCTGTCGCGATCCGCAAGATTCGGGACGCCCTCCGCGACGACGCCGACTTACCTCAGTATGTGGAGACGGTTCCGCGCCGGGGTTATCGCTTTCTAGCGACTGCCGTCGTTGTCGAATCTGTTCCGTCTCGGCCTGCGGCTGCAGAACCGAGCTCGCCGTCAGCGGCCACCCCAGAGCCACTCGCGCCGCACCCAATCGGTCAGGCGGGCCCGCCCCCTGCGACGGCCCGCGCCAGCCGCTACCTTCTTATTGCGGTGCTCGTGGTTCTATTTGCTGGCGGGGCTATTTACACGCTCCGCTCAACCTCCCGGCACTCTCGGGCGAACGCCAATGTCGTCGCTGTCTCCCCGCCGCGAATCCGTCGTTCCGTCGCCATTCTTGGGTTTCGCAACCTACCCGGACGCAAGGAAGACCTCTGGCTATCCCCGGCTCTGGCGGAAATGCTCAACACGGAACTGGCGTCGGATGGTTCGTTGCGCCTGGTGGCGGGCGAAGACATAGCACGTGTCAAGCGCGAATGGCCGCTCCGGGACGAGGAGACGCTATCCAAGACAACTCTCGCGCGCCTCAAGACGGATCCGGGAGCAGACTACGTTGTTCTGGGGTCTTACACCCCGCTACCTGCCGCCGGAGACAAACGCATTCGCCTTGACATCCGTGTGCAGGACACAACGCGGGGCGAAACCATAGTCGAGCAGTCATTCACCGGCAGTGAAGCGAACATCTTCGACCTTGCCGTGGAGGCAGGCCGGAGTCTTCGCCACGGTCTGGGGGCCGGGCCGGCTTCCGAGCAAGATATCGCGCAGGCGAAGGCCGCACTTCCTGTCAATCAGGAAGCCATCAGGTATTACGTGGAAGGCCGGCAGAGGATGTGGGACTTCGACACCCTGCTCGCGCGGGATCTGCTCATCAAAGCCATCGCCGCCGATCCCGCTTCCCCGTTGGCGCATTCGGCATTGGCGGAAGCTTGGAGCCACCTCGGCTATGCTCAGAAAGCCCGGGCCGAGGCGGAACGCGCCCGCGCTCTTTCCGAACATCTGCGAACAGAAGACCGTCTGGCCATCGAAGGTCAGTACTACGCCATTCTGCCCGACCATGCGAAGGCCATCGAGACCTACCAGAAACTTTTCACTCAATTCCCCGACAATCTCGACTACGGGCTTCATCTTGCCGACGAACAACGATTCGTCAGCGCCAAAGACGCCGACCGCACGCTCAACATGCTTCGCCAGCTTCCACCCCCAGCCGGCCAGGATCCAAGGATTGACATGGTCGACGCCCGGGCATGGGTTCAACGCGACTCCGCGAAGGGAGCGGCCGCCGCGCGTCGAGCCCTCGAGCGGGCGCAGGCCCAAGGATCACCTTGGCTGGTCGGACGGGCCTATGGATTCCTGTGTATGTTCCAGGAAAACGACCAGGTTCCAGAAGTCGCGCAGGACTGCGAGAAAGCGACCGAAATCTACCGCGCCGCCGGTGACCTGGATGCCGCGGCGCGACATATGAACGATCTCGCTGCCTTCTACATCTCCCACGGGAAGCTGGAGCAGGCCGAGAAGCTATTTCAGAAGGCTCTCGGAATCTTCCGGCAGGTGGGCGATATCGAAGGAACCGTAACTGCATCCGGCAACTTGGGCTCAATCGCATATATGGAAGGGAACCTGGAAGCTGCCGCCCGCTCCTTCGCCGAAACGCTTCCCGGTTATAAGGAACTCGACGATAAGGACGGTATTGCGCTGACACTCAATAATCTCGGTGATGTCGCTCGCAGAGGTGGCGATCTCAAGCTTGCCCTCGCGCGATACCAGGAAGCGGAAGGTAGCGCCAAATCCATCGACGACAAATTCATGCTCGGCTACATATGGACGGGGATCGGCGATGTGCTCTCCGACCGTGCAGACTTCAAAGCGGCAAGAGATTCCTACCAACAAGCACTCCAGGTGCGCACGCAAGCTGGGATGAAGCAGTTCGCCGCCGAAACCGAGGTCCAAATCTCCAGACTTTCGATCCAGGAAGGCAAGTATGTCGATGTCGAGGCCATTCTTCGCCGCTGCAAGGACCAGTTCCACGCTGACGCCCAACCGGACGACGAACTGCAAGCCGGTACAGCCTTGATCGAAGCCTTGATCTCTGAGAATAGGCTGACCGATGCCGCCAGACTGGTGGAGGACGCCAAGCCGCTAGCAGCCAAGAGTCTGAATGAAATTTACAAGCTGGAGTTCAGCCTGGCGTCGGCACGGGTTGCGCTGGCCTCCGGAGACTTGCACGGCGCGCGAGGATTGTTAGACGACGCCCTGCAACGGGCTTCCTCTCGCCGCCTGCTTGGGATCGAACTCGAAACCAAGCTGACCTTGGCGGAGGGGAAGCAAAAGGCTGGACAGAAAGCGGCAGCGCGAACGGATTTTCTCAGCCTGCAGAGAATTGCACACGAAAAAGGATTCGAACTGCTGGCAAGGAAAGCTGCTTCACAACGCGACGCTTCCTGAACGGCGCTAATTGACAGGAGGGAACCGTGGCTCGAGTTGTGTGCTATTTTGCCGCAAACGAAACTCGGATGGTGCTCATTTTCGGGATTCGCTCTTGCCCGCTTGCCAGCGGGTGTACAATCGGCTTGTAAGGATCGAAGTCTCACGGGATCTGCCACCCGCGTTCAGAGGCTCGAAATGAACGTTCACGTTAGTTACAAGGTCCAGAAGACTCCCGACATCGAAAAAGAAATCACCCACCAGATCGAGAAAATCCGGAAGCGTTTGCACGTGTTCCGGCCCGAACTGGTGCACCTGAAGGCGGTTCTGGAGCAGAACTCGCCGCGGGAGGGTACGGAAGTTTCCGTCAATTTGCGGCTGCCCTCGGGGCAGTTGGCGGCGGTGAAGACGGCCGGCACTCCGACTGCGGCTATCAAGGCGGTGTTTGACGATCTGATGCAGCAGATCAACCGGCATAAGGAGTTGCTGCGGTCGAGCCATCGGTGGCCGCGATGGAAGCGGGGGCCGCAGGAGGCTCCGGAGACGGTGCCGTTTGAGAAGACGATGGCGGCGGTGGCGGCGCCGACGATTTCGGCGGATGACATTGGCTCGTACGTGAATGTAAACCTGGCGCGGCTGGAACGGTTTGTGGATCGGGAACTGTATTTTCGGGACGCTGAGCGAACGGCTGGTGACGGCGAGCCGGACTTTGCGTTGGGCGGGGGGCTGACTACTTCGGACGTGGTGAATGAAGTGATTGCACGGGCGCTGGCGGACCAGGAGCGTCCGGAGAAGTTGGCGCTGGAGCCGTGGCTGTACCGGCTCGCGCTGGAAGCGATCAACGAGATGTCGGAGCGACTTGAGGAATTGGAGTCGTCGATTCATCTGGAGGCAAGCCGACGTCCGCAGAATGTGCAGGCATCGGATGAGGCTGGGCTGCAGTTTCATCAGGCGGACGAAAGCTGCACCGAGGAGAGTTCGATTGCAGACCAACGGGTGGTGACGCCGGAGCAAACTGCATATTCGGACGAGATGCACGCGCTGGTCGAGCGTGCATTGCGTGGTGTGGACCGCACCGACCGCGAAGCATTTCTTCTTTATGGCATCGAGGGGTTCTCCCTCAATGAAGTTGCGTCGATCACAGGGCGACACGCGGAGGCCGTTCGCGAATCTGTCGAACGGGCACGCGACTGTGTACGCAACGCTCCATCCGTGGCAAAAGAATTCCAAGACAACCTCTTCGTCAAGACTCGAACCTCAGCACGATAAGGAAGGAGAATTGGCATGATGACACGGGATGAAATCCGTGAGTTGGCCGCTTTTCAGGCAGATGAGAAAAAGGGTGCGTGTGCGCTGAGCTTTTACTTTCAACCCAACCCGCCGCAGGACCGGTCGCATCGAGGGCAGACGATTGCGGCAAAGGATCTGGTGAAACAGGCGCTGCAGAGTCCGGCAGCGCAGGGGAAGAACGGGCCGCTGCATGCGGATCTGGATCGCGTGCTGGACGTGGCGGCGAATGTGCGTGGGCCGCGTGGGAAAGCGGTGTTTGCGTGTGGTGCACAGAATGTTTGGAAGGAGTTCGATTTGCCGGCGCAGTTGGGAGGAACGAAGGTTTTTCTGCAATCGAGGTTTCAACTGAAGCCGTTGGCCGCGCTGCTGGGCGCGCAGCCGGCGCTGTGCGTTGCGGTGATTGACCGGCAGCGGGCGCGGTTCTTCGATCTGCGCCTGGATGATCTGAAGGAAGGGGCTGCGATTGTTCACCTGCTGTCGCGCAACAGCGCGAGTTATGGATACAACGGCTACGAGGCCGGACACGCGGAGAGGCGGGTCGCGGATGAGGCGCTGCAACACTACAAGTCGGTGGCGGAGCGGTTGCGGTCGGACCTGGAGAAAGGTGTGTGGGAAAGGCTGATTATCGGGTGTCAGGATGTGAACTGGGCGGAGTTTGAACCGAATCTGCATTCGTACGTAAAACAGAGGTTGATCGAGCGGTTTTCGGCCGATGTGGCGAGTGTGTCGAATGAGGAGATACGTGACCGCGCGAATTCGGTGTTGCAGAAGTGGATTGTCGAGCGTGGAGTGACAAAGGCGGCGCAAGCCATCGACTTTGCGCGGGCCAACGGCAGAGGCGCGACCGGGCTGCGGCGGGTGTTGCAGGCGATGGAGGCCGGGGAAGTGCAGAGCCTGTTTTTGGGGGAGAACTACACGGCCCATGCGGTGGAGTGTTTGTACTGCGGGCATCTGGATGCGCATGTGGTGCCGATGTGTGTGGCGTGCGGACGTACGACGCGGGAGCTGAACGATGTGTGCGACGCGATTATCCCGATGGCGATCCGGCGGGACATTGAGCTGTTTTACTTGAAGGATCATGCGGAGTTGGACAAGGCAGGGAATATTGCGGCGCTGCTGCGGTTCCGGTCGGACCAGAGCAAAGTGGGGAAGGTGGCGATCGCGTAGGGGAGGTCAGATTGTGGCAATGAAAGCCTAAGCGAAAAGGAGGTCGTGGTTCAAAAATCAAGATAAGAAATGTTGGGATTTCGGCAGTCAGGGCGAACTCGAGAAGGTGTGGCTTGCCTTATAATGTGGCCGGAATTCGAAGCTCGTAATCCGGGATTTTCCGTCGTTTCGTCAGAGCGCAGGTTCGATGGAATACCTGCTCTGCTCCAGAAGTAATTCGAGGTGCGCTGTCCGACGGCGGACAACTCCAAGTGGAGGCTGCAATGGCGCGCACCGCGTTCGATCCTCGAGTCTTTCTCTCCGAGCCGGGAGCAGGGAAGAAAATTACGCAGTGCAAGAACAAACAGGTCATTTACTCCCAGGGTGATCCGGGCTCAGCGCTTTTCTATCTGACGCGGGGCCGCGTGAAGCTGATGGTGACGTCACCGCAGGGGAAAGAGGCGGTGGTGGGACTGCTGGGCCCGGAAGATTTTTTTGGGCAGGAGAGCCTGACCGGCCACAAGGGCCGGCTGGCGACCGCCGTGGCCATGAACGACTGCAACGTGACCCGCATCGAGAAGTCTCTCGTGAGCCGCCTCATGCGCCAGGAACATGAGTTTTCCGAAATGTTCGTAGCCTATTTACTGGCAAATACCGTTCGCGTGCAAGAGGACTTGATTGACCAACTCTTCAATTCCTCGGAAAAGCGACTCGCCCGGACACTCCTGTTACTGGCCCGTTTCGGCAAAAAAGGGAAGCGAGAGCCGTTTCTTGCTCCGAACATCACCCATGAGATGCTGGCGGAAATGGTCGGCACGACGCGGGCGCGCATCAGTTTCTTCATGAACAAATTTCGCGACCTGGGTTTCCTCGATTACAACGGCGGACTGCGCATCAACGAGTCCCTTCTCGACGTGGTTCTCGTCGAGTAACTTTGTTGGGGCAATGTGCAATATTGCACAAGCAGATCTTCCGCCTGGTGCCAAGATAGGCTTGGTCGTGGCCTGT
>Ga0335069_10004812_pt1 | contig 19918 bp, 20 predicted proteins | sample Lox_Sample_11_FD_206714 | JGI IMG/M metagenome (GOLD analysis project Ga0335069, IMG submission 206714) | Soil microbial communities from Loxahatchee National Wildlife Refuge, Florida, United States - Lox_Sample_1.1 | ecosystem: Environmental > Terrestrial > Soil > Wetlands | place: USA... | reverse complement strand
TACCTGCATGGCGGTGGCTACACGATCGGCTCGATCAATACCCACCGGGAACTGGCGTCGCGCCTGTCGCGCGCGGCCGCGGCACGCGTGCTGCTCATCGACTATCGGCTCGGTCCCGAACACCCGCATCCCGCCGCGGTCGATGACGCGGTCACGGCGTATCGCTGGTTGCTGTCAGAGGGAGTAAGCCCGTCACGGACGGCGATCGGCGGTGACTCCGCCGGTGGTGGCCTCACAGTCGCCACGCTGGTAGCCGCGCGTGATGCCGGACTACCCGTACCGGCAGCCGGCGTGTGCCTGTCGCCGTGGGTAGATCTCGAAGGCATCGGCGAGTCGATGATCGCCAAGGCGGCGGTCGATCCGATGGTACAGCGCGACGGCTTGCTCAAGATGGCGGCTGCCTACCTGGCTGGTCAGAGTCCCCGCACCCCACTCGCTTCGCCGCTCTACGCCAATCTGTCGGGCTTGCCGCCGCTGCTCATACAGGTCGGCACCGCCGAGACGCTGCTCGACGACTCCACACGCCTCGCGGAACGAGCCCGCAAGGCCGGGGTGAACGTCACCCTCGAGCCGTGGGAGGATATGATCCACGTCTGGCAAGCATTCGCCTCGTTACTGCCCGAGGGCCGTGCAGCCATCGATCGTATCGGTGAGTTTGTGAAGAGCAATACGTGAAGCGCATTGCGACGTAATGGATTTCGAGCAGGTGGCGCGCACCGCCGTCGCCGAAGCGGGTGCGTTACTGCGGGCGCGCTGGCGCGCGGCGAAAACGGTCCACTACAAGGGGGCCGTCGATCTCGTCACTGAGACCGATCGCGATGCCGAGGCGCTGGTCGTCGACCACCTGCAGCGCGCTTTTCCAGATCATCTGATCATCGCCGAGGAAGCATCCGCGGGCGCAACGTTGCGGGCGCCGGTCGGCGATCGCTACGTGTGGTACCTCGACCCCCTCGACGGAACCACTAACTTCGCGCATGCGTATCCACAGTTCTGTGTCTCCCTCGCGTTGGCCCGCGGTGTGCACGTACTCTTTGGTATCGTCTACGATCCCCTGCGTGATGAGACGTTCATTGCAAATCGCGGGCACGGCGCAACCCTCAACGGCGACCCGATCCACGTCTCGGCAGTCGAGGATCTCCAGCGCGCACTGCTGGGCACGGGGTTCGCGTACGATCGCCAAGTGCGTACCGAATTCTACCTGAGCTTCATGCGCGATTTCATGATCCGCGCACAAGACGTCCGGCGAGCCGGCTCCGCCGCGCTCGATCTCTGTTACGTCGCCTGCGGCCGCTTCGACGGCTTTTGGGAATGGAACCTGCGCCCCTGGGATACCGCGGCGGCGGCATGGTCAGTGATTTCCATGGGAAACCGTTCGATCTGTATGGCGAACAGACCCTCGCCTCCAACGGGCACATCCACGACGCGATGGTCTCCCTCCTTACGGCGCGGCTCAATGCTGCAGCGACCTAGCCGGCAGCTGCGGCATCGGGTGGTGTGGCCCATCGCCGCCGGCTAGCTAGCAGCGCGCGGATGCCTGCGCCGGCGGCCCCCGGGCACCGCCCCTCGAAGCCCTGGAGCTGCCCTGGCAGAAGCCGTGGCGGAGGGATAAATTCGGGCGCGATGATGGCGAAATCGGAGTGGCACTACTCGGGACTGTCGGCCCAGTGTTACGATCTCTGGTTCGGCGAGGAACCGTATGTCGATCAGGCGTTCTTCCAGCGTCGCATAATCGATGGCGGTGGGTCGGCATTGGAGATCGCCTGCGGAACCGGGCGGCTGTTGGTGCCGTACCTGCGCGACCACCTCGACGTCGAAGGGCTCGATTCCTCGCCGGAGATGCTGGCAATCTGTAAGAGCAAGGCCCTGGGGTACGGCATCACACCGGTGCTCCATCGGCAACTCATGCAGGAACTCGAGCTGCCGCGCCGCTACGCGACGATCTACGTCCCCTTCGGTTCCTTCCAGATCTTGGCGCGGCGCGACGAGGCCTTTGAAGCCTTGCGGCGCTTCCATAGCCACCTGCTGACCGGTGGGCAGGTGGTCATTTCACTGTTTGTGCCCTGGTCCGATTTCCGTCTCGAGAACCAGTGGCGACTGCGTCGCTCCGCTACGCGCGCCACAGACGGCGCGTTGATCCACATCTACGAGTGCACACGGAGCGACCGGCTCGAACAGGAGCAAACCATCTGGTTGCGTTTCGAGGTCTACAAGAACGGGCGGCTGATCGACGGTGAGATGCGCACGCATCAGCTGCGCTGGTACCACAAGTACGAGTTCGAGCTGATGCTCGAACGGGTCGGCTTCAACGCCATCTCCGTCTTCGGTGACTATACCGAGAACCCGGCAACAGACCGGCACAAGGAGATGATCTTCGCGGCGCGGACAAGATGAAGAGGTGCTCAGCGCGCCATGATTCAATGAACCGATGATTCAATGACTCGATTCCGCCTTCGTGGCGCGACCCTGGCTGACCGCGACGCACTCATAACCTTCAACGCCGACGTGCTGCGCTACCAAGACGCCGCGCAGCCAGACCAGGGCGTCGGTGCCTGGACGGCAGATCTGCTGGACGGCCGTCACCCGCAGGTGGGGCTCGATGACTTCTGCCTCGTCGAGGACGCGCGTATCGGTCGCATCGCCTCGGTGCTCTGCCTCATATCGCAGACGTGGTCGTACGGCGGCATTCCGCTTGCCGTCGGACAACCGGAGTTGGTGGGCACACACCCGGACTTCCGTGGTCAAGGCCACGTGCGGCGCTTGTTCCGGGTGCTGCATCAGCGTAGCGCCGCGCGTGGTCAGCAGGTTCAAGCAATTGACGGTATTCCCGGCTTCTACCAGCAGTTCGGCTACGGAATGGCGCTGGCGTTGCATGGCGAGATGAGCATCGATGTCGGTTCGTGCCCATCGCAGGCGACGAGCCAAAGCGACCGGTTTCGAGTGCGTGCAGCAACCGAAGCGGATCTCGCGTTCATCGCAGACACCGACACCCGGACGCGCAGTCGCTATCTGGTTACCGTGTGCCGCGACGCGAGCCTGTGGCACTACGAACTCGATGGGCGGAGCGCGCGCAGCCAAGCATGCGTCGCCCTGGCGGTGGTCGAAGCGCATGACGGATCACGAGTCGGTTTCCTGGTACACACGCCTCGGCTGTCGGGCACGTTCATCACTCTCCTCGCATATGAGATCATCCCGTCGGTATCGTGGGGGACCGTGACACCGAGCGTGCTGCGCTACTTGCGCGCCACCGGTGGCGCATACGCCGCATCAGGCGGTACGCGCTGCGAGCGCATTGGGCTGTGTCTCGGCAGCGACCATCCAGCATACGCCACGCTTCAGCACCTCACGCCCCGTGACGAAGGTGCTTGGGCCTGGCAACTACGCGTCGTGGATTTCGCCGCGCTTCTGCGACACATCGCCCCGGTTCTGCAAGACCGCCTCGCACGCTCGGACCTGGCAGGACACTCCGGCGCGCTCCACCTGAGCTTCTACGGCGATGGGGTACGACTAAGCGTCGAACGCGGCCGACTCACGCACGTGACGCGATGGCGCGTCCCACTAGCGCTCGTCGGCATAGAGAAGGGCGTGCCCAGTTCCGCCGGGCGGGCCGACGCATCGTTTCCCGGCCATACATTTCTTCAGCTCCTCTTCGGCTACCGCACGCTCGATGAGTTGCAGTATGCCTTTCCCGATTGTCTCATTCGCACCCCGAGTGCGCGCCCGCTGCTGATGGCACTGTTCCCCAAGCAGCCGTCGGAGATCCGACCCGTATTGTAGGGTACAAAGCTCGCCAACGACGCCGCCAACCCACGTCAGCCAACCTCAGTCGCTAGCTGGCGTGCAGCTGCCAGCGGCGAATCAGGGCGGGGACGACGAACATCACGGCGAGTCCTGCGAACGCCGCCATTCGCGGGTCGCCGAGGAGGTTGTCGAACCACAATGTCGAGGCCATACCGAGCCCGAAGTACACCATGTCGCCGGCAATCGTGAAGAGCCAGCTCGAGACGAGACCGAAGCCGGCTGCGGCCGCGAGCGCACGGCCGAACGGGAGGCCCGCCCCGAACGCCGTGAGCGCGATTCCGAGCGGCGCCGAGGCGCTGCCCGCCGGCATGGTTCGCTTGATCGCGGCGAGAACCAGGCCGCCCGCTCTGCTCAGAAACGGCAGGCGGTGCGCCAGAGCCGCGACGATGACGAGTAGCGGCTCGAAGACACACGCCAGTACGATGTCGGAGGCGAAATAGAGGACGCTCATGACAATCGGGCCGATGCCGCCGTGATTTCCGAGCAGCACCCCAGGCGGAATACCCATACCGCCCGGAATGCAAAAGAGTAGAAGCACACCCCACCACCCGTGCGGCCAGCCGGCGGGCACCGGCGCGGTCGGGTCCCATGCCAAACGCTGCAGGTACTCAGCTATCATGTGCGCCGGCGCCAGCCAGCGCTGGGCGTCAGCGCGCGTCGTTTTCTGTCACGCATGAGACAGGCAATCGCCACGGGCATACGATCGGGGATGTGCATGGCGAGTTTTCTGGCCGGCCACACCCCATAGCACTCTTGGACGAGACAGCGGAAGACCGCCACCGTTCGTTCCCGCGACATCCGCGTTTACCTCTTTGACTTGTGGGAACGGAAGGCTAAATTTTGTGGCACTGATGGCTGAGCGCACGAGCCATATCGGCGGAGCACCCCGAACTAGTCGGGTCCTGCTCTTGCTGCTGCTGATGCTGCCGTGCGCGCGTCAGGCGCCAGCGCAGGACCGCATGGGGCGCCAGCGCCCAGCCAGGGGCAGAGAGGTCTCAATCGACACTGCTGTAAAGCAACTCTCGAGCGATGATCCGGATGTTCGCCTCGAAGGGGTGAAGGCGCTGGCTGGCTCACACGACAGTCAGGCGATCGATGCATTGGTGAAAGCGGTCGGCGATCACGATGTCCGCGTTCAGGTAAAGGCTATCCAGGAGCTGGGTGACGCCCGAGCCCGTGAGGCAACGCTGGTTCTGACACAACAGCTGCTACTGCACAGTACGGATGCGAACATGCATCAGCTGTTGCTCGCCTCGCTGGGGAAAATCGGTGACCCGACGTCGGCACCGGCGTTGATGGAGTTCCTGCGTCGCCATCTCGATACGGCAACCAGGGCAACGGCCATCTATGCCCTCGGCGATATCGGCGCTTTCGACTCGCTGCAAATGTTGGAACAGATCGCGGAGACGGACGAGGACCAAACGGTTCGTCGCATTGCTCGGGAGGCCGTCGGTAAGATCCAAGGCCCGCACGCGGTGCTCAACAAGGAGGCCCAGGGTTCGTCGGGAGAGCTCACCGAGCCACAAGGACTACCACACATGCAGCACGGTGTGCATTAGCTGCAAACCGAGCCAATGCACCCACTCATCATCGAGGCAGCGATCAACGGGGCGACGCCACAGGCAGCGAACCCACACGTGCCGCGCAGTATGCTCGAGATCGTCGCCGACGCACGCGCCTGCATCGACGCTGGTGCGACGATCATTCACCATCATAACGATGATTCCTTGCTCGACGCGCGCCACGACGCACAACCGTATCGCGAGGCCTGGACCCGAATCTATGAACACAACCCAGACGTCGTGCTCTACCCAACCATGGGCGGCGGCGGCGCGCAGACGACGATTCGGGAACGCTACGCCCACGTCGAGACGCTTGCCGACGCCGGCATCTTGCGTATGGCGCTGGTCGACCCCGGGTCGGTTAGCCTCGGGCCGCTGGACGCCGACGGCCTACCCGCACCAGTAGACCTCGTGTACCAGAACACCTTTGCGGATGTCCGATACATGATCGACGTGTGTTGCACCCGACGGCTCGGCGCGCACATCTCGATCTTCGAACCCGGCTTCCTGCGTGTCGCGTTAGCATATCATGCAGCTGGGCGGCTGCCCGTTGGGACCAAGATCCAGCTCTACTTCGGCGGTCCGGGGTTACCGTTCGGTTTGCCGCCGACGGCAGCGGGCCTCGATGCCTATCTCGCCATGCTCGACGGCAGCGGGCTGCCATGGATGGTAGGTGTGCTCGGTGGTGATGTGAGCGCAACACTAGCGGACGTGGCCATAGTGCGTGGCGGCCACGTGCGCGTCGGATTGGAGGACTACGCCGGGTCCAGGCAGCCGCGCAACGTTGAGCTGGTCGGCGACATCGTCCGCATGGCGCAACGCGCTGGACGTCCAATTGCGACGGCAGTGGAGGCGGCGGAGCTGTTGAGACTGCCTCGCTAGACTAAGACCAGGAACTGCGATCTGCATCATGGCCGGCTCCCGGCGGTCGCTGTTGGGTGCGAGGTCCGGTTCGACGCGCCACCGTCGCGCCGGGATCAGAGCGTTTCCAGCCCCAAGTGGGCGCGCACGACGGCGATCGTGATCGACCCGCCCGCCAGTTGCCGCGCCGCGCGCACGCGCAGGAGGTGAAACACACCGACTGCGAATGCGAATCCGGAAATGACGATGGCGAGCACCGGAATCGGCCCCGGATCGACCTCCAGACTCGTCACCTTGGTCACCACCAGCAGTGCCGCACCGAAGCAGAGACCCATCGCCCCACCCGCAGCCAGCCAGACATCGCGCACGATGCTGCGGCGACCGAGAAGCACAAAGCGGGTCAACTCGCGCTGCGAGAAATGGTCCAGGAACCATCCGGTGTCCTCGTCGACCGCGCGTCCGGCGGGCGGTGCCAACGCCTCACCCGTAAGCGGATCAACCGCCTTCTCGCCGCGGCGGTGCTGGGCGATGCCTTGCAGGATGGCGCGATGCATGCCTTCGTCGATGGCGAAGCGCCAGGCGATGAAGAAGGCGATTGTCGAAAAGAAGGCCGGCGTGAGCGCGAAGATCGCCTTGATCGCCAGAACCACCTGCGGCGTCTGCACGGCGTTGGGCACGTAGCCAATCGACCCGAGGATGGCGATGGGAATAGCGGCGCTGGGGATCGCAACGAACTTCGGCAGCATGCCCCAGAAGGCGCTGTACTGCGCCTCGCGCCGTTTGCCCGTGTGCAACTCATCGTAATCGATCACATCAGCCTGCATTGCCGGTCCCAGGAAGAGTCCGGCCCCAAAGCTCGATCCCGCCCATGCGATCAAGATCAGTAACCACATCGTATCGCCTTGACCGAGAAAGAACATCGCGGCACCGCCGCTGATCCCCATGACGAAGCTCGCCAGCCAGGTGGGCCGTTTGCCGAAGCGCCGCGCCAGCATCACCCACAACGGCAGACACAGGAATCCAGCAGCGAAGTAGGTGGCAAGAAACGTCGCCAGCCAACGGGCTTCGTTCTCGGGGCGGATCACGTAGGAGTTGAAGAACGGCATGAGTGTTCCCGGAATCGCACCGGCGATGCTGCCGACCACGTAGGTGAGCAACAGGATGCGGAACGGTCGGTTGCGCAGTGCCCGGCGTACCCCAGGCACGAACGGATTCGACTCGCGCTGCGCAAAGTCCGGTCGTTCGCGCACCACCAGCACGAGCGTGCCGTAGAGGACGACGAGCAGGATCGCCATCACCGCTCCAAGGGACGAGAAGGCGCGACGATCGTCCATATGGAACCCGTCGATGAGCACGCCCGGAGCAATCGACGCCACGATCGTGCCGAGAATGGTGAACGATTCGCGTACGCCGAAGAGCCGGGAGCGTTCGTGGTAATCCAGGGTCAGCTCGGGGCCGAGTGCGTAGTGAGGGAGCGCGTAAACGGTGTGGAAGATGGAATAGAGGATAAAGGTACCGCCGAACCACAACGCGGCCTGGGCATGGTGCAGCACGGCGGGGGGTGTGAAAAGCGCGTAGAAGGCGACGGCACACAGGGGTGCGCCGACGACCATGTACGGGCGGCGGCGGCCCCAGCGTGTGCGCGTACGGTCCGACATCCACCCGATGAGCGGGTCGCTGAGGGCATCCAGTGCCCGCGCCACCGCGATGGCGATGGCGAGATAGCCGAGTGGGACCACGACCACGTCGGCATAGAACTTCGGCATGTGGATGAGGATCGGTACAAGCATCGCCGCTCCGGCAAAGTTCGGCAAGCCGTAGGCAAGCTTGATCGGCAGCGAGACGCGTTCGTCCGAGCGTGGTGCGGGCGGCGGCGCCGCCTCGGCGACTTCGGTGGGGGCTGACATGGCACTGCGGTGCGTGGGTACGGCAACGCCGTCCAGTATTTGGCACCGCTCGGTACGATGCAAGCGACGTCGGGTCGGAAACTCCGGAATCTGAACGATTGCGTCCCCAGGCCAGGGCTCACCACCGACGTGGGGGACTCAGCTCGACCGCCTAGCGTGTTAGGTACGACTTGTTGAAGACCTCGTCGGGCAGCTGCGCGTTGTACTTCACATCGGTCATCTCGAGCTCGGACCAATGCTTCTCTTGGACGTCTTCGATCTTCTGCTTCAGCGGTGTCCATACGCCGTCGACCTTCTCGATCTTCTCGATGGTCCATATCTTCTGCAGCTGGCCCTTGTCGTCGAAGAGCTGCGTGCGCATGACGATGAGTTCGTTGGGGTCGATGGCGGTGATACTCTTACTGTAGAGCATGTCGTCTGTATTCTTCGGGATGGCTTGCACCAGCTTGCAGGTGCGGCCGCCGACGCTCTCTTCGCCGACGAAGGAGTATGTGAAGGCATCGATCTCCGGTCGGGCGAAGTCACCCACGTAGAACTCAGAGCCGAGGAAAGACTGCTTGCGGGTCTGCCCACCCACTTGGATGGCCCGCTTCGCTGCCGGCACGTAGATGAACTGTTCGTCGCGGCCGGTCTTGTGGTCGAAGAACAGGAAGCGCGTGTCCTTCAGGTCCATCGGCGCCGTGACTTCCATGTAGCTCGCTTCGATGTCTCCGTTCAGCGTTTTGTGGCTGAGCTCGAGCTCGCGAACCAGGCCGCGATCGGACGTGATCTTTCCCTTCGCGAAGAACGGCGTCTTCGGTGCGGCATCTTGCACGCGCTTTGTCAGATCGAGGGCGCTCTCATCGGCAACCCCGGGCATGACTGCAGTCAAAAGAATCACGAGCGCTACCGCAACTGACAAAAGCCTACTCATCATCTGCTCTCTCCTTCAAGGAACTCAGGGCTTCATACCAACCGGCAAGGTAATGCGGAAGGTGGTGCCCTTATTGACTTCGCTTTGCAATTCGATCCTGCCCTGATGGTTGGCGACGATGCGGTAGCAGATCGCCAGCCCGAGGCCCGTACCAACGCCGACGCCCTTGGTCGTAAAGCCAGGGTCGAAAATCCTCTTCATGACATCCGGCGGGATACCACAGCCGCTGTCGGAAATCTCTATAACTACAGTACCGTCCGGGCTGGCGTCGGTGACGAAACGCGTGCGGATGGTGATCTCGCCGGGCCCGTCGATTGCCTGCGCGGCGTTGACCACGATGTTGAGGAATACCTGGTTCAGCTGATTCGCGTAGCAGTGTACTGGCGGGAGTTGGCCGTATTGGCGGTGCACCGTGATACGGTTCTTCAGCAAGTGGCCGGCGAGCGTCAGCGTCGAGTCGATGCCTTCGTGGAGGTCGGCCGGTTTGCGCTGCGCTTCGTCCAAGCGCGCGAAATTTCGCAGGCTGCGGACGATCTCGTTGATGCGCCGGCACGCCTCGCGGCTGACGTCCACCATAGCCGTACCGCGGTCGAGGAAACTGATCGCTCGACCGATCTGTTCTGGATCCGCGAGCGCCTCCTTGGCCTTGGTCATTGCACGGGCCACCAGGTCGGTGTTGCTCGACACGGCGCCCAGCGGCGTGTTGATCTCGTGCGCCACGCCGGCAACCAGATCGCCGAGCGCCGCCATCTTCTCGGACTGCACCAGTTGCGCTTGTGTCTCACGCAACTCGGCGAGGGTGCGCATCAACTCGGCGGTGCGCTGCTGCACGTTCTCTTCGAGGTTCTCGTACAAGCGGGCGTTCTCGATGGCCACGGCACCCATGCTGGCGAGGGCTTCGAGCAGTTGCTGGTCCTCATCCGTGAACGGCCCGCCGCGGCGGTTGAGCACCTGGACGACGCCGATGACCCGCTCGCGTGTGCGGATCGGCACGCACAGAATCGAGCGCGTCGTGAAACCGGTCTCTTGATCGTAACGATGGCCCTTCCAGCGCGGATCGTTCTGCGCGTCCTCGATGCGGATGACGGTGCCGGTCTGTGCCACGCGGCCGCTGATACCTTGGCCGATCGGCACCGACAGCGTTTGCAACTTGCCCGCCCCTTCGCCCAGCGCCACCTCCCAGCGCAGCGTGTGCGTCGGCTGATCAACGAGCATCACCGAGCAGGCTTCTGCATCGAGCACCTCGCGCACCCGCTCCATCATCGCCGCCAACAGTTCGCGCAGGTGCAGCGTGCCGCATAGCGCGGTGCCGACGTCGATCAGCGTCGAGAAGGGATCGGAACGATGGACGCGAGTGGTCACAGGACGTCCTCGACACGCAGGAGGTTGACGTGCTCGATCACCGCATCGGCCGCCGATAGCGCGGCGCGATCGTGATGCGTCGTCACACCAACGCAGCGCATACCGGCGGCGCGCGCGGCGATGAGTCCATTGGGTGAATCCTCGATGACCACGCATTCGGCCGCTGCGATTCGCGCACCGGTACCACCGGGGAGCGCCTGTAGCGCCCGCAGGAACGGCTCCGGCGCCGGCTTGCCGGCGCGTACATCCTCCGCACCAATCACTGCGCAAAAGAGCTGACGTACATCGGCACGCAGGAGAATCGGTTCGATCTCATCACGGAAGGCCCCGGATGCAATGGCGAGGAGATACCGCGCATGCAGCCGGCGGACGGTGGCGGCGACGCCGGCGTAGAGCTGGGCAGCGGGCAGCCGCCGCGCAAACTCTGCCCGCTTGCGCATGCAGAGGTCGTCCAACTCGCAGGACGTGACGGGTCGGCGCGCGTGTTCGCACAGAGCAGCCAGACAAGCGCGGTCAGGCAAGCCAAGAAACCGTTGCAGGTATTGCTCCTCGGTCAGGCTCAGGCCGACGCTGGCGGCTACCGCCTGAAAGGCGGCGCAGTGCAGCCCTTCCGTGTCGGCCAAGACACCGTCGAAATCAAAAATCAGGGCGCGGACGGACGGTCCGGTCATGCGCGGTCGCTTGACACCCCAGACGTGCGGTGTGTATCGAGGTCGAAGATGGCTGCGACCGAAGACACCGCCACAATTCTAGTAGTCGATGATGAACCGGCGGTTGGGCAGACGTTGTCGGCGCTCCTCGAGTTGGAGACCCCGCACAAGGTGCTGGTGGAAACCTCACCGCACCGCGCCATCCAAGTCGCCAAGGTGAATCCGCTCGACATGGTCATCTCGGACTTTCTCATGCCGGAACTCGACGGCATTCGCTTTCTACTCGAAGTTCGTGGTCTGTATCCGGAAAGCACGCTCATACTCCTGACCGGCTATGCAGACAAGGAGAACGCCATCCGCGCCATCAACGAGGTCGGCATCTTCCATTACATGGAGAAGCCGTGGGAGAACGACGACCTCCTCACCATCATCCGCACCGGTCTCGACAAACGCCTGCAACTGCACCGTCTCCATGAGCGCGCCCGCGAGCTCGAAGCGCGCGTACAGCGCCTGCAGCAGCGCAACGACGAGCTGGAACGGAAGCTGAAGGAAGTCAGTGATCAGTAATCAGTGATCAGTGGAAAAGGAGGGGGGGAGTAACCTCTCCACCTTGTCACTGGTTACTGGTAGTTACTGGTCACTGATTACTGATCAGCGCTCTCAAACGGTTCTGGTTCGCGCTTCTGTTTGTGCCAGCGCCAGAGGCGGCCGCTACGCTCCGGGCCTTCGCCTTCGGCGGCGAAGTAGACGAAGTATGCCGCCTCGCCTTCGGGCACCCAGGTTCCGACGTTGACGTACGTACCGCCGCCCAGCATTGGCCAGGTACCGGCGCCGTGCGAGTGGCCGAAGACGACGTACGGTACTCTGAACAGCGCAGCAAGACGTTCGGCAGTGCGATGCAGCTGCGCTGCTTCCGTGACGCGTCGGAAGCGCAAGGCGCCGATGTAGGCAATCAAGCCGGCGGCCGCCGCTGCCGCAACCAATGCGAGCAGGCCGACGCGTGCCGGATACCAGATCAACACCGCGGCGGCCGCGAGCGCCAACACCAATCCGCCGGCGATCAGGTCCAGCGCCAGGAAGCGCGCCATCGCAAAACGGTAGCGCATCACTGGCGTGGCATGCATCGCGTCGACGGTCGCCGCGGTCCCGGGCGCCAGACCGTAGCGCTCGTCGCTGACTGCCACACGTCTTTCGTGCTCGGTGCGCACGGCACTTTCGGCGTGCGGGTCAGAACGCCCACTCTTGGCAAGTACGCGCCTGACCATGCCGGCGTATAAGCCTGCGGTACGCGGCAACATCTTCAGGTTTCCCCGCAGCACCCAGCCGATGTACTCGCTCACCGATTTGATGTTCTCTGCTGCCATTGCGTTCATCATCTTCATCTGATTCGTGAAGTAGCGAATCGACAGCTCGGCAATCGACATCTGGATGCGCGTCGGGTGCTCCGGCACCACGGGGTTGAGGAAGTATTGGAACGAGCAGAAGGGGTCGTACTGGCAACCGTGCTCGACGTACAGCAGCCCGGGGACGTACAAGAACCACTCCGGGAACTGCACGCGCTGCGCGACGGCATCTTTCATCGCCATGTAGCTGATGTCGACAGGATGGTGCTCGGCGATCAGGCGCCGGAAGTGTTCTTGCACCTCGGGCCAGAACATCTCCGAATCGTGGTTGCCGCGCAGAACGATGACGTAGTTTCCTTCAGCAACGAAGCGTGCCAGGGCGAGCAGCAACTGTGGATGACTGCTGCGCAGGATGCGGTCAAGCTTCCAACGCGACTTCGCCGGCTCGGTGCCGGCGCCGTAGCGGTACTCACTCTCCTGGAACGTGCACCCGCGCAGCAGGCGTTCGTTCGAATCAGGTCGGTCGGTAATGTACAGGAACTCGATAAAATCTCCGCCGATCACCAAGTGCCACGGCCGATTCGAGCCCCGGTGCAGGCGGTAATAGCGCAGAAAGTCGGCGAACTCCTCGTCGAAGTGGTACAGCCCTTCGGTCGGGTTGTCGAACCCGCCGCGCAGGTGCAGGTCACTGACGATCAGATAATTGCAGGGCTCGTCCATCAAATCTAATGATCAGTTACCAGCAACCAGCAATCAGTTTCCAGTTACTAGCGGCCAGAAGAGAGACGAGCGTTCTTCTCTGCCCACTGGCAACTGATTACTGATGACTGGTTACTGTCATTTGCCTCCCGCCAGCTTCCACGTCCCGTCACTGCGGCGCAGGATCTTGGTGAGCCGCACGGTAACGTGCATCGGGCGGCCGGTCCGGGCGTCGACGAAGTCGTCGGTACGCGTGTAACTCGCCACGGCTTCGTCGCCGACCACTGCGACGTCGACGTGGTCGATGGTGACCTTCAGGTCGCGCACATTTTCGAAGTAGCGCTGTTGCGCCGCCTGCTGCTCCGGAGAGAACTCGTCGTAGACGGCAGCCAAGGCGGGAATCTCCCGCGACTCGGTTGCCTTGCGGTAGTGTTCGAGCACGTCGGCGATGGCAACCTGCGCCGCTGCCGCATCATCGGCATACGCCGCGCGCACCAGTTCGAGGGAGGCAAGCCAGCACGGCAGCTCGGAGCGCGGCGCATCGTTCCCTCCGCTCTGCCCAGGGGCCGGCGGCCTGACGCCGGCACCGGATTCGGCTTGCAGCAGCAACTTGAGGGCTTCCTGGTTGGCGCCGGGTTGTTCGGCGAGGAGGGTGCGGCGCTCGTCAGCGGTGACCGGGAGGTTGAGGTGAGAGATGACGCCCAAAGCCATATTCTGCTGTAGTTTGAAGAAGTCGCGTTCGGAAGTCGTGTATGATGCTTCGAGCATGCCGGAGCCGACGTCAACGACGTGCGTCTCGACCCGCAGTGTGTCGCCGACCACGACGAAGCTCCCCGAGAGCATTTTTTTGATCCCCAGCTGCGTGGCAGCCTCGATGTCCGTGAGTCCTTTGCGGCTGATGAGGAAATCGATGAACTCCTTGGAATACACCTTCACCTGCGACAGGCCGCTGAGCTGCGCGTTGAGCCCATCGCGTAACGCTTCGCGGCGCCAGTCCTTCTCGCCTTCGGGGCCCAGGCTCTTGAACAGCATGACCCCGAGCGTTACCTGCTCACCCTCCTCGGCGGACGCCGCCGCCTTTTGCGCCGCAGGGGCAAGCGACTCGGGTTCACGCGTCGCAATCCCCAGAGGCGAGCGTCTCTCCTGCGTCTTCGGCGGCGGGGTGCTCCAGTAGCGCACTGCCACCACCCCTGACAACACGGCCAGCAGCGTCACGGCGATACCTGCCGTTGCTAGGCGCACTTTTGAGCGCCGCTGCGCCGGAGCCGGTTCCAGCGAGCGCGGTACGATCAGGTACGCATGCACCGGATCGGAGATGTTCTTCAGCTGCTGGCGACCAAGGTCGATGAACTTCTCGTCGAAACGGTTGCGTACCTGGCGGTACACACCCTCGGAGATACAGACGGTACCCGGCCGCGCCAGTGTCTGCAGTCGCGCCGCGACGTTTATTGCATCACCGAAGGCGGCGCCTTCGCGTACCAACACGTCGCCGAAGTGCACTCCGATACGCATCTGCAGCCGTGTCCCGGCGAACTCCCCTTCGGCGACCCGGCGCTGAATGTTGAGCGCCGCGTCGACTGCAGCGACGACGCTGTCGAAGGTGGCCAGAATGGCATCACCGGCAAACGGGTCCGCCCGCCCCTTCGCGTCGGTGACGATGTCCTGGATGGCTTCCTGCAGCTCGTGGATGGCACGCGCGGTACGCTCATCATCCTCGCCCATGAGCGCGCTGTATCCGAAGACGTCGCCCAATAGGATCGCGCAGACGCGGCGTGTAAAGGGCTCGTCTGGCGCGATTGGTCGAGGTCCGGAACCGGGACGTTCCACGTAAGGTATGTAGACGATCGAGGCAAGGGAGTAAACGCTGCACTGACTGTAGGCATGGCAGCGCAGAGGCTAGAGGCCGGTATCGCGATCTTGCTCCATGACAAGGACTGACATAGGTGGCATACGAAGGAGATCTCATGTCTTCAGACAACCCGCAGGAACTCGACTTCGAGAAGCTCAAGGGCTTCGTAAAGCACGTCTTCGACTACCTGAGCGGTGCCGTCGTCTCGGGAATGATCTACCTCGGTGACCGGCTGAGTCTGTACACCGCGTTGCGCGACGCCGGCATGGCGACGAGTGAGGAACTCGCGCAACAGACCGGGCTCAACGAGCGCTGGGTGCGCGAGTGGCTGCGTGGCCAGGCGGCTGCGCGGTTGATCGAATATCGGGGTGATGGCCGGTTCGCGCTGTCAGTCGAGGGGAGGTTCGTGCTCGCCGAAGAGAACAGCCCGGCGTTTGCCGCGGGTGGATTCCACTCGTTGCCGCAGCAGTTCGCCGTGCTCGAACAGTTACCCGAAGCCTTCAAGACGGGCATTGGCCTGCCCTACGATGCGTTCGGTCCGGAGGGTGCCGTCGGCATCGAACGGTTCCTGGCGCCGTGGTTCCGCACCTTTCTCGTTCCGGTGGCACTCCCGGCGTTGGCAGGCGTCGTCGCCAAGCTCACCGCCGGGGCCAAAGTGGCCGATGTTGGCTGCGGCGGCGGCCTCGCGCTCCTCGAAATGGCGAGGGCGTACCCACAGTCGCACTTTCACGGCTATGACATCTCCAAACACGCCCTCGAACGCGCCCGTGCCAACGCCGCACAGGCGGCTGTGTTCAACGTCAGCTTCCACGACGCCGGCGGCGACACGCTGCCGGCGGACGGCAGCTTCGACCTCATCACCAGCTTCGACTGCATTCACGACATGACGCATCCCGAAGAGGTGATTCGTGCGATCCGCCGGGCACTGAAATCAGACGGCACCTGGCTCATCGCCGACATCAACGCCAAGCCGACGTTCGAGGAGAACCTCGAGCGCAACCCGATGGTGGCGATGATGTACGGCTTCTCGGTGCTGAGCTGCATGTCGTCGGCCCTCTCCGCACCGGGCGGCGCCGGGTTGGGGACGCTCGGGTTCAGCGAGCAAGTGGCGCGCGAAATGACGAAGGCGGCGGGATTCACCCGCTTCAAGCGCCACGACTTCGATAACCCCGTGAATGCATATTATGAGGTGCGCCCGTGAGAAACGGCCATCGCGGCTAGCACGTCAGACGTGGCAAAGCCGAGAGCATCGCATCGTTCTTCCGACGACGAGCGACATGCGACCTGCCACGCGCGCCTTTACGATTTCAGTGGTTCGCCTTTGGCGTTCTTCTCGCGCAGCAATTGAATGAGGTGATCCGGGTTACTGCTGGTGAGGATTTCCTGAAACTGCGAGCGAAAGTTCGCTACCAGGCTGACCCCCTCGATGATCACATCGATCACCTGCCAGGTCCCGTCCTGCTTACGCAGCCGGTAGTCGACCAGAATATCCGCTGCACTAGGGCGCAGGATTTTGGTCTTCACGGTCCAGTCGCCGTCCTTCTCTTCACGGTCGCCGGTTATGACCGCGCGCTCGTTGTTGTAGGTCTCCACGTTGCGGCCGTAGGTCACCGAGAGGTGCCGCTTGAACTCCTCGACGAAGTCGTGCTGCTGCGTCGGCGACAACTGCTTCCAATTCCGCGCCAGGACGAGCTTCGAGAGAGTCGTGAAGTCAAAGTGCGCGTAGACGATCTGCTCGACCTTGGAACGCTTCTGCGCGGCGTTCAGGCCCTTGTCGGCAAGCACCGCCACCACCTCGTCGGCCGTCTGCTGCACCACTGCGGTGGGGCTGTCGGGCGCGGCGGCACCGACGCTCGGCGCGGATCCCGCGCACAGCAGCCATCCAACCGTTAAGCCAGCGACCAGGCACTTCACTTGATCTTGTCGTGCACGCTCCCGTTTCATACTTCCCTACTCCACGACCTCCTTGTCGATGCTGTAGAGATCTTCCGTCTCGTCCTTCGGTGCCGTGGCGCCATCGTTGACCAGGGACTTGCGACGTTGAAGATACGCACTACGCACCGCAGCATAATAGTCCAACGAGGCGGCCTTGGCCTCCTCGACCTGTTTGAGATACAGCGACCGTGTGTTGACGACGTCGACGGCGCGGGCACTGATCGTGTAGATCAAATCGACGAACCAGGGATACACTGTCGAGAAGCCATCGACCACGAGCCCGCCGCCGTCGCGCACGTCCGAGGGGCCCAGAATCGGGATAACCAGGTATGGGCCGGGGGGAACACCCCATACTCCCAACGTCTGACCGAAATCCTCGTCGTGATACTCCAGCCCCCAATCGCTTGCCGGATCGAAGAACCCGGCCACCCCTACCGTTGTGTTGACCGCGAAGCGCCCGACATCCGACGCCGCGTGTTTGAACTTCGCTTGCAGCAAATCGTTCAAGGTGACGATCGGGAAGCGCAGGTTGGTGAAAAAGTTGCTGATCGACCGCTGTACACGGCTCGGCAGGACCTTGTCCCACACCGTAGCGACCGGAGCGAGGACGTAGGTATCGACCTTATCGTTGAACCAAAAGATGCCGCGATTGACGGGCTCGATCGGGTCGTGATTCTCCCCGTCCGCTCTCGCCGACGACCACGAGCCCAAGACGCCCACGCTGGCCAGCATAACGACCAGCAAACTGAACGGAATGCGGAGCATGGCTATCGATCGTCTCATTCTGACTTCTGCACATCCGTATTGTGGATCAGTTTGCCGATCAAGCGCTCCAGAATGATTGCCGATTCGGTCATCGTAATCTCGTCCCCCGGCTTCAGATACTTGTCTTCGCCGCCGAGTTGCAAGGAGATATACCGGTCGCCTAGCAGTCCGGAGGTCACGATCGACGCCGAGGAATCGACGGGAATCTGCAGGTTGCGATCAAGGTCCAGCGCAACGCGCGCACGGTAGTTCTTGTCCAAGACGATCGAATCGATTTGGCCGACCTTCACGCCTGAGATGACGATCGGTGCGCGCGCCTTGAGGCCGCCGGTCTGATCGAAGGCCGCGTACACGACCAAGCCACCGTCGCGGCGCAGAGAGAAGCCACCGACGTTCATCGATAGGTAGGCCATCGCTGCAAGGCCGGCGAGGACGAACAGACCGACCACAAAGTCACGAGTGGGCGAACGACTCATCAGGCTACACTCCCCACAAGGCGGTAATGAAGTAGTCGAATATCAAAACCGATACGGACGCCACCACGACGGTCGACGTCGTCGCCGAGCTCACGCCCGCTGAGGTCGGCGCACAGGTGTAGCCGCGGTACGTCGCGATCAATCCCACCAGCACCCCGAACACCAGTGCCTTGAGCAAACTGCCGGCGACGTCGTCGTAGTAGTCCACCGCTCCCTGCAAACTGGAAACGTAGGTGCCGCCGTCGAGACCCATGAGCACCACACCGACGAGGTACCCGCCGCCCAAACCGAAGACGATGAACAGCGCCGACAGCAGCGGCATCACGCACACCATGGCGAAGGTTTTCGGCATGACGACGAGGTGGATCGGATTGATCGACATCATCCGCAATCCGTCGAGCTGTTCGGTTGCCACCATCGTGCCAATCTCCGCCGTCGTTGCCGAGCCGGCGCGCCCGGTGGCCAACAGCGCAGTCAGCACCGGCCCCAGCTCGCGAATGAGGCTCAAGCCGACCACCGCTCCCAGCGATTGCTCGGCACCGAAGCGGACCAAGGTGTTGTATCCCTGCAGACCGAGCACCATGCCCACCGCCAGGCCGCAGACACAGATGATGACCAACGACAACACCCCGAGGTTGAAGAGCTCCGCAATGAACACCCGGAGGCGATTCGGCGGTGTCAGCGCGGCGCGCGCCACGTAGACGGCAAAGATGGCGATACGTCCGAGGTGTACGATGAAGCGAATAACCGCCGCACCGAGCTCTTGTACGAGCGCGATCATGGTGCCGGCGAACGCCGCTCCGATTGGTCGATCGATTCGTCGGTTTCTTCGTTCAGAAACCCGGCAACGCGCGGGTCCGAGTGGTGCGCCAGCTCGCTCGGCGAGCCAGTCACCGCCTGGGCGTTCTGCAGCAGCACGACTTGATCCGCCATGCGCATGGTCGACGGGATGTGATGCGACGACACCAGCATGGTGACGCCGAGCTGGCGATTGATGCGGCGCAGCAGCGCCTCGATGCGCTTCACGGAGACGGGATCCAAGCCCGAGAAAGGTTCGTCGCAGAGGAGAATCTCCGGCTGGCGGATGATGGCACGGGCCAGTGCCGCGCGGCGGATCATCCCGCCCGAGAGCTGCCCGGGGAGCAGGTCGTCCACCTCGGACAATCCAACAGCCGCCAACTGGCGATGGACTTCGGTGGTGATTTCATTCTCCGTCATCGACGTATGCTCGCGTAGAGGAAACGCCAGATTATCGAAGATCGTCAGCGAATCCAGCAATGCCCCCCCTTGAAACATCATCCCCAGCTTGCGGCGCACGCCGTACATCTGCGTTTCCGAGAGCTCGCTGATGTCCTCGCCGGCTACCACGATACGGCCGCGTTGAGGGTGCACCAAACCGCCGATCAGTCGCAGGATGGTGGTCTTCCCCGACCCGCTGCCGCCGAGGATGACAGAGATCTTGTCGCGTGCAAAGCGACATGAGAACCCGCGCAACACGTGGCGGTCCTCAAAAGCCATATCGACGTCGGAGAAGACGACCGGTGCGTCGTCAGCTGCAGGTGACGTCACGCCCACTCCCTCCTCGCCGTGCCCCCACAGCGACCATGCGAAGGAACCTATCTGCGTGGGAGGTAGACAGCAAGCTGCACCGAGCAGGGGCTGCGTTCTTAAGGCGCACCCGTCGGCCCGCGCGCCGCGGCACCGTTGACTTCGGTGATCCGCACCCAGCCTGCGCGGTCGTCATCGGGCTCCAGAACCTCCGCCTCGCTCACCCGCAATCCGTTTCGTTCGCAGGCCC
>Ga0335069_10004811_pt1 | contig 19928 bp, 18 predicted proteins | sample Lox_Sample_11_FD_206714 | JGI IMG/M metagenome (GOLD analysis project Ga0335069, IMG submission 206714) | Soil microbial communities from Loxahatchee National Wildlife Refuge, Florida, United States - Lox_Sample_1.1 | ecosystem: Environmental > Terrestrial > Soil > Wetlands | place: USA... | reverse complement strand
CGCTTCCTGTAGAGACGTAGCTTGCTACGTCTCCTTTCACTTTTACCACGAACGCTCTGAGCGCTAGCGCAACTTCAGCGTGGTCAGTGCAAAAAGTGCAAATACCAGCGAGGCAATCCAGAAGCGCACGATGATCTTTGACTCCGACCATCCCAGCAGCTCGAAGTGATGGTGCAGGGGCGCCATCTTGAAGATGCGCTTCCGCCGCAGCTTGTAAGAGACGACCTGCAGGATCACCGACACGGCTTCAATCACGAAAACGCCGCCGATGAACGGCAGCAGCAGCTCCTGCTTGATGATCACGGCAACCGTGCCGATCGCGCCCCCCAGGGCCAGAGAGCCCACGTCACCCATAAAAATTTCCGCCGGATGCGCGTTATACCAGAGAAAGCCGATGCTGGCGCCGACCATGGCCCCGCAGAAAATGGTCAGCTCGCCGACCTGCGGCATGCGTTGCAGCTCGAGATATCCGGCGAACACGGTGTGCCCGCTGACATAGGTCAGCACCGCCAGGGCGCCGGCGGCGATGACAGTGCAGCCGATGGCCAGCCCGTCCAACCCGTCCGTCAGGTTTACCGCGTTCGACGAGCCCACGATCACCAGCACTACGAAAACCAGGAACGGCATAAAAGCGATGGGCCACATGTACGGGTGATGGCGCATCAGGGAGGTAATCACCAGGTCCGGACGAAACCTTTTCAGGAACGGCACGATGAGATGGGTGGAGTAGTCGCCGCTGGCGGTGAGCAGCATCAGCACCACCCCCACCACCAGGCTGGTGAGGATTTGCAGCATCAGCTTGGTTTTGCCCGTCAGCCCCAGGTTGCGATGGTGGATAACCTTAAGGTAGTCGTCAGCAAAGCCGATGGAGGCGAAGGCGATGGTGGAAAGAACGGCAATCCAGACGTAAATGTTGCTGAGGTCGGCCCACAGCACCGTGGGCACGATGATGGAGATGGCGATCAGCACGCCGCCCATGGTGGGAGTGCCGGCTTTCTTCTGGTGCGCCTTGGGGCCTTCCTCGCGGATGTACTGGCCGATCTGGAACTCGCGCAGCCGCCGGATCACCGCCGGACCTACAATCAGGCCGGTTGCCAGCGCCGTAAGACTGGCAAATGCGGTCCGAAACGTCAGGTAACGGAAGATGCGGAAGGGCGAGAAGACGGGAAAGAGTTTTACGTACAACAGCCAGTAAAGCAATCTGCCTCCGCTTTCCTGCGGTGGACACTTCCCTTATGTGACCGTAGCCGCCTGCCTGTGTCCGCGCCACGTCTCAAGAGCGCCTTCCAGCCTCACTCCGCGCGATGCCTTGAGCAGCACGGCGTCGCCGGGACGCACCTCGCGCGCCAGCCACTCGCCCGCCTGCTGCGGCGTATCGACGAACTCGGCAGCCATGCCTGCCTCGCGCGCCGCCTCCACCATGTGCCGCGCCGCGCCGCGCACGCCGAGCAGCACGTCGATCCCATGGCGCGCGATGGCAAACCCGCACTGACGATGCAGTTCCTCGCCCGTGGGGCCGAGTTCGAGCATCTCGCCCGTGACCACGATGCGCCGCCGCGCCGGCAGCCGCGCAAACGCACTTACCATCGCTTCCAGCGCCTTTGGATTCGAATTGTAGCAATCATTGACTACGGTCGCGCCGGCAACTTCCGTCAGCTCTCCGCGTTTGTCCTGGGGCGACAGCGCCGCCAGCGCCTCCGCGGTCTCGGACGGCGAGAGGCCTGCCTCCATTCCCACCGTGGCCGCCGCCAGGGCGTTGTACACGTTGTGCAATCCCAGCAGAGGCAGCCTGACGCTTTGCCGGCAGCCCCCGGCAAGCAGGTCGAAAGCGGAGCCGTCGAGGCCGCGGTCCTGAAGGTTCTCGGCGCGCACGTCCGCCGGGCGTTCGATGCCGAAGGTCAGTACTTTCCCATGGAAATCGCGCCCGAACTGGGAAACGTATGGGTCGTCGGCGTTCAGCACCGCCGTCCCTCCCGCGTGCAGGGTCTCGATGAGTTCGTACTTGGCGCGGGCGATGCCGGCGACGGAGTCGAAGAACTCCAGGTGCACCGGCCCCACGTTGGTCACTACAGCCACGTCATGATGAGCAATCCCGGCCAGGGAGCGAATTTCCCCGGCGTGGTTCATGCCGACCTCGATGACGGCGATCTCGTGCTCCGGCTCGAGCCGCAGCAGTTGCAGCGGCAGCCCAAACTGGTTGTTGAGATTCCCTTCCGATCTGAGGACGCGAAAACGCGTCAGGAGTACCTGCGCGATGGCTTCTTTCGTGGTGGTCTTGCCGGTCGAGCCGGTAACCGCGATCAGTTTCTTTCCCCAGAGCCGCCGGACGGCCGTCCCTAATCGTTGCAAGGCAGCTAGTGGGTCGGTGACCGCGAGCAAGCGATGCTGCGGGTTGTAGCGTGGTGTCTGGTCCCGGAGTACCACCGCCGCTGCGGCGCCTGCCGCCAGCGCGGACTCGACGAAGTCGTGACCGTCGAGCCGCTCGCCTTTCACGGCAAAGAACAACTCGCCCGGTGCGATGGTGCGCGAGTCGATGGAGTATCCGCCCGCGATCGCCGCGGCATCGAACTCGCCCACGGCGCCGATGAACTCGGCGATCCGCCCTAGCGGCAGCTTCATCGCACCCCTTCCGAGACGGCAGGCGCGCACGGATCGTAGCCCAGCGAGCGCAAGACCTCGCGCGCCACCTCGACATCGTCGAATGGGGCTGCTCCCTCGCGGCTGATCTGCGTCTTCTCGTGCCCCTTGCCGGCGATCAGCACGATGTCCCCGGCATGGGCTTCGTCGATGGCGAGCGCGATGGCCTTGCGGCGGTCGGGCTCCAGGGTGTAGCGAACATCGGTGCGCTGAACTCCCGGCAGCACGTCGTTGATGATAGCCAGCGGGTCCTCGCTGCGCGGATTGTCGGAGGTGACGACCACGAAATCGCTGCCCAGGCCCGCGGCTTCGCCCATCAGCGGACGCTTGCTGCGATCGCGATCGCCGCCGCAGCCGAAGACCGTGATCACGCGCCCCCGGTCCTTGCTGACCAGAGAGCGCGCCAGCGCCGTCAGGTTGCGCAGCGCATCGTCGGTATGGGCATAGTCGACGACCACATAGAACCCCTGGCCGCAATCCACGCGCTCAAAGCGTCCTGGCACGTGCGTAAGCGCAGCCACGCCCTGCTCAATCGCCTGCGCGGGGCAATCGCGCCCATACGCGGCGGCGGCCGCCGCCAGGATGTTGTACACGTTCACGCGTCCCACCAGCGGCGACCAGATGGGAATCGTGCCCCCCTGCATGACGATGTCAAAGCGCATGCCGTTTCGCCCACTGTCCACGTTTTCGGCGTGGAAATCGCCGGCGGCGATGCCGTAAGTCAGGCGCAGCTCCGATTTACTCGACTGCGCCAGCTTCGCGCCGTACTCGTCCTCTATATTGATAACGGCCACCCGCGGCGGTTCGGTGCCGCACCCGCGGAACAGGATGCCCTTGGCATCGAAGTAGCGCTCCATGGTCTGGTGGTAGTCGAGATGGTCGCGCGTGAGGTTGGTGAACACCGCCACGTCGAACGGGATCCCAAAAACGCGCTGCTGCTCGAGAGCGTGGGAGGAGACCTCCATCACAGCTTCCGTCGCTCCCGCGCCCAGAGCTTCGGAGAGCAGCCGCGCGAGATCGAGCGCCTCCGGCGTGGTGTGCGGGGCGGGGAGGACCTTGCCGGCGACGTGGTACTCGACCGTCCCCACCAGCGCGCTCTTGCGGCCGACTGCCTGCAGGATGGATTCGATCAGAAAGCTGGTCGTAGTTTTGCCGTTGGTGCCGGTGATGCCGGTGACGCGCAGCTTCTCGGCCGGGCGGCGATAGAAGTTCGCGCTGATGCGCGCCAGCGCGCGCCGTCCGTGTGGCACTTGCGCCCAGGCTACTCCCGGTCTCGGCTTCTCCTGCGCAGAATCGGTGACCACCGCGACCGCGCCATTGGCGATGGCGGCATCAATGTAGCGATTGCCGTCGGTGGTCTCGCCGCGCGTGGCGACGAAGCAGTCGCCCGGCTTCACCCGGCGCGAGTCGTACTCCACGCCGGAAATCTCGGCGCCGCCACTCTGAAGCAGGACTTCCGCCCCATCCAGGAGATGAAGGAAGGTCATTGCCAAAAATTATAGTGTAGAGACGCAGCATGCTGCGTCTCTACACGGACTGCGGCGAAACCAGTCTTTTCACGGCGTAAACCGCACCGCCACGTGCCCGCCGGGCGCGATGCGCGTACCGGGTGGCGGCGCCTGCTCGCGGGCCACGCCGTCGCCGATCACGTCGATTTCAAAGCCGGCTTCCTGCGCCATCTCGACGGCGGCGCGGACGGGCCTGCCGATCAGCGACGGCACGACCAGTCCGCCACTTTCCACATCAACCACAACGGTCCCAGAGGCGGGAACCGCCTGGGCTTGCGGCAATACCGCAGGAACCAGCGCGGGCGTTGGCGACGCGGTACCTGCGGACGTTGTAGCCGGCTTTGCGGCAGGCATGTCGGCTACCGCCATCTCCAAGCCGTCCGCGAGGCGATCCGGAGAGCCCTCGTCCAGGTCGGAGTCTTTCAGCTTAGCCACGCGGCGACTGGGCGCCTTCACGTCGATGTCGTGCCGCACATTCAGATACTCGAGCGCCTGCTCCATCACCCGCTGGAATACCGGCGCGCAGACCTGGCCGCCCTGGTGCAAGCCGACGGCAGAATCCAGAATGACTGCCACCGTCAGCGCCGGATTGTTGATGGGCGCGAAGCCGGCGAAGGAACCGATGTACTTGGTGCGGGAATAGGCGCCGGTCGAAGGATCGACCTTCTGCGCCGTACCGGTCTTACCGGCGGCGCTGAATCCATCCAATTGCGCTTTGCGGCCGGTGCCGCGCACCACCACCTGCTGCAGCATCATCTTCATCTGCGCCGCCGTCAGGTTGGAGATGACGCGGCGCTGCTCTTCAGGGAGCGTAGTGCCGGGATGGTAAGCCACCTTGTGCAAACCGCTCTGCGGCGCGGCTACGATGTGCGGCGCCTGCCACACGCCGTCGTTGGCGATAGTTGAGACCAGCCCTGCCAGTTGCACGGCCGAAATGCCGATCTCCTGCCCCATGGAGATGGCGCCGATGGAGACCTTCGACCAGCGGCTCACCGGCTTGGCCATGCCGCGCGTTTCGCCAGGCAGCTCGATGCCGGACTGCGCCCCGAAGCCGAAGGCGCGGATGTAGTGGTCGAACCGCTCCTCGCCCAGGCGCAACCCGAGCTTGATGGCGCCCACATCGCTGGAGTGGGCGATGATGTCGGTAACGGGGATAAGGCCGAACTTCTCGTGGTCGCGGATGCGCATGCCGCCGATTACGATGGCGCCCATCTGACAGTCGATCAGCTCATCCGGGCGGGTTAGTTTCTCTTCCAGCGCTGCGGCGACGGTCACCATCTTGAAGGTGGAGCCAGGCTCGTAGACGTCGCTCACCGCATGGTTCTTCAGGAAAGCCGCCGGAACCCTATTGAAGGCGTTGGGATTGAAGGTAGGACGATTGGCCAGCGCCAGCACTTCGCCGGTGTGCGGATTGGTGACGATGATCGTTCCCGCGACTGCTTTGGTCTGCTCCATGGCGATCTGCAGTTCGCGTTCGGCAATGTACTGGATGTTCTGATCGATGGTGAGCACGACGTTCTGTCCGGGATCGGGCTGCCGCTCTACGCGCCCGAACCAGCGCCGGCGCGCGTCCATGCTGATGAGCATCTTGCCAGGCATGCCGCGCAGATGTTCGTCGTACTGGCGCTCGATGCCGCCCAGGCCTTCGTCATCCATGCCCACATAGCCCACCACCTGCGCCGCCAGTTCGCGCTTGGGATAAAAGCGCTTGGGTTCCTTCTGGAAGTAGATGCCTTTCAGGTTCAGGGCCCGGACGCGTGCTGCCAGATCGGCATCCACCTTGCGCGCCACCCAGCAGAAGGCGTGCGAGGCCTTCATGCGGGCCAGGAGCTCGCGGGAATCCACGTTGAGAATGCGTCCCAGCAGGGCGGCCGCGGCAGCCTGGTCGGGGATCTCCGCGGGAACCGCGAAGACGGAGTCCACCATCACCGACATCGCCAGTTCCCGGCCGTTGCGGTCGTAAATGATGCCCCGCCGCGGGGAGACCTCGATCGTGCGCTGTTGCTGGCGTTGCGCCCGCTGGGTGAGATCGCCATAGCGGAGCGCTTGCAGATCCAGCAAGCGCAGGCCAATGATGCCCGTCCAGAGGACCAGAATCCCGCACAGAGCAAAGAGACGCCGTTTGCTGTCCCCGGGGGAAGCAGTGCTGCCGGAGGATTTTGCCAGGAATGCGCGCAGGCGAGTGAAGGCAGCCATCTCCCGTTACTCAGACGAGAAAACCCCCACCCTTGGCAACACCGGCCAACCACCCCAGCCAACCAAATCCGGGTTTGCTGGGGACCCCGGCCAAGGGTGGGGCACCCTCAAGAAGTTACTGTGGCGAAACCGCGGCCAGGTTGCGCACAGCATCGGAGACGCGCGCCATCACCGCAGTTCCCGAATCGCTGTCACCGCCGTCCATACGGATCACCTGTCCCGCTTGTGGCGCCACCAGCCCCATCTGGCGGGCGAGGAGGTCGATGCGCTGCGGATCGCGCAGTGAGGCTTCTTCCAGCCGCAGCGCCCGGTTCATCTCCACCAGGCCGTCGCGCTGCGCCCGCAACTGCTCGACGCGATAGCCGCACTCGATGGCGCTGAAGTGCTGCCAGGCGTACACCATTACCAGCAGGAAGAGCAGGACCGCGGTGCCGAAGAACATGGCCATCTCGCGGTTGTGTTTGGGATCGCTCACCTTTACCAGGCGCGAGTTGTCGATGCGCTTGGCAAAGTAGATCTCCGGGGTGACGCCGCGAAACTGCCGCCGCACTGCCGCTGAGGGTGCCGCCAGGCTGGCCATGATGACGCTCCTATGCCACTTCTACCAGTTGTTCGCCGTAGGACGGCTCGAGCAGATAGGCCACCGGTATGTCGACATCCTCTTCCCGCAGCATTTCGGCCGGCTCCGCCGCCGCCCAGCTCTCGGCGCGCTCGACCGTCGCGATCAGGTCCTCGATCATCGTTCCCGTGTACATCGTCCACCTCCGTGTTGCCTACCCAGCCCCTGAAAACTTTTTCGGGACAGCGCCGCTCCTGAGGAAGGATTGGTCTGTGGAACTGCGTTTTGCCCGTCTGTGTGGAGGCAACCGCCGTCCCGAAACTCGTTGCCCCGCCCCTTCTCTTGCTTCTGCTCAGGCCGCCCTGACAAAAAGGGGCGGGGCTAAATCTTTTCCGCCGCGCGCAACTTCGCGCTGCGGGCCCTTGGATTGCGACCGACCTCGGCAGCGCTTGCGGTCACCGGTTTTTTCGTCAACACACGGTAGAGGCCGCGGCGCTCGCCCTCGCGGAGAGCGTCCTTCACTCTCCGGTCTTCCAGCGAGTGGAAGCTGATGATCACCAGCCTTCCACCCGGTTTCAGCACCTGGGGCGCGCTCTCGAGCAGCGCCTCCAGGTCTTCCAGTTCGCGGTTTACGAAGATTCGGATTGCCTGGAAAGTGCGGGTTGCGGGATGAATTCGCTCGGATTTCATTGACCGGCTCGCGGCCGATATAACATCGGCAAGATGCTTGGTCGTACGTATCGGCCGCGACCGGACAATGGCTCTGGCGATTCTCCGCGACCTCCTTTCCTCACCGAATTCGTAAATCGCATCGGCGAGTGTTCGCTCGTCGAGGCGATTTACCACTTGATCGGCGGTACGCTCGCTGCGCGGGTCCATGCGCATATCGAGCGGTCCTTCCGCCTGGAAACTGAATCCCCGCGCGGCATCCTCGAGCTGCAACGAGCTAAGCCCCAGGTCGGCCAGCAGGCCGTCGGCCGATTGCGGCGCGACGCGCTTGCCGATCTCTCGGAAGCTCTCGTTCACCAGCTCGATCCGCGGCCAGTCGCCCGCGAGTTCCGCGGGCGGCCGGTCCAGGTGCCGGCGCGCGATCCCGAGCGCAGCGGGGTCCTTATCGAAGCCAATCAAACGACCCGGTGCGCCGAGGCGTCTTGCGATTTCGTAACTGTGCCCGGCCAAACCGAGGGTCGCGTCGATATAGGTTCCACCGCGCCGGATGGCTAAAAAGTCGATCGCTTCTTGTAAAAGAACCGGAGCGTGGCCAACTTCCGCCTTGCCACCACGCCCGCCCCGCTTGGGGGCGTCTGACTCCCCAAACTGCTCGTCCACCGCTAGATGCCCAACCCGTCGAGAGTCGCCTCATCCTCAGCCGTGAATGCGTTCTCTTCGATCTCCTTGCGGTACGCCTCCAGGTTGCGGACTTCCAGGTAGGTCAGCATCCCCACCACGGCCACTTCGCCCTTCAGTTGCGCCGCTTCCCGCAGCAGCGAAGGCACGAGGAGCCTGCCCTGGTTGTCCATCTCCACCACCTGGCCGTAATAGTTGGTGCGGTCCAGAAACTTTTTCTTGGTCGGGTTGAAGGTCGAGAGGCGCGCCAGCTTTTCCTCGATGCGCTGCCATTCCTCGAACGGATAAATCTGCGCGCGCTTGCCATCCAGGCTGGTGATGTAGTACTGGGCGCCCGAGTACTTCTCGTCGACCACGCGCTTGAATTCCGCAGGGACCTTCAAGCGTCCCTTCTCGTCCACGCGGGCTGGATGGTTGCCGCGAAACATACTTCCCAACCCCTCTCCGGCTTTCTAGACTTCCCTGAGCCGCCGCTACTGCTGCCGAGGAGGCAAGAACGGTCAAAATCGGGCTGATTGCTGGTTTTTGGGCGTCATTTGTTGGGGGTTGGTTAATCATCCCACTCCCAGTCACCGCGCTCCACCGGCAATGCCATGCTCGCCACTTTTTACCACTCTGCTCCACATCCTACACTTAAGTCGCGGCGTGTCAATAGGAATTTTTTAGGTTAGGTCCAAATTTTCTCACGCTCTGCAGTCGGCGGTGGGTTGTCTGAGAGATTGACGCTCCGGCTAGCAGACCCACAAGGGATTGGGTTTACCAGGTTGGTTCACACAGCCTGGTCACGCTTCTTGATAGGAGCTTTAGCCAGGGTACTTCTCAAACTCTGATACTTCGCTTAACCAAGGTCTGCAGTTGGCCTTCTCAGACTTGCTGGGCGGCGCAGTGGTCTCCGCCTCGAATCCACGTCTGTATTGGGTGGACCTGGGTGCTGAGCGCAGAACATCTGGTTGCTATTGCGCTCCAGACGGACGCGTCAAGAATTATGCTCGTATCGTGCAGTTCCTCGAACAGGACGCTGTGGACGCGGACAGGCTGAATCGCATTCTCGCAGCCGCGCCATTGCCGCCGCGCGTCTGAGGAGGAGGGCGCGTCCCCAAGGGGAACAACCGACCGGCGGCACCAGATCCAAGCCATGATCGGCTGCCGAGGACTTATAATCTAACCTCGCGCTCCGGGAAACTTTGCAATTCGAGCCGTGTTACAAGGGCGCGGAGTGCTTTCATCCGCGTGTCTGCTGATCCCAAAAAACGCGAACGCGCCGGCGACCGGCATCGACGCACGCTGATCCTTGTGCTGGGAGTCGCTATCTTCCTGCTGTTTGCCCTGGTGTTCTCGCAGCAGGCGTTCAACCTGACGCTGCGTCCCACCACCTCGGAGCAGGCGCTGATCTTCGTCGCGCTTTCCACCCTCATCTTCCTGTCTCTGATCGCGCTGAGCTTTGTGCTAGTGCGCAACCTGCTGAAGCTCTATACCGAGCGGCGAAGCGGCAAGCTGGGATCGAAGTTCCGCACGCGCATGGTAGTGGGGGCGCTGGCCCTGTCGCTTACGCCCGTGATCTTTCTGTTCGCTTTCGCTTATGGGCTGATGAATCGCTCCATCGACAAGTGGTTCTCACGTCCGGTGGAGGAGTTGCGCGAGGATTCCGGCGAGATCGCGCGCCAGCTCTCAGCCTATGCTGCGGAGAACGCGCGCACCGAAGCGGAATCAATCGCAGCCGTTCCGGAGACCCAGCGCGCTTTCGCCACTGGGAACTTTTCCAGTGTGATCACCGAATTCCGGCGCCGTGAAGGCACGCTGCAGGGAGGCTTTGCGCTGGCGCTGGTGGACGACGCCGCTGTTGCCAGTTTCCACGCGCCGGAAGCATGGGTCTTCCTGCGGCCGAAATTACCGCCACTGGCGCATCTGGAACCCGGGCATACAGAGTCAGTCAAACTGGCCGGACGCGAGTACCTCCTGGGGACGGCGCGTCTCGGCGATAACGGCCGCATCCTGGTGGCCATGCCGCTGCCGGCGCAGTTTTCTGCCACGCTGCGCCAGATGGATGCCGACCAGCGCATGTATTTCGAACTGGCGCGGCAACGCAAGCTGTTGCGCCGCACCTACATGGGACTGCTGCTGCTGCTGACCGTGCTGGTACTGTTCGCCGCCACCTGGTTCGCGCTGTTCCTCTCCAAGTTAGTAACCCGTCCGGTGGCGGCGCTGGCTGAGGCCATGCAGGAAGTTTCGCGCGGCCACCTCGGCTACCGATTGGACGTGGTGGCGCGTGACGAATTGGGACAACTGGTGGCTTCCTTCAATCGCATGGCCACGGAACTGGAAGCCAGCCGCAGCCAACTCGAGGCCTCCAGCCGCGAACTGGCGGATGCCAACGTCGCGCTGGAACAGCGGCGCCGTCATATGGAGACCATCCTGGAGAGCATCCCCACCGGCGTGCTTTCGCTCGACGCCAATCGCCGCGCGACCCACAGCAACGACGCCTTCTCCCGCATCTTTGGCCGCGATGATGAGCACCACACCCCCGGTCCCGGCGCCTCTCTGCGTGATATTTTTCCCGCGGACGCCGTAACCGACCTGCTCCACCTGTTGCGCAAGGCGGACCGCATGGGCGCGACCACGAGCCAGATGGAAGTCATGATGAACCGCACCTCGCTCACGCTGGCGGTAACCGCCGCTTCGCTCCAGCATCGCGGCGAACGCCAGGGTTACGTGGTGGTGTTCGAGGACCTCTCCGACCTGCTGCACGCGCAGAAGCAGGCGGCCTGGCGTGAGGTCGCCCGGCGGGTGGCGCACGAGATCAAGAACCCGCTTACGCCCATCGCCCTCTCGGCCGAGCGCATCCGCCGCCACTTGGAGCGCGGCGAGCGGCCCGATGCGGCGTCGCTGGCGGTCATCGCGGGCTGCGCGCAGACCATCGCCGGAGCGGTGGAAACGGTGCGCACCCTGGTGGACGAGTTCTCCACTCTGGCCCGCTTCCCGGCCTCGCGGCCGCAGCCCGCCAACATCAACGCCATCGTAGAGAGCGCGCTGGGCATGTTCAACGGCCGCCTGGACGGTATCCAGATCACTACCGTTCTAGCGCGCGACCTGCCGCCGGTAATGGCCGATCCCGAGGCCATGAAGCGCGCCCTCGCCAACCTGGTGGATAACGCCGCCGAGGCCATGCAGGACTCGATGGTGAAGGAAGTCCAGATCTCGACCGCTCTCGCCGGTGCGCGCGACTCGGTGGAAGTGGTGATCGCCGACAGCGGGCACGGCATCACCCAGGAGCTCAAGGAGAAGCTTTTCCTTCCCTATTTCTCCACCAAGGGCCGCGGCACCGGGCTGGGCCTGGCCATCGTCAGCCGCATCATCGAGGACCACCACGGTTCCATCCGGGTTGAGGAGAACTCTCCCGTGGGCGCGCGGTTTATAGTGGAGTTGCCGGTGGCCACGGGAGAGCTGGCTGCCGCCCAGCATGCATAACATCCTCATCGTGGATGATGAGCCCGGCATCCGCCAGTCGCTGAAGGGCGTGCTGGAGGACGAGGGCTACAAGACCTTCGCCGTAGGCAGCGGCGAAGCCTGCCTGGAGGCGCTGGAAAAGCGCAGCTTCGACGTGGTCCTGCTCGACATCTGGCTGCCCGGCATGGACGGACTGGAGGCGCTGGAGAAGATCAAGCAGGGCGACAACGGACCTGAAGTCATCATGATCTCCGGGCACGGCACCATCGAGACCGCCGTGCGCGCCACCAAGCTGGGCGCTTTCGACTTCCTGGAAAAGCCGCTTTCGCTCGAAAAGACCCTCATCCTGCTCAAGAATGCCATCGAAGCGCGCAAGCTGCGGGGTGAGAACCGCGACCTCAAGAAGCAGCTCCAGGCAAAGGGCGTCGTCGTGGGCGAAAGCATCCCCATGAAGGCGCTGCGCCAGCAGATCGCGCTCATGGCGCCCACCAACGGCCGTGTGCTCATCTATGGCGAATCCGGCACCGGCAAAGAACTGGTGGCGCTGGCCATCCACGCGCAGAGCCTGCGCAAAGACGCCATGTTCGTCGAGGTCAACTGCGCCGCCATTCCCGAAGACCTGATCGAGAGCGAACTCTTCGGACATCGCAAAGGTTCCTTCGCCGGCGCCGAGCACGACAAGGTCGGCAAATTCCAGAAAGCGGACGGCGGCACGCTGTTTCTCGACGAAGTCGGCGACATGAGCCTGAAGACGCAATCCAAAGTGCTGCGCACCCTCGACGAGCAGCGCTTTACGCCGGTGGGTGGCAACGAGCCCGTCACCGTGGACGTGCGCGTCATCGCCGCCACCAACAAGGACCTGGAAGAGGAGATCTCGAAGGGAAACTTCCGCGAGGACCTGTTCTATCGTCTGAACGTGATCCCCTTCCATGTGCCGCCGCTGCGCGAACGGCACGAAGACATCCCGCAACTCGCCCGCCATTTTCTGAAGGAATTCTCGGCCGCCTACAGCCGTCGCGCCAAGGAGCTGACCGACGATGCCATCGACACCTTGATGCGCTACGCCTGGCCCGGGAACGTGCGGGAGTTGCGCAACGTGATCGAGCGTATGGTGATCATGAATCCCACCGCCGTCAGGCTCGAACGCAAGCATCTTCCGCCGCTGGTGTACCGCGATGGCACCCGCCGGTCCGTCGGTGAGTTCTCCACTCTGCACCAGGCCCGCGCCGCTTACGAGCGCGATTACATCCTCAAGAAGCTGGATGAGAACCACGGCAACATCAGCCGCACCGCCGAGGTCCTGGGCCTGGAGCGCTCGCATCTTTACCGCAAGATGAAGACTCTGGGGATAGCGGTGAAGGAATAAAAACGCGCCGGATCTCCTTATCACGAAGTCTCCGGCGCGCTATGCGACGTGGCCTAAACGTTTTCCTTCTTGTGACACTCCGCACACTTCCCCGGGGCCGGCGCCTTCTTGCCTTTGGCAATCTCCTCCTTATGGCAATCGATGCACAGCCCGGCTTGTGCGGTGGGGTTATGGAAGGCCGCCTGCAGCTTGGTCTTCATCGGTGGGGTAGCGGTCTTGGTATGGCAATCGGTGCAGGCCTCCTGCGGCGCCTTCAGCGGTTTTTCCGGCTTCGACGCGTGATGGCAGGTGTCGCACTTGATCTTCAGTTCGACGGAGTGCTCCTTGTGGTTTAGCTTGACTCCTCCCATGGGCGCACCCTTCAGCACGACACTATCCGGCGCCTTCGCCTGCGCGAAAGCAACGCTGCTGCCGGCCATCACCAATGCCATGACCACGACAACGATGATCAATCGATGGATGTTTCTCACTCGACCTCCGTTATATAGCGACTAAAAATACACAACTGCCTCGGCCACGAGCAAGAGTGACCGCAGCGGCCTCGATTGTAAGGAACCGGCAGACGGATTTCTGTGACGGCGTTACATTCGTGAGTGACCGGCGTCACTCCTCTGGTTTGTCCGTCAGCCCCTCCAACTGCTTGCGCCAGTCCAGTTCCTCAACGAATTCTCTCGATTCGCGCCAGCCCGGCCGCACCTTAACAAACAGTTCCAGAAAAACTTTCGTTCCCAGAATGCGCTCGATTTCGTATCGGGCCGCGGTGCCGATTCTTTTCAGCATCTCGCCGCCGCGGCCGATGATGATCTTCTTTTGTCCATCGCGCTCGCAGTAGATGACGGCGGCGATCGAGGTCAGGCGGGGCGATTCCTCCCACCGTTCCACTACTACGGTGGCGGCGTACGGCACCTCCTGCGCGGTCTCGAGCAGCACCTTCTCGCGCACGATCTCGGCCGCCAGAAAACGCTCGGGCTGGTCCGTGATCTGGTCTTTGGGGAAGTAGCGCGGCCCCTCGGGCAGCGCCGCCATGACCCGATCCAGCAGCAGTTCCAGGCCGTCGCCCGTGAGCGCCGAGATGGGAATGATCTCGCGGAAGTCGTGCAGCTTGCTGTACTCGGCGATCATGGGGAGCAGGCGCGCTTTCTCCAGGCGGTCGATCTTGTTCAGCAGCAGGAGTACCGGCCCACCCGCCTTCTTGGCCAGGTCGAGGGTGAAGCGGTCGCCGGGGCCGAACTTCTGGGTAGCATCCACAATGAGCAGGATGGCGTCGCGGCCCTCCAGTGCCTCGTGCACTTCGCGCATCATTTTCTTGTTGAGCGAGCTATCGGGCTTGTGCACGCCGGGAGTGTCGATGAAGACGATCTGGCCCGCTGGCCGCCCTATGCGCGCCGGAGCATTCACGATTCCCAGGATGCGGTCGCGCGTGGTTTGTGGCTTGGGTGTGACGATGGCCAGCTTCTCGCCCACCAGCTTGTTCAGGAGCGTGGATTTGCCGGCGTTGGGCCGTCCGATGATGGAGACGAAACCGGAGCGAAAGGGCATGACAGGAAGTTTACAGTTTCACGTGGGGAAAGCCGTTAGTTTGTAAGCAGACGGTTATTCAGCGTCCACGGCCATTCCCTGAGATGCCAGCGCGCGCTTTATCCTATCTGCTATTTGATCTTTCTTGTTTTCATCGATCGGGGTGGCGTCATCCCAAGGGCCAATGGTCGCAAGATAGAAAACAAAGCCATTCATAAGCAATTCACCCGCTACGGTCATTTTCTTCGGACCTTCACGGTAGACGAGATGAGTCCGGTCGGTAATGCCAACTGAAAAGCCCTCGTCACTGTAAATCGTTCCGCGGAGTATCCAGCCCTTCTTAAACATCAGCGCCCTCCCTACTCTCGGCTCGCTGTCTTGGGAATCGCGCTGATCCTAAGTCGCTCGACGCGGCGGTCCGTGGATTCGAGCACCTCGAACCGCAGTCCGTTCTCCTCCACCACCTCACCCTGCTCGGGGATGCGGCCGAGGATTTCGCTCACCAATCCTGCCACGGTGGCGGCTTCGTGACCGTCGGGGCGTATGTGGAACAGTTCATCGAGCCGGTCCACGTCCATGTTGCCGGGGACGACGTAGGAATTCTGGTTCTCGCGCACGATGTCGGCCTTGGCCTCGTGCTCGTCGCGGATCTCTCCGACGATCTCCTCGACCAGGTCTTCGATGGTAACCACGCCCGCCGTGCCGCCATACTCGTCGATGACGATGGCCATGTGCTGGTTCTCTTTCTGCATTTCGCGCAGCAAAGCGCTCACCCGCTTGCTCTCGGGGACAAACTCGACCGGCTTCATCAGCTCGCCGACGGTGTGGTTCCGCGCCTCGGCATCCGGCACCTGCAGCACATCATGCGCGAACACGATTCCCCTGACATGGTCGATCGAGCCCTCGTACACGGGCACGCGCGAATAAGGCTTGGTGCGCAGCAGTTCGGTGAACTGCTCGACCGTCGCATCGATGGGAACGGCGACGATCTCCGGCCGCGGGGTCATCACTTCGCGCACCGTCTTGTCGCCGAACTCGACCACCGACTGGATCAGCTCGCGATCGCTCTCCTCGAGAATGCCTTCCTCCTGCCCGGCTTCGATGAGCGCGTCCACAGCTTCGGAGGGGTGGCCCGGCTGCTCCGGCGGGCGTTCCTCGGTCAGCGCCGCCACCGAGAGGCAGAAACCCAGCACCAGCGTGACCGGCAAGGCAAGGTAAACCAGGACGCGCAGCGGCCACACGAAATGCCGCAGCCACGCGCCGCGCGTCCGCGTGAAAAATACGAACGGCAGCAGTCGGTTGAAGACGATCACGATGAGCACGATGGAGACCGCCGCCTGCACGATCTCGGAGACCGTCCAGGCGCGTTCCATGAAGGTGATTACCCCGATCACCAGAGCGATGCCGGCCATGGTGATGGGCACCAGCACGGCCATCGACAGCGACGCACGGGCGCGGCTTACCTTCAGCCGCGGTTCGATCTCCTGCTCATAAACTTCAATGTTCTCTTCGAATTCTCGCGAGAGGAATTTGCCCATCTCGGCGTAGAGGCTGTCCACGTACGAAACCAGCGTCAGAATGCCGAGCAGCACGACCAGAGCGATGATGGCAGCGATGCTCATGCTCGTCGGGCGGAACGCCAACCACGGAGACACTGAGACACGGAGGAATTGGGCAGAGAATTTCTCCGTGCCTCTGCGCCTCCGTGGTGGATTTTGCCGTCGGCCGGAGTGCTCCGCTCGATCAGCGCCGCGGGAAGCCCGAGCGCTCTCCGCAACCGCGCTTCTTTCCGCGCCATCGCCCCGCCATCGGTCTCGTGATCGTAGCCGGCCAGATGCAGCAGCCCGTGCAGGACCAGGATCTTCATCTCGTCAGCCGCGCTGTGCCCCAGGCGGCGGGCATTTCGCTCTCCGACCTCGGCCGAGATGGCGATGTCGCCCGCCGTACCACTGGCCGAGGAAAACGAAAGCACGTCGGTCACCGTGTTCTTCCCGCGAAAGCCCCGGTTCAGCTTGCGCATGTGGGCGTTGGACGTGATCAGCACGTCCACCTCGCCGCGGACCCCGGCAGCACGCTGGGCCTGGGCGGCAAACTGCTCCAGCGCCCGCGCGCTCACCCCTCTGACCTTCCTGCGCAGAATTACCACACCGGCCCCCAAAAGGAATGGGAGGGCAATGATGCAGCCCTCCCGGCCAAGCTCGCAAGCTCTTAATCCTGGGTCGCCGCCTCGTCTCTTGCTTCCGGCCTGGAAACGCCCTTCTTGCCGTTGCCGCGCGCCTCGCCATTCTGGACGGCCAGCGGCGTCTGGCTGTCGCGCGCCTTGAAGTCGTCGTAGGCGCGGATGATGCGCTGCACGAGCTGGTGCCGCACCACGTCGGTCTCGTCGAAGTAGGTGAAGACGACGCCCTCTGTATTTTTGAGAATGTCGATCGCTTCCAGCAGACCGCTCCGCCGCGCCCCCCCGGGCAAGTCGATCTGGGTGATGTCGCCCGTGATCACCGCCTTGGAGTTGAATCCCAGGCGGGTGACGAACATCTTCATCTGCTCCGAGGTGGTGTTCTGCGCCTCATCGAGAATGATAAAAGAATCGTTCAGGGTACGTCCGCGCATGAAGGCAATGGGCGCGATCTCGATGATGTTCTTCTCCAGATAGCGGTCCACCTTCTCCGGGTCCATCATGTCGTAGAGCGCGTCGTAGAGCGGCCGCAGGTAGGGATCGATCTTCTCTTGCAGCGTGCCCGGCAGAAACCCCAGGCGCTCACCGGCTTCGACCGCGGGGCGGGCCAGGATGATGCGGTTCACCCTTTTTGCCAGCAGGGCCGAGACGGCCATGGCTACCGCCAGGTAGGTCTTGCCTGTGCCTGCCGGCCCGATGCCGAAAACCATGTCGTTGCGCTCGATCGCCTCCATGTAGCGGCGCTGGTTCATGCTCTTAGGCGTGACCGGACGCTTGCCGAACGAGCGCGCCCGGCCTGCCTCCGCCAGCGTGCGCAGGGAGACGCTCGCGTCGCTGGCCACGATGCGCAGCATCGAACCCAGGTCTCCGTTGGAAAAGGTGAAGCCGGTGCGGATGAGGTGGCGATAATCGGAAAATACCTGTTCGGCGCGCGCCACGTCCGCGGCAGCACCTTCAATGACGACGCAATCGGCTTTCAGGTCGATGGTGACGTTCAGGCCATCTTCGATGAGGTGCAGGTTCTCGTCGCGGGCACCGAAGAGGGTCTGGATATTCGGCGTGATCTCGACGTTCTTCTTCATTTACGTGGGAAAGCTAACCTCCTGGGCCGCGTTGCTGGACGTTGCCGGGCCAGCACCGCCCCTTGCGCGCACTCGAAATGGGGTCTGTTTGTGAAGAAACAGGCTGGGGCGGTCGCCACAGCGTGGAAACAACTGCCATTGCCCATAGCGTACCCCCGCCGTGTGTAATGAGTCAATAACGCTCAAGGGGATTATTAGATCTCATGAGAGCTAAAAAAGGCTCCGCTCCGCGCCCCTATGGCCGTGACCGCAGCCGGTCGACCGCGGTTTGACCCTCTCCTGCAGCTTGCGTAAAATAAACATCTTACGTCGTCAGACGATTTCTCTTAGAGGACACCCGGTAAGTTATGGCGAATCATTACTCCGCGCTCAAGCGCGCCCGGCAGACCGCAAAGCGCACGGTGCGCAATCGCATCAACAGGTCACGTATCCGCACCGCGTTGCGGCATTTCCGCGAGGCTCTGGCCAAGGGCGACAAGGCCGTCGCGCAGCAGATGTTCGGGCAGACGGTCTCGGCCATCGACAAGGCCATCCAGAAGGGCGTGCTCCACGCCAACGCCGCCGCCCGGCATAAGTCGCGCCTCAGCGCCCGGCTGAGCGCGCTGAAGTAAGTTGGTTAGAAGCCGGATCACGTGTCAGGGCACGACTTCAGTCGTGCCGTAACCGGACCTATTAGTTGTCATTCATTCCGAGCAAGCCCGAGCGAGCTTTGCGAGTGAGGGCGATGCGAGGAATCTCGGTTTTCTGTTTTGATCGGCGCAGCGAGAAACACCAAGATCCCTCGGTCGTGCTCGGTCGCCAAGCTCCCTCGCACTTCGCTCGGGATGACACTACTAAATGCTGTTCGCGGCACGACTGAAGTCGTGCCCTGACACGTGATTTCGCCTGACAGGAGTTTCTTCCATCTTCTGGTGCCGCGTCTCCACCATTCTCACCACTGCCGCAACGGCTTCCAGTCAAAGTTGGGCAGTTCGATCCCGAAGTATTCCACCAGCGCCCGCGCATACTGTGCTTCCGATTCGAGCATCCGTTCCGTGCGCTCCCCGTCCATGGTCTGGATCAAGCGCATTTCGGACAAGGTTATGCGTCCTTGCGGCGTGGCCCGCGAACAGATTCGGGCGCGCGGGAAAGTCGAACTGGGCGAGGTCTGGTGATAGACGCACATGCCGGCGAATTCCTCCAGCCGGTGGGGCGTCAGTGTGAAAACATACTTCGCCGACCAGGCACCGTTTTCTTCCCGCAGCAGAATCAATCCTTCCGGCCAGCGGTCGACGAAATACAACATGCCACCGCTCAGTTGTTCCTTACCCTCAAGCGCGAGCGGTTCGAGGAATGAATCTCCGAACCCGACGTCAGCGATCCATCGCCGGCCATCGAGCCGCACCAAGAGCACCAGATGGTCGAATTCGGGGCCGAAGCGGCCAAGCTCGTTCGAGACCCGACCCGACAGCAGGTCCAGGTCGTATCCCAGCTCGCGCAGCAGGGCGGCGAACAGGCCGTTAAGCTCGTAACAGAATCCGCCCCGGCGCTGGCGCACGACTTTGTCGAAGAAAGCGGCTTCGTCGAGGACGATGGGCCGCCCGAGATGGATGTCCAGGTTCTCGAACGGGACCGTCAGCATGTGGCGGCGGTGCAGCTCGCGCAAGGTCTCGAGCGAGGGTGCCCGCGGCCCTTCATAGCCGATGCGTTCGAGATAAGACCGGACATCCATATGACAACCAGCTTCTAGCCTCTAGCTACTAGCCAGAAGCTAGCGGCTAGAAGCCGCTACACTGGCAACGGCTGCTGCCACTCAGGCGCTGCCGGTTTGGGTTCAGCGCATAGATCGAGCACCAGACGCTCCAGCACCAAACGCTTGCTCGGCGGGCTGGAGCGAAGTTCGAGATCGGCTCGAGCGACACGTCGGATGGCCTGTGTGATCTCCCGTCGCGATTTGTAGCGACGCGCCTGACGAATGATGTCCTCGGCCGCGAATGGGGGGACGCGAAAGCCCTGCCACAGCGCCTGCCAGATGGCGCGGGAATCGCGGACGTTCTTCTCCACGATCACCAGCATCTGCCGGAAGGTGCGCGCCAGCATGTAGAGCAATCCGATG
>Ga0335069_10004810_pt1 | contig 19929 bp, 18 predicted proteins | sample Lox_Sample_11_FD_206714 | JGI IMG/M metagenome (GOLD analysis project Ga0335069, IMG submission 206714) | Soil microbial communities from Loxahatchee National Wildlife Refuge, Florida, United States - Lox_Sample_1.1 | ecosystem: Environmental > Terrestrial > Soil > Wetlands | place: USA... | reverse complement strand
CAGCCGCACCTTGAAGGCTTCAAGGTTCTCATGAGCCGCAGCAACCGCCTCGGCCGAAGTGTCGAAATCCGGCGGCCGATTGATAAGCACGCCATACCGGTCCTCCAGCCACTTTAGGAACTCTCGCAATGGTAGGCGTGGGGATGCCTGAATGTCGCCGTCCGACTCCGTCCCGAAAGCAGCAAGTGCGGCATGAACCCACGTACTAAGCAATTCGTTACTCAAAGAGTATCGGGCAACCCGCCATCGCCCACGGGTGTTGCCAGTTGCCAGGCCGTAAGAATGGTTTACCCCGGCCACGGAGTTGAACCAGCCCGTCAGGTTCTTCATGGCCGACTTGCGTTGCGCTTCGAACAGAACTTGAATCAGCCGGTCGAGCGGTCCGACAGTCCCGCTATCTCTAAGCTGGCGAATGTAATTCATTTCCTCGGTCTCTTCTGCCGATTCGGACTCTTCGCTCGCATTCAGCCCATTCTCCACGCAGATCTGTTCGAATTCCTGGTCGGCCTTGGCCTCGATCCGGCCTTCGGAGGCGAGGTTCGTAATGGCGCGCAAGTAGGAACCGGAATCGGCCTCTCGCTCTGGGAGGCCGGCCCGCAATTGCGGAGATAAGCTGAGGAAGCGATCGAGAGTCCGGAGCCGCAAAGAACACCGGCCATACCGCTCCAGCATCTCCAAATCCCGTTCAAGACAGGAACGGGCGAGCTCATCACAATACGACCCGCGCTGGCCAGTGCAATCAACGAAGAACTCGTGCTTCCGATATGCCCGATCTTCCCCGCTGGCTATGCCGATTACCCAGTTCATTAGGCGCATTGAGTAAACAAAGAGATGGCAGTTGATCAGGGCGAGCAAAAAACGGGTCAAGACCGTCGTCGGAAGTTCGGCCTTATAAGACCGGAGAGTGTTCAATATATCCGCAGCGAAGTACTCCGACTGGTTTCGCAGCCGCGGAGCATTCCTCGTGACATTCACCTCTGGAGAGACAGGTCCAACGCCCGCCGCGTTGAGTTGATCGAGAAAGCGAATCGACAGCATAGTCTCGATGTCGATGTCCGACGCGCCGTCGTAGCGGCCATTGAACGGCTCCCCATCGTCAAGTTGTAGACCGGCGCCTAACGCGTCACGAAATAGCCGGTCTAACTTCACCGGATCATTCGAGTGACTGAGGAGAACTGCATAAACGAAGTTATGAACGCCGCGCAAGCGCGTGATCTCCTTCGGCAGTCCGGCTTTGTACGTCAGCATCGTTGTGGGGAAGAGGTAAGTCATCTGCTCGCCTGAGTGCGCTCGCCCCCTTCCGCCCATCTTGACCACGCTGGTGCGGACCCACCGGTCGAGCAGCGCTCGATTGTGATGCCCCGCGAACCCCTGGACCGTGTCGCTCTGAGCGAGTCTGGACAAGTATTCCTGGTAAAGATCCGGATCGACAGCTTTTCCAACTCGTCTTCCCTTCGTTCGGACGAGGTGAAAGAGGCTGGGCAAGAGCATTTCGACATCGAAATCGTTCATCTCGACGGTGAATACCAGGTCGAACTTCAACCCCTTCGATGCCTTTGGCAGGATGATCTTCATTGGGCCTCCCGGAGCTCGATGATGTTATTCTCCATGACCACTCGATGCAAACGGGACCGCCCCTCCAGCAGGAGCACTTCCTTGACGCCGCGTCGTAGCAGGCGCGATTTGAACTCCCGTAATTCTACGAGGAACGGTTCGAACTCCTGTGTCTCCGGCGTGTAGCCCTCTGCCAGGCGGGAAAGGAGTTCGAACATGTCCAGGGTTATCTCCAGAGAGGGATCGCCGGAGACGTGGAATAGTTCGAGGGCATCGGGCACGCCTTCGACGTAACCATTTAGGCCCGTGACCACGCGGAATTCTCCCGGATCAAATTGCTTGACAACTGTAAGTTCCTGCTCCTGGTTACGGGCTAATGCCAGTGACAACTTCCCGCCGGCCGCCTGTCGGGTGATGCCTTCTGAGCGGGAGACGCCCGCTAGGAGACGAGCCAGAACGGAGGTGGCGGGCATCTCACCGGTAAGAGCCAGAACAAAATCATCAAGGTAGAGGTAGGGGAGAAGCTGACCGGACGTCGGGAGCTCCCATCGGTCGCTTTCAAGTTTCGGGTTATCCGCCTCGAAGTACAAGCGCCGTTTGATGGCCCCCTGCCAGTAGGCATCAAAAACCTCTGGGCTCACCGCCTCGTCAAAATCGCTGCGGTCCACAACCGCCTGCATGTAATTGAGCACCACCTCCCACTTCTCGGAATTGCGGTGGAAATGCAAGAAGCGGTCGAGTCGCGGGTTGGCACGTTGTGCCGGGTCGACGGCCTGAAGGTCCTGGAGCATTTCGTCGTTCTCTCCCAAAGCGTTGAACGCCGCGTGGAAGTAGGCCCTCAAAGGCCACTGGGGGCCGCGCCCATCGGACTCAAGCGTCGTATGGACATCCTCACAGTTCAGATTCCCGGTAATGAAGTACGCGAGAGCAGAACGCACATCGCGGATCGTCGCGCGGCGGTTGCGACGCCAGTGCTGGACCAGGAACAGACGTTCAAGGCGAGAGATAACCTGCGGATCAGCAAGGCTCAGTGCATTGAATCTGATTGGGCAATCGGTCCCCGCGGAACACTCGCTGCACGGAGCCCACCTCTTTTCGGAGGTCAGTTCGGCAAGCATCAATGAAAACAGGCTCGCCGGCCTGCCTGGCAACTGAACCAGTGCTCGTCGTTTCAGGTCAACGAGGGCAAGGCGTTCGTCGGCGGCGCCTCCGCCAAATGCCATCGTGTCGATTTGTGCGCCCAGCCATAGGTATGAACTTCGATGTTCGCGGAAAAACTCGTGTAGGCGGCCGTCATTGATTGCAACCAGCAGCACCGGTAGCTCCTCCAACCGTGGCGTGGTATCGCCGGCGAAGGGAGAAAATGCTTCGCGCAGTATCTCCTCAGAACTGCGCTCACCACGAGATTCCGATGCATCAAAGATCGCCTCAAAGTGAGTCCCTGAATATTCGAGGGCCCACCCGTAACGATCCTCCCTGCGGAGTTGTGCTCCGAGTTGCTTCAATCGGTCCCTGACCATTTCGAGGAAGGCGGTTTTGCCGTCACCCGGATTCCCTGTGAGGAAGACCAGGCGTTTCTTGCCCGCGACAACGTCCGGAAGCAAACGCGAGTCGAGCATCGTAGGGACGTAGGTCTGTCTGGCGAAGTCGCTATCCAAACCCCGATTGTCGGCATTCCCACTCGCGCTGTTCCGATACAAACCGCGAAGGTCGCGGACCCAATCCAGTACCGCTCGCTTGGTACCCGAAACCGTTTCCTGCACCGGGGCAGCGATGGCCTCCTGAAGTGCGCGCAAGAACGTTGGCGCATCCGGGTATCTCTCAGAAACGGGGCCGGCGGCGCGCCGAAGGCAAGCGAGCAAGGATGGCCCAATACGAGGCTCTTCCTCCCGAGGAAGAGGTTGCGCCACGGTCCGCTTGGCAACTCCATTCTCATAAACGAACGGCAGATGGCCGGTCAGAGCTTCATAAAGCACGACGGCAACTGAATAAAGATCGGACGTGGTTTTCCACCCACCACGCTCGACTTCCGGATCACGGTAGAGCGGTGTGCCAACGGCACTCTGGCGCATATCCTCCCGGAACTTCGCCAACCCAAAGTCGATGAGGCAAATTCGCCCTTCTTCATCATCAGGAACAATGATGTTCTTCGGGGAGATGTCCCGATGCACGATACCCTGATCTTCGAGATACGCAAGGGCGGACAGCAAGGCCTCAGCGAGATGCAACAGGCGGTCGGGACGGCAGTGGTAATCCGCCAGCGCGTGAGTGAGTTCCGCCCCCGGAATGTACTCCAGCTTGAGATGAAACTCGTCCTGCGGCGGTCGAACATCGTAGACGCGCGGTAGGTGTGGGTGCACCAGATCTTTCAGCGCGTTGAACTCAGTTTTCGCGTGCCTTTGGACGGCGGCTTGATTTTTGATCCTTTTCAGCACGAAATGACCGCCGTACAGGACGTCCTCGACAAGATAAGTCACCGCTGTGGCACCTTCGCCGAGAACCCGGATAAGCCGATACTGCCCGTTGGCGAATGTTCTTGGCGATGTTCCCTTGACGGGCCGGAGTTGCTGCCATCTATCGGCGATCTCTTTGATTCGCTGGACAACCTGTAATGCGCTGGGTCGCTCTCTTGGTTCTGAAGCCGCACATGCGCGGAACAGACGGATGAACGGATCAGAAATCTCCAGCGGCCACGGTGCTAGCTGTGTTCGCAGAGCAGTTTCCACCCAGTCCTCAGTACCGTTTTCGGCTTCTTCGCGGCTGGGCTCCAGTTCCGTCAAGTGGGTGCAAATTGAAAGGGCGAGACCATACACGTCGCTCTCGGGGCTGCCCAAAGCAAATCCGATACGGCACTCAGGGGAGAGATAGGGGTTGTCCTTGTCTATTTCATCAAGTTCGTCGGCGATGGTCTGGCGCTCGTCGATATGGGCATAGCTGAACTGAAAGAACTGGATTGACGGCTTTTCGGGCACGCCACGCACGTAAACGGATTCAGGATCGATTCGTCTGTGGACGAGGCCGGCCTGGGACAGCACAGAGAGCTGCCGGAAACTCTCGGAGGTGAGAGCGAGGGCATACTGCGGGTCCTGTAAGAGGCCCGCTTCGGCCGGGCGGCGTAACGCTGATCCCTGCGGAAGTCGAAAGGGAATCGCGAGATATCGGTCATCATTCCATAAGAAGTATGGGTCCGCATCGGGAGACACTCCTTTGGCGGCAGCGGTCCTGACGGCGTTGTATTCTCTGATGACGGCTTCCCGTGGCTGCTCGACCGGACTCAGCTCGTATAGTTTCAGCAGCCGTTCGGAACCATCGCGATGCTGGGCAAGGAAAACCCGGCATGCTCGACCGGCTGGAAGTACTTCCTTGACCTTGTAGACATTGATGTTCTGGGGGAATTTCGGGCGGTTCTTCAGATCCGTCAGCACGGTCCGAATCGCACTACGCGATAAGGTCAGATCGAGGCTCTGATTCTCACGATCTAACCGCGGCAACTCTTCTAGCGCATCGCTTAGGCGGACTACATGGCTGCCGACGCGCGGGTCCGCAACACGTAGGTTGGATTCGTTGGAAAGGAGAATCAAATCCTGGACAAAGTGCACATTCTGCGCGTGTTCAAAGAGGTAAGGCACGCGTCCCCGGAGAGTTCCAGCGAGTTGTCGAGCTACATGGCCGATTTTTTGGAGGGGACTACGTCTCCACTCGCCGTTTGCTAGTACCCAAACGTTCTCGTTCCCGTAAATGTCTCCAGACCAGGCCTTCTCGTCGATGACGAAAACGAGATGGTCGGCAATGATGACGAAGTCGATCTCGTAAGTCACTCCGGCTGGAGAGACAATCTCTTTGTTGCATATCACCGTCCAGCTATCGGGTAAGCCCTGAAGTTTTCTTGCAGCCTCGCGTTCCGACTGCGTAACGAATTCGCTCATCTGGACGATCTCCGCCATGGCCGCCGCCTCTCAGTGAAATGGTGAAAATTCTAACTAAAGTACCAGCAGAGATTTTAGGACGTGGCGCGCCGCTTCACAACTGCACCAACCGGCCACCATTCGGCGGCAGCATTTCCTGCCTGCTCGCCCCAGGATTTCTTGCTAGACTCCGCTCTCTGGAGGCTTGAGCTATGGATGGTGACAGCGCCAAACGAATACCGATAAGGAAATCCGCCGGGAGGCCGGAGCATACGAACTGGCGATCTCACCAGAAATGCGGCCACACTTTGAACACGCTGAAGCACCCTGTCTCAACCGATTCGGAAAGCACCGCCCCGTAGGAATTCGGCTACGCTGTAGAAAACATTCAGGTCCAGTCGGCGACTGTACAACGAGTTGGCCCAAACTGGGGCCTCAAGGGGCGCGTTAAACAGTACGTCCGCTGCGTTCGCCAAGTCAGCGGCCTCTTCATGTGAGACCTCCGTTCCGGTCGCAATATACCAAAGCGTCGACCGGGGCGGTTTCCATCCGGCGTCCTCCAATGCGAGGAGGACGAACCCCCACTGCTCGGCATCCACATCGAGACCGTCGGATGCCCTAATGAGACGGCGAAGTCTCTTTCGCCTTCTTGCGAGCCGCATTCACCTTGTTGTATCACCCTTCTCTCTTTACGCTGCCGTCTCCTTGCGCCAGATTTCGACGACATTGGCCATGGCCTTCTCCATCCGCTCCTGGATGGGGACCGTCCTTTCCTCCTGGCGCTTGACGGTCACAGACGTGTCGTCGCCCGTCATCATGACGGTGGCGTGGCCGGCAACCTTGCTGGCCTCGGTCGCGCTCGCCTTACCGAAACCCTCTAGCGAGACGTAATGTTGGCGCGCCGGAAGGAGTGCAGGCCCAAGCCGCGGAAGTCGAGACGGGGGTCGTTCTTCCCGTTCGGATCGGCTTTGCAAGCGCGCGCAGCCAACCTCCTGCCGGGCGCCACCACCGGGTGCGGCATGTCCCCGGGTCCGAGCCGCATCGCCAGCGGGCCGGCCCGTCGTGCAGCCTCACACCTGCCATCCGGCGCGACGGTATCCAACCCTGTGAATACACAATCACGAACATCCCCAGAAGTCGAGTCGCGGCCATCGGCAACGAGCATTTTGACCTTCGCCCGACCAGTTCTATGAAGGCAAAGCCCTCAAGTCTTCGGCAATTGCCGTTTCTACGAATTCTCGCGGAGAGCCCGAAAAGCAATGCCCTTGAAATTCAGGAACGTCATTTGTCGAGAAGGACGGAACACACCACAGTCTGCGGCCGAACGCGTTTGCGGAAATGACCGGCCCGAACAGATTCGTGCTCCAGGGCCGCCCCGATCCGCTTCCACTGAACCGACCGCCAATTTATGATAATCATCGGTGAGGAGACGAACATCCGAGTATGGCACTTCCGGCCAGCGAATTGTGGGCAAAAATCCAGAAGGAGCTCAGCGGCAAACCAAATCCGGAACAGATCGCGATATTGAGAAGGCATCTATCGAGCTGGCCGGACGAATGGAAGGGACCATACCGCGACCTCAAAACTCGGCTTGTCAAGCTCTTGGCGCGGCTTGACACTACGGAAGCAGTCAAGTCATCGAGTGACAAGGTCGATCCTTTCTATATCAAGCGTCAAGGTGATGGCCAGGTTGCAGTCGTTGGCGTGACTAACGTGGGTAAGTCGGCTATCGTGTCTAGTTTGACATCTGCGCCTGTCCAGATTGCCGACTATCCTTTCGCAACTCAGGCGCCTGTACCTGGGATGCTGCAGTACTGCGGCGCTTCTATACAGATCATCGACACTCCTGCAATCGTTTCAGGATTGGCAGCCGGAGAAGGGGCCGGGCAAAGGTTGATACAGGTCCTAAAGGCGACCGATGCCTTAATCATCGTGGTGGATGTGGCAGAGGACCTACGATCACAAGCGGCAACGATCCGGAACGAACTTGAGGGCAGCCAAATCCTGCTACGACCCCATCCGGTTAACACCGTTTTACACGTTAAAGGGAAGAACGGGATCTGTTTTCGAGGTGCGAGCCTACAAAAAGACGAACAACTGACGGCAAGGCGCCTTCTAGCGGATGCGGGAATCGAGAACGCGGTAATCGAAATACGAGACGGATTCTCGCAATTCGAGTTGGCGGCTCAAATTGATCGCAAGACCCTGCTTCCGGCGATCATCGTTGGAAACAAGAACGACCTGCTGAATTCCGCAGAACGCGTCCAGCAACTGAGGCAAGCGTTTGAGGGATATCAAGTCATCGACGTCAACTGTCTTGACGAGATGCATTTTGAGGAACTCAAGACCGCGGTGTTCTCGCTGTTGTCACTGCAGCGAGTTGACATCCTTTCAAGGCCCTCCCCAGATGCGGCCTGCACAACGCTGATTGTACGTCGTCCAGTCACCGTATCAGAGATCGTCAGGGTTCTCGATCTTGCGGACAGTAATATTGCCGATTTGTCAGCGAGGGTCTGGGGGCGTTCCGTAAAGCACGGGGGCCAGCCAGTTGGCGCGGATCACGTTCTTGATGAGGCTGATAGGATTTTTATTCAGTGACGCCGGCAGGGGGCTTTTTCCGACCTCGACCTCCGCCGGCTGGCGTACGTGGTTCGCCGGGCCGACACGGGATGGATCGAGAACCGTTCTAAACTGGTATCTGGAGAAAAATGAATGCTGGCGCGCCTGCTTGACGTATCCCACTCGTACGGAGGTGCGCCAATTTGCGAAGACGTCAACCTGATCATCAACGAGGGTGATCGGGTTGCGTTGATCGGCGAAAACGGTTCCGGCAAGTCCACGCTCTTCAAAATTCTCGCACAACGCCTCCAACCAGAGCTGGGCCAAGTCATTGTTTCTAAAGGCGTTGATATCGGCTATCTGCCGCAAGAGCCCGAGATACCTGAGGGCCTTTCACTTTTCGAGTTCGCTGCAACGGGCCAGCCTCGGATCCGGGATATCGAACAGCAACTGAGATCTCTCGAGGCCGCAATGGCCGACCCCGTCCTACAAACGGATCCTGACAAATCGAACCGCGTCCTCGCCGACTACGGCCACCTCCAGGAGCGTTTTGAGAGGGAGGGGGGATACCAAGCCGAAGCAGCTATTACGGCTATTCTCGAGGGCCTCGGATTTACGAAAGAGCAGTTCTCCCAGAGTGTTGCCACAATGAGCGGAGGTGAAAAGAAATTGGCCGGCCTCGCCCAGCTTCTTGTTCGCCAGCCTGATCTTATTCTACTCGATGAACCCGACAACCACCTTGATCTGGAAGGTAAGGAATGGCTGCACCAGTACATCGTCTCCCACAACCGAGCGATAGGTATTATTTCCCATGATCGCTACTTTCTCGACCAGTTTATAAATCACATCGTCGAACTAGAGGACCGGCGAATTCAAGAATATTTTGGAAATTACTCGGCATATCGCGTCGAGAAGCGACAGCGGCTTGAGAATGCGGAGCAAATGTTTCGACAGAAGCAGAAAGAACTGCAGCAGCTCGAAAAGAGCGCTAAGCAACTTCAGGAATGGGCTGCACTCAATCGAAAGCTATCGGGGAGAGCGCATGATCGTAAGCGAATGCTCGAGATTCGCCGTCAAGAGTTAGAGAACACGCAAATTCCTATTGTTGACCGGAAGACGATTCAGGTTGCGTTCGCTTCCGAAAGAAGTGGTCAGGCGGCGTTGAGCCTCATGAACTTGGGCATCAATATGGCAGGCCGGACCCTATTTGAGCCCTTCAGTTTGACTATCCGATATGGGCAAAGGGTTGGTCTTGTTGGCCCCAACGGGAGCGGGAAAACGACCCTCTTTCGAGTGATTATGGGAGTGATGCCTCCGACGAAGGGCAGTCTAGCGCTTGGTACCAATGTAAAAGTCGGCTACTACTCCCAAGAGCAAGAGACCCTCGATAAGGAGCTTACACCCATAGCTTTCGTCAAGGCCATCAAGCCTATGCCGGATGATCGCGCAATTGCATTGCTGCGGAGCAAACTACTGTTCAGCTATGACGATTGCTTCAATCAGATTGGCAACTTGAGCGGTGGGGAGAAGAGCCGACTCCAGATCATGGGGCTGTCGCTGGCTGGTGCGAACTTGTTGCTGCTGGACGAGCCTACCAACAATTTAGATATTCCATCTATGGCTGTCCTTGAGGACTCGCTTGAGCAATTCGAAGGCACGGTAATCGCAATATCTCACGATCGGTATTTCCTGGATCGGATGGTGGACCAGATTCTCGCGATTGAGGACGGCAAGATTCGAGCCTATGCCGGCAACTTCAGCTACTACTATCAACAAGTTGGAGGTAAGGTCAGCCTTCCAGCCTGATAAGGCTGCCGAAATTCCGGCCGCTTAGCAAGGAGAGCGTACCCATCTCCGAATCCTCCACCATGGCGAACTTCTCTATGCCCTCCGATCTTACGTCCATCACACCGTTTCTCGATCATACGCAATCCCATGGTCCGGCAGGGACTGGACCCAAGATATTGATTATTAGAGTTCTGGAGGCGTGCAACGCAGGCTGCTTCATGTGTGCGTTCGCATTTTCTAAGGACACGTACCGCTTCGCATCGGCCGATGCGCGAAAGCTGGCGCGAACGTTGTTTGGCTCTAGCTATCGCATGGTCCGGTTAACAGGCGGCGAACCGCTCCTGCTGGACGACATCTGCGATACTATCGCCGCTTTTTCTGACGTTGATATGCGAACCTCCGTGATAACCAGCGGTTGGCGCCTGTCCGCTCTCGCATCGGAACTCGTCGCCGCGAATCTAGATCAGGTCATTGTTAGCCTCGACGCTGGCAGGCCTGAAGTGCATGACCGGATTCGGCATTGTCCTGGCTTGTTTGCTTCCGCGGTCGAGGGCCTCAGAATCTATCGTGAGATCGCCCGCCAAAGCTGTCTCCGGGTAAATACTGTCGTCGGGCCGCATAACCTCGATGAGCTCTTGGCAATTCACGCACTCCTCGTTGAACTCGACATCGACCTCTGGTCCATAATCCCGTTAAAACGCCCAGGAGGCGCATGGGAGTATCACAATGCGGGCGACCTGCGCGAAACTGCACAAAGGCTTCGCGACCGCATCGGCGCGTGCGGCCGGCCGCGCTTGGTGGGCCACAGTATGAACTGGGAAGGTCGCACGGACATCGAGAAGAACCGGTTCTTGACGGAGCATATTCCCTTTACACCGGCTCTCGGGATGTGCCGGGTCGTAGACGAAGTGCGCTACTACACCCCCAAAGACGGACTTGTCTACCCATGCAACTGCGTGCCCCACCGGTTGGGTGGGCATCTGCTGGCTGGCACGGTGGCTGATTTTGCCATCGAATCGCAGAGCTTGGACACTGTCCGTTCGTGGCTACGTGTGAACGGACCTGCTTATTGTTCCGGCTGTGAACCGGCGAACGTGTCGCTAGGAGAGGGACTCGTTGACTTGGACGTGGATCCCTACGGCTTCTAACTGGGCCGCGGTCCCTAGCTGCATCCGGGAAGTCTGAAAGCCGACCGCATAGCAGTTCCAATTTCGTCTAGGGCCGCCACTAGTGGCGTCGTTCCCGTTCGGGACCACACGCACCTGAGCGCTTCGGGCCAAATACGGTCCCAATAATACGCCGCACTAGGCGTCATTCTCATCATCTTCGACTCGAACTGCGAAGCTGGCTCTAGAGGGTAGATGCCGGACTTGTGGCGCGCGGTTGCCATCCGGCGGGTGCCCGTTATGGACGGCGGTGATACGAAGACAACATGATCGATTTGGTCACCATCTGGTGGTACACTACCCGCGATGCTTTCGCGGGCCTCCGACAGCAACTCTCTCGCCATGTTGATTGCCTTCACTTGATGGACATTCTCTGCAGCGACCAAGCGCCGGATAGGCAGGCTCGTTGCTTGCCTGATCACACACGGGAGGTAACTTACAATATTGCGACGGTACTGAGCTAGCCGAACAGGGTCGTGGTACGAGGTGCGGCCAGAATAACCGATCGAGTACAGATTGCCGATCTTTGAGTCTGGCAACAGCGCTGCCCTCCTGGCGACAGCGTGTCTTATCGCTTCGTCCACGTCGGCCCGGTCAGTGCGCAAGATGTGCAAATCCGACACTCCGATACGGCCAGCCATGCTCACAACCAATTGCTCGATTCCATCACCGAGTTGGGTCCAGGTTTCGAGGGCGATGCGCTCGGCGGTGACCATAGCTTCTTCGGCTACATTGACGTATATCAAGCACGCATTACCACTCCACTTGGCAAAGGCGAGTGGAGATATCAAATCGGCGATGATGTCGAGACTCAGTCGCTTTGGCTCGGCTTCTGAATATCCGATACACGCTCCTCCTACAACGAGCCCTGTGGGCGTTCTTGTGCAGTCGAACCCGGCGTTGGTCGCGAAAGCGATATTTGCCCTTACGTGCTCGAATTCGCTCAACACCGAGCCAGGCTGCACGGGGGCCAGCCCGTAGGCATCCATAAACCAACTGCGCGAGTGTTTGTAAATGCCCGCTATTAATTTGTCAGTGTAGCTTAGTTTAGTCACGGCCGGACCACTCAGCTCGCTCGATAAAAGCGGCGTACTTCTGACGCGACGTACTCAACCTCTTCATCATCGAGTTCTGGGTAGATTGGGAGAGAAATGACACAACGGGCAAGCCTCTCAGCAGTGTCGACGCCGCCCGGACCGGTCCTCACGAGACCCGCAAAACAGGGTTGTTGATGCAGGGGGAGGGGGTAGAACACCAAGGTCTCTATTCCCTTTGCTGCAAGGTGTTCACGCAGGCCGTCCCTGTCTTCGGCGCATATCGTGTACTTGTGGTAGGTATGGGCCCGGCCGCACGGCGTACTGGGAGTACCGACTTCTGGCAAATCTTCCAAGAGCGCTGTGTAACGGGAGGCAATGGCTCGGCGGCGTGTGTTCCAGCTTTCGAGCTGGCCGATCTTGACAAGGAGAACGGATGCTTCGAGCGAATCCAATTTGCTGTTGAGCCCGATGCGCGCATGATTAAATAGAGTGCTCATCCCGTAGTTCTGCAGGATTCGAGCTCTTCTCGCGAGTTCATCATCATCGGTCAGTAGCGCTCCTCCGTTACCCATGGTGGCGAGGTTCTTGGACCAATTAAAACTAAGGCATCCTAACATTCCGATCGTACCCGCGGAACGGCCAGCGGCTATAGTCCCGAGGGCCTGCGCCGCATCTTCGATCACTGCGAGCGAACACTCGCTGGCTATCCCAGTGATACTTGTTAGGTCGGCAGCTCCCCCGAACAGGTGAACAGGAACAACAACTCTAGTGTAAGCGGTCACGGCGGATCGAATTCTCTCGGGATCCAAGTTGAAAGTTCGTGCGTCCACGTCGACCAAGACAGGCGTCAAGCCAGCGCGGAGTATTGCGGCGACTGTAGAGAAGAATCCGAAGGCTGCCGTGATAACTTCCGTTCCCTTCGGCAGATTTAGAGTCGAAAGGCCAATTTCCAGTGCGTCGGTGCCACAGGCAGTACAAATAGCATGCCGTGTTCCGCAGTACCCGGCCAGACAATGTTCAAACTCGGCTAGAACCGCTCGAGCATCACGTTCGGAGCCACGGACGACACGGGTGACAGCCTCCTCGAGTTCAGTTGCCAGGGCGGCATGCTGTCGTTCGAGCGAAAGATACTCAATCTTGCGGGTAGCACCACTGCTCATTTTATGGACCCTCCCGAGCCGCGATTAACGTGCAAAATGCTGTCAGTCACTCAATACTTAAGACCTGCCCATCAGTGCTCTTCCTGGTCATCTCTTATGAGCGATCTCATTGCTGCCACTGCAACCTTGATTGCCCCAACGGTTCCAGTGACATCTGAGATCAAATCCCCGGTTTCAACTGAGCCGACCACCGCGAACAAGGCTCCCGCACGACATCGTCTGAGCGCGGCAAGAACGAAGAGAGCACTTGCTTCCATCTCCGTTACCAACGCATTAGCCCGGCGCCAAGTCGCCCACTGTCCTCGAATGTCATCTAGGCCTGCACATCGGTCCGGAATCTCGCTATAGAAGGCGTCCTTGCAATGAGTTATTCCAACACGACATCCGGCACCGACTTGGTTCGCCGCCGTAATCAACGAGGAAACGACCGAGACATCGGCAACCGCTGGATACTCGATTGGAACATATGCCCTAGTGGTTCCCTCGCATCTTATTGACGCTGTGCTGACAACCAGTTCGCCGGGCTTCACGTCATCCTGTAACGATCCACAAGTGCCGACGCGTATGAACGTCCGGACACCAAGAGTGATCAACTCTTCCACGACAATCGCGGTCGATGGGCAGCCTATACCGGTGGCCACTGCACAGACGCGGACATGGTCGAGAAATCCGTTGTAGCACAGGAATCCTCGGTAGCCTCCGACTTCGCGTGCTGATTCGAAGTGCTCCGCGATTACCGGAATTCGAGCCGGATCACCGGCAAGAATCGCATATCTGCCGACATCACTCGCCGTCAACTGCAGATGATATATTTCTTTCACGAACAGACTCTGTTGCGGGCGGCGCCGGTTCCTTTGCAATGTGCTGCACTGCCCACTCGCGGTAGTGATTTAGAAGAAACAAGCCCTCTTGCGTTTTGCTGGTGACCCGTAGCGATGGTCGTCCAGCAGGCGCGGGAGTCGGAAGTTTCGAGTACCCTAAATAACCTATGCATCCGTCGATAATTACGCATCCGAGGCCGACAGATGCTCCTGCACGGATGACGTGTACGGATTTCACACACGGGCTAAGTTGCATCCAAGTCCGTCTCCATCTCGATTGGTAATCCTCAAAATCGACATCGTCCGAAGGGACCCGCACCATGAAGACCTCGGTGCTCATTTTGTCTGTACGTTCTGCCAAAAGGTCCCGGAAGGCATGATAGGCCATTTCACCGGACCGCGCTACAATAAACAGACTCCTCGCGGCCTGAACCTCCCGCCTCATCAACGGGACAGCATCGTTCCAAGCGTAGAGAACACCCTCCATGCGATCCCTGTGAACCTCGCCGAGTGCATCAAGGCAGATCTCAAAAAGGATGAATAAGAGCGCAACTACCATCAGCAGAAGGACATCGGTAGTCAGAGCCCAACGTCTAAAATACGGTAGTCTGGCAATACCTGTATTCACAAGAGTTGCGATTACGAGGGATCGGAAAAGCCACACCTTGCCACTGCGTCGTAGCCAGAGTTGGACTTGTTGCCACAGCTTCATACGCGATCCTTGTAGCTGGTTATGGGGCGTTGAGAAGATAAATTGTCTCACAATCGGCCGTTGCCGTGGCCGTCACGCAAAAATCTGTTTCCAAAATGGTGGACCTGATCAGGCTTTCCGGATAAATGTAGAAGGCGGTGCCATCCCTTTCCTCGGCAGCTTTCACCTCCCAGGCAGACGAATTCGCGTAGCTGGGAAAGTCCACGACAAGCCTGCCCCTCGGCAAGAGGATTCGACGAATATCGGCGAGGAGCAACCGAACGCAATGAATCGGATAGTACTCCATGACCTCAGAGCAAACCACCAACGAAAATGTACCGTCTCGAAACGGCAGTGATGTGGCGGATGCCGCGACAAACATCCCTGGTTCTCCGGAAGCGACGTCGGCAATGTATTTCGCGGCGCTTCGCAGGGTGCTCTGAGAGATGTCGATGCCAACGCACTTTGACACGAGCCGCCGGATTCTTGTGAGATACCTTGCCCTTCGGCCGGTACCAATATCCAAGGCAATGTCGGCGCGCTCAGGACTGGCGAGCCCCTCTAGTATGGCTTCCGTATTCGCGGCGAGTTGTGCACTGACGTTTGAAGGCCAGCAATATCCCCATTGTTCTGCCTTCTTGTCGTAATGACGCCCGAGCGCCCTGGTGATGTCAGCCAATTCCTCGCTCATCGATCAGCGCGTGACTCCTCTAGAGCCTTCACGCGATCCGACAGGCTCCGAAGTTCTGCGTCGAAGTCGAGGCCAAGACGATGTCCCACTGAACGTCGGCCTAGAAACTGATTCGCAGGCATGCGCCGTCTGTCCGCGCTCTCGACTTGTAACAAGGAGAGAGCCGTGTCCTTCGTCTTTACGATCACGCCATGCTCGCTCCTGGAAATGACTTGGCCCGGAAATCCTATGTGACAATCGACGTTATCCAGCAGGGCAGCCCGCCAAATGATCAGCGGTTGGCGTTCATAGTACGTGTAGGCACCACGAAACGGATAGGAGAGCGCTCTTATGAAGTTGCATATCTGGAGCGCATTGCCGTTCCAGTCGATCTCCTCGGACCGTCGTTCCCGTCTAGGGTAGTACGAGGCGCCGGCGGATTTCTGAGGTGTCCGTTGGGGGGGGCCAGTCTCAAGCTGACTTAGACCTTCGCTGAGCATCTGTGGATATAGAGGCAATGTCTTCGCGAAGACGTCGTCCGGATAGTCATCATCCGAAATCACGATCGAGCGCTGAAGAATGATATCGCCTTCGTCGATCCGATCAGAAATAAAATGGAGCGACACCCCAACTTCATTGTCACCGTTCAAGATGGCAGATACGATCGGCGTGGTGCCGCGGTATTTTGGGAGCAGGGAACCGTGGAGATTGACGATGCCCAGCGGTGGGATTTCCAATATGGCTGCCTTGTAGATCTGGCCATACGCGACATTGACAATGATGTCCGGCGCCAGATCCGCTATCAGGGCCCGGCAATCTGGAGAGTTGATGTCTGATGGTTGTAGCACAGGGATGCCGTGCCGCTCTGCGCAACATTTGACTGATTCGTACCATACCTCGTAATAAGGTCCGGCCTGAAGCTCAAAAGAATCTGGATAAGTGATAACAGCGACTACGTTGCGCCCCGTTCGCACGAGTTCGTCCAGGCAAACTACTCCCCATGTATGATGAGCCGCGACCAGTATCCGCATCGACGTTGCCCGTGATATCAACGCTACGACCCTTACCTGCTCGACTCACGAAGAAATAAGCGCTTCAATTCCCGCGACGACTTCAAGCGCTCCGTTTGCACCGTGGCGTTCAATGAAATTCCTCTGGTTTGACTGCATTGCTTCATAAGACGGCGAGCTCAGGAATGTACAAAGAGTATCCTCCAGAGTTCGCTGAGCCGATTTGTCGCCCTCGAATCTTGCGATGCAACTTAGAACATGACGAACTCCTTCATCCTCCGGCCTGCCTGCCTCGATATCTAGCTCAGGATAGAAGTCCAACCAGTGTATGGAACAGGGTGCCGCACGCTGTGCTCTAAGACCCTTCAGTATCAGGAACTGGCTGAGATTCTGAGGGGGGAGAAAAACGACGGGCACGTGGTACGCGAATGCTTCGTAGGTGGTAGTGAGGCCTGGTGATGTCACGAGGAGAGCAGAGCGCGCGAGTTCCCTGAGAAACTCAGCGTGGCCAAGGGTCGTGAATCGACAGCGCGGGATATGATGCAATTGTGCCAGTGCGCTCATCGTTGTCCGATCGCCCGTGAAGAGAATCCGGTCGAATGTGTGATTGCACAAAACTTGCTCCAGGGCCCCGGCGACAATCACGGCGTAATTGGAGTTGCGGCCTGGCTCGATGAGCTTTGATCGAAGGCCGCCAAGATTGATCAAGAGTTGATTTGCTTTTTCGTTCGCCTGGAACCGGTCATCGATGATCGCACCGACGAGTACAGGGTTGGCGATCTTGAAATTCCGAAGCTGCTCGCGGACTCCCACGAAGCTCTGGATAAAGTAGGCTGCCGCTCCCATCAAGCTGGTTGGTACTGTGTCCCACATCCAGAAGAGGCTGTCCACGTGAGCGATGGGCGTGCCAATCGACGCTGCGTATTCAGCAGAAACCGGATTCATCACGTTGAGAAAGAGATCCGCATTTTCGAATTCAGCACGAAACTCGCACAAGCATGATGGCTCCTCTGTATCGCAGCGTATGATCCGGGAAAAGGAAGAGAGTTCCGCCAACTCGAAACTACTGTTCGCCGCGAGCAGCGTCAGATCGAATGAAGGCGGGAGGTTGGCACAGATGGCCAGCAATTTCCCGATCGGTCCATAGCCGAAAGAAACGGCATCACAGAGAATACGTGGACCTGCCATAATGTTTCGCTCCGGGGAATTAATCGAATTCTAGACGGCCGAGATGCTAGTCCCGAGACGCGAGGCACCCGGAACAGTGTATCACAATGAACAGTTGCGTACGTCTCTGAAATTGACATCTGAAATTGACAACGGAGGGCGCACTGGGAGGAAATACCGAGAAAGATTGCCCGTCGTCCCCGAAAGCGGCGGGGGCGTCGGGAACCCGAATCTATTTGACGCAGGTTCTCTGAACTCGACGTATGGAGCAGGCGAGCAAGATTGGGGTTGAGGACAGCAGCGAAGATCGACAGACCGGTTCTCTTGTTTCTCGCACGTCCGCTATACCATCGCAGTAAATTCCGAGAGCGTTTGCCTCCATCGAGCAAGAATACGGAAAACGGGGCAGGAGGGCAGTTTTCCGCTCGCGGCTCAGTCTCAGTGAGGCAGGTCGGCGCGGCTCTCCGATTTCCAATAGAGACATTTTTGATCGCCTCCGATCTGGCGTCATCATGATTTTGACTTAGGTATGGGGTCCCCGCCGAATGATGAGGAAATTCCGAGAATGTTCGCCCGGGGGAGCCGAGTGGGTGAACGGGGCAGAGTTGCTACTGAGATCACCGCTATCCGCGCATCCGCATTACGTGGACCGGCAGGGTTTTGTGGTGGGACGAATGTGGGGATTTTTGTGGGTACCAAGGATCAAAATGACGGCGAATTCCGAGCAATCCTGCTCGCAACGGAAATTGAAGGCATGCTCGGAAGAGCTTGATAACGAGCAAGTAAGAGCACTGACAAGCAACCCTGCACAGACTTGCTTTTTAGCTGTTAACCGAAGGGTTGTAGGTTCGAGTCCTGCCTGAGGAGCCATAAAACCAATAACTTAGTACTCCTATTCGAAAATACGGTGACGTATTTTGCGGTCCGATTCGGTGACGTAATCTGCTAATCTGACATCGGAGGCTTTTCATCCTTCGATGCCTAGAAAAAGCCCATTCGCCATGCGTCTCTCCACGGAGGAGCGGCTGTCGCTGGAGTCTGTAGCTCGTAAATATACGTCACCGTATTGTGATGTGATCCGCGCCAAGATCATCCTGCTTGCCGATGAAGGCTTGTCCAATGACCTCATCGCCGCCAGACTCGATACACCTCGCCAGATCGTCAGCAAGTGGCGCAAGCGATTTGCGCTGTCCCGACTGCCTGGCCTGGAGGCGCAGCCTCGCGGCGGGCGTAAGGCCCGCTTTTCCCCCCAGCCTCGTCGTCCAGGTTAAGGCGCTGGTCTGCGAACTTCCCCACCGCCTCGGATTGCCTTTGTCACGCCTCTCCATCGAGGAGATCCGGCAACACGTGATTTCTCAGGGTCTCGTCGCGGAAATCAGCGGCGCCACGTTGTGGCGCTGGCTCAGCACCGACGCTCTGCGCCCGTGGCAGCATCGAAGCTGGATCTTCCCTCGTGATCCCAACTTTGCGGCCAACGCCGGTCCCGTCCTCGATCTCTACGAACGCATTTGGGAGGGCGCGCCATTGGGTGCTAACGACTTCGTGATCTCGGCCGACGAGAAGACCAGCATTCAAGCTCGACGCCGAAAACAGCCGACGTTGCCGCCCGGTGCATACCGCCCCATCAGGGTTGAGCATGAGTACTTTCGTGAAGGTGCCTGGACCTACCTGGCGGCTTGGGACGTTCATCGCGCCAAGGTCTTCGGGCGCTGCGAAGTCAAGAATGGGAGGGCTCCAGTAGAGCGTCTCGTCAGTGAAGTCATGAACCAAGAGCCCTACAAGTCCGCGCGCCGTGTGTTCTGGATAATGGACAACGGCTCCGCTCATCGTGGCCAGAAGGCCATCGACCGCTTCCGTGCCAAATGGCCAAACGCGATCCTCATCCACACTCCTGTCCACGCCAGTTGGCTTAATCAGATCGAAATCTATTTCTCGATCGTACAGAGGAAGGTCCTCACGCCCAACGACTTCTCTTCGCTCGCCGAACTTGAGCAGCGTCTACTTGCCTTCCAGATCCACTATGAGCGGACGGCCTCACCCTTCAAATGGACTTTCACGCGTCGCGATCTTCACGCCCTTCTGGCCAAGATCGCCGCCAAACGACTGGCTCCGGCAGCCTGACCGGAATACGTCACCGTAATTCCGAACGTGAGTACTTAGAGGACCAATTCAACCAGTCGATCCGGCTGCATCTCTGAATCCAGGCGTAGCACACCACATTATATGTGACAGAACTGTTTTGGGTGCGGGGTCCGGACCAGGGGTTCGGACCAGGTGACGCCAAATCCGGGCTTGAGGAGCACACTTGTGCGCGACTTGAAAGGGAACGGACCAGGTTCTGGTACGGTATTACAAAGTTGGCAAGAGATACCGGTCGTGCTACGTGGTGGTCGCTGAAGCA
>Ga0335069_10004809_pt1 | contig 19929 bp, 19 predicted proteins | sample Lox_Sample_11_FD_206714 | JGI IMG/M metagenome (GOLD analysis project Ga0335069, IMG submission 206714) | Soil microbial communities from Loxahatchee National Wildlife Refuge, Florida, United States - Lox_Sample_1.1 | ecosystem: Environmental > Terrestrial > Soil > Wetlands | place: USA... | reverse complement strand
CCGGCGACGGCTCCTTCTACTTCATCGAGATGAACACGCGCATCCAGGTCGAGCACCCCGTGACGGAGATGCTCACGGGCCTCGACATCGTACGCGAGCAGATCCGCATCGCCTCGGGCGAGCCGCTGGGCTACAAGCAGAAGGACGTGGAGTTCCGCGGCCACGCCATCGAGTGCCGCATCAATGCCGAGGACCCCGAGCATTTCGTGCCCTCGCCCGGCACCGTGACGGCGTGGCTGCCGCCCGGCGGATACGGGGTGCGCGTGGACAGCCACATGAGGCCGGGGGCCGTGGTGACGCCGTACTACGATTCCCTCATCGCCAAGATCATCGTGCACGGCCGTGACCGCGCCGAGGCCATCTCGCGCATGTACCGCGCCCTCACCGAGACGGTGATCGAGGGCGTGAAGACGACGATCCCCTATCACCTGAAGCTCCTCGCGGATCCTGCGTTCCTTTCCGGAGACCACACGCTGCCCCGCCTCGAAGTCGGCCCCTGACGATTCGCGCGCCGCTGCCGACGCCGCTCTACGTCATCCTCGACCGCGCCGTCTCCGGCCGCCGCGAGCTCCCGGAGCTTCTGGACCAGGTCCTGGCGGGCGGCTGCCGCGTGGTCCAGCTTCGCGAGAAGACCTTGCCGCCAGTCGAGATCCTGCCCCTGGCGCGCGCGCTCCGGAGCCGCTGCCGTGAGGCCGGCTGCCTCTTCATCGTGAACGACCGGGTCGATCTCGCCCTGGCTGTGGAAGCCGACGGCGTCCACGTGGGGCAGGACGACCTGCCGGCGCGCGAGGCGCGGCGCCTCCTGCGCCCGGGCATGATCCTGGGCGTCTCGAGCCACGACGAGGGGCAGGCGCGCCGCGCCCGGGACGACGGAGCCGACTACGTCGCGGTGGGCAGCATGTTCCCCACGGGCTCCAAGGCCGGCTTCCGCCTCGTGGGGCCGGAGCTGCTCCGGCGCGTGCGCCCGGAGATCGACGTCCCGCTGGTCGCCATCGGCGGCATCACGCTCGACAACGTCGCGGGGATCGTCCGCGCGGGCGCCGACGCGGTGGCCGTCATCTCGGCCGTGTGCGCGGCGCCGGATCCCCGCCAGGCTGCGTGGAGCTTCCTCGAGCGGATCCGCCTGGCCCACGAGGGCGCTCCACAGTGAGCGAGAGCCGGGCCCGCCTGCTCGCGGTCTCCCTCGGCTGCCTGGTCTTCGCGGCCGGCGTGATCACCTTCTGGTCGGGCGTCAACGGCGAGTTCCTGAACTGGGACGACCGGGACAACATCGTCATCAACCCGGGCGTCCACGGCCTCGGGCGCGAGCAGCTCCGCTGGATGTGGTCGGGCGTGGTGCTGGGCCACTACATCCCGCTCACGTGGATGAGCTTCGGCCTCAACTATCGGCTGGGCGGCCTCAACCCCCGGGGCTATCACGTCCTGAACCTCCTGCTGCACGGCACCAACGCCCTTCTCTTCTACCTGATCGCCCGGAGACTCATCGCCCGCGCGCGGCCCGGCGGCGCCGAGCCCGATGCGCGGGCGCTGTCGCTGGGCTCCGCCCTGGCGGCCCTGCTCTTCGCCGTGCATCCCCTCCGCGTCGAGTCGGTCGTGTGGATCACGGAGCGCAAGGACGTCCTCTGCGGCCTCTTCTTCCTGGGCGCGGTGCTGGCCTACCTGAAGGCCGTGGCGGGCGAAGACATCGATCGCCGCTGGCAGGTCGTGTCCCTCGCGTCGTTCGCAGCCGCCCTCCTCGCCAAGGCCGCCGCGATGCCGTTGCCGGCCATCCTCTTCCTCCTGGACGTCTATCCGCTGGGACGGGCGCGCCGCGCGGATGCCGCGGGCTGGTGGGGCCTCGTCATGGAGAAGCTCCCGTGGGCCATGCTCTCCGCGGCTGGCGCGGCCGTCGCCCTCTTTGCCGTGTACACGGGTACGGGCGTCACGGAGTACGCCCGCTACGGCGTCGGCGCCCGCGTGGCCATGACCGCGTACACGTTCGTCTTCTATCCAGCCCGATGGTTCTGGCCGGTCGAGCTCCTGCCGCTCTACGAGCTGCCGCCGGAAGTCCGGCTGCTGGCGCCGCGCTTCCTCGTGCCCGCGCTGGCCTTCGTGGTCGTGACGGCCGCGCTCGTGGCGCTCCGGCGCCGCTGGCCTGCCGGCCTCGCGGCCTGGGCGGCCTCCGTCCTGATGCTCCTGCCGATCAGCGGCGCCGTGCACTCGGGCCATCAGCTCGCTCACGACCGCTACAGCTATCTTTCGGGCCTGGGACTGGCCCTCCTCTTCGGCGGAGGGCTGACCTGGCTCCTCGGCGCCCGGGCGCAGGGCCGGGTGAGCCCCACCATCGCGCGCGCCGTCACCGCGGGCGCGGCCCTCGTGGTCGTCGCGCTGGGAGCCGCGGCCTGGGATCAGGCCAAGGTCTGGCAGGACTCGGAGACGCTCTGGCGGTGGGCCACCTCGATGGACCCCCAGTGCGCGATCTGCTGGAACAACCTCGGCACCTCGCTGACCGAGCAGAAGCGCCACCCCGAGGCGGAGGCCGCCTTCCGGCGCGCCCTGGCGCTCCGGCCCAACCGCGCCACCGTCGCCAACAACATCGCCACCGCGCTGTACGGACAGGGCAGGTACGCCGAGGCCGAGGAGATGCTGAAGGTCGCGCTCAAGCTCGATCCGCGCCTCACGGGCGCGCTCATGAACATGGGGGCCCTCAAGGCCCAGGCAGGCCACTACGCGGAGGCGCTGACCTGGTTCCGCCCCGCCTATCAGCGCGATCCCAAGTTCGCCGACCTGGCCCGAAACCTCTCGATGGCCCTCACGCACGAGGGCAAGGAGCAGGAGAAGGCCGGCCGCCGGGTCGAAGCCATGGCGCTCTATCAGGAAGCGCTGGCAGTGATGCCGGGCGACCCCGAGGCGCGGCAGCGCCTCGACGCGCTCCGCACGGACACCGCGAGCACGGCCACGCCGGCCGGACGTTGACGCCCTCGGCAGAACCGCTATAATGGCGCCGCCTGTCAACCCGCCCTACCCGTTTGGAGGAGGACATCGAATGAGGAAACTTCGCACCCGCCACGTCCTGAGCGCCCTCGCCGCCTCCGTCTTGCTCGTCGGGGTCACGCTGCCGGTGGCTCACCCCGTGGCTGCCCAGTCAAAGGGCACCATCAAGATCGCCTCGCAGAGCCCGCTCTCGGGCGGCCAGGCGGCCCTCGGCGAGGGCATCAAGCTGGGCGCCCAGCTCGCCGTCGACAAGATGAAGGGCGGGCTCGAGAAGATGGGCTACAAGGTCGAGTTCGTGCCCTTCGACGACCAGGCGAAGCCGGACGTGGGCGTGGCGAATGCCAAGAACATCATCGCCGACAAGGACATCATGGCGGTGATCGGCCACCTGAACTCCGGCGTGGCGATCCCCTCCTCCGAGGTCTACAAGGAAGTCGGCGTGGTCATGATCTCCCCCGCCAACACGAACCCCGTCGTCACCGACCGCGGCTATCCGAACGTGAACCGCGTGTGCGGCCGCGACGACGTCCAGGGCGTGGTGGGCTCCGAGTTCGCGCACGGGACCATGAAGGTCAAGAGTGCCTACATCGTGCACGACAAGACCCAGTACGGGCAGAGCATCGCCGAGTTCTTCAAGGCGGACGCCGAGAAGAAGGGCGTCAAGATCCTGGGCTTCGAGGGGACGGAGGAGAAGTCGAACTTCGATCCCATCCTCACGCCCATCAAGGCCAAGAACCCCGACGTCATCTACTTCGGCGGCATCTACGACCAGGGCGCGCCATTCTTCAAGCAGGCGCGCGAGAAGGGCATCAAGTCGAAGTTCATGGGCCCGGACGGCATGGACTCCTCGGATCTCACCAAGATCGCCGGCAAGGCCGTGGTCGGGATGAACTACACCTCCGCCGCCGGCCCGGCCTCCGCGCTGCCCAAGGCCAAGACGTTCGTGGAGGAGTTCAAGAAGAAGTTCGGGAAGAACCCCGAGCCCTACGCGGCCGAGGCCTACGACGCGACGGTCATCGCCATCAAGGCCATCGAGGAGACCGCGAAGAAGGGCAAGGTCTCCCGCGAGGACGTGGCCACGGCGGTGCGCAAGGCCAAGCTCTCGGGCATCACGGGCGACATCGCCTTCAACTCGATCGGCGACCGCCAGAAAGCCCAGTACTTCGTGCTCACGGTGGCGAGCGACGATCCCGCGAAGTGGGGCGACAACAAGATCGTCAAGCAGCTCACCATCGCGCCGCCCGAACCCAAGAAGTAGCGGCCCGCGCAATCGCATTCGACCGGGGCGGCCGCAACGCCGCCCCGGTCGGGACCCCCGCCCTGGGACCGAGTGCCGATGGACCTTGAGCTCCTGATCGGCATCTTTCCGCAAGTCCTGATCGACGGCATCACGCTGGGCTTCATGTACGCCCTCATCGCGCTGGGCTACACCATGGTGTACGGCGTGCTCGAGTTCATCAACTTCGCCCACTCCGAGATCTTCATCGTGGGCGCCTTCGTCGGCGTGGAGTTGCTGCTGGGCATGAAGGCGTGGGGCTGGCTCGAGGCCCTGCCCTGGGTCATCGTGCTCGTCCTGATCCTCGTGGCGGGCATGGCCGTGTCGGGCGTGTTGGCCGTCATCGTCGAGCGCACCGCCTACCGGCCGCTGCGGGATGCGCCCCGCCTCATCCCGCTCATCTCCGCCATCGGCGTGTCGTTCTTCCTGCAGGACGCGATCCGGCTCTTCGAGTCGCTGTGGCGGAATGCCTTCAATCTCGTCTACCCCACCATGGAAGTGCTCAACACGCGCTTCGAGATCTCCTCGACCATCGACGTGTCGCTCAAGTCGCTGGTCGTCGTGGCGGCGGCCCTCCTCATGCTCTGGGGGCTCTACTCGCTCGTGAACCGGACGAAGGTGGGCAAGGCCATCCGTGCCGTGGCCGAGGATCAGTCCGCGGCCTCGCTCATGGGGATCAACGTCAACCGGATCATCTCCCTCACCTTCCTGATCGGCGGGGCCATGGGCGGCGGCGCCGGCGTGCTCTTCGGCGTGCAGTACAGCCTGATCAACCCCTACACGGGCTTCATTCCCGGGCTCAAGGCATTCACGGCGGCCGTGCTGGGCGGCATCGGCAACATCCCGGGCGCCATGCTGGGCGGCCTCGTACTGGGGCTTCTCGAGGCGTTCGCGGCCTCGTACCTGTCGCTCCTCACGGGCGGGGCGTTCGGAGCCGAGTACAAGGACATCCTGGCGTTCTCGATCCTGATCCTCATCCTGATCTTCCGGCCCAAGGGCCTCCTGGGCGAGGTCGTCCGCGAACGCGCGTGAGCCAGCCATGATCGGGCGCCTCCTCGATCGGCCGCGGCCCGCGACCATCATCGCCATCGCAGCGCTCGGCGGCTCGGCGTGGGCTGTCGCGCACGCGCCCCGCTCGATCCTGCTCTTCATGCTGTTCCAGGGCTCGATCCTCCTCCTTTACTTCGCGCGGCTGCCCCGGCGGCTCAAAATGCTCCTGACCGTGGCGGCCCTGGGCGTCCTCATGCCCGTGCTCGGCACCATCAACGCCTACTACATGGAGATCGCGATCCAGGTCGGCATCTTCGTGGCGCTGGCGCTCGGGCTCAACATCGTGGTGGGGCTGGCCGGGCTGCTGGACCTGGGCTACGTGGCGTTCTTCGCGGTGGGCGCCTACTCGTGGGCCATCTTCGGCTCGCCGCAGGCGAACCTCATCTTCGGGGGCGACCGCTTCCCGCTCTCGCCGTGGTGGTTCTTCGCCTTCCTCGGAGTCGGCGTCGCGGTCGCCGCATGCGCCGGCATCCTCTTGGGCCTGCCCGTGCTGCGCCTGCACGGAGACTATCTGGCGCTGGTCACCCTCGGCTTCGGCGAGGTGATCCGCGTGCTCGCCAACAACCTCGACAAGCCCCTCAACATCACCAACGGGCCCAAGGGCATCACGCCCATCGGGCGGCCGCCGATCTTCTTCGCGCCGCTCCTGCGCGCCGTCGGCATCGAGCCGAACCCCAACATCATCTACCCGCTCTATCTCTACGCCCTCGTGCTCCTCATCGTGGGCGTCACCATCCTCGTGAATCGGCGGCTCGAGGACTCGCACATCGGGCGGGCGTGGGAGGCCATCCGCGAGGACCAGACGGCCGCCCAGGCCATGGGCGTCCCGCTCGTCCGCATGAAGCTCCTCGCCTTCGCCTGCGGCGCCTCCTTCGCAGGCGCGGTCGGCGTCCTCTTCTCCGCCAAGCAGATCTTCATCAATCCGGAGTCGTTCACGTTCATGGAGTCGATCGGCGTGCTCGCCATGATCATCCTGGGCGGCATGGGCTCCATCCCGGGCGCGATCCTGGGCGCCACCGTCGTCACCGTGCTGAACCTGCAGGTGCTGAAGGGCTTCTCGCTCTGGCTCAACGGGCTGCGCAACGCGGGCACGGTGATCCTCGGGTACGACCTGAGCAATCTGCCCACGCAGCTCGAGCCCGCCAAGTACGAGCGCATGATCTTCGGGCTCATCCTGGTCCTCATGATGATCTTCCGCCCCCAGGGCATCCTCCCGACGCGGCGGCGCACCCGCGAGCTCGGCGGCTCCTGAGATGGCCGCGCTCCTCGAGGTGCGCGGGGTCACCAAGCGGTTCGGCGGCCTCACCGCGCTCAACAACGTGGACTTCGAGCTCGAGGAAGGCCGGATCGCGTCGATCATCGGTCCCAACGGCGCGGGCAAGACGACCTTCTTCAACGTCTTCACCGGCCTCTACGTGCCCGAGGAGGGCACCGTCCGTTTCCGCGGCACGGCGCTCACCGGCCTCCGCCCGGACCAGATCACGGCGCTGGGCGTGTGCCGCACCTTCCAGAACATCCGGCTCTTCAAGAGCATGACGGCGGTGGAAAACGTGCTGGTGGGCATGCACGCGCGCGTCGCCGCGGGCTTCTGGAGCGCGGTGAGCCGCAACCCGCACTGGAAGCGCGAGGAGCAGGGTCTGTGGATCCGCGCCGCCGAGCTGCTCGACATCGTGGGGCTGCGCGACCGGGGCAACGAGCTCGCGCGCAACCTGCCGTACGGAGACCAGCGCCGCCTCGAGATCGGACGCGCGCTCGCCTCGAAGCCGGCCCTTCTCCTCCTCGACGAGCCCACCGCGGGCATGACGCAGGGCGAGGCGCGGAGCCTCATGACGCTCCTGCGCAAGCTGGTCGGCGACCTCGGCCTCACCATCCTGCTGATCGAGCACAACATGCGCGTGGTGATGGAGGTGTCCGACCACGTCACGGTGCTCGACTACGGGGAGAAGATCGCCGAGGGCCGCGCGGCCGACGTGCAGCGGGATCCCCGGGTCATCGAGGCCTACCTCGGGCGGCGGAAGTGGACGCCGCGCGCGGAGGCCGGCCATGCTTGAGGTGCGGAACCTCCACGTCGCCTACGGCCAGATCCGCGCCCTCAAGGGCGTGTCGTTTCAGGTGGGCCAGGGCGAGGTGGTGGCGCTCCTGGGCAACAACGGCGCGGGCAAGACCACCACGCTCCGGGCCATCTCCGGCCTCCTCGCCCCGCGCGAGGGCGACGTGGTGTTCGAGGGCGGCTCGCTGGTCGGCGTGGCCTCGCACGCCATCGTCCGCCGCGGCGTGACCCACGTGCCAGAGGGCCGGCGGATCTTCAACCGGCTGAGCGTGCTGGAGAACCTGGAGATGGGTGCTTTCACGCGGACCGATCCCGCCGTGCGCGAGGACATCGACCGCGTCTTCTCCATCTTCGGGCGGCTCGAGGAGCGCCGCACGCAGGTGGCGGGCACGCTCTCCGGCGGCGAGCAGCAGATGCTCGCCATCGGCCGCGCGCTCATGGCCAAGCCGCGGCTCCTCCTGCTGGACGAGCCGTCCATGGGGCTCGCCCCGGTGCTCGTGGAGCAGATCTTCGAGACCGTCCAGACCATCAACCGTCAGGGCGTGACCATCCTGCTCGTCGAGCAGAACGCGGCCATGGCGCTGTCGATCGCCGGCCGCGGCTACGTCCTGGAGACGGGCGGCATCGTGCTCGAGGGCAGCGCGCGGGACCTCGCGGACAATCCGGAAGTGCGCCGCGCCTATCTGGGCGAGGCTTGAGCCCCTCTCAGCCTTTCAGCCCTCGCCTCACCGCTCGGGGCGAGCGGTTCAGCTCGAACTACGACCCTCTCCCAGAGGGAGAGGGAATCCAAGAGCATCAACGGAGGTCACCAAGATGATCGGGCAGGGACTGACCTGGGAAGACCACGCGATCGGGGCCAAGTACGAGACGCTGGGACGCACGGTGACCGAGGCCGACGTCTGTGCCTTCGTCAACCTCTGCGGCTTCACCGAGTCTTTGTTCTATGACATGGAGTACGTGGCGACCTCGTCCGTCTTCAAGGGCAAGCCCGCGCCCGGCGCGTTCACCTTCTGCCTCTCCGAAGGGCTGGTGATACAGACCGGCCTCATCCACGGCACGGGCATGTCGTACCTCGGCAGCGAGATCAAGATCGTGGCCCCCGTCCTCGTGGGCGATACGCTCCACGTCCGCGTGGTCATCACCGACAAGCGTGAGACCAAGAAGCCGGACCGCGGCATCGTCGGCTACCGGCACGAGGTCGTGAACCAGCGCGGCGAGATCGTCCTCGAGGCCGCCCTCAAGCGGATGATCAAGCGAAAAGCCGCGCCCGCGACCTGATGCTCGTCCTCACCCGCGCCGATCTGGAACGGCTCCTCGACCCGGCGTCGGTCATCGACGCCGTCGAGTCCGCCTTCCGCGAGGCGGCGGCCGGACATGCGGTCGCCCTCCCCCGCGCCGCGCTTCCCCTCGCCAGGGGCAACGTCTTCCTCGGCATGGTCTCGACGCTGCCGCGCCGGCAGGCGCTGGGCGCCAAGCTCATCACCGTGATCGGCGGCAATCGCGCGCGCGGCCTGCCCACCGTGCACGCGCAATACCTCTTGAGCGATCCGGACACGGGCCAGCCCCTCGCGTTCATGGAAGCGGGCTTCCTCACCGCGATCCGCACCGGCGCCGCCTCCGCCGTCGCGGCCAGGCATCTCGCGCGTGCGGACTCCCGCCGCATCCTCTGCTTCGGAGCGGGCGTGCAGGCCGAATACCAGCTCCGCTGCCTCCAGGCGGTGCTGCCCGTCGAGTCGGTGGGCGTGGCGGGCCGCGATCCCGGACGCGCGAAGGCGTTCGTGACCCGCATGCGGGACGCGCTCGGCGTGCCCGTGGCGATCGCCCGCGATCCCCGCGCCGCCGTACGGGAGGCCGACGTGATCACCTGCGCCACCACGGCGAGCCACCCGCTCGTTGCCGGCCGGGACCTCCGGCCGGGCGTCCACCTGGACGCCGTCGGCTCGTTCCGCCCGCACATGCGCGAGATCGACACGGAGGGGGTCAAGCGCGCGTACGTGGTCGTCGACACGTACGAGGGCGCATGGGAGGAAGCGGGCGATCTGCTGATCCCGATCAAGGCCCGCGCGATCACGCGGCGCCACGTGAAGGCCGAGCTGGCCCAGGTGGTGGCGCGGAAGAAGCCGGGACGCGCGAGCGCGCCGGCGATCACGCTCTTCAAATCGGTCGGATGGGCGCCCGAGGATGCGATCACCGCACGCCTCGCGTATGATCGCGCCATGGCCGCCGGCGTCGGCACGGAGGTTTCCTTCTGATGGATCGCGCGATCATCTTCCAGATCAACGTGTCCGCGGGCGGCGTGCCCAAGCTTCCCGTCGCCTCCGCCAGCGTGACCGAGCTTGGCCTCGCAGGCGATGCACACCGTGACCTGGAGCACCATGGCGGTCCGGAGCGCGCGCTCTGCCTCTTTCCGCTGGAGCAGATCCACGCGCTCCAGGCGGAGGGTCACACGGTGGCGGCCGGCAGCATGGGCGAGAACCTCACCGTGGAAGGCCTCGACTGGGCACGCGTGATCCCGGGGGCGCGGCTCGAGCTCGGGAACCAGGTGCTGATCGAGGTGACGCGGTACACGAGCCCCTGCTTCAACATCAGGCCGTACTTCGCGGACGGCGACTTCTCCCGGGTCTCCCAGAAGAAGCATCCCGGCTGGAGCCGCGTGTACGCGCGCGTGCTCAGGCCGGGGGCCATCAAGCAGGGCGATCCCGTCCGATTGATCGCGTCGTCATGAAGACGGCCGACGCCGTCATCATCGGCGGCGGCGTCACCGGCTGCTCGCTCGCTCACGCGCTGGCCGGCCTGGGCGTCCCTCGCGTGCTCGTGCTGGAGCGTCGCTTCATCGGTGCCGGCGGCACGGGACGCTCCGTCGGCATCATCCGTCAGCTCTATCCCACGCGGGAAACGACCGAGATGGTGCTGCGCTCCCTCCGGGTCTTCGAGCGCTTCTCCGATGCGGTGGGCGGTGACTCCGGCTTCGTGCGCTCCGGCGTGCTGATCGGCGTCAGCAGGGCGATGCGCCCTTCCCTCGAGAAGACGCTCGCCCTCCAGCGCGACGCCGGCGTCGAGGCCCAGATCCTGGAGCCGTCGAGCCTGGCGAAGGTGGAGCCGGCCATCGATCCCTCGGCGCTCGGGGCGGTGCTGTACGAGCCCGGCTCGGGCTACGGAGATCCGTCCGCGGTCACCGCCGGCTATGCGGAGGCGGCGCGCCGGCGCGGCGCCGTCATCGAGCAGGGCCAGGAGGTGGCGGCGATCCACCAGTCGCACGGTCGCGTCACCGGCGTGGAGACGGCGGCGGGCGAGCGCATCGACGCTCCTGTCGTTGTCAACGCCGCGGGTCTCTGGTCGCCCGCGGTGGCGCGGCTCGCCGGCGTGGACCTGCCCATCATCATTGGCCGCCACCCCGTCTTCGTGCTGGAGCGCGATCCAGGGTTCGGCCGTGCCCACATGGTCTACCTCGATCTGGCGGGCGGGAGCTACGTGCGGCCGGAGACCGGCGGCTTCACGCTCACGGGCTCGCTCATCGACGACGAGACCCAGCATCCGATGGATCCGGAGTTGCTGGGAGCGGAGCCGGGCTTCGACGAAGCGGAGATCGCGCTCGGGCGTACGAGCCGCGCGCTGCCGAAGCTCGCGGACGCCCGCTACGCGCGGGGCTGGGCCGGTGCGTTCGACATCACGCCGGACTGGATGCCGATCCTGGACGAGACGCCGCTCGCGGGCTTCTTCGTCGCCGCCGGCATGTCGGGCCACGGCTTCAAGCTGGCCCCGGCGGTGGGCGAGATGATGGCGGCGCTCATCACGGGCTCCGCGCCACCGGTGAATCCCGCGCCGTTCCGGCTCTCGCGCTTCGCCAATCGTGAGACCTCGGGCACCTTCGTCTCCTCGTATCTCGGTACCTGAGGAGAACGCTGCGCCCGAGCCCCTCGGTGCGCGACGAGGTCGTGCCATGTTTCGTGTACACTCGGCGCCATGACACCTCCCCCTCGTCAGACACGTATCGGCGTCGACATCGGCGGCACGTTCACGGATCTGGTCTGGGTCGACGACGCCACAGGCGCCGTCCGCGTGGGCAAGCTGCTCACCACGCCCAAGGATCCCTCGCAGGCCGTGGAGCAGGGCGTGGTCTCGGTGCTGGGCGACGCGGGCAGCGCCGCGGGGGACGTCCGCTCGCTCATTCACGGGACGACGCTCGCCACCAATGCCCTCATCGAGCGCAAGGGCGCGCGCACCGCGCTCCTCACCACGGCCGGGTTCCGCGATGCCGTCGAGATCGGGCGCGAGGGCCGCTACGACATGTACGACCTCTTCATCGATCAGCCCACGCCGCTCGTGCCGCGCCACCTGCGCCTCGAAGTGGCGGAGCGCATCATGGCCGACGGCAGCGTGGTGGCGCCGCTCGACGGCGCCTCGGCGCGCGCGGCCATCGTGCAGCTCAAGGACGCGGGCGTGGAAGCCCTGGCCATCTGCCTCCTCCACGCGTACCGCAACCCGGCGCACGAGCGCGCCCTCCGCGACCTCTGCGCAGAGCTCCTGCCCGGCGTGCCCGTGTCCTGCTCCTCGGACGTGGTGCCGGAGATCCGCGAGTACGAGCGCACCTCCACCACCTGCGCCAACGTGTACGTCATGCCGCTGATGGCCCGGTATCTCGACGATCTTGAGCGCAAGCTCCAGGATCTGGGCATCCCCGGGCATTTCTACATCATGCTGTCGGCGGGCGGTGTGGCCACGCCGGACACCGCCAAGCGCGTGCCCATCCGCCTCGTGGAGTCCGGCCCCGCCGCGGGCGCCCTGGCCGCCGCACGCATGGCGCGCGAGCTCGGCGAGCCCCGGCTCCTGTCGTTCGACATGGGCGGCACCACCGCGAAGGCCTGCGTGATCGACGGCGGCGAGCCCCTGCTCGCCCGCGAGTTCGAGGTGGCGCGCGCCGATCGCTTCAAGAAGGGCTCGGGCCTGCCCATCCGCGTGCCCTGCATCGAGCTGATCGAGATCGGCGCCGGAGGCGGCTCGCTCGCCCGCGTGGACCGCATGGGCCTCCTGAAGGTCGGCCCCGACAGCGCGGGCGCCGATCCAGGACCGGCCTGCTATGCGCAGGGCGGCAAGACTCCCACCGTCACCGACGCCGATCTCCTCCTGGGCTATCTCGATCCCGGCTTCTTCCTGGGCGGCCGCATGCGCCTCGACGTGGACGCGGCGAAGCGCGCCGTCGAGGACACGGTGGCGCGGCCCATGGGGCTGTCCCTCACGGATGCCGCGTGGGGCATCCATCGCGTGGTCAACGAGAACATGGCGGCCGCCGCGCGCGTGCACGGCATCGAGCGCGGCAAGGATCTCCGCGCCTACCCCCTCTTCGCGTTTGGCGGCGCCGGTCCCGTGCACGCCTGGCACGTGGGGCGCATCCTCAAGGTGCCGCGCGTGCTCGTCCCGTTCGGGGCGGGCGCCATGTCGGCCTACGGCCTCCTCGCCGCGCCGCTGGCCTTCGACTTCGTCCGCACCGCGCCGCAGCGCCTCGACGCCGCGAGCTGGACGCAGATCAACGAGCTCTTCCGGGAGATGGAGGCTGAAGGCCGCGCGATCCTGCGCCGCGCCCAGGTGCCCGAGGCCGGGATTCGCATCCGCCGCACCGCCGAGATGCACTACACCGGCCAGGGCCACGAGGTCGAGGCCGAGGTGCCGCCGGGCCCGCTCGACGCGGCGAGCCTTGCAACCATCACCGAGAATTTCGAGGCGGTATATCGCTCGCTCTACAGCCGCACGCCGCTCGGCGTGCCCATCGAGGCGCTGAACTGGCGCGTCGTCGTCTCCGGCCCCGTGCCCGAGATCTCCGTCGCCGGGCCCCACGGCGGCGCGGCGACAGGCGGCACGAGGCCCGCGCCGAAAGGCTCCCGCCTGGCCTACTTCCCGGAAGCGCACGGCTACGTCGAGACCGCAGTCTACGATCGCTACGCCCTCACGCCGGGCGCGAGCTTCACCGGTCCGGCCATCATCGAGGAACGGGAGTCGACCACGGTGGTCGGCCCCGGGGCCGGCGTCGCGGTGGACGAGCGGTTGACCCTGGTCCTCGGGGCGAGGGAGGACATCTAATGGACGCCATCACCCTCGACATCTGCTGGAACCGGCTCATCGGCGTCGTCAACGAGCAGGCGGCCGCCCTCATGCGCACGTCGTTCACCTCCATCGTGCGCGAGGCCGGCGATCTCTCGGCGGGCGTCTTCGACCGGCGCGGCTTCATGGTCGCGCAGGCGGTGACGGGCACGCCGGGCCACATCAACTCCATGGCCCTCGCCCAGAAGCACATCCTCGAGGCGTATCCCGTGGAGGCGTGGGAGCCGGGCGACGTGGTCATCACCAATGACCCGTGGAAGACCTCGGGGCATCTCAACGACGTCACGATCTGCACACCCGTCTTCCGCGGCCGCGATCTGGTGGCCTTCTTCTCCTCCACCTGCCACTCCGCCGACATCGGCGGGCACGTCCTCTCCGCGGAAGCCCGCGAGGTCTACGAGGAAGGCCTCTTCATCCCCATCATGAAGCTCTACGAGGGTGGCCGGCTCAACCGCTCCCTCGATACCCTGATCCGCGCCAACGTGCGGGTGCCCGATCTCGTCATGGGCGACTTCCACGCGCAGATCGCCGGCGGGACCGTGGGCGGCGATCGCCTCCTCGAGTTCATGGACGAGTTCGGCTTCGAGCGGCTGGAGCCGCTCTCCGACGAGATCGTGACCCGCACGGAGCGGGCCATGCGGGACGCCATCGGCCGCCTCACGCCCGGGCGCTACGAGTACTCCCTCACCTCCGACGGCTTCGGCGAGCCGCTCACCGTCGTCTGCCGCTGCGAGGTGGCCGGCGAGGATCTCCGCGTCGACTTCACGGGCTCGTCGCCCGCCAGCCGGCGCGGCATCAACGTGGTGATGAACTACACGGAGGCCTACACGACCTACGGGGTCAAGGTCATCGTCAGCCCAGATGTGCCGAACAACGAGGGCGCGTTCCGCGTCCTCCAGATCACCGCGCCCGAGGGCAGCATTCTCAATGCCCGGCATCCGGCGCCGGTCGCCGCCCGCCATGTCATGGGCCACTTCCTCCCGCACGTGGTGGCGGGCGCGCTCAAGCAGGCTTTGCCCGATCGCGTGATGGCCGAGGGCTCGGCCAACATCTGGGGCATTCAGCTCTCCGGGAAGGACCGCCAGAAGAAGTCGTTCGTCTACACGTTCTTCGGCTCCGGCGGCACGGGCGCGCGGCCGACCAAGGATGGGCTGTCCGCCACCGCGTTTCCCTCGGGCGTGCTGGGCACGCCGGTCGAGGTGATCGAGACCCTGGCCCCGCTGCTCGTCGAGCGCAAGGCCCTGCGCGACGGCTCGGGGGGCGACGGCCGCTTCCGCGGCGGCCTCGGCCAGGCGCTCGCGTTCCGCGTGCTCTCCGACGATCCCGCCACGTGCTCCGTGCTCTGCGATCGCACCACCATCCCCGCTCAGGGATTCTTCGGCGGCCGGCCCGGCGCCACGGGCCAGGTGCTCATCAACGGCAAGGCTCCGAGCAATCCCAAGGCCGAGCAGACCCTCCAGCCGGGCGACCTCATCGAGATCCTCATGCCCGGCGGGGGCGGCTACGGCTCGCCGGCCGAGCGCGACCCGGCGCTCAGAGAGCGCGACAGGCTCGAGGGCTACACCACGTCCTAGAAAACCCGGGCGCAGGGAGGTCATCCCTTCCCTGCGCCCGGGCGCCTGGCGGCTAGTTGCGGCCGTGATTCTCCACGAAGTCGTAGTCGAGCACATCCAGCCGATAGGACGAGCCGGCCGGAACCTGCACGTCGAAGTAGCCGCGACCGCGCGACGGCAAGGTGTCGCCGAGGCGCTGAACCTGCCGGCCGACGGGATGACCGCCGTCATCGAGCGTCGTGATCGCCAGCTCGACGTTCTCCGCCGAGCGGCCGTAGTCGTTGTACACGTACCCCGCGACCGTCGCCATACCACCCCGCGCGGGACCGCTCGTCCACTCGAAGTGGAACAGGGGCTCCTCCAGTGGCGTGCTCGGAGCCATGGGCGCGAGGCTCCCTTCGAAGGCCTTGAGGTCGTCGGTGCTGGCCGAAGCATTGCCGGCGACGCCGCCCGGCAGGACGACGGCAGCGATCGCGACGATGGCGAGTAGAGAGCGTTCGATCCTGAGCATGATTTGACCCTCCCATGAGCGAAGAACCCCGGTTTGACGTGCGTTGAGGATCGTGCGGGCTAGGACGCGGGAGGGGGCCGGGCCTGCAGGGCGTCGGCGGAGGGGCTGGCTGGAGCCTGCTCGGGCGGGAGCGCCGCAACGACCGTCGGCAGCGGCAGGCGCAGCCTATCGGTCAGATCCGTGGAGACGACCAGTCCCGCTCCGAGCTCGACGAGGCCGACGACGTCGTCGAAGTCCGCGTCGTCGTACACCCCGGGAACCCAGGAGGGATCCGGCGGGCTCGCATAGGCCAGGCCGGCGAGCGACCCCACGAGGAGCAGGATCGCCATGGCAAGGGCACTGCGAAAAACCCCGGTCGCCTTGCTGCTCATGACGACAGAGGTACGCCCGATTTTCGGGTTGTCAAGCTATCGGCGGGCGGCGCTATGCCTCGGGCTTGCCCTCGATCGCGACATCGAGGAGGTACGGGCGGCCAGCGCGGAGCGCCGCGTCAAGGGCGGGGCGCAGCTGCGCCGGCTTGTCCACGCGCGCGCCGTCCACGCCCATCCCGCGCGCCAGATCGACGAAGCCCAGATCCGGCGAGCCCAGATCCATGTTCGGATAGCCGCGGTCGGGCTTGGCGCCGAACCGCTGCCGGTACGTGTCCATGTTGTGCTTGAGGATCCGATACTCGCCATTGTTGAGGATCACGAAGACCACGCCCAGATCGTGATGCGCGGCAGTCCACAGCGCCTGGATGCTGTACATGGCCGAGCCGTCGCCCGAGAGCGCCACCACCGGCCGATCCGGATGCGCCAGCTTCACGCCGAGCGCACCGGGGAGCGCCTGCCCGATGCCGCCGCCGCGCGCGCCCGCGTAGGCGCCCGGGCCGTCGAGATCGACGGCGCGGCTCAGCTCGAGGCTCGCAGTGATGGCTTCATCGACGACGATGGCCGTGGACGGCAGGGCGGCCTCGACCTCCGCCATGAGACGCGGGATGGAGATCGGCGCGTGATCCCATCGCTTGGCCGCCCGCACGCGGTGAGCTTCCGCCTCCTGGCTCTTCAGCGAGCGAAGCGCGTCGTTGCGCCGGGCGGCCGCCTCGCGGAGCCCGGGGCCGGCGCCCGCGTCGACGGCCGCCCGCAGGGCGGACAGCGCCGCCCGCGCGTCGCCCACGATGCCCACCTCCAGCGGAAGATTGTGGGCGAGCCGCTCCGGCGCGCACTCCACCTGGATGGCGGCGGCGCCCTCGGGCAGCGGCGAGCCGGGCGCGTACCAGACCTCCTCGAAGAACGGGCCGCCCACGAGGAGCACGGCGTCCGCGCCGTCGAGCGCCTTCCGGATGGCAACTGCGTCGAAGGGCAGGCTCGAGCGGAAGTTCGGATGCGCGCTGGGCAACACCTGCTGCGCGCGTATGCCTTCGCACCAGACGGCGGCTCCGAGGAGATCGGCGAGAGCGGACAGTTCCCTGGTGGCGCCCGCCGCGTCGTCGCCGGCCACGATCACCGGGCGCCGGGCAGCCAGCAGCAGGGCCGCCGCGGCCTCCACGCCCGCCGGATCGGGCGCCGGTGCGCGGAAGAGACGGCCGGGCGCGAGCGGAGCGAGATCGGTCTCCTGCTCGAGCACGTCGATGGGCAGCGCCACGAACACGGGACCCGCGGGCGGGTCGGTGGCGATCTTGAGCGCGCGATGCATGATGAGGGCGAACTCGTCGGCCCGCTCGACCTGCACGCTCCACTTGGTCAGCGGCGCGGCCATCGCAACCAGGTCGTGGCCGAGCACGGGCCCGCGGAGGCGCAGGCGCGTGTCCTGCTGGCCTGCGGTCACCACGAGCGGCGCCCGGGCCTTGAAGGCGTTGTAGAGCATGCCGAGCGCATTGCCGAGCCCCGGCGCGACGTGGAGGTTCACCACCGCCGGCCGGCCGGTCGTCTGGGCAAAGTAGCTCGCCGCGCCGAGCGCCACGCCTTCGTGGAGCGCCACGATGTAGTGGAGCTGCGGATAGTCGAGGAGCGCATCGAGGATGGGGCTCTCGGTGGTGCCGGGATTGCCGAAGATGTGCCCCACCCCGTGGGCGATCAGGCTTTCCATGAACACGTGCTTGCCGCGCATGCGCTCTCTCCTCTCGCTCCGCGCGCCCCGTGTGGAGTCCGGCGCGGGAGGGCTCGAGCCTAGCACACGGGGAGGAGACGACTATGCTACACTCGCGCCCCGGCCGAGGTGATCCACGCGCTCCCCGGTGACCCGGAGAAGAAACAGCCGGACGAACATGGTCGATCCGCTCGACATCTATCGCGAGCAGCAGTTCGGCGCCCGCGTCGGCTTCGGCCGACGGCCTGCGGTGCTCGTCGTGGACTTCTTCTACGGCTGCACCGATCCCGCGTACCTGGGCGGGGGCAGCGTGGGTGACGCCGTGGACCACGCGGCCCGGCTGCTCCCCGTCGCCCGGGCCGCCGGCGCTCCCGTCATCTACACGGTCACGCAGTATCGACCCGATGGGAGCGATGCCGGATGGTTCGGCGTGAAGGTGCCGCTCCTCAAGCTCCTCCAGGAAGGCAGCAAGGCCGTCGAGATCGACAGCCGCGTCGCGCCTGACCCCGCCGATCACGTGATCGTCAAAAAGATGGCCTCGGCCTTCTTCGGCACACCGCTCGCGGGACTCCTCACCTCCCTCGCGCGCGACAGCCTGATCGTGGCCGGCTGCACCACCTCCGGATGCGTGCGGGCCAGCGTGGTCGACGCCTGCTCGAGCGGCTATCGCGTCGTCGTGCCGCGCCAGTGCGTGGGCGACCGCGCGCCGGGCCCGCACGAGGCCTCGCTGTTCGACATGGACGCGAAGTACGCGGACGTCGTCGAGACCGCCGACGTTCTGCGCTATCTCGAGGGCCTTCATGCCTGACGTCGTGGGCTGGCGAGCCAAGCTGGGCGTCATCGTCCCCTCGACCAACACGGTGGTCGAGCACGACTTCAACCGGATGGCGCCGCCGGGCGTGACGTGCCACGCGGGGCGGATGTACATCGAGCACCCGAAGCTCGACTCCGACGCGGCCTTCGAAGCCATCCTGGGCGAGATCCGCGCCTCCATCCGGATCGCCATCCGCGACGTCATGACGTGCGCTCCCGACTACCTCGTCATGGGCATGTCCGCGGAGACCTTCTGGGGCGGTGTCGAGGGCAACCAGGCGTTCATCGACCGCGTGCGCGCCCAGTCGGGCCTGACCGTGTCGACGGGAGCATCCGCCTGCCGTGCGGCGCTCGAGACGCTCGGGGTGCGGCGGATCGCCGCCTTCAGCCCATACCAGCCCGTGGCCGACCGTCAGGTGAAGCGCTTCTTCGAGGAGGCGGGCTTCGAGGTCGTGCGCGTCACCGGCCTGCGCTGCCCCTCGGCCACGGCGATCGCGGACGTGCGTGAAAACGAGCTGCGCAACGTCCTGAGGAACCTCGACGGCCCCGACGTGGACGCCATCGTGCAGGCCGGCACCAACCTGTCCATGGTGCGCCTGGCCGACGAGGCGGAACGCTGGCTCGGCAAGCCCGTCGTCGCCATCAACGCGGCCACCTTCTGGCACGCGCTCCGGGCGTGCGGCATCGTCGATCGCTTCGCCGGCTACGGCTCCCTGCTCCGGGAGCACTGAGTGCGCGGCGCGGTCGTCCTCCCTCCTCCACGATCGAACGCGCCTTTCCCGCCATCTATCAACCCGCGCTCGAAGGAGAGACCCGATGATCCAGATGACGCTCAAGTTGGCTGAAACCGCCCTCCGCGCCGCGCAGGACAAGGCCAAGGCCCTCGGCACGGCCATGACCATCTCCGTGGTCGACGAGGCCGGCCGCCTCGTGCTGTGCGCGCGCGGCGACGGCACCGGCTTCTTCACGCCGGAGACGTCTCGCGCGAAGGCGATGGCGGCGGCGGCGTTCCGGCGCTCCAACAAGGACCTCGCGGAGATGGTCGCCAAGGGAGGCTTCTGGGGCGTGGTCCCGACGGTGCTCCAGGGCCAGATCCTGCCCACGCTGGGCGCGACCCCGATCGTGCAGGGCGGGGTCGTCATCGGCGCCATCGGCTGCGGGGGCGGGACAGGCGAGCAGGACCAGGAGTGCTCCGACGCGGGCGCGGCCGCGGTCAAGTAGCTCCGCGCGACGGCGCGGGACCGGGCGGCTTCTGCTAAGATGGCTGCCCCGTCGCCGCACGGACACGCTCGTTCCGCCTCGCCGGGCTCGCGCACGTGAGAACCATGATGCGTCACCGCTGGCTACGTGTCGCCTGCACGCTCGCGGTCATCGCCGCGATCGCGATCGGCTGCGCCTCGCGGGGCGGGTCCCGCGACAGCAGCGCCTCGGGGACAGCCAAGCGGGAGGCCGACGATTTCAAGGCTCAGGCCCGTCAGGGCCTCGCGGATTTCCAGCGGGCCAAGCCGCAGCCGCCCGCGTGCGAGATCGGGTACCTGAC
>Ga0335069_10004808_pt1 | contig 19930 bp, 17 predicted proteins | sample Lox_Sample_11_FD_206714 | JGI IMG/M metagenome (GOLD analysis project Ga0335069, IMG submission 206714) | Soil microbial communities from Loxahatchee National Wildlife Refuge, Florida, United States - Lox_Sample_1.1 | ecosystem: Environmental > Terrestrial > Soil > Wetlands | place: USA... | reverse complement strand
AACAAACCCTAAGGCGTAATCATCTCCGTTCTCAGTCTCCTGGTATAATCACGGATTTTCTCGACTGTTTCTTTCGATATGGTCATATCACAGCCCGTAGCGATGATCACCTTCCGGTTGAAATCTATTTTCAGGTCCCCTATCTTGAAATATATATCGAAAGTGTCGAAGAACCTCTTCATGTAAATCAGCTTTTTCGTATAATATACAACAACGGGGTCGTCGTAATAATTCCTCATGAAGTTGAGAAGCGAATTCAGCGTATATTTCTGCTGGGCGATCTTTTCTATTACCTGCTTGTCGGGGTTATTCGGGTCGTAAAGAAGCTGCGAAGTGATGTAAAGAGCTTCAACCCAGCCACCCATGAGCATTAGTCCTGCAGTGCTTTCCCTCCCGTCTTTTCTAAGGTGATCCTCTATCTCCTTGTACGATTTGTTGACAAGATTCATTACGGTATCCGGATTTTCATTATCCCGCTCCAGCCTTTTTATAGGCTCCATCAGGTATTTGTCGGGAATGCCAAGCTTATTGCTCATGCTCAGGACGGTCGTGATGTAGTTTATCATTTTCTGTCCGATACCGAACATTTTAATATAGCCGAAATCCACACCGTATATTCCGAGATTTATCGAGGCTTTGGCATTGCTTGTGTACTGGTCCCTGTTTTCCGTAGGATTCAGGATGGATTCGTTGTACGGCACCTTTAGCCTGTTGAAAATAGAAGTCACCTCGGTCGGTGTTATCAGGCCGTAAAGGATCTCCTTGCTTACCGGTTCAGCAGTGGCTTTGAGAGAGGTATCTGCTGTATAGGTGGAGAATGACATTTTAGGAGGCTGTTTTACCGCCGTTTCATTCCTGCAGGTCGTAAGCGTGACTGCAATTATTGCAAAGATTATCAGTAGTTTCAGGAGGGTTTTCATAGCTGCTTTTTATACTTGGGGTTAAATGTATGAAAATTTACAAATCTGGAAATTCAAGTTATTAACCATTTTTACTTTTGTTAAACAATTGCCCTGCGGGACAGGGGCATTTCCCCTAGATGTACTTTCCCGGGTCCGCCTTGTGTCCGGTGACCGGTCCAGGACCGGTCTGGGCAGGGGTAAAGAATTTGCCTATCTTTATTACAGAAAAAAATGAATATGAAATTCAGGTTATATGTTTTCATTTTCCTGGCAGCCTTAAGCCGGGATGTTTTCAGCCAGACCGCGGATTCGCTTAAATACACTGTTCTTTCGGATAAGGAATTCATTGCCGGGTTCAGGGCCTCGTCCGGGGCAATACTTATTGATGCCAGGGCTCAGAAAGATTACAGGAAGTCGAGAATTGAAGGCGCTGTAAATATCGACTGGCCATTGCCTGAAAACTATTTCACATCAGCCGCGGCACCGGCAAAGGGGAAACCTGTTTTCATATATTGCTACGCAGGGTTCAGGAGCAGGAAGGTTTCTGTCTTATTTTATGATCACGGCTACCGTGAACTCTATTCCCTTAAAGGCGGATTCAATGGCTGGAAAGCGCATAAGATGCCTGTCGACCGGAAACGTCATCCGCACACACGGTGATAATATACTTTTGATTTTTCAATCAAGTCATCAGCCTGCTATAATCTGGTATTTTGGCAGTTTATTTGACTACGTCATGCTTGTAACTTAGTTGCTAAATTCTTTGTCTTGAATCAGAAAGTTTCTTTGTTCATTTTTTGCTCGCCCCAAAAATTAACCAAAAAAGGGCGCCGAAAAAGACAACCGGGGTCTTGGCCGCTTAATGCGTCCAGCCTCCCGGCAAACCGGCACCTCACTATTCCGACATAACATGTCGGAACTTAACTTTCGGTCCTGCTTCGTCTTCCTGCGCTCTGTGCCAGCACGCCGCTCCAGGCCCCGGTTCACACCGTTTTCGGGTTTGCCCTCATACTTATAATGTTTTAAGAATAGTTTCAGCCATTAATATTCGGTTACAATTCCCAAAGGATTAAATTTAATTTTGAGCGATGGAGAAACCGGAAAAGGCGCGAACTGCGCTCTGTTTTTTGGAGCGGTAAATGGCTACGCGCTAATGGTGAAAAACAGAGGCAGTTGTCTTTTCCGGCCTACTTTTCTTTGGTTCATTTCTTTTGTAGGAGCAAAAGAAATGAACAAGGCATTTTGGTCATATCTCTGAACTTTAGCGAAGCGAACTTTTGCAAAGCCATTTTTAAAAGCCAATATTTTGGAGGTTTCTTCTTTGAGCGGGCAATATCTAAAAATAGATACCTTTGCAGACATAGAAAAACAAAATATCATGTTTTCAGGAATAATCGAGGAGGCTGCAACAGTTGTAAAGCTCGAGAAGGAGAAAGACAACCTCCATATAACAATGCAATGCTCATTTGTGAATGAGCTGAAAATCGACCAGAGTGTCTCTCATAACGGTGTCTGCCTGACAGTAGTGAGCAAGGATAAGGACACCTATACTGTTACTGCAATTAAAGAAACTCTCGATAAATCCAACCTGGGCCTGCTTAAACCCGGCGACAGGGTAAACCTTGAACGAAGCACGCGCCTCGACGGGCGCCTGGATGGACACATGGTGCAGGGACATGTCGACCAGACAGCCGTTTGCACGGAAGTCAGAGAATCGGGAGGGAGCTGGTACTATACATTTGAATATGTGCCCGCGCAGGACGACTATATCACTGTCGAAAAAGGATCGGTATCTGTTAATGGCGTCAGCCTGACTGTTGTCAACTCAAAGCCTGAATCTTTCCAGGTGGCTATCATCCCGTTTACACACGAGGTTACAAATTTTCACAGGATCAAAAAAGGAACAGTCGTTAACCTGGAGTTCGATATTCTGGGCAAGTATATTGCCAGGATCCTGAAACAGCAGTTGGGAAAATAAAGTAGTTTATTCTTCAGGCTTCGCCGCACTCTCCGCCAATTGTCGGAACGGATCTTTTGTTATCCCAAGTATTCCTGTTCATTTGGTTTTGCCGAGCTCCGCTTCGCTAGGGTTCTTTTGCTTGCCCAAAAGAAATGAACCAAAGAAAAGGGCAGCCTCAAATCTTTTTCCAAAAAAGATTTGGTGGCATTCTTCGCCGCTCAGCGGCGATTTGTAAAAGAATAAATCCATTAACTTTTTAAAGTTCCGGGTTTAATAAAAGGTCCATTGAAAATAATTCTACTGATTATACCACCCCTGGAGGATACCAATGCCGTAAAGCGGCATTGGCGGGGGTTGACTCAAAATCACAAATCCGCATTTATTTCATCCACCTGATTAATCACAATGAGCGTGGGAGAAACCGGAAAAGGAACGACGCGTAAAATAAGGTGGGTGCCATTTTGTGACTAACTCCTTTTTTACAAGAAGAGCTTAATTTCCAACAGATTGCTGCGTCGCTTCGATACTTGCAATGACACGTGTATTATTAAGGCAAACGTGCTTTAGCCGAAAGGATTGAATTGGGCAGGGTCATTGCGATCCCGACTTCGCCGGGAGAAGAAACAGGATTGAACTATTTTCTTGATACCTGAATCTTAACAGTCACGTCGTCAATATCAATATCGCGGACCGACGGGCCGGAAAGTGACGGCACCACCGACACCGTGGTGGCAAGCGTCTGCGACCCGATGTAGGCAGAATGTCTCTTAACCGCTTCACGGATAAACTCATGATCGCCGATCAGCACCGTGATCTTATCGGTGACATCGAAACCGCTTTCCTTGCGGATATTCTGTATACGGTTGACAAACTCCCTGGCGATCCCTTCATAACGCAGTTCATCTGTTACAGTAACATCGAGTGCCACTGTAAGCTTCCCCTCGTTGGCCACCTGGAGCCCCGGGATATCCTCCGAAATAATCTCAACATCATCAAGTGCCAGGTCAACCGCAGTTCCATTTACGTTAAGGGAAGCCTTTCCGCTCTTCTCGAAAGCAGCAATGTCGTGCTGACCCATCACTGAGACTGCTGAGCTAATCTCCTTCATCAGCCTGCCATATTTCGGTCCGAGAGCCTTGAAATTGGGTTTGATCTTCTTAACAAGAATGCCTGCAGTATCATCGATGTATTCCACCTCCTTTACATTGACCTCGGCCAGTATCAGGTTTTTCACGGCTTCGAATCTCTGCCTGAAAGACTCCTCCGTTACAGGGACCAGTATCTTCGCGAGCGGCTGCCGTACCTTGATATTTACTTTCCTTCTCAGTCCGAGTATCATTGAGGATATTTTCTGAGCAATATCCATCCTCTCCTCGAGATCCCTGTCAATGAGCGTTTGATCATATCCGGGGAAGAGAGTCAGGTGTACGGAGTCTTCATTTAGTTTCCCGGTCACACCGTTCAGATCGGTAAAGATCCTGTCCATATAGAACGGAGCTATGGGCGCTGCCAGCCTGCTGACTGTTTCAAGGCATGAATATAATGTCTGGTATGCCGCGATCTTGTCCCTGCTTTGTTCCCCGCCCCAGAAACGTTTCCTGTTGAGCCTTACATACCAGTTGCTGAGGTTCTCCGTGACAAAATCCTGGATAGCCCTGCCTGCCCTTGTAAGATCATAATCCTCATAGCAATCGCCCACTTCCCTGATGAGGGAGTTGAGGAGCGAGATGATCCACCTGTCGATCTCAGGTCTCTCACCTACGGGGATCTCGGCATCGCTGTAATCAAATCCGTCGACATTGGCATAAAGCGCAAAGAAGGAGTAGGTATTGTAAAGCGTCCCGAAAAACTTCCTCTTCACCTCATCAACACCCACAATATCGAACTTCAGGTTGTCCCATGGCTGGGAGTTGGTGATCATATACCACCTGAGCGGGTCCGCACCGTATTCTTCTATTGTTGTAAACGGGTCGACAGCATTGCCCAGCCTCTTCGACATCTTATTGCCGTTCTTGTCGAGCACAAGCCCGTTGGAAATGATGTTTTTAAACGAAACGGAGTCAGAGATCATTGTTGCTATGGCATGAAGGGTGAAGAACCAGCCCCTTGTCTGGTCAACGCCTTCGGCGATAAAATCGGCAGGGAACATTTCAGCGAAAATGCCCTTATTCTCGAACGGATAATGTGCCTGTGCGTAAGGCATTGCACCCGAGTCGAACCATACGTCAATCAGGTCGGGTTCGCGGAACATTTTCTTACCCTTGCTGCTTACAAGTACGATATCGTCGACGAATGGCCGGTGAAGATCAAAGCTGTTATAGTTTTCTTCCGAGAAATCATTCTCTGTAAAGTGGCTGAGGGGATTGCTCTTCATGAAGCCTGCCTTTACAGCTTTTTCGGCTTCAGCTTTAAGCTCGGCAGCCGAGCCAATGCATTTTTCTTCGGTCCTGTCTTCAGTGACCCACAAAGGCAGGGGGGTGCCCCAGAATCTTGACCTGGAGAGGTTCCAGTCTACAAGGTTTTCGAGCCATTTCCCGAATCTTCCGGTACCGGTTGACTGGGGTTTCCAGTTAATAGTATTGTTGAGCTCTATCAGCCTGTCGCGGTATGCAGTGGTACGTATGAACCACGCGTCGAGCGGGTAATAAAGAATTGGCTTGTCGGTTCTCCAGCAGTGCGGGTAGCTATGAACCTGTTTCTCTATCCTGAAGATCTTGCCCTGCTGCTTCAGCATCACCGCTATCTCGACATCGAGGGTCTCGTCATCTTCAGTCAGAGCCGGGTCATAGTCATTTTTAACCGGGCGTCCCTCAAATCCCTTATAGCTTTCGAGATTGACCCTTTCCTTCACGAACCCCTCATCGAGGTCGGAAACAGGAACCATGAAGCCTCTCTTGTCCACCAGCGGGCCGACCGAACCGTCTTTCCTTTTGACAAGCATCGGCGGAATGCCATTCTCCTTGCCTGCACGGTAGTCGTCGGCACCGAATGTCGGTGCTATGTGAACAATCCCGGTACCGTCTTCGGTGGTTACAAAATCACCGGTTATCACCCTGAATGCACCTTCATCTGGTTTCACCCAGTCGATCAACTGCCGGTAATCCATCCCGGCGAGCTTGCTCCCCTTGTATTCTTCGAGGATCCTGAAGGGAATCTTCTTATCCCCGGGCTTATATCCGTTGAGTTCCGCCGAATCATTTGCCCCCGGGAACATAGCGTGCAGAAGATCTTTTGCAAGGATGACTGTAAGGGGCTCACCTGTGTAGGGATTGAAGCTTCTCACCTTCAAATAGGTAATGCCCGCACCGACAGCAAGGGCCGTGTTTGAACTGAGAGTCCATGGAGTTGTCGTCCATGCCATAATATGCACGCCGGTGGTATCGGTATTTTTAAACAGGAATTCCGATTTATTGTTCCTTATCAGGCTGAACAGGGCAATACAGGTGGTATCCTTTACATCCTTGTAGCAGCCGGGCAGGTTCAGTTCATGAGAGCTGAGGCCCGTTCCGGCGGCAGGGGAAAAGGGCTGAATGGTATATCCCTGGTAAAGCATTCCCTTTGAGTGAAGTTGCCTGAGAAGCCACCAGAGTGTTTCGATATACCGGTTGTCGTAAGTGATATAGGGATGTTCCATGTCGACCCAGTACCCCATTTTCCTGGTGAGATCTTCCCACAGGTCGGTGTACTTCATTACATCTTTCTTGCACTCTGCATTGTAATCGGTAATGGAGATTTTTGTCCCTATATCTTCCTTGGTTATTCCAAGGGCTTTCTCAACACCCAGTTCGACGGGCAGGCCGTGAGTATCCCAACCGGCTTTACGCTTGACCTCATAGCCCTGCTGGGTACGGTACCTGCAGATAGCGTCCTTGATGGTACGGGCCATAACATGGTGTATCCCGGGTATGCCGTTTGCCGAAGGCGGTCCTTCGTAAAAAACATACTCCCCTTTTCCATTCAGCTGACGTACACTTCTGTGGAAGGTGTCATTCTCGTCCCAGGTCCTGAGCATCTCCCTGTTCACCTGCGAGAGGTCAAGTCCTTTATATTCAGGAAACCGTTTCCCCATTGAATCAGATAGTTATTGTTTAAAAAACCGGACAAAGATAATAAAAAGGTTTTAGGGTACAATGGATTAAGGTGGTGGGACGGCAACCGGCAACCGGCGGGGCAGCGGGCGGTTGGACGGCTGCCGGAAACCGGTAGCCGCTGGTCCGTGGCCGTTTAAATTATCCTGTTCCCCAGGTTTTTCGAGATGCGCAGGATGGCATTTGCAAGGACCGCGTCTTTCTTCATCAGTGTTTTTACAAGTTCGATATCTCCAGATTTTGATGCCGCGTCGAGCTGGGGCTTAATCTTGTCACGCATAAGGCTGAGCTTGTCGCGTTTGAACTTAAGGACAGCATCCTCAACGATCTCTTTTATCTTATCCGATTCAGTTTCGACATAAGTTTGTTTCTTTCTCCAGATGGAGCTGAGCTCGTAAGGTTCGGCAAGCAGGCCCGCGGATATCCTTGAGATATCCGGATCGGCATGCCTCACAAAATGCTGATCGCCGGGGAAGAGGCCCTGGCTCTTGTGAAAACGGAAATCGCCGTAAATCTCTGCAAAAACAGTATTCTCGAAGACAAGTTCGTCAGATTCTATCTCTCCTACAACGAAATCCGATACGAAGGTCACTTCTTCCCTCCCGTCTTCCCTGTTAACCTTCTTTTCAAAAACATCGCTGCCGTATTTAAGAAGGAGCCTGACAATTTCCATTTCGGAGCTGTATGTTGAAGCTACATGTGTTATCTGCTTCTGCTGAGTCACTCGCTGAACGGGAAGGTCCTCCGGCCCGGGATATTTATTCCTGTCCTGGAAAGTCTTCTGCTGCCGCAGCTTGTTGACTTCGTTATAAAGGACACCTTCCGGCACCTCCATCTGGTTACCGCATTCCTTTATATATACGGTCCTGGTTATGCTCTCGGGTATAACCGCAATTGATTTGACAATATCCCTGATGAGGTTTGCTCTCATCACCGGGTCATTTTTTGCCTCCTCGAGCAGGAGCTTTGTCTTGAACCTGATAAAGTCCGTCTCGTTATCCCGTATATAGTCCCTGAATTCCTTGTTCGATACCTTCTTTGAATAAGAGTCGGGGTCCTCACCATCGGGCAGGAGCACAATTCTCACATTCATTCCTTCCTCCAGGACAAGATCTATCCCCCTGATTGAGGCCTTAATTCCCGCAGCGTCGCCGTCATAAAGTATCGTCATGTTCTGCGTGAAGCGCTTTATCAGCCTGACCTGTTCCTGTGTGAGGGATGTTCCCGATGATGCCACCACGTTCTCGATGCCGGCCTCATGCAGTGAGAGTACATCGGTATATCCTTCAACCATGTAGCAGCAATCTTCCCTGGTTATAGCCTTACGGGCATGGTATATCCCATAAACGATACGGCTTTTGTGGTAGATTTCAGATTCGGGGGAGTTCAGGTATTTGGCCGTTTTCTGATCCTTGATGAGGATCCTGCCTCCGAACCCCAGTATCTGACCCGAAAGCGAATGAATGGGGAACATCACCCTTCCGCTGAAACGGTCGAATATCCTGTCCTCATGTTTAACCGAAAGTCCGGTTTTGACTAGGTATTCTTCGCGGTAGCCATCATCCAGTGCCCTCCTGGTGAATGAATCCCTGCCTGCGAAGCTGTAACCGACATCGAATTTCTTCAGCGTGTCGTGCCTGAAGCCTCTTTCCTTGAAATAGGTGAGTCCTACAGAAATACCTTCATCGCTGTTGAACAGGTTTTCATGAAAGACCCTTCCGGCATAGGCTGAGAGCACAAGCATGCTCTCCCTCTCGTTCTGCTTCTCCAGGTCCTCCTGTGTCTGCTCTCTTTCCTCAATCTCGATATGGTATTTTTTTGCAAGGTAACGGAGGGCCTCGGGGTAGCTGAGATGCTCGTGTTCCATTATGAAATTGACCGGGTTTCCGCCTTTACCGCAGCCGAAACATTTAAAGATCCCTTTCGATGGCGACACAGTGAATGACGGGGTTTTTTCGTTGTGAAACGGGCAAAGGCCCAGCATGTTCACTCCTCTCTTCTTCAGAGGTACAAACTCCTGCACCACATCGACTATCTGGGCAGCATCGAGGATTTTTTCGATTGTCGCATGATCGATCATGATTCAAAGGTAACAGAAATTGTTGAAGAGATGAAGGGTTGAAGCGGTCTTCGCCGTCAGGGGGGCCTGCGGGCCGTCAGTCTATTGGAATACCATCGTATGACGCGAACGAAGCGAGCCAATGACCACCGTATGACATTCACGAACTTTCTTATATTTACGATAGATAATTATCAAAAATGAAGCATTTAGTAGTGCTTACCGGTGCCGGGATGAGTGCTGAAAGCGGAATAAAAACCTTCCGCGACTCGGGCGGGCTTTGGGAAGAATATGATGTGACAGAGGTGGCAACGCCTATGGCCTGGCTTAAAAACCAGGATCTCGTTCTCAGGTTTTACAACGAGAGGAGAAGGCAGCTCGAATCGGCAAGTCCCAACGCCGGGCATACTGGTCTTGCTGCCCTCGAAAAGCATTTCAGGGTGACAATCATAACGCAGAACGTGGATAACCTCCACGAAAGGGCCGGAAGCACCAATGTGGTCCATCTTCACGGAGAGCTTACAAAAGCCAGAAGCACTGCCGATCCGTCGCTGGTCCACGATATCGGCTACAGGGATATAAATAAAGGAGATAAATGTGAAAAGGGAAGCCAGCTCAGGCCCCATATAGTGTGGTTCGGCGAGGAAGTGCCAATGATGGATGAGGCGGTGAGAATAACATCTGAAGCTGACATATTTGTCGTGATAGGTTCATCCCTTAATGTATATCCTGCCGCCGGGCTTATCGCCTATGCGCCCGGACATGCATCACTGTGGCTTATCGATCCGAACGATGTATGCGTTCCGGTCAGCAGGCACGTTGAAGTAATAAGGGAGGGTGCATCGAGGGGAGTGGAGATACTGACGGAGGGATTGAGAGACGGCGACCGGCGGGACGGCGACCGGCGGGAAGGCGGACAGGGTGAGGAAAAATAACTAACTTTACTGCAACTTATAAACCATGCCGGCAGACAGAAAGATAATAGTAGCAATAACGGGGGCAAGTGGATCGGCATACGCGGAAAGGCTGCTTGACAGGCTGGGTGATTTAAAAAATCCTCCTGAAGCCATTGCCGTGGTATTTTCTGAAACGGCAAAGCGGATCTGGGAGCATGAGACAGGAAAGAAGATCAGCCTGAAGAAACCCTCCCGGGAATATGACAATAAAAGTTATTTTGCACCCTTTGCATCAGGATCTTCAGATTATGATACCATGATTATCTGTCCTGCCTCGATGGGGACGCTGGGGAGAATTGCCGGGGGGACATCGGACGATCTGATTGCCAGGGCCGCGGATGTGATGCTTAAAGAGAGAAGGAGGCTGATAGTTGTTCCGCGTGAGACGCCATATAACCTTATCCATATAAGGAACATGGAATCCCTCACCCTTGCCGGGGCAATCATTTGTCCTGCCTCACCTTCATTTTACTCAAAGCCTGCGACCGTTGAAGAACTTCTCGATACCGTTGTTGACAGGCTCCTTTTACTTGCCGGATTTGAAGCTGAAACCTACAGATGGATGGACAATGGTTGACAAGAGGATAGCAAGGTTCCTGAAGAGGCATCACGTTCTCACAGTAGCCACCACAGTAAACAATGAAACCTGGTGTGCCAACTGCTATTACGCATACCTTGAGGAGGAGAATCTTTTCGTGTTCACCACCGATCCGGAGACACGCCATGGGAAGGAGTTCTTACAGAATCCGTTTGTTGCAGGGTCGGTAGTTCTTGAGACAAAGGTTATCGGCAAAATCCGTGGCATACAGTTCCAGGGGACAGTGTCGGAACCGACAGGTTCGGTATTTGAGAAAGCCAATACAGCCTATCTGAAAAGGTTTCCGGTAGCGGTCCTGATGGAGACTCACCTCTGGATACTGAAGCCTTCAATTCTCAAGATGACTGATAACCGTCTCGGTTTTGGCAAGAAGCTGATCTGGAAAAAATAAAATGGGTGTTCTGCGGTTCCGGCAGAAGTGACTCCCCGGCTCTTTTCCGTCCTACTTTTGCTCGCAAAGCTTGCGAGCTCGTCAGGCTAGTGCCTTCCCCGGTTCTTTGGTTCATTTCTTTTGGGCAAGCAAAAGAACCGTAGCGAAGCGGAGTTCGGCAAAGTAAATGTAAGAGATACTATTTGCGAAAACTATGAATAAATGAATAGAGTCTATTAAATCTTAAACCCCGCAAGGGGACAAAACAAAAAAAGCCCTGTTTCCAGGGCTAAATTTCTATTTCTTAAGACTTGCAGGACCTGCACGACATTACTTCTGCTTCAGTTTTGCATCCATGCAAAGGGTGGCATGTGGCACGGCACGCAGCCGCTCTTTTGATATCAGCTTGCCTGTTTCACGGCAGATGCCATATGTTTTGTTCTCGATCCTTACAAGAGCAGCCTGGAGATGCTGTATGAACTTCAGCTGGCGCTGTGCAAGACGTCCTGCTTCCTCCTTTGAGAGGGTTGTGGCGCCTTCTTCCAGTACCTTGAAGGTTGGTGATGTATCCATCGTGTCGTTGCTCTCCTCGTGGGTGATGCTCGACTTCAGTATCTCATAGTCCCTTTTAGCCTTTTCCAGCTTGCTGAGGATGATCTGTTTGAACTCCTCAAGCTCATCATCCGAATATCTGGTCTTCTCTGACATACCCGTCTGGTTTTTGTATGCGGCAAAGGTAGCGAAATTTTATTAATTAGATACAAGAATTGTTTTTGCAACAGAATCAGCATCATGCAAGCTTAATCCGAATGCTTCAGCCACGCCTGTTAGGCACTTAGAAAAGACGGGGAGACTTGGGGTAGGGGAGAATTGGAGAAGGTTTTTGATAAGAATTGCTTATATTTGAGAGTCTCGTTGCTAAAATCTGCTGATCATGAACAGTATTAAAACTCACAAAGAGTTGATTGTTTATCAACTTGCATTTAACACCTCGATGCAAATATTCAAAATATCAATGGGATTTGCAAAAGAAGAAGTCTATTCTCTTACCTCTCAGATCAGAAGAAGTTCCAGGTCTGTTGCAGCAAATATTGCAGAAGCTTTCAGGAAAAGAAGATATGAAAAGGCATTTATTTCTAAATTGTCAGATTCTGAGGCAGAGGCAGCTGAGACTCAGGTTTGGTTGGATTATGCCTTAAAGTGTGGTTATTTGTCTTCAGAGGATCATTCAAGGCTTACTAAAGAATATGAAAATATTCTTGGTAAGCTTGTAGTTATGATCAATCATGCTTCAAAATGGTCAATTTGACCTGCTCTCCCCGTCTCCCCCTCTCCCCGTCTCCCCCTCTCCCCGTCTCCCCGTCTCCCCCTCTCCCCGTCTCCCCCTCCTTCTAATACAGGAATCCGAACAGCCAGAGAGGGATTGTGTTACCGTGACCATATTCAAGATCTTCGATGACATTGTAGCGGGTAAGATTGTCGTTGCCGATGGCTGGTTTTCCGCCTTTGCCGCTGTCGGGAAGAGCCAGAAGCCTGTCTTCCATAATGATCTCAAAATCCCTTGTCACGGATATTTTATTTTCATAAGACAGCTGGTTAGCCAGGAATGTAAGGCAAAGTTGTCGCTGTGTTGGTTTCAGTGAGGGGATGGCCCATGCTATATTGGTGTTTTCGAGCTGGAGCATATCCGGTTTCTTCAAAGTTGATTCATACCTGTCCTTAAGGTAGAATTTCTTCAGGAGGTCGGCTTCAGAAAGGAAATTGATATAGTGTACAACAGTATTCTTGTCGGCTTTTATTTGTCTTTCAAGTTCGTCGATATTCGGATTATAGGGGGCTGATTCCGAGACCAGGTAAAGGAGTTTTTTTATGGTCAGGCATTTTGCCGGGTTTACTCTGCGAAGCGCGGGTAATTCAGCTTCAATAATGTGAGATATTATATCATTGATCCTGTCGTGGTAGAGGTCTCCGGAATCTTTATAAAACGGATAGTAGCCGGTTCGCAGGTACTGTCTGAAAATGCCGATAGGATGGCGGAGCCTTTCGATCACTGTCTCAGATAAGCTCTTATGGCTCCTGAATATTTCAGCCGCCGTAAGCACCGGGAACGTTTTTCCTGTCTCATATTCAATGAATTCCCTGAATGACAGTCCCTGTATCCGGTATGATGCCACGCGGCGTGTAAGGTCGGCGGGTGCGTTAGTCAGCCGCAGGAGGGAGGAGCCGGTAAAGATAATTTTAAGCTCAGGGTAGTTGTCGTAGGCGTTTTTAATTTCCTCTGACCAGTTCTTATACTTATGTACTTCATCCAGGACAATGGTTCTGCCACCTGTTTTAACAAAGTCATCGATCAGTTCGGAAAGCTCATGTCCGGAGAACCAGATATTATCCAGCGAGGCATAGAGTAAGGAATCGTCGTTTTGATAGTTTGTCTTTATATGCTGGAGCAGCAAGGTGGTTTTCCCTGTACCCCTGGCGCCTCTAATACTGATAAGTCTCTGGTTCCAGTCTATTTTCTGTGAAAGGCTCCTTTTGAATATAAGGGGAGTGGAGTTTACCAGGGCCTTTTGTTTTTCATAGAGCTTGTGCATATTGGACAAATTTGGCACAAATATAAGAAAAAGCTGAATAAATACAGCTTATTTCATAACTAATAGCTTAAAGTAAACAGCTAAAAATAGTAAAAAAGGCTGAATGCATACAGCTATATTAATGTTACGGATAAGGACACTTTGAGATCTTCTTACTAACTACTGCCTACTGCCTACTTCCTACTGCCTACTGCCTACCGATCCTCACGCCCTTTGCCCAGTGCTAATTCAGTGAAGCTAAGAATAATTGTTTCAGGGTTATTTAAATTGTTATAAATATGAATATTAATTACACGCTGTTGGTTTTGATAATAGAATAGAACAAAAAAGAGGCTTTCACCTCTCTTCTATTTCAATTATTTGATCAACCGAATGGTTTATCGCCGAACGGGCTCTGGAACGGGGTATTATTATTATTTCCCCTGTTTACACCCCTTGGCGGAGGAGGTGATGGAGTCATCATCACCAGCGAAATGGAATTATCAAGAGCGAGCCTTATGACTTCGGGTTTTGAATATGGTTTCTTGGATATCATTCTTGGATAAGGCTGCAGCTTACTGTTTTACAATGATTTTCGATGAGAAATTATTCTTTGGTGATGAAATTCTTATTATATATAATCCCGGCTTCAGGCTCACGGGAATCTGCCTAAGGTCGTCCCTTACAAACTCAATACCATTGAATTCATCCATCTTCCTTCCGCTCATATCATAAATCCATACCTGGTAACCGTCACCGCTGTATTTATTATCGAGGAGCTGGATATTCAGCAAACCGCTTGTCGGATAAACCTTGAACGCCCCCTTGAATCCAGGGACTTCAGGAACGGGAGTCAGGATATTGCTGATCTTAAGGATAAAACGGTTTGGAGTTATGCCCGATGAGGCAGAAAAGCTGACAGAAGGATTGGTCTTCAGGTCAACAGTGTAATTATTCAGCTTATCCGTGAGTGTCACAGCATAAAGGTCAAGCCCCGTAAGTGCTGACGCTGAAATTGAAAAGTTACCGCTTGTACCTGAATAAATGCTCACAGGGATATTCAATGTATCACCCGGCTGTGAGGGGTAAGGAAGTCCGTTGATTGAATAATCCATGTTTAAGGATGATGACCAGATATTCATTTTACCCAGGGTCTTACCCATAACAGGGGCATCATAATCAGCATCATTACCCTTTGTTGCAGCGGAATTGAAGGTAACGATAGCATCTGCGCTGTTCTGATTCCCCGACAGCTTGAGCTTCACCATCGGTGTAATCGTGCCGTCTTTGTATCTTGCAATTGTCCAGTGGGTCTTTGCTGATGTTGGGAAATTTACACTGGTGGCCGTGTTGTTTGTGTGGACGAAGAATCCCTGCATCGGCGGGATATAGTTCGATGCCCCGTTGGTCCCGTTTCCGTTCAGCCACACCGAATAGCCTCCGCTGCTGTTATAGAAATAAACAGCTTTCCCTACATCGGCTCCCAGGTAATCGTCAACAACGCTCCAGTCGAGAACACATGTGTACGGGTTCCCCAGCAGGTTCCATCCGTCGTTAGCGGAATTTGGCTGTGCATTGCTGTAGGAGAGTGGTACGGTTACACTCCCGGCGCCAACATTGGAGGCAGATCCTGAAGATGAAGCAGATTTTGATGAGCTATAATAATATGCATACCCGCTACCCAGCGAAAACGTGTGGAATCCTGGCCCCAGCATCGAACCGTCACCATACCTGTAACCGTCGGTAGCAACCCACCTGTTGTTCTGATCAAAGCCCGTAAGGCTCTCAACATACTGGGCGAGGTCGCTCGGGCTGGTCTCGAAGGGCACGGTGGAGCTTTGATCAATCGGGGAGGAAAGATATTTCCACGCTGCTGCAGGTAGATAGTAATCGACTTTTACGGTTCCGCTGCCCGAGAATGCGTCGGCAAGAAGGGAAGCACTCCTGGGAGAGGAGCTCTGCTGGGTCTTTAAAACGAGGCCGTCGGTGGCGTTAACTGTCACCGAGGTTGCCGTTACCCACGAAGTCTCATTTATTGTAAATGTCGATCCTGAAGCAACTGAAAGTGAACCGGTCTCAAGCAGGCCGGTACCATAGTTTGCATCTATTGAGAAAGTTGTATTGGATGCCGTGGACGAACCGATGCTCACCGAGCCTATAGTTCCTGAAAAAGCACCGGCCCCGGATAATGTCTGGTTAGAAGTCTTAACGCCATCGAAGTTAAGTGCGGAACCCGTACCACCTTTGAGCGTTCCTTCGATACCCAGGCCGTATCCCTGTATATCAAGTGTCCCTCCTGTCAGATCAAGAGTCGAACCGGAGTAGATATTGCAGCTTGCCTGAGTGATTATTGTACCGGAAATATTTTTGATACCCGAATTTTTTATATAAAGATCACCGGTGTAGGTAAGTCCCGGTACAACCTGCCCGTTGACAGTGCTGTTGAATTCAACCGGACCGCCGAGGGATGCAACAGAAGGAGGTGTACCTGCCCACCATCCGCTTGTGCCGTTATAGCTTGTTTTAAAATACCCGTCTCCGTAGATATAGAAATAAGTTGCCACATCTACCGCGTTGGTGGTTGTAAAGGTTCCGTGGATTATCATCCAGTCGGAAGCAACGGTACCAGTTGTACTGAAATTCTTGCCTGCCAGCAAATAGATATGCCCGACGCCGCTGATATTGTTTGAACCCATGTCGAAGGATTCGTTTATATTGAAAATAGCATTGTTGCCAAACGATATATTGCAGTAGCAGTAAACAGGGGTAAGGACCAGGAGTGTAGTGTTATCTTCTGCAACGATCGAACCGCCCGCGGAGGAAGTGAGGTTCACACGGAAATAAACATACGTGCCGGCCTGAATATATATTGATGTTGTTATGTCTCCCGACTGCCCGGGGTAAACAGTTGTATCCCTCCAGGTGGTTCCCTTGTAATATTGCCAGATGGCGTAATTGTTCCAGTCTCCGGATGCTTTATTACGGTAATCGCCGTCATTGTAGGCCTTCGCGGTGAGACATGAGAAGAAAATTAACAGCAGAATAAGGAGGTACCTCATCCGTGAGATAAACGGAACTTTTGTTTTGCTATGTAATCCTACAAATCTCACAATTCACTGTTGGCGATTCTGTAACGACCAGGGGGTATAGACAATAATACATTTAAGACTACACCTCCTTAGCCTTAAAACAAATAATTCGACCTTCTTGTTTACAAAAGTAATTTTTATCGGCTGATTTCCAAAATGTTTATGATGAAAGGCACTAAAATTATGACGAACTTTTTTGAAAAAGGCCACCCGGATTATAAGAAATCATTTGCCTGTATATTATAATACGACAGGATCCGGTAACGCAGGATCAGCGGAAAATTAAACTTTTCAGTAAAATTACCCACCGGTAAGGATAGTAAAGCAGAGTCTGAATGGCTGACCTGGTACCGTACCTGTATTTCATGAATTTCATTGAAGGGATAAATGTCCCGGTTGCAAAAACTGCCTTATTGAATAAACCCTTGATATTCCTGAATTCTTTAAGCGTCGATTCTGTGCTGCTGATGCTTACCTCCTCCCGTGGTGATTCAAGAAGGCGGATGAATCGTCCCGTTATCCTGCCGGCTGCCTCCCCGGTGATGTGCCGGCTGTCAGAAATTGACAGATCCCAGAATGCCCCCAGAACAAACATCTTTTCTTCAATCGGTTCCCTGATGTTAAGCCTGTCTGCCAGGTCTGTGATATTTTGCGACATGTCGCGGAAAGAATCAGCCCGGGCAATGAGGAAAATGTCCGTATAGAGTCTTGCCTGGGAGTAACCCTGGCGCTCGTGATGATCAAGATGGTTTACAAGGTAAAGGAAATTATGGGCGGGTGAAAGAACATTTGCAGTCTGCTCCCCGAACATTATTTCGCCTGGTTCCCTGAAAAACTCCCGGGAGGGTAAGCCAGTCTCATTATGAAAAAGGCTGAAATGTATTTCCACCGTAAGCCCGTCACGGTACATTTCCGGCAGGTGTTTTCCGTATCCGGGCAGAAATTTTTCATGAAGAGGGGAAACAATGGGCATCGAAGAAAACCCGTTCCCCAGGAGAATATTCCTGAACCTGACAGCATCTTCCTTTTTGACAAGCAGGTCGAGGTCGTTCATCTGCCTGAGGCCCATGTTGCCATAATACTGCAATTCAAGGGCAAGACCTTTCAGCAATATGACCCTTATCCCGTTTTCGCCGGCAATTTTTAGTACTTCGTCAAGCAGGCTGTAGATCTTGGTGTTCCTTGAAATACTTTTTATATAACCCTGGTGAAGGTAATCAAGACATTGAGTGGGAATGAGGTTTGCATTCCCTGTTATGTTAAGACAGTTCCAGGCAAGTGCAACGACACCATGCAGGTTCACCATCCGTACAAAATAATCCCAGTCTTTCACCTCCTTCACCAGTCCTGCAACTACCATCTTCTCTCTGTCAGAGAATTCCAGCCGGCAGAGGGCAATCAGCAGCCGAAGCTCGGGGGGAAGGGACTTGAGAGGATTTTCGGGCATAACAGGTCGATATTGATGTAAAATTATGCAATAAATGTTAAAAACGGCAAACGGCACGCGGCTCGTGGCGACCGGCGTCAGGCATCGGGCTTTATTTGCCGAAGACTTGGCGTAGGTAGGTTACTGGCACGCGGCTACCGGCACGCGGCTCGTGGCGACCGGCGTCAGGCATCGGGCGTCAGGCATCAGGCGTAAGGAAGAATGTTGGAAGAGTTTTATTAACTTAGTATGGTAGTATTAAATGGAATAGTGCTAATATTTTTTAATTAAATCGCTGCAAAATGGGAAATTTTAAACAATTAACTGTATGGCAAAAAGCCAAAGATTTGGCTGTGAGAATCTACTTGTTAAGTGAAAAAGACTCCTATAGGAAAGACTTTGGTCTGAAAGATCAAATGAGGAGAGCTTCTGTATCAATCCCTTCAAATATCGCAGAAGGTGATAATCTTGATACTGATCGTCAGAGTGTAAAGCACTTTTTCATTGCAAGAGGATCTCTTGCTGAATTAAGGACACAAGTTTTAATTTCATTGGAGATCGGATATATTAACGTCAAAGCATATGATGAAATTGAAAAATCATGCGATGAATTAAGTGCAATGCTGACTAGTTTAATTAAGCACAGATCCAAATAACCTTCAGCCCTCCGCCTGTCGCCCTCCGCCTGTCGCCCTCCGCCTGTCGCCCGTTGCCGTCTCATGCAACTTTATTCACGTACTGCTTGTCTCATTTATCAAAATTCATTTGGAAATAATTATTTATCGAGTAAATTTGTTACTCATTGCCTGACCTGATGATAAATGCCCTGATAACATCGCAGACCCGTATCAAGCTGCTTAAGAAGTTCTTTCTTAACGGCAATACGAAGGCTCATTTGAGGGGCCTGGAGGCTGAGTTCGGTGAATCGTCGAATGCCATAAGGGTCGAGCTGAACAGGTTCGAGGGGGCGGGGTTGCTAAAATCGCATACCGAGGGTAACAAGAAGCTTTTCCAGGCAAACAGCAACCATCCCCTGTACAGGGATATTCACAATATCATCCTCAAGGAGACAGGGATAGACAGGCTTATAGAAAATGTCATACACAGGATTGGCGACCTTTCGGCAGTGTACCTCACCGGCGATTTTGCAAAAGGTAAGGACGGGGGCACAATCGACATTATTCTTGTTGGCGAAAACTTCGACTGTGGGTACCTTATGCAGAAGGTAAGACAGGCGGAGGAGATGATTGGCCGGAAGGTAAGGTACAATATCCTGGGACCGGCAGAAGCGGGCGAACTATTACTCACGATGAAACCGACCGAATTATTGCCGCTCTGGAGCAACGGCAACAACTAAAAATTAAACCTGGTGAAGAGTGAAGGAGAAAATATCGGTTCTGTTGTGGTAAGGGAGAATGAAACACCAGCCGTTGTGAAGCATTCAGCTGCCGCACCTGATACTTTCAGCTGGTATGCTCTTTATACAAGGCCCCGGGCCGAAAAGCTTGTTTTTTCAAGGCTTGAGGAGCAGGAAATTGAATCATTTCTCCCTCTTTATAAGACGATCAGGAAGTGGAGCGACAGGAAGAAGGTGATTGAAGTCCCATTGTTCTCTTCCTATATTTTTGTAAAAGTCAACAGGAGGCAATCTTACGAAGCGCTCAAGGTCCATGGTGCGGTGAGGTACATCATGTTTGAACATAAGGCTGTTCCGATACCCGAGTACCAGATCAACAACATTAAGATCCTGGTGGGAGCCGATATTGATTTTGAAATATCATCCGAAAAGCTGAACACGGGCGACTCGGTGGAGGTTATCCACGGTGTACTCGCCGGTCTGCGGGGAGAGCTGGTGCGGATAAAGAAAAAAGATAAGGTTGTGGTGCGGGTCGACAGGATCGACCAGAACCTT
>Ga0335069_10004807_pt1 | contig 19932 bp, 11 predicted proteins | sample Lox_Sample_11_FD_206714 | JGI IMG/M metagenome (GOLD analysis project Ga0335069, IMG submission 206714) | Soil microbial communities from Loxahatchee National Wildlife Refuge, Florida, United States - Lox_Sample_1.1 | ecosystem: Environmental > Terrestrial > Soil > Wetlands | place: USA... | reverse complement strand
CAGCGACTGATCCCGCTAAGCACGACGACCAGATCACCGTGCCGTCGGGTACCCGGGTACCGCTGAGCATGATCAATAGCATCAGTACCAAGACGGCCAGCGAAGGCGAGCGCATTTATCTTGAAACCGTGTTTCCGATCCTTGCCAATGGGCACATCGTGATTCCGCCTGGAAGTTACGTAGCCGGTACTGTGACACAAGTCAAGCGGCCGGGCCGGCTCCACGGCCGCGGCATGCTCTACATCCGCTTCGACTCGCTAACTCTGCCGAACGGGGTAACTCGCGATTTTCGAGCGCGCATGGGTAGCCTCGATGGGACGGCGCCCGAAACCCTCGATAAGTCGGAAGGCACCATCAAGAGCGAAGGCAACAAGGCGGGCGACATCAGAACGATCGGTGAAGCGGCCGGTGCAGGCGCGACGGTAGGCGGATTGTCCGGTGCAGCCGCCGGTCACGCCGGAATGGGAGCGGGCATCGGCGCGGCTGCGGGTGCGACAGCGGGACTAATTGGCATACTCATGACCCGCGGCCCCGAAGCAGTCCTGACCAAGGGTACGACCATGGAAATGGTGCTCGACCGGACCTTACATTTCGAGCCGAGCGAGATCGAATTCAACGGCCCAATGCAGCGCGCACCCACGTCCGGCGGAGGTCCGCTGCCGAGCCGTAAGGCTCAATCCAGCTATCCGCGGCCGTTCCCTTACAACTAGACCTCCGCCCACCGTCGGAGCAGATTGTGATACACGCCGGTTAACTGCACGGCCGACGGATGTCCGGAGTGTTCGGCGTTCAGCCGCTGTAAGGCCACATCCAGATCGAATAGCAACGTTCGCTCGCCATCGTCACGCACCATGCTTTGAATCCAGAAGAACGAGGCAATCCGCGCGCCTCGCGTCACCGGGCGAACGTGATGTAAGCTCGTGGCCGGATACAGGATCATGTGACCGGCAGCAAGCTTAACGCTGTGCGTCCCATAGGTATCCTCAACGACAAGTTCGCCGCCGTCGTACTCTTCGGGCCCGGTCAAAAACAGCGTTGCGGAAAGATCGGTGCGAATGCGGTGCGCGGTGCCTGTGATGTTGCGTATGGCGTTGTCGACATGCGTACCGAACGATTGGCCGCCTTGGTAGCGATTGAATAGCGGCGGAAAGACCCTCGCCGGCAGCGCTGCGGAAATGAATAGCGCATTCTGCTCCAGCGCGGATAGAATCATTGCGCCGAGTTCTCGCGCCGCCGCCGACCCTTCCGGTAACTGCATATTATCCTTGACCTGGGTTGATTGATGGCCGGCGGTCACCCTGCCATCCACCCACTCGGCTTTTTCGAAAATCCGCCGGGCTTGAAGTACCTGGTCGGCGTTCAGCACATCTGGAATGGGAAGTATCATGTGCCAGTCCGATCAGAACCTGAACTTCAGACCGGCCAGCACCGATCGGCCCGGCCCCAGCACGATGTGCGCCGGATGCAGCTCGTCGTAGTAATAACGATTCGCCAGATTGTTGACGTTCACCTGCAGGTCAACATGCTCGGTCAGGCGGCGCTTCGCCATCGCGTTAAACACCCAATAGCCGGGGACCTGCTTTACCAATCCGGTTACGGGATCGAACGGAGCGGTCGAACTTGGCGTACGGCTCGAAAGGTAGTTCCCGCCGAAGCCGGTTTCCACGCGCCAGGGCAGCCGCTGCGTGCTCCAGAAGTTGAACGTGTTGCGCGGAACATTGGCGAGTGACGCACCAATCGATGCCGGATAGAAATTGGAGCTGACCACTTTGCCGTCGAGATTCGCGTAGCTTCCCATGAGGTCCCAACGGCTCGTCAGCCGTGCCCGAGCCTCCACCTGGATGCCGTCCACACGCTGCGTTCCCGCCAGCACGTTCAGAAGAGAATTGTTTGGATCCGGCTCCCGGGCGTCCAGTTTAGTCGTTCGAAACGCGGCCGCACGCAACGATAGCCGGTTCTGGCTGAAGTCCCACTTAGTCCCGAATTCATAGGTTCGGTTCTTTTCCGGAGGCAGGCTCGCAGTGCTGGCGCTCAGCGAAAGCGATTCGGCCGACGGATTGAACGACGTTCCCGCATCGAAATAAATACTGCCGTTCGACACCGGCTTGTAGACCACTGCGGCGCGCCAGCTCGGCATTTGGTCGACGCGGTGAAACGCCGCCGCCGGGGCCACCGACTGCGAATAGTCCGTATCGAACCGGTCCCAGCGGACCCCGCCTGTCAGGTCCCAGTGTTTGCCGAGCTTCATGGTGTCCAGCACGTAGGCAGCGACGCTTATCGCCGTCGTTTGAACGTTCGAGGTAATCGTCGAGGTTCCGCCGAACGCATCCGAAGGATTGGGATTGAGAAGGCTCGTACTCGGGACATTGGTCCACGTCGGCCGCTTTGGATCCGATGTCTCGCGTCCCGCCTCAACACCGGCCACGATGTCATGACGGATCTTCCCGGTCTCGACCCGCGCCGTCATGTCCAGTTGCTCATCCAGATACGTTTCGACGCTATCCACGCCGATTTCGTGCCGCGTCACCTGAATCGCGCTCAGAGGCGTCGTCAGAGTCACTCCCGCCGGGATTTGTGCTTCGGTGATGAGAGCGTCGCGCACGTAGTTGGCATAGCGAACCTGATCGCGCAGCGTGATCCGCTTGTTGACATCGTGCTCGACCTTCGCCGTTCCGATGTCGTCGTAGGTGCGCAGGTAGTTGCCGTTCTTGAACCCGTAGTAATTGGTGCGCGTCACCGGAGCAGGCCCGTTGAACAGCCAGGGAATGCCGTAGTCGGGATGATCATCGGCGTTCTGATGGAAGTAGTTGAATATCCAGCGGGTCGAAGTACCGAGTCCCACCGCCAGCGACGGCGCCATTCCGAAGCGTCGATTTTCAGCGATATCCCGGCCGGCAACATTGCCTTCATCGCCCATCAGGTTCAAGCGAAACGCCGCGCCCTTGCCAAGCCGTGGCAACGGCAGGTTGAGATCGAGCGTTAGACGCCGCGTGAGGTCGCTCCCGAAATCCACATCGCCCCAAATGAATCGCGAGAGCCCTGGCGTCTTGCTCGATTGGTTCACCACGCCGCCCGTGGATCCCCGGCCAAAACTCACTGATGACGGACCTTGGAGCACTTCCACTTCCTGCGTGTTGAACGGATCGCGATAGTAGCTACCGAAATCGCGCATGCCGTCTATAAACAGGTCGTTGCGCGCAGCGAAACCTCGAATGGTGAGATTGTCGCCCTGCGCGCCGCCTTCGCCCGCCGCCAGGCTGATGCCCGCTACATTGCGCAGTGCATCGCGCAGCGTCGTCACGCCTTGCTCCTGCATGATCTGCTGCGGAACCGCGGTGATGGTCTGCGGCGTGTCGAGCTGGGTTTCCGAGTACTTCGGTGAACTTGCAGCCAAAGCGTCAATGCTTGTCGTAACCTCGATCTGAGTCGCGACGCTCTTCAACTCGATTGTGACTTCGGACTTCGAGGTGAAGCGATAGGTCAGCCCTGTATCGGCCAGGATCTTCTGCAGCGCCTGCTCGCCGGTAAAGAGACCCGACACGCCTGGCGAGGAAATCCCGCGCATGCCTTCCTGGGTGACGGCGACGGTCAGACCAGTCAGTTGGGAGAAAGTCGCGAGCACCGCGTCGAGCGCTGCTGGCGGAATCTCGAAGCGTCTTACTGGTAGCGAACCTTGCGTTTGTGAATTGGAAATCTTATCGCGACTTTGTGTCTGCGCCAGTGCGATCGTCCTGGTTCCGACCGCCGAATATGCGACGAGTGTTCCGATGGCCACCCATCGGTGAGTCACCGGCCACGAGCCGGTCTCGGTTTTCCGTTTCTTGGGCCTCATTCTCAGTCTCCTGAAGCGGAAGGCTGAGCAGCAGTCCTATAATGAGGAAGTCGCCAGCCTTCACGGGTTGTCGATTCGAGGTTCCGCGGTTGCTTCGCCAAAAGGTCACCGTGGAACCTTAATTTTATTCGTTTATCCTGATGATTTAAAGTCGGTTATCTGTTGTTGATCACGTCTCCTGCGACACGCCTTCGATATACGACCTCTTTGGTCCATATTAAGCACGCGAGTGGGTTGTGTCAATTGAAATCAGCAAATGAATTGCAACTGCCTTGTGGAAATCTGGTGTTGCCTGAAAACAACGGACCGACCGGTGCAAACGGCTTGCAGAATGAATTGTAGAGGGACAGGCTTCCGCAAATCGAAAGAACGAACCCAACCGAAGCTATCTATCAGATTCTAAAAAGCTAACATTACTCAAAGAGTTAGTACTTCTGGGCTACTCCATAGGGAGTCAGATCGTACTGCCGGATTTGAGACCCCTGGACTATTTGCCGTCCCAGGCCTCGTTCGTACACTGATCTCGGAATGGAAATCAGCGGCATCCAAATCGCGGTGACAGTGCTCGTGATCCTCGGGGCTGCCGGAATCGCGCTTGTTTGCGATTACCTGCGGGCCAAGAATGCAGCCCTGCAAGAAGCGATGGCGGATCTGAAGTCGCGTCAGGAACAAGCCCCAGCTAGTGATGCCACACCCACGGCTTCCAGTCCCTCTCAATCCGAATTACGACCAAGACTGGTAATGTCGAAGCCGACAGCGCAAGTCCTGGTCATGGACGCTCCCAAAACGAAGCCGGAACCGGAAAACGCGCCGAGCCTGGAAGAAGCGACCGCGAAGGTCGTGGCAAAGCTTGCGGCAAAGAACCAGCACGCAAGTGGCAGGACGAGCCGCCCGGCTGATGCGATCGATTCGTTAGTGCGAAAGTCGAACACAGCCTCCAAAGCACAGAAACCGCAATTCGATGCGGCCGCGATGCCGCGCAAGAAGCAAATGGCCGCCAAACAGCAGCAGGTTCCGAAAGTGGAGAAGCTCGAGCCCGCCGAGATAGTTTCGATTCATGGCCGCGCGACCACGGCTGTTCAAGAAACACCAGCACCGCAAGAAGAGACCGTTACAATCTTCGTGCAGCAAGAAGAAATGAAGTCGCAGGATAGCCTTGCCGATTGGTTGAGCCGCCGCGCCGCCACTCGGTCCGCACAAACTCCTCAGCGGATGGCGGAAGTTACGGCAACCAAAACCGAGCCGAAGGATACGGCTCCCGTAACTCCTGCTCCAGTGCCAGTGGAGACGGTTGCAACCGTCGAAGCCGCCGCTCCAACCTTGACCGTCGAGCCTGTCGAGGCTGTGCCGGTTCCGGTGGCCGCCGCGCCGCCGGTCGTAGAAATTGAAAAACCATCGACTCCCCGTTCCCATGCATATCCGGAAGTGGCTGTCGATGCCTCCCTGTGGGAGTCGTTACTCTCCGGAAAGTCGATCCCCGTGGCGCCTGCAATCACCGTCAAAGCCACGGAACCCAAGCTCGAGCGCACCTCCTCCGCTCCCGAGGCCCAATTCCAGCTCATTCGAGGCTCCTCCTCCTCCGCTTCGAATGAGCTTTTGGTCCCGGCCGGAATGCACGAGAAATCGGACTTGACCCGGCTCCTGCAAAGCAACAAACCGTTTACGGGTCTGGTGGTCTCGATCGGTGTCAGCGAGAACGACGGCCGCGCGCCCCGCAATGAAGACACTATGCGGTCCACCGCGATGTACATCTCCGGCCTGCTCCGCGAAAAAGACTTCGGCTGCCGCGCTGCCGATGACGAATTTCTAATGATTTGCCCGGGCGAGAAGGGCGCCGAAGCGCAGCGCCGCCTGAGCCATATCGCCGAACGCCTGTGGGATTTCCAACTCCGCGGTCTCGGCACTTACTCGATTCTGTTTAGCTGGGGCGGCTACGACGTTCAAGGCGAGCCGCTCTCGGAAGCAATCAGCGCCGCCTGCGACCGCATGCATCAAACCATGCGGAGCCGCAAAACAGTTTCTATGGATTCTGTGAGCCATCGTAGAAAAGCTGCCATGTAGCTTTTTAACCTCCTCCTAGGGGTTCACAACTCCAGAAGCCGCGCACCACTTCGAATATGGCGGCTTCTGGAGATTTTTTTTTGGCCCTGTAGGGCGGACGTCCACGTCCCGCCTGTTCGGGCACGAAAGAAAGGCATCATCTTTGACACGCCTGCGATAATGTAGATGGGCGCTTGTCCCTTTAACCCTTGGAAGACTCCATACGCATCCGTGGCGCGCGCGTACACAATCTGAAGAATGTCTCGCTCGCAATTCCACACAATCAACTGACCGTCGTCACCGGTGTCTCCGGCTCCGGCAAGTCCTCGCTGGTGTTCGACACAGTCTACGCAGAAGGCCAGCGCCGTTATGTCGAATCGCTCTCCGCGTATGCGCGGCAGTTTCTGGAACGCATGGAAAAGCCGGATGTCGACGAGATCGACGGCATCGCGCCGCCCATCGCCATCCGCCAGAAGAACACTACGCGAAATCCACGATCCACCGTCGCAACTTCAACCGAGATCTACGATTTTCTGCGGCTGCTCTACGCGCGCGTCGGACGAACCTATTGTCCGAAGTGCGGGCAATTGGTGCAGCGCGACACGGTGGATCACGTAGCTGAGAGAGTGCTCCAACAACCCGCCGGATCTCGCTGGTATGCGTTGTTTCCCGTCCATCGCGCAGCTACAACCGCCGCCTTGCGCGATCATCTGTTCGAGCTGCGTAAGAAAGGCTTCAACCGCCTTTATCAAAACGGCCGGGTGTTTGAATTCTCCACGCCCGAGTCGCTCCTGGACATCGATTTCAATCAGCCGGTCTTCATCTTGGTCGATCGTTTCGTCATATCGCCGGATCTTCACCAGCGCATTGTCGACGACACCGAAATCAGCTACCGCGAAGCCGGTGAAGTGATCTTCGAAGAGGCTACTCCGCAGCAGCCGCCTGCGAAGGTACTGAAGTTCTCCGAGAAGTTCTCCTGCAAACAGTGCGGGATCGAGTTGGAAACACCTGAACCCGGACTCTTCAGCTTTAATAACCCGATGGGCGCCTGTCCGCGCTGCCAGGGCTTCGGAAACACCATCGATTATGACCTGGGGCTGGTGATTCCGAATCCCGGACTCACGCTCGATGAAGGCGCGGTCGATCCGTGGACCAAGCCAGCCTACGAGTGGTACGCCACTCAACTGAAGAAATCCACTCGCGGCAAGCTTCGTTGGAACGTCCCGTTCTGCGATCTCAGCGAAGCCGAACAACAACTCGTCCACGACCACATCATGAAGTTCTTCGCTGAAGTCGAAGCGAAGAAATATAAAGTTCACGTGCGCGTCTTTCTCAGCCGATACCGCGGCTACGCGCAATGTCCGGACTGCAAAGGATCGCGCCTCCGTCCGGCCGCGCTCAACATCCGAATCGGCGAGAAGACCATCGCCGATCTCGTTCGACTCAACATAGCGCGGGCCTATCGATTCTTCAACGAGCTGGAGCTGACTCCGGAGGAATCGGTCATTGCCGGAAAGATCCTCGTCGAGATCCAGCAGCGCCTGAAATTCCTGAATGATGTCGGCCTCGACTACCTGACGCTCGATCGTCTCTCGTCCACGCTCTCCGGCGGCGAAGCGCAGCGCATCCAGTTAGCCACGTGTCTCGGCTCCCGCCTGGTCGGCGCGTGCTATGTACTCGATGAGCCGTCCATCGGCCTGCACAGCCGCGACACCGGGCGCCTGATTCGAATTCTCGAAGAACTGCGCGATCTCGGCAACACTATCGTGGTCGTTGAACACGATGCCGACGTCATGCGCTCCGCCGATCACATCGTCGATCTAGGCCCCGGCGCCGGCGAACTCGGCGGATCGATCATCTTCGAAGGCTCCTACGGCAAGATCATTAGCAGTGGCAACGGCTCGCTCACGTCGCGCTATCTACGAGGCGATCTGCACGCATCCCATGTCACGCCGCGCCGCACCATCGACCCTAAGCAGGTGATGAAATTCCTGGGAGCGCGCGCGCACAATCTCAAGGGCATCGACGTCGCGATACCACTTCACATGATGGTCGCGGTAACCGGCGTGTCGGGATCCGGCAAGTCGACGCTGGTGCACGATGTCATTTTCCAGTCCCTCGAACAGAAATTGCGCCAACCAGCTCAAGAGACGCCGGCCGAAGATCAGGAGCGCGTCGTCGAAAAGGTAACTTGCCGCCGGGTGGAAAAGGCCGAATTGTTGCGCGAGGTCGTATTGGTAGATCAGTCGCCCATCGGCCGCACGCCACGGTCAAACCCGGTGACATACATCAAGGTCTTCGACATGATCCGCGAGCTGTTCGCCTCAACGCCGGACGCCACAAAGCGCGGGTACAACGCAGGACATTTCTCCTTCAATATTCCCGGTGGCCGCTGCGAGAATTGCCAGGGCGACGGGACCGTAACTGTCGAGATGCAGTTCCTGGCCGACGTCGAACTGGTTTGCGACGAGTGTAAGGGAACTCGATTCAAAAGCTCGATCCTGGACATTAAGTATCGCGGCCTCAATATTCACGAAGTGCTGCAACTGACGGTGAAAGAAGCGTTAGCTTTCTTCTCCGACAACCGCCGCCTGATTACACGCCTTCAAGTCCTGGCAGATGTTGGCCTGGGATATTTGCGACTCGGCCAGTCCGCGACGACACTGAGCGGCGGCGAAGCCCAACGCGTGAAGCTCGCCTCACACCTCGCGCAAGCGACCTGCGAACGAACGCTCTACATATTCGACGAGCCGACTACTGGCCTCCACTTTGACGACATTGCGAAGCTCCTGGCCGCCTTCCGCCGCTTGATCCAGAACGGTGGCAGCATCCTGATCATCGAACACAATCTGGACGTGATCCGCAGCGCCGACTGGGTAATCGATCTAGGCCCAGAAGGCGGCGAGCGCGGCGGCGAAATCGTCGCCCAAGGCACGCCCGAACAAATCGCCGCCGCCCCGAATTCCTACACCGGCCGCTACCTCAAGGAAGAAGCCGCCAAAGCAGCCCGATAGAGGTGTTATCGCACCTCGATAACACGCTCGCCGGCGTTCAACGCCGTCTCTATCTTAGGCCACAAAACGTCGATAGCATTAATGAGCGCATGCTTTCGGCAATTGCCGATGCGAATCCAAACAAGCGCTGCTTCGGTCGGCGTAGTGCTTGCCAATCCTAGAAAATCTTCGTCCTTACTGATCACCGTAAAACCGTGATTGCAGGCGTATAGCCAGATTGCTAAATAGGTCGCATCGCCCAAGCCAACATCGAGCACGTGCCTGCAGTCAAGAACGCGAGCAGCCAAGTGACGTGCAAGTGGATGGTAGTTGATTATCGACCAAGAATCTCACGAAGCCTGGAGAACCCGATGATCTAACTGCGCTGCCGCATACTCAAGAGCTGCGTAGATATCTTCACGCTCGAGAAAAGCATAATCAGCCAAGATTTCCTCGAAGCTCGCTCCATGAGCCAAAAGTTCTAGAATATCGGTCACGCGAATTCGCTGCCCGCGAATACAAGGACGGCCGCCGCACTTACCCTCTTCGATCGTTATTCTTTTGAGACGGTCTGGACTCATATGGAGTGACTATCCCTAAGATAACCGATCTCTGACCGGTTAATTCCTCAAGATTCACTGTACCGTGATCGTCGCTCCAGTAGCGGACGTCGATCCTCCAGCCGTCATCAAGATAGCTGCAGCACCGCTGGGCGTTCCGCTTGGGATCTGCACATTCACCTGATAAACGCCTGCTGAAATCAACCCGCAGAAAGTCACCGAGGCATTGTTTGAGCCAATCGTAACCGTCGGATTGGACACGCAGGCCGGCGCCGGCGCACTGACGATGTTGCCGTCTGAAATCGCCGGGTTCGTCTGACCCAGCCCGGTGGCGAACACTGCGACCGTCTCGCCGGCCGCCGCGGGCGTACTCAAACCTGGATAGAGCGTCGTTGCGCCGATCAGGCTGCCATTCGCATGAGTCGCCGCAATCGACTTGTTGTCTTTAAACAGGAAGAATGCCGGCGACGTCGCCTGCATCGTCGTCGCGGCAGTTCCACTCAGGAGCCCGTTGTTATTAACTTGTACCTGCACGGTTCCGGTGGTCGTGTCGACCGGCGCAAGAACGTCGATCTGCTTGGAACTGATGTAGTACACGTATGCGGGTTTGCCGTTAATGGTGACGCTCACACCATCGAGCGATGTTGGAAGCTTGGTTCCGCTGAAGTCCGTTGAAGCCCAGCTTCTGGTAATTGGTGCGAGGCTGGCGCCAAAGATGCTGACCCAGGTGTTGGCTGCAATTCCGGGCAATCCATCAGCGGCGTTCACGACGGAGTTCGCCGAGAGAACCGGGGCGGCCTGCAGGCTCCCCAACAAGCCGTGATTCTGCGCGGCATAACCCGCGGTGAAGTACAAGAGGTTGGGATCGCCACCGCTTCCTCCGTTTCCGAAAAGCAAAGCCCAAAGGCCTGGAATGAGGATGGCGTTACCGTTCTGATCTTTCAGCGCGCCGAGAGCTTTGCCGGTTGTAGGATCGAAGGCGTTGATCGCGCCGTCGCCGAAATTTCCGACAAGCAAATCTCCAGCGAACGCTCCAAACGTCGAGGGTGCGATCGCCACGCCCCACGGAGCATTCAGAGGACCGCCCGCCGCGACATGCTGCAGCAGTTTTCCACTCAGATCAAAGATAGAAACGGCGCCGTTCCCTGCCCCTAACGTCGGAAAACTTTGTTTCGCGTTCTGCGGCGCCCACATGACATAGAGCTTGCCGCCCAGGTTCCAGATGTTGAACGGCGCGTATCCGGTCGGGACCGATGGGTCGACAAATGCGCCGGGCATGGGCACAGGCTTGAAGTTCGTATCGAAAACATCGATGCCGCCGGAGTGAAAATTGGCAGCATAGAGCAGCGGGGCGCTGTTCGTAGTCGTGGCGCTGACTGCCAGTCCGTAGTAGATGGCGCCGGAGCTGGAATTGTCCACCATCAGTTGAGCGGCGGCAGCGCTGATTGCGGAGGCCCAGGCGGACACCGTGCCGTCTGCAGTGACGAAAATGAAATTCGGAACTTTCCCCTGTACCAGGAATCCTCCGGTGGCGTTCGCGATTCCCCCAGTCGGACTGGAAAGCGACGGTCCCTTCGCTGAAGGGGGAATGGTGGGCTTCACCGCGACGGGAGCACCGGTTGTGCCGTAGACAGTGGCCAAACCGGTTCCTTCATCGCTTACCCAAAACGGACTCGCTGCGCTCGTGAAAAGTCCCCAGGGATTGACTAGACTCGAATCGGTGAAATCGGCAATTCCCGGTTGATCCGCGACCAGGTTATGTTGCAGATAAGCATTTGCCGCTGGAGTAGTCTGCGAAATCGCACTGGGCGCCAGCAGAACTGCCCCTAGTAAATACACGCATGCCGCTCGAAAACTCCTCATACAATCCCCTCCTTCTGACCCTAGCTCCAAAGCATACACACGAGTGCTCGCTGGTACTAGAAGACGATTAACACAGGGTTGGAGGAGTGAAGCTTTCAGCTAACGGCTGTTCGGCTTTCGGCTCTTGTCGATGTTTTTGTAACTATCCGGTAACGCGTTTGGCTGATAGCTGAGAGCTGAGCGCCGAAGCTAGAGCCGGCAGCGCTCCACAGCCTTCTTCCAACCGGCGTACAGTTCGGCTCGGCGCTCGAAACCCATTTTCGGTTCGTAGACTTTTTCGGCGCGCCAGAATTTTTCGACTTCGTCGAGGCTCTTGAAAAAGCCTGTAGCGAGACCGGCGAGATACGCAGCTCCGAGCGCGGTGGTTTCTGCATCAACCGGACGGACGATTCGCTTACCGAGAATGTCCGCCTGAAATTGCATCAGGAAATCGCTCGCGGCTGCTCCGCCATCGACGCGCAGCTCTTTCAGTTCTTCGCCGCTATCGGCTTCCATCGCTTCCACGAGTTCGAACGTTTGATAGGCGATGCCTTCGAGCGCTGCTCGGGCGATTTCCGCTTTGCCTGTGGCTGCGGTCATGCCAGTCAAAAGGCCGCGAGCGTGCGAATCCCAATGCGGCGCGCCGAGCCCAACGAACGCGGGCACGAAATAAACACCGCCGGTATCCGGCACCGACGCTGCCAATTCTCCGCTCTCCGCGGAAGTTCTGATGATCCCCAACTTGTCTCGCAACCATTGGACCGCAGCGCCGGCGATAAAGACACTTCCTTCCACCGCGAACTGTGCCCGGCCGTCCGTTGACGCCGCGCGGGTCGCGAGCAGCTTGTTCTTCGACTGCGGCTGATGCGATCCAGTGTGCATCAGCGCGAAACAACCCGTGCCGTAGGTGTTTTTCGAGAGCCCCGTGCGGAAACAAGCCTGACCGAAAAGCGCGGCCTGTTGATCTCCCGCAATCCCCGCAATGGGAATCTCGGAGCCAAGGTGTTCAGCCGCTGCAGTGCCTACGACCAAGCTCGACGGGACGATCTTGGGCAGCATCGAGCGCGGGACGTCGAAGGTGTTGAGCAGTTCGTCGTCCCATTGACCCGTGGACAGATCCATCAACATCGTGCGCGAAGCGTTCGAATAGTCCGTGACGTGAACGTCGCCGTTCGTCAGTTTCCAGATCAGCCACGTATCGACATTGCCGAACAGCAACTCACCATCGCGCGCCTTCAGACGTGCGCCAGGAACGTTCGCGAGTATCCAATGTATTTTGCTGCCGGAAAAATACGCGTCGATTACCAGGCCGGTTTTCCGCGTGATGCTCGCCGACGTTGGGAAGCTGGCCAGCTCGCTGCAGAATCGAGCGGTGCGGCGGCATTGCCAGACGATCGCCGGCGAAACAGGCTCGCCGGTCTTGCGATCCCACACGACGGTGGTTTCACGCTGATTGGTGATGCCCAGCGCAACGATCGATTTCGCACCGCCCGGAACTTTGGCCACCGTACGCCGTGCGGCGTCGAGTTGTGCCCGCCAGATCTCGACGGCATCCTGCTCTACCCAGCCGGATTGTGGATACCGGCATTCTATCGAAGCGGATTCCATGGCCGTGCGCCGGCCTTCTTGGTCATAAAGCGCCGCGCGGGCACTCGTCGTTCCTTCATCCAGAGACAGGAGAAATGACACTCTGGCATTATATTAGGTACATGTTCTTCCGTAGAGACACGCCCCGCGAACCCTCTTTCCGCGAACGCATCGAAAGTTTGACGAATTTCCGGCTCGGCACAAACTTCACCGACTCGAAGCACGCCCGCGTCACGCGAGATGGAATCGGAGCGATCGTGGAAGATCGCGAAGGCCAGCGGCCGCACGTCAACAAAGCCGGCTTGATGATGGGCGATGAGATCGGCCTGCTGGTCAACGGCGGTTATCAAATGTTCTGGCGAGCGCCCAGCGGCAAGCGTCTCCCCGCGCGCGCGGAACAGCTCAAACATCTGCACGCGTTCGAGGAAGATCTGAAGGAAGGGCTTGGCCTAACCAGCTTGTACAACGAGGGCCTGGGCACGACGTCCGATTTACACATGTACGACCGCGTGGAGCATCGCGACGCAGGCGATGCGGACAAGCCGTGGATGCACAAGCCTGCTAGCGTTTAACTAGCGGGAATCAGTTGCACCTGAACAGTCGCGTGACCGTTCGGATCTAAGCGAACCACCTCGCCTTTCGATTCGTAATCCTTTATAAAATCAGGATCGCGCCATGCGCCCGATTCCACTTGCTCCCAGGAAAACACTTTGTAATCGCCTGGTGTGATGTCTCGTATCACGAAGTGGCCGTTTCCATCGGTCATCGCGAATTTGTAGAGCCGACCGACGTCACGCTTTGCAGTCTGTGGAACGAGCACAACCTGCATTCCTGGAACCGGCCGTTGCTGGGCATCTTGCACCGTTCCGTCCGCTTGAGCTGCTCCGGGGCTGAGCACGATGGATAACTCGCCCGGCGCACCACCTCGACTGAGATCGAGACCTGCGTCCGTCACATCCGCGTCGCCAGTCCTCATTGCACGAATGTAATAACCGCTCACGGCGCCACTCACATTCACGGAGTATTCTGCTGGAGCGAGATTCGGGAAGGCGAAGGTTCCGTCGTCTTTCACATCCGCCGATGCCGCTGTGCCGAGGTCGGCGGTCTTTGGCTCCAGCAAAACCGACAGGCGAGACGGCGCCCGGCCGGTTCCGCCCTCTTCAACCTTGACTCGACCGTTTAGCGTCATACTCAATCCGACGGATAGGACCACGCCGTCCATATTCGAATTGCCCACTTCAAGTGGCATCCGCGCAATACTCGTGCGCCCACCGTCGGATGTGTCGCCTTCGAGAATGTAGGATCCTGGCGGCACGTCCCGGAATTCGAACGCACCTTGATCGTTGCCTTGAACGTTGGCCACTCGCGTAGTCGCAAGGCCTGGGATCCCTCGGGGAGTTAACTTGAGCGCCGCGCCAATCATGGCGCGATTCGAAAGGACATTTACGACAGTTCCGCGCACGTAGACCGTGTGGACGTGACGAAGTGTCATTTCCATGCCGTGAACTGCTTCGCCCGATGTTACCTGGACCGCCGCCGCTCCATCGATGGTTGAGCCGTTGGGATAAAAGACCGGCAGATAGACTTCCTCCGAGCTTTGTTCGGTCGACTGCGCCACTGGTTTTGAAAAGATCGCTCCCCGGCGGGAGGCATAAAGGAAATACTTTCCCGGCGTTAATCCGAAGAGACGGTATTCGCCAAGGTCGTTTGTATTGGATGCGTTCACCGGAACCAGTTGCTTCTTGCCTTGCTGGTAGGTGTACTTCAAGCATTGGACGAAGACTTGAGGAATCGGATCGCTATCCTCGTCGACGATTCGGCCGCTGATCACACCTTGCGGCAGCAAGCGCAGTTTGACGTCTTGGAGACGCTGCCCGCGGCTGAGCACCAGAAGACCGGGCGCGTTCGCTGCAGGAACGAATCCGTTTCGCGTGGCGGCAGGACGATAACTCCCGGGTGCGATGTTCTGGATCGTGAATCTGCCCTCGGAGTCCGTAACCGCGCCGTAGTCGGCGTTTCCAGGGCTGCGTTCGAGCGCGACCTGTACTTTTCGGAGCGGCTCTCCCGTGACGGCGTTCACGACGGTGCCTTCGATCTGGCAACGGTCCTCAGGCGGGGCTGGTGGACGAACCACGCCGCCGCCGACTCCCGTCCCGGTCTGGGCGAAGGCAATCGAGCTTAGCGCTAGACACGTAGACAGAATCATTGCAGTGGGGCGGACGCCCTCGTCCGCACCGGACCCCCAGGTCCGGCTCATTCGGTTACAGAACAAGGCCGACGAGAGCGTCGGCCGCAGGCCGGGGGCCTGCCCCACAAAGCAGCTGAACCGCAACCAGCTTTTCCAGTTTGAGCAGAATTTAATGGAGTGTAGTACCGCAGGCAATACCATTAATTCCTCAGTGCCGTAGGATGTTGCGTATTGCTGTCGAAAATATCGGGCACATCTCCAGCGTACTTGAGATAGAGTGCTCGCCAACGCTTCGCCTCATCTTGCTTGCCGTCTTTTTCCAGGATCACGCTGCGAAGATACAAGAAGCGCGGGAACAGCAAGGATGCAAACAATGGATCGCTGCCGTTCACTAGCGGGATCGGGATCAGACGAAGCAACGGTCTTGCGTCCGCTATACGGCCGGTCTCGATGTACGCCCAGGCCAGCATCGTCCGGATCTGGCTGTCGACCGACGGATTCGTTTCGCGATAAATCGATTCCAATAACGGCGTGGCAGCCGAGAAATTACGGGCGAAAATCAGTGCATAAGCCGCGGCAGTTTTCGAAGGCGGCGGCGTGCGCGCGGCGATGGCCAAACAGGTGGCGGCCAAGGTGCGGGCTTGGGTGCTTTGAACTTCGGATGCCGTGCGCATAGCAAGTTCCGCTGCGGACTTCGAATCGCCCGTTTGGAGCTTCCACAATGCAAGCTGGCAGGCGGTGAGGGTCCGAGCATCTCCTTCAAGGTTCGCGGCCAGATCGGTGATTCGCGCCAGAGCTTCTTTGCGCCGTCCCGTCACGAATTCCCACTGAGCTCGTTGCAGCGCGGACAGGCCGGCGGCTTGACCGAAAAGCGCGTCTGCGCTCTTAAGATCTCCAGCAAACAAGTGTGCCTGAGCCGACTTTAGGAGCTCGATGCCGCCGACCGCAGGATTTTTCTGACGCGCCTGTTCGAAATATTTCGCTGCGCCGCCGAAATCGCCGAGGAAAAAACTCACTTCACCAAGCGAATCCAACGGATTGACAGTATCGGGTGCCAACGCTTGATAGCGTTCCAGCAATTCGCGCGCATGCTTCAGGTCGCCGAGCTCGGCCTGTGCATAGCCAAGCTCGTTCCAGATTGTAGGGTCCTCCGGCGATAAACGCGCAGCCGCTTCGAAACTGCGGACGGAGTCCTGGAACTTGCGGCTCGCGAACTGTTGCTGCGCAAGTTCGTTAAACGGCTTCGAGTTCGCTGGAGTTAGCCGCGTCAATGCCTCCAAAGCTTTTTCCCGGCCATTCAGATCTCCGGCTCCGGAAGCGACGAGGTAATCCATTTCCGCTTGATCGATTGCATCCGGATTCTGCGACTTCCCTGCAGTCAGAACCTTCAGCGCCCCAGCGCGATCGTTCGCTGTAAACAGCGCTTCCGCCCAGCCAAGATAGGCGGAAGAGAAGCGCGCATCCAATCGAGTCGCCGCTTCATAAACCTGCGACGCCGACTCCGTGTCCTTTGCACCCAAAGCCTCGCCATACAGCCGAAAGGCTTCCTGATTCGCAGTGCTAAATTGCCGGGCATTTCCGGCGAGCTTTTGCGAGAGCTGGTTGAGCAGCGGAATCAGTCCGTCCGAAACAGGCCCGCCCAGAAGGTATGTTGCCGTGGCCGTTCTTGCGTCCAGGCTTTCGAGTGTAGCGTGGATCTCCAGTCGATCTTGTTGTTGGGTGACATACGCGTCCAAAATCTGCGAGGCATGTGTCGCGTAGGCGTCCGAACGCGAACCGATGGGCTGAACTGCGAGATTGGATGCACCGGCTAAGTCATAGGCTATGACTGCTGCACAGGCGCGGCCGAGCCGGGCATCGGACGTCAAATCATCGAAAGGAAGAACGGCAAGCCGTGCGATACCAGCCGGCTGCGGGCGGCGGGCGCATGCTTGGAAGATCGCAAAAATCAGCAGAAAAACTGCGATGCGCCGACCAGGCACCTATAGAACGCGCTGCTCCATCGCAAGGATCTGTTTGAACTCCGGAAGATCCTTCAACGGGGCGAATTCAGGCTCTTCTTCAAACTTCTTGCGCTCCTTGAAGCCCTCTTCCAGCGCCTTGCGGATGTAGAGCAACGCACGATCGTTCTGCCCGGCTTTGGCATAGGTCTTGGCCAGGAAGTAGTGGAACTTGGCGCGCTCATCCACGCTGCGCTCCTGCAACAGGACGCCTTGGGTGCTGCGCGTTTCAAATACTTCGGGGTCCAGTTGTAGCGCATGCTGCCAGGACTCGGCGGCGTGCGGATAATCTTTCCTGGCAAAATAGCCGGTCCCCAGGTTGCTCCACATCGAAGCCGAATCGGGACTGATCCGCAGCGCCTTCTTATACTCGTTCAACGCCCGGCGATAGCTTTTGCGCGCATAGTAAATCGTGCCGAGATTGTTGATCGCTTCCGCATAGTGCGGGTTGGCCTTGACGGCTAACCGATAGTATTTTTCCGCAGCCGCAAGCTCCAGCATCTGGTGGTAGGCGATGCCCGTCTTGTTCAGGAGCACGGCATCCGTCGAACCGCCTTCCTTGTAAGCTTCGGCTGCCTCGCGGAACATTTTCTTCGCCATGAAAATGTCGCCACGCATTTCCGGCGTGACAATCGTCGCGGACTTGGGCGAGCTAGCGGGCACCTGCCCGGTACGCGACTCATCGATGAATTTGTTTTGCGCCGTCTTGGATTGCGGCCCCGCGCAGACGATTGCCTGTGCCATCGCAAAGCTGAGAGCAGCAGAGCAGAACCTGAACATCATGGTCAGCCTCCCTTTAGGGACCATCGGTTACGTCGGTCAAATCATTAGACGCCAGAAGCGGCCCCGTCGCCTTGCAACCTGAAGCCGGCGCACCTTTACCTAAATATACTCCGAATCTTGTCCAGAAAGCCTTTCTTTTTTGGCTGCTGGTTGGGAGGCGGGGTGGGTTCGGGTGGTAACTGGTACGTTCGATCGGCCCGTTGCTGGGTTTGAGGAGTCGAAGCGGAGGGTTGTGCAGGCCGATGCTCGGGGGCCGGAGTGTCCCAACTTGCCACCTGGGTGCCGCCGCCATTGTGCAATTGGCAGAGTTCGACAGGCTGGGTCCCCTCGATAAAGTACTCGGTGCGGACCTTGGGACAGGCCGCCGAGGCCAGTTGTCCGGACGCTGGATCGATCTGGGCGCTGACGACCCCGGCGGGAGGCGAGAAATCGTTTACGTTACGGTACTCCCGATGCTCGTGCGCCCGCTTCATAAACTCCGCCCAAACGGGCAGGGCCGAGTGGGCGCCTTCCAGATCCAGTTGGCGATTGTCGTCAAAACCAACCCAAACCACACAGATCAACTTAGAAGTAAAGCCCGCAAACCAGCCGTCATGCGAAGTGCCGGTCTTGCCCGCGACCGGGAAATTGATGCCCCTGCCATACAGTCCGGCCGCCGTACCGCTTCGGACGACCTCTTCGAGGAGCTGATCCATCATGAAGGTAATCCGCGGATCGAGCACGTTGCGATGCTCCGGCTGGCTGTCAAAAATCGTCGAGCCATGATCGGTGGCGATGCTGCTCAGGAAATATGGCTTAGAGTAAATGCCCTTGTTGACGAATATCGTATATGCGCCAGCGATTTCCAGCGGCGTGACTTCGTACGCTCCTAGTGCGACCGCGGGTGTGGGCTGGATCTCCATGTTCAGGCCGGCTTTACGAGCCAATTCCACCACATTCCCATAGCCGACCTGCTCGGCAACCTTGACGGTCGCGACGTTCAAGGAATGCGCCATCGCGTCCCGCATTGCAACCGAGCCATAGAACTTGTGCTCGAAATTGCTTGGTTCGTAGGGCTTGCCGTCGTACCAGAAAGTGGTCGGCTCGTCCTGGATCATGGTGGCGGGAGTCAGAAGCAGGCTGCCGCCGGAAAGCGCCGTGTTCAGGGCGGTCGCGTAAACGAATGGTTTGAACGACGACCCGGGCTGCCGCTTGGCCAGGATACGATTCAATTGGCTGGTTCCGTAATTTCGGCCCCCCACCAGGGCGCGAACCTCGCCAGTATAAGGATCCAGGGCGATCAGCGCACATTGCGGGTCGGGGTATTTTGGATCCTTCTTCTTGCGGCCTTTTATGCGTTTGTCGGCTTCCTCCATGCCGATGCGAACTGCTTCCGCCGCATCGCGCTGCAGGTTCATATCCAGCGTGGTATAGATGCGGTAGGGACTGGCCTGGAAGTCGTAATCGGAGAACTTGTCTGTCAGGGTATCGTTCACCAGGTCGACGAAATACGGCGCTTCCGCGGACTCGCCAGCTCCTCGCGCCAGAGCCATTGGGGCGGCTGAAGCGGTTTCGAAATCCTTGTCGCTGATGTACTTGTTGTCGCGCATCAGCTTCAAAACCACGTTGCGGCGCTGCTTGGCGCGGTCCGGCCAGCGATAGGGATTGATGTAGCTCGGCTGCTGGATCAGACCGGCCAGGGTTGCGGCTTCGGGCAGCGTCAAACGTGTAACGTCTTTGCCGAAATAGACTTCCGAAGCCTCGCCGAATCCGCGGATCCCAAAGCTTCCGCGCTGCCCGAGCGGGACCTGATTGGCGTAGTATTCGAAGATCTGTTCTTTCGTCAACTTTTGCTCGAGATGCATGGTGATGAGCACTTCGGGCAATTTGCGCCGCCAGGAACGATCGCTGCGGTTCAGAAACAGCATCCCGGCCAGTTGCATGCTCAGCGTCGACGCGCCTTGTGCGTTCTGGCCTGACTTCACGTCCACATACGCGGATTTGACGATACGGATCGGGTCGAATCCGGAGTGCTGGAAGAAACGTTTGTCTTCGGCCGAGATGACCGCATGCACCAATACTGGCGGAATGTCTTCGTACTTGATCAGCCGTCGTTTTTCGCGATTCT
>Ga0335069_10004806_pt1 | contig 19935 bp, 14 predicted proteins | sample Lox_Sample_11_FD_206714 | JGI IMG/M metagenome (GOLD analysis project Ga0335069, IMG submission 206714) | Soil microbial communities from Loxahatchee National Wildlife Refuge, Florida, United States - Lox_Sample_1.1 | ecosystem: Environmental > Terrestrial > Soil > Wetlands | place: USA... | reverse complement strand
TCTGGCCCCAGCGGAGGAACTCGTAACGTTCGCGGTTGCGCTCAAATTCGATCTCGGCATTGCGCCCCAACGCCGCGGCGTTCCCGAAGAAGTCCACTTGTACGGAGTGATCGATGACAAGGTCGACCGGCACCAGGGGGTTGATCTTCGCAGGGTCGCCGCCCAGTCGCTGCATCGCCGCACGCATGGCCGCCAAATCCACGACAGCGGGGACTCCCGTGAAATCCTGGAGGATCACGCGCGCAGGTTTGAAGGGCACTTCGCGCGGCGCGGGCGATTTGGCTTTCCACTTCGCAAGCGTCGCGACATCATCTTCGGTGATCAGCGTGCCATCGCAGTTTCGAAGGAGGGCTTCCAGCAAGACTTTGATGGAGAACGGCAGACGCGAGATGGCGCCGACGCCGGATTCCTCCAGGCGTTCCAAACGATAAATGATGGCCTGACCCTCCGTGGTATGGAGCGAAGCTCGCGCGCCAAAAGCGTCCTGAACTTTCTTCATTGTTCTCTCGCACCCCTGGTTTCTATCATAACCCTGAATTGCCGCGACGCGAGCCGTCTCCGCTACGAATCCGCGGCTTTGCCCCAGGCAAATGAACAGTCTATCGGTTGTTGCTCTTTATGTGACTACAGTCATCTGCCGATTGCACAGTATGGCGACAACGGCTTGTCTTAGCGGCACTCCGCGGCTAGATCACGCTCCATTATGGTTCCAACCCGGCACAACATGGCGTATAGCCTTTTCCGCGGCGGTACATCCCGTTCGGATGCAATCTGAGATTCCGATTCCCGAATAGGCATTGCCGGCAAGATAGAACCCCGGCAAAGCTTCGAGCCGCTGCCCGATGGCGCGTACGCGCTCTTCGTGGCCCACCGGATACTGAGCCATGGCAGCCGGCCAGCGATGTATCCGGCAGAAGAGCGGCTCGGCCGTGAAACCCAGGATATCTTTTAACTCACGTCTCACCACTTCCAGCACTTCGGTGTCGTTGAGACTCAGGACGTCAGGGTCCTGCGATCCACCGAGGAAACAGCGCAGCATGGCTTTGCCTTCGGGCGCGCGGTGGTCAAACTTCGCGTGCACAAAGGTGCAAGCCAACATACGCCGCTGCTCTTTGCGGGGCACCAGGTACCCAAAACCAGCGGGCAGGGAAGCCTTGGCCCGCGCATCGAACCCCAGCGAGACCGTCATCGAAGAACTGTAAGGGATGCTTGCGAGCAGTTCGCCCAGCCGGGGATCGAGCGACGCAACCAAGTTGCTACTCACGTGCGCCGGAACCGCCAGGATCACGGTATCTGCCTCGAAGGAACGTCCATCCTGGCAGATGACTTGGAAGCGCCGCGAGCAGGAATCCGGCGCCCCGGCAGGGCCACCCGGCGACGGTTCGATGCCCGCGGCGGACGTGCCCAGGTGTACGCGTGACCTCTCGACGGTTGCGGCCAGCCGCCCGGTTATCTGCTCGAGCCCGCCCTGGAGCGTCATGAAGAGCGGCTGCTTGCGTACGGGCGCCGTTCCTGTGCCAGCGGAATCGGGGTCTGCGGCGGGGCTTGAGTTCAAGCTCGCTTTCCGCCGCCGCAACGCCTTGAGGGTCGCGCGCGTCAGGCTGCCGTACTGGCGTTCCATCTCCCCAAAGCGCGGCAGCACGGAGCGCACGCTGAGCTGGTGGCAATCGCCCCCGTAAACGCCCGCGAGCAGGGGGTCGGCGATATTCTCGACCATAGCCCGCCCGAAATGCCGCTCGATAAAGCTCGCGACCGATTCATCCCCGCGCTGTCCTTTGGGAGGAGATGAGAATAATTCGCAGGCAGCAGCCAGTTTGGTGCGCAACGGGAGAAGCGGAGTTACAACCATGGGCCAGAAGCGTGTGGGCACCATAAACATCAGGCCGTCGGGCAGCGGCACCAGGCGGCCATGATGAAGGATGTAGGTGCGCCGGGCGTGATCGTTCGAACCCATTAAATCCGGCTCAAGTCCCAGTTCGCGCGCCAGCGCCGCCGCTTGCGGCTTCTCGGCCAGAAAGCTATCGGGCCCGGCTTCGAGGACGAAACCATCCACGGTCTCTGTCTGGATCACTCCGCCCAGGCGGCCGCCGGCTTCGATCAGTATCTCCTCGACCGGCGCACCTGCCTGGCGAGCTCGGGCCAGCGTGTACGCCGCGGCAAGCCCGGAGATGCCTCCGCCAATCACCGCGACTCTGTTGGTTCTGACTGCTTCGTCCAAACCTTCCTCGGGAATGTTGGAATTATTGCGTGAGAGCGGCGCGCTCCGTTACCAAAGTGGCCAGGGCCTTGATGAAGCAAGGGCCGGCGTTCAGCGATTCCGAGCGCCACACGGTGACGCCTCGGGCCTTGCCATACTCACGAAACAGAATATCGATATCGTACAAAATCTCGACGTGGTCCGAGACAAATCCCACGGGCACCAGCAGCACGTTTCTGCCACCCGCCGCAGCGATGCGGTCGATTGCGGATTCGACCGTCGGCCCCAGCCACTTCTCGGCGGTCATGCCCTGGCTTTGGAACGCCACGCGGCAGCCGGCAAGGCCCATCGCCTGCGCCACCAGCGCCGCGGTCTCGCGCACTTGCTGCTCGTAGGGATCACCATCGGCGATGGTTCGCTCGGGTACGCTGTGCGCTGTGAAGATGACGGGCACGGGCCCTCCGGTTTCCCGCTCGGCACGCGCCAGGGCGGCCGAGGCGCGCTCACGATAAGCCTCAATCAAACCCGGGTGATCGTGCCAGTTTTCGACGAAATCCACTTTCCAGCCCGGCTTCACTTGCGCGATGGCCTCGTCCAGGGCTTTTCGATAGAGCCCAATGCTGGTGCGCGAGTTCTGCGGCGCCAGACAAACCGCTACCGCCTGCTCGACGCCGTCTTGGCACAGGCTGCGTACCGCCTCGACAATGAACGGCCTCCAATTTCGCATGGCCACGCGCACGGGAACTGTGATCTGCTTCTCCAGGGCCTCAGCTTGCTGCGTGGTCAGCTGCAGCAAGGGTGATCCGCCGCCAATCAGACCGTAGCGGCGAACGATTTCCTTCACCATGGGCTCCGGCAACGGCCGCCCGCCGCGCACGTTCAACAGAAACTCCGGGATGTCCTCAAGGCGGTCGGGAGCCCCGTGCGCCAACAACAGGACTCCCCAGTTATTCGGGGCATTGTGCAAATTAGGTCCCAGGGCCATCGTCTCCGCGCTGATCGCTGCCTATAGCCAGCACACCGCTTATAGATTCTGAGAAAGCCCGTGCTTACATCCTTATGAATATACCACGGCCTGCGGGCAGGGGAGGGAACCGCCCGGCGGGGTGGACTTCAGTTGTGCCGGATCAGTCTAGGATTGGACGGAATCCGCAAAGGGAGAACGCAAGAAAACCCAACCACAACCCCCATAAAGAAACGTCGCCTCACAAAGCCGGCGCCGTTATCGGTGTGCCACCTTGGGGACCTTGGCTACCCGATCACTTGTGTTCCTTTGCTTGGTTAACCAGAGCAATCAGTTGGTTCACGAACTGTTCTCCTGAGACCCCGTGCCCCGCTCCACTGCCGCTGATGAGGGCATACTTCTGGCCGGATTTGAGGACGATGTGAAGATCGTGCCGGGTTTTTAGATCGCCGCGCGTCTCATAGGCTTGCTCAACTTCCGTGAGGGCAAACGAGAAAGAGTGCTTACCATTGTCGGACTGAAAGGAAAAGGTTCCATTGGCCATCGTCAGGGTGCCCGAGGTGTAGGCGAGGGACCCCATCTTGACAAGGACCAGCCATTGCTTGGGAAGAACGAAGGGACTCGCCGTCGGTTCGGCCTTGACCAGGGTGGCAGTTACTTGCACGGTTTGTCCCGCCACCAACTCGATCTGCCGCTCGTCGTCGCGGTAGCCGTCGTGGGTGATCCGGACGCGGTGGCTACCTGCGGTGAGGTTGGGCACTTTCAGTTCGCCTTCTTCGCTGGTTATCCCGGAAGCTACATTATCAAGATAGACTGAGGCGTGGCCGGGCGTGGTCCGAATCTCCAACCCCGTAGCAGCATGGATGGTCAGCGTTGCCCTGACGGTCTCCGTTTTTCCTGCGGCGAGGGAGATACTCGTTTCGTAATCGTCATGGCCCTCTACCGAGAGTCGCACGTGGTGTTCACCCGGGGGCAGGGTCGAGATTCGGACGTGGCCCTGGGCGCTGGTCCGGGCCACGAGCGAGTCATCGATGTAGACCTGGGTGCCCCCGGGGCTGGAATAGACCTCCAGCACCGGCGCGCCGGGAGGTTTCGGCGCAAGCCCGCGGAGGATGTTGAGCAGTTCGTCCGTCGCCCCGGCGCCTCGCAGGTCACTCTCATTCCCCGGGGTCATCTCAAAATCGATCCCCTTCTCTCGCACCAAATCCGCCACCCGCTCCGGCGGTACGGCTCCTTTCAGGAGCGCGACGATCTCACCTTTGGTCAGGTGTTTACCGCTCGTTTGCGCGGCGCCGCGCAGCGGCCAAACCTCAAGGCCAATCCACAGCAACAGCATCACAATACAGACCTTCTCGATTGACTTAAGCCGACCCATGTCCTTACTCCGTGCGCACCCTCAGCAAGTCGCAGCCCAGCCTTCTCACCGCAACGGAGGCGCGTAGTGATCCACCGGAAGAGCGGGGCTAAAGCCCGGCCTCTCCAGACGGTGGTGAAAAATCCGGCCAAGTATAACACCGCGATGGGCTGGGGCGGGTATGGCCTGTACCCTGGGCTCGACGGTGAAAAGATGGATGGCGGAAACCCGGGGCGGAGATCGGCGGCACCGCTCTTGCGCCGTGGGCCTGTCGGGACCAAAAAGCCAACGGCATAGAAGGCGTGCCGTGACTACCCGATCTTCGTTGAGTACTCTTCCTGGCATGCCGCGGGCGGCGTGAAGATTCGTTCAGTGGTGTCCGGCGGGGGCTGTGGCGCCGTCGAAGAGTCCTCGCAGGGTGGCGAGCGTTACTCCTTCGAAGCTGGGCACGACCCGGTCGGCGGCGGTTTCCCGGCGCAGGTCGTCAATGGGGAACGTCGAGGCGATGGCGAGGCACTTCATGCCGGCGGCTTTGGCGGCTGCAATGCCCACGAAAGAATCTTCGCAGACCACGCAGGCGGAAGGCTTAACCCCGAGCTTGGCAGCCGTTTTGAGATAGATCTCGGGATCGGGTTTCGCGTGCGTAATCTCATTGACGGAGAGGACGGTGCGGAAATAGGGTCGCAGCTTGAGGGCTGTGATGATGAAATTCACGTTCCTGGATATTGCGGCCGAAGCCACGGCCATGGTCATCCCGTTGGCGCGGCACTCATCGAGCAGGCGCACGACGCCGGGCAGAGGACGGGCGTGCGGACCAATCGTTTGGCGGAACCGGGCCTCCAGTTCTTCGCTGAGTTTGTGCATCTCCTCGGGCGTAAGATGGCCGAAATAACGTTGAAAGGTGACCTCATTCGGTGGGCCTAGGACGATTTCCGCCAGCTTTTCCTCTTCGAAGGGGATTCCGTGCTCTCGCAAAAGCTCCACCCACTTGCGGAGATGAAAGGGATTGCTGTTGACCAGGACGCCGTCCATGTCAAAGATGACCGCGGCGGGAAGAGATGAATTCGAGTTCATAAGTTGAATAGGACGGAGCGGCGCATATTTACCTGGGCGGGGCCCCGAAGTATGAAGAATACCCCTCACCCTCCCTCCTTCGTCGGGCACCCTCTCCCGCAAGGGGAGAGGGTGGCAGCACTCACCCCCACCAACCCGGCCTTTTGGGAACCGGCTCCCGCAAGGGGAGAGCGCTTTCATGCGCCGCGTCGCCCGCAGCCTCCTCCTAGCACCGGCTCCCGGAAGGGGAGAGGGTTGTGATCTCCATGCTTAAATTGTAACCTCTCCCTTGCGTGAGAGGGCTGCCATCGTAGCGTCCCAGATCGGAGCCTGGCCGGAACCCTCGGAATAGCTCAGTGCGAGCCGCTTACCGCGGCAGCGGCCGCAGGCTGGCCAGGAGTTTTTCGGGCGACAGGGTGTTGAGCACGTCCGACTTTTCCATCCAGCCACGGCGGGCTGTGGTCACGCCGTAGCGCATGAGTTGGAAATGCGCCGGGTCATGCGCGTCGGTCGAGATAATGACCTTCATGCCGCGATCGCGCGCCAGTCTGACATGGCGATCGCACAAATCGAGCCGTTCCGGGTTGCCGTTCAGTTCCAGGATGATGCCGTGTTTCTGGGCCGCGTCGAACACCTTATCCAGATCGAACTCGAACGGATCGCGCTTCAGAATTTGCCGGCCGGTGGGATGGCCGAGAATCCGCACATACGGGTTCTCGAAAGCGCGGAGCAGGCGCGCGGTCATCTCCTCCTTGGGCATTGTCATACGCGAGTGCACGCTGGCCAGCACGATATCAAATTGCTTCAGAATTTCGTCGGGGTAGTCCAGGCGCCCGTCACCCAGGATATCGACTTCCGTGCCCGCCCAAATCTCAATGTCTTTGACGTTCTGGCGCGCGGCGTGAATCTGCCGGATATGTTCGACCGCGCGCTTTTCGTCCAGGCCGTTCGCCACGGTGACGGCTTTCGAGTGGTCGGTGATGAGGATGTAGCGGTAGCCAAGCTGCTTCGCCGCGGCGGCCATCCCCTCGATCGTGGCATGGCCGTCAGAAGCTGTGGTGTGCATCTGCAGGTCGCCGCGGATGTCTTTGAGTTCGACCAGCTTGGGAAGCGTCCCCTTTTCCGCCGCCTCGATTTCTCCCTGCGCTTCGCGTAGTTCCGGAGGAATCCAGGCCAGGCCGAGGCGCTCATAGATCTCTTCCTCGGTGCGGCTGGCCAGGACTTTGTCGCCCTGGAACAGGCCATACTCGCTGAGCTTCCAGCCGCGACGCTTGGCGCGGTCGCGGAGCGCCACGTTGTGTTCCTTGGAGCCCGTGAAATATTGGAGCGCCGCACCGTAGGCGGAGGGCTCAAGCAGGCGAACATCCACCTGCATATCGTTCTTGAGTTTCACGCTAACCTTGTCTTCACCCTTGCCCAGGATTGCCACGATACCGGGGAACTTCACGAAGTGCTCGGCAATGCCGGCATGGTCGTGGCCCGTGACGAGCAGATCAAGGTCGCCCACCGTTTCGCGGCCCCGGCGCAAGGAACCGGCCGGCGTCACTCCGCTGACGCTCTTTGACTCCCGCAGCCACGCCGTGAGTATTTCCGCGGTTTCCAGCGCCGTGTCGAGCCGGAACCGGCCTGCGGCCCTGCGGAAAACCTCAATCGACTTCAGGATGTTCTCCTCCGACTTCTCGCTCATGCCCGCGAGGTTGCGCAGACGCCCCTCCTTGGCGGCGGCTTCCAGTTCGTCCACCGAGCGGATGTTCAGTTCCTTATAGAAGAGGCGCGCTTTTTGAGGTCCCACCGTCTGCAATTGCAGGAGGTCCAGCAGGCTGCGGGGAATCTTCGCGAGTTGTTCCTGGTGGTAGCTCGATTTGCCCGTCTCGACGAGCTCCGTGATCTTCTTCGCCAAGTCAGGACCGATGCCGGGGATGTCGGTCAGCTTGCGCTTGGGGTCTTGAACGATACTCTCAAGACGTTCGGGATAGCTTTCGATCGACCGCTTCGCGCGGTCGTAGGCGGCGGCCTTGAAAGTCCACTTGGGGTCGTCTTGGAGAATCTTCATGAGGTTAGATATCTCCTCGAACACTGCGGCGATTTCGCGATTCTCCATGTGGCCTCCGGGATAAGTGCGGCGGGTCACCCTGTCAAAAAAGGGCCTCGGCGGCGTGCAGCCAGTTATCGGCCGTCCGCCACCCGCCCGCCAGCTAGTTTACTGCCTTTTCGGCGATTTAGTCGCCTTTGTGGCGGCTGATATCCCACCTCTCAACTAACCTATTCTAAATGAACAGCTTAGTTGTGAGATGGGAGTGTATCTTTTTGCCACACTGAATGCTAGAATTGCTTCTGGCGCCGTGATGAAACGTTCTCGCTTTGGGCTGCAAGCCAAGATCATCGCTATTACCAGCGTGGCGGTCGTTTCTGTCACGGCAGTCTCAACCCTCATCGCCATGCTCTTGACCAGAACCATGGTGGAAGATGTGATGTACACCAAGGTCCTGGCACAGGCGCGATCTACCGCCCACCAGTTGGTGAATGAGGGCGCCCTAGCGAATCCGGACCGCCTGCAGCAGGACCTTCGGCAGATGTTGCACGACCTTCCGGGCGGACGCCAAGCTGACGTTTACTTGCACGAGCCCGACCATCATCTGGCTGCCACCACGCAGCCTCAGGGGACCCACATTGAACTGGATAACGTCCCGAAAATCGAGAGCTACAACGAGTTTGAGCGGCCCGACGATGATGAGATTACGATTGAGACGCCGAATGGCAAGTCCTGGATCATGGGACTGACGATTCGAAGCCAGGGCCAGCCGGTAGGCTGTCTCAACCTGTTGGTTTCCAAATCACAGACCAGTGTTGTAACCCGCAGCTTGGTGCGGCAGAACGGCTTCCTGATGCTGGCGAGCTTGGCGTTCTTGGTTTTGGTGATCCACCTTTTCTTCCTGCGTACCGTGCGGCGGCCGGTCAAGGAGATGATCCGGGTGATGGAAACCGCCGAAGGAGGCCAGCTCGACGTGCGTGCCCGGCTTCAGAGTTGGGACGAAGTCGGGTTGCTGGCTGCACACCTGAATCGCATGCTCCGGCGCATCGAGAACTTCAAGAACGAACTGGGGCGCAAGGTGGAGGAAGCCACCGTAGAACTGGCGGAGCGCAACGAAGAGTTGCAACGCATCAACGAGGAGCTCTACGAGACTCAGAAGACTCTGGCGCGTTCCGAGCGGCTGGCCGTGGCGGGCCAACTTGCCGCCAGCCTCGCGCACGAAATTGGCACGCCTCTTAATTCCATTTCCGGGCATGTGCAACTGCTCGCCCGCCGCAAGACTAACGACGAAGCCACCGGCCGGCGCCTGCTGGTGATTGAGAAACAGGTCGAGAACATCGTGCGCACCGTGAAGAATCTCCTTTCCTGGACACGCAAATTCGAGCTGCGGCTGGAGCTGGTGGATTTGAAGCGTGTTTTGGAAGATACGCTTCTGTTGTGTTCGCCGACCCTGGAACTGCGCAGAATTCGTGTATACCTTAACGCGCCCGATGGGTGCCCAAGAGTTTATGGCGATGCCGGCTATCTGCACCAGGTGTTCTTGAACCTGATCAACAACAGCACCGACGCCATGCCGCGTGGGGGCGAGTTGCGGATCACGCTCCGAGGACCTGAGGGTAAGGACTCGCAAGAGGTGAGCGTGGAGGTGGCCGACACGGGCACCGGCATGTCGCGCGAGACACTGGCGCACGTTTTCGACCCCATGTTTACGACCAAGCAGATCGGGACGGGGGCAGGTTTGGGTCTTGCGATCTGCGACCAGATCATTCGCCAGCACCGGGGGACCGTGCACGTCCAAAGCGAGTCGGGTCGCGGCACCACCTTTACGGTCCGGCTGCCTCTTGACTGCCGCGAAAAGGTGGAAACGGCGGCCGTCGTGGGGCCCGCCGTAGGGCCTCCGGCCAGCGCGTGACGGAGCGCCGCGTTGGCGCGGAGCGTAGGAGAATCAAGAGTATGGACACGGAAAACGCAGTGAACATCCTGGTGGTGGATGACGATGAGGACACTCGCGAGCTGTTGCGCGAAGTCCTGAGCGATGAAGGGTATCGCGTCACGACTTCCGGCAGCGGCGAAGAGGCCCTGGAAATCGGCAAACGGGAATCTTTTCAGGTGATCATCAGTGACATGCGCCTGGGGCCGGAGTTGAACGGTCTGGACGTGCTGCGCGCCTACAAGGCTATTCAGCCGGAGTCGGAAGTCATCCTGATTACGGCATTTGGATCGATGGAAACGGCGATTGAGGCGGTGAAGGACGGCGCCTTCGATTACATCTCGAAGCCGTTCAAGATTGACGAGGTGGTGCTTCAGGTCCAGCGCGCCCTCGGGAACCGCAAGTTGTTGCGCGAGAACCGCAACCTGAAACCGCCGGTCGCAAGCCAAGCGCCGCTTACCAGCCTCGTGGGCAACAGCCCCCGGATGTTGGAAATCTACAAGAAGATTGCCATGGTGGCGGACTCGCGATCCACGGTGTTGATTTGCGGCGAGAGTGGGACCGGCAAAGAACTGGTGGCGAAAGCCATCCATTACAACGGCCCGCGCGCTGAGCAGCGCTTCTACGCCGTCAACTGCGGCGCGCTCACCGAGACCCTGCTTGAAACCGAACTCTTCGGGCACGTCCGTGGTTCCTTTACCGGAGCCACTGAAAATAAACGTGGGATTTTTCAGGAGGCCAGCGGCGGCACGGTTTTTCTGGACGAAGTCAGCGAGATGAGTCCCGCCCTTCAGGTGAAAGTGTTGCGCACACTGGAAGAACAGGAGGTCCGCCCCATTGGCAGCAATGAGGTCGTCAAGGTGGACGTGCGCATTGTCGCCGCCAGCAACCGCAACCTGGCGGATTGTGTCGAGGAAGGGAAGTTTCGCCAGGACCTTTACTATCGGCTGCGCGTCATCGAGATCGAGATTCCTCCGCTGCGTGACCGGAGGGAAGATATCCCCCTGTTGGTCGAGCACTTCCTGAAGAAACTTGCGGCAGATCAGGGGCGAGGCTTCTCGGTATCCTCGCACGCGCTGTCGGCACTGATGAGCTATTCCTGGCCCGGGAACGTGCGCGAGCTGGAAAATGCTCTGGAGTCTGCCGCGGCGCTCAACCGCACGGGCATCATCCTGCCTGAAGATCTGCCGGAAAAGGTTCGTGTCGAGACACGCGAAGCAAAGAAGGTGGAGGATCTTTACACGGAGTTGCCGCCCCTGGACGAAGTGGAGAGACGCTACCTCGAACACGTATTGGCCGTCACCGGTGGAAACAAGGCCAAAACTTCCGCCATCTTGGGAATCAACCGGCGCACGCTATACCGCAAAGTGGAGAAGTACAAGCTGCCGGTTTGAAAAAGTCGGGCGCGGAACGGGAAACTCCACTATGCTGAGCAGTGGGGCTCGGCTGCGGGGCGAAAGTGAAACCCAATTCCTCGGCAGTTGCGCCGGCCCGAATTCGCCGGTGGTGGGGCGGTACTACGTTGAATGCTCGCGCTAAGAGGGTACGAAGGAAATGAAGTATTCCTACATTATGAAATCGGCGGCCAAGCTGTTGTGGTCAGGCTTCAAGCTGCCATACATGGTGATGTTTGAGACCACGCTGATGTGCAATATGTTTTGTGAGTATTGCATTTTCGGCGAGGAAGGCAAGTTTAACGATCTGCAGACGCGCGCCCGGCGCGATCGCATCTTCCAGCGCATTGATGAATTCTGTGAGATGGGAATCTTCGCGCTCAGCTTTTCGGGCGGCGAGCCCCTGCTGAACCCCAACACGTGCGATTACATTGCTTACGCAGCAGACCGCGGCATGTGGACTTCGATGCCCACCAACGGCCTGCTGATCAAGAAGTATGCCGACGGCGTGGCTCGTCTGGACATGCTGGAAGTCTCCATCGATTCCATGGATGTCCAACGATTCGCAAAGCGCCGCGGTATCGACGCGCTACCGCGAATCGTGGAGAACCTCGAGTACGTACTGACCAAGCGGCGTCCTTACACAACCCAGATCAATGCCGCGGTGAACCTGGAGAATCTCGCAGACTTGCCGGCCTTGGCGGAGTTCTGCAAGCAGCACAAACTGGTTCTGCACCCGGAAGCCGTTCACAACGTCATGCGCTCGGGCGAACTGCTGCCCGACGCCGAACTGCATGGCAAGGACATTGACACGGTGGAATTGGCCCTGCGGGAGCTGCGGGGAGCCTATCCCAAGAACGTTCGCTTCTATACACACTATTATGAGTTCTACAGGAACGGCGGGTTTGGACCCCGGTTTCCGTGCCGGCATCCGTCGAAGCTGATTTCAATGAAGCCGGACGGTTCCATTCATCTGCCCTGTGCCTTCAAGACGCTGCACCAGTCCCAGGCACCCTTGCGGGAAATCTTTGCGTCGGAAGCCGCCCGGAAGATCATCGCTCAGGAAGACACGCTGTGGGATTTCTGCAAGGGCTGCAAGATCGGCTGTCCATATGAGGTGAGCGCTTTCACCAATAGCCCGATGCTGGCTCTGGAGTCCGGGCTGAACTTCCTGCGGATTCTGTGAGCTCGGTGCGGAATGCCGCGGGCGGTTGTTGGTCGGTGTCTCGATCCTTGGGCTCGCCGGGTGCGTGTGGGGGCGGTAACCCATGAGCGTTTGGGTTCACGGTGAGGGAGGTGGGCGGGCCTGCTGCCGCCTGACTGTTGAGAGTGGTCTCCGTAGTTCTGGCAGCGTAGCGCTCCTTCTTTGCCCGGTCGCCTGGGGTTGAGCATGTTCATTGCGTTGATCGCTGTGGTGGTACTTGGGTCGGCATGTGGCCTTTGGTTCTGGTGGGCTTGTACGGTTCCCACTTCCTCGTTCTTCCGCCCGGCTTTGATCCGCGGTCCGCAAGACGGCAAGCGCATTTCCTTGACCTTCGACGATGGCCCCGCGGCGCCGTTCACCAGCCAGATTCTTGAGGTTCTTCATGATCACCAGGTTCCGGCGACCTTCTTCCTTTGCGGGAGGGACGTCGAGCAGTACCCCGAGCTGGTTCAGCGCATCGCCCGCGAGGGTCACGAGGTGGGCAATCACACTTATTCGCACCTATTTGTTTACTTCAAGACGCGCCGTAGACTGGCCCGGGAGATTGACCGTACGCAGGATTGCATTGAACGGTTGATAGGGCGCCGGCCCCGGTTCTTCCGTCCGCCTTACGGGGCGCGCTGGTTTGGTTTGGTCCCCACGCTCCGCGCGCGCGGCATGCACTTGGTATTGTGGTCGGCAACTGGCTACGACTGGATAAAAGACGCGCCAGGCATCGTCGAGTCAGCGCTGGAAGAACTTCGGCCGGGCGCGGTCATTCTGCTGCACGATGGTCAGGAACCGCGGCGGCAGGACCCGGCGGACCGTTCGCGTACCGTCGAGGCTTTGCCTCAGATCATCGCGGGCGCGCGCGCGCGCGGCTACAGCTTTGTTCCCCTTGGCGAGTTTCTCCCTTCAAAGTGACGCTTCCATTCTCACTTTACAGCGTGGGCTGGTGTAGAGTTACGAAGGCGGGCTGGCGCAGACCTCTGCCTTGGGAGGTCTGCGAGCTCGCGAGTGATGTCCACCGCCGGTGTTGCGAATCGCCGACGTGCAGTTTCTCTTGGTTCGGAATATCGCCGACCCCGTACCGCCGGGGGCTGCGCCAGCCGGGAAACGGGACTCCCGCTCCCCAGCTCTGCGCGGACGACAGCACAATGAGGCCATCATGAATCGACGCAAGTTCTTTCAGTGCTCGGCGTCTCTCCTGGTAGTCCCCAGCCTTTATGCGAAGGCCGGAGAATTGGACTGTGACATCGCGGTGATTGGTGGGGGAGTGGGCGGATTCGCTGCCGCTCTGGCTGCGCTGCGGAATGGCCGGCGCGTGGTCCTAACGGAAGAAACCCGCTGGATCGGAGGACAATTGACGGCGCAAGCCGTGCCGCCCGACGAGCATCCCTGGATTGAGGAATTTGGGTGCACGCGCAGCTACCGCGCCTATCGCGAGTCGGTGCGTGATTACTACCGGCGGAACTATCCCCTCACTGTCGAGGCTCGGGCGCGCCGCGACCTGAACCCAGGAAACGGCACTGTATCCCGCCTGACGCACGAGTTCCGGGTCTCCGTGGCGGTGCTGGAAGCGGCGTTGGCGCCTTACGTGAGCAGTGGTCAACTGCGGGTACTTCTGGAGCATGTTCCGGAGAGTGCTACGACGGTGGGGGACCGCGTCACGAGTGTTGCCGTTCGCGACACGCGCAGTGGATTGGCCCGGACCATCAGGGCGAAGTACTTCCTGGACGCCACAGAACTTGGCGACCTGCTTCCGCTCACGAAGACCGAATTTGTGACGGGGGCGGAACCACAATCCGAAACCGGAGAGTTACATGCCACGGCGACGGCGCAACCGGCGAATAGTCAGTCGTTCACGTACTGCTTTGCCCTGGACTACCTCGAAGATGAGGACCACACCATCGAGCGGCCCCGCGACTACGACAGTTGGCGCACCTACGTGCCTCGCCTGACGCCGCCTTGGCCGGGTCCGCTGCTGAGCTGGACGGCCTCACGTCCAATCACGTTACAACCGCATACGGCCCGTCTTCTGCCCAATCCGGCGGCAGCCGAATCCGAGGATGACAATCTGTGGATTTACCGGCGCATCGCGGACCACGCCAACTTCACGCCGGGCGCCTATGCGAGTGACATTACGCTGGTGAACTGGCCGCAGAACGACTATTGGGGTGGTGATCTGGTGACGGCTTCGGCGGCCGAGCGGCCGGAATTGCTGCGCCGCGCGAAACAGCTCAGCCTTTCCTGGCTTTACTGGATGCAGACGGAGGCGCCGCGCCCCCAGGGCGGATACGGATGGAAAGGACTGCGATTGCGGAACGACGTCGTGGGGACCGAAGACGGTCTCGCGGCCTATCCTTACATCCGCGAGTCACGGCGCATTCAGGCGGAATTCACCGTCCGCGAGCAGCACGTGGGCACGGAAATGCGCAGGAAACTGACCGGCAAATCCGAAGAAGAAGTGACGGCGGAGAAATTCCCGGACTCCGTGGGTGTGGGTGCGTACCGGATTGACCTGCATCCTTCGGCCGGCGGCACCAATTACATCGACATCAGTTCCTTGCCTTACCAGATTCCACTCGGAGCATTGCTGCCTCGGCGGGTTGAGAACCTGCTGCCGGCTGCGAAGAACATCGGGACCACTCACATCACAAACGGTTGCTACCGGCTGCATCCGCCGGAATGGAATATCGGAGAGGCTGCAGGAGTTCTCGCCGCGCATGCGCTGAGACTTGGCGAGCCGCCGCGCGCCATTCGCAACAACCGCAGATTGCTCGAAGATTTTCAGCAGAGTCTCGTCGCGCAAGGATTCGAACTGGATTGGCCGCGTGTCCGGCCGTTATGAGAAGGGCCTTGGATTTGATAGCAGAGCCTCCTGGATTTCTTGCCATACGGAAAGGTGCTCTCACGTGTTGGGAATGGGCGGAAGCGCCATGCTGCGTGTGAGGGCGCACGGCCGTGCGCCCCTACAATTCGTGCTGCGTTTGTGGAGTTGAAGGGCAGACTGGCGGAGGCCGGGGCATTCGCCCGGCCTCGCGTTCATCGGTACTCAAGAGGGATGTATCTGTTCCTCCGCAGCCCGGAAACACAGGTCATACCGCGTGTTTAGAACTCCCCAAAGTTGTAGCCCAACCAGACGCTGCCCTGGAGCACGCTGTCCCGGCCGAATTGGTCCGTGAAGCCGTGCACGTAATGGTAGTCGAATTGTGGGCGGATAAACACGTGGCGGGTCAAATTGACTTGCACGCCGACGCCCACGTGCTCTTGGAAGTGATTGGAGGTACCCACCGACAACGACTGGCTGCTGCAAACCGCGGTCCCCACGCAGGAGCTCTGAAGGTAGGAAAAACCTGTGTGCGCGCCGCCGATTCCGCCCTCAAGTCTCAGCGTAAAACGGTCGTTACGAATGGGGGTGTACAGACCGTTGAAGTCGTAAAACATTTGGCGGTATTCGAGTGGGCCGTAGTCGCCTTTGGCGGGTTGAAAGTTGATTTCGCCTCCGAAACCGAAGCGTTTGTTGATCATGGCGTCGCCATCAAATCCCATGAACAAGCGGCCGAGGGCGGGATTGCGCTGGCACGTCGAATCCAAGACGGAAGGTGTGCAGGAGGCAAAAGCGTTGGCCGAGGAAGCGTTCTCGATGCCGGAGCCGTTGGAGGGGGCCTGCGCGGTTCCAAATCCTATCGCGAAGTTGTAGGGGCCCGTTTCGTCGCCGTCACGATGGCGCGAGCTCTGCGCTTGCGCCAGGGGAACCACAAAGAGCAGCAGCAGAGGAAGGTAGCGATAAGCTGGTTTCACGTTGGAAGCCTCCAGTCTTTGTTGAGTGGGCCCCGCCATGGGGAGCTGCTTCCCGAGCGCGACAGCCGCTCCGGTCTTGGAAACTTGCGATTTGCCAGCCCTTTGCCCTGTCGAGTAATCGCACAATCTGATACCCCCGCGGCGAACACAGACCGCCACCTTGCGGCGTCGCACCGCCGGTTCAGATTGCACCGCTACTCGCTAACGGCGCCCCGTTGTTACAATTGGTATGACGTGAACTGCTTGCGGAAGGTTGCAAGAAAAGCGGACGACTCCGAGCAGGTGATCAAATGCGCCCGCCGTTGGTTTCTCGCCGGCGACGGCGAGTGGCGGCGTATGCGGGGCGGCACAACGCCTCCGCCACATCTTTCGATCCGGATGGGTTATCGTCGATGATCAGACTCAGTGCAGCAGTCCTGTTGTTTGCCTTGGCCGCGCCGGCCGCGGTCAAGTTCCAAAGTGAGTTTGTGTTCGAATCCGCGCCCTTTCCTTCTTGCCACGCCTCGACGCTGGTGGAACTTGACCACGGCGCGCTGCTCGCGGCATGGTTCGGCGGCGCGCGCGAGGGCGCTCCGGATGTTGCCATCTGGGGCGCGAAGAAACTGGGAGATCACTGGTCGAAGCCGTTCGAGCTGGCGCGCGAGCCGCACATTGCCGCTTATAATCCGGTTCTCTTCTTCAGCAAGGATCAGGTTCTCTGGCTCTACTACAAGTTTGGCCCCAATCCCAGCGAATGGACCGGTGCGCGGCGTTTCAGCCGCGACCAGGGCGAAACGTGGTCGCCCGCGGAACACCTGCCGGCGGGACTGTACGGGCCTATCAAAGACAAACCGCTGGTGCTCGCGGACGGCACGATTGTCAGTGGGGTTTCCGTAGAGAGCTACGATTCGTGGGCTTGTTGGGTGGAGCGCAGCACCGACCACGGCCGGACTTGGACAAAGCACGGGCCCATTGTGCCGGCCGCGGCAGCCTTGCTCAACCCGGCGGCTGTTCACGAAGCCGGCGCTGAGGATCGGACCTTGGGGATCATTCAGCCAACCATTGTGGCACTTCGCGACGGGCGGCTGCGCATGTTCGTGCGGTCCACGCGCGCCATCGGTAGGATCTGCTTTGCTGATTCCCATGACCGGGGTGTTACCTGGACGGATGCGAGGCCCACCGCCCTGCCTAATCCCAATAGCGGAATCGATGCCGTGCGCCTGCGCGACGGCCGCATTCTGATGGTGTATAACCACAGTACTCGCGAGCGCACACCGCTGAACATCGCCGTCTCCTCCGACGACGGCGCCACGTGGCAACCCTTTGCCGTGCTTGAGCAAGCTGCGGGTGAGTACAGCTATCCGGCCGTCATTCAATCCGCCAATGGCGACGTGCATGTTGTCTACACCTGGAATCGCCGCCGGATCAAGCACGTGTGGATTGCGTGGAACGCCCTGGAGTGAGTAATACGTCTCGGCTTCCCCCTTGGTCAGGACAGAACCGGCCGGCGTCCCCCGGATCCTCCGCCGACGGGCTTCCCATGCAAGAAGCACGCCGGTCACGCCGCCAAAAAATTGCCCTTTACGTAAGTGGTGCGCGGGTGTGAAATGCACAGCAAGCTCTTGATGATCCACAGGCGAGGAGACTCCCCATGGCTGAAGAAACCAAGACCTTACCCCGCAGGACATTCCTGAAAGCGGCTGGGACGCTCGGAGCCACGGCGCTTGCAGCCGAGAGAGCTTCGGTTGGTCTCTCGATGAGTGCCTTTCTCTCGGGGCGGGTGGCCGGCGCGAACGACCGCATCCGGCTCGGGCACGTCGGCGTGGGAAACCGCGGCCGAGGGCTTGAGTGGATCGTGTCGCGGCTGAAGAACTCGAAGAATGTAGAAGTGACCGCAGTCTGCGACCTCTGGAAAGTGAATCGGGAGCGTGCTGTGGCCGCTGGGGAAAAGTACTACGGCCGCGCGCCGCGGGCTTGCCAGCATCTGGAAGACCTACTGGCAATGGACGATCTTGATGCCATCATCATTTCGACGCCTGAACACCAGCACTCGCCGATGCTCAAAATGGTTGCGGAGGCGGGCCGGCACGCCTACGTGGAAAAGCCCATGGGGAATGTCCTGGAAGAAGCCAAGGCCGCCCGCGACGCCGTGCTGGCAAGAAACCTGATCGTTCAAGTGGGAACGCAGCGCCGCAGCGAACCCTATCAGGTGGCCGCGCAAAAACTCTTCCGCTCCGGTGCGTGTGGAGACACCAGTAAAGTTGAAATCGTCTGGAACTATCACGGCCCGCGCTGGCGCGGACGTCCCGAGGTCAAGCAGATCCGCGAGGACGAAACCGACTGGCGTGCTTGGCTGATGACCAAGCCTCTCCGGCCTTTCGATCCACAGCTCTATTTTGAGTACCGTCTTTATAAGGATTTTTCGAGTGGCATTGCCGACCAGTGGATGAGCCACGGCATCGACATTGCCCATTGGTTTATGGACGACGACTTCCCGAAATCGGTCGTTGCTCACGGCGGGGTTTTTGCTTGGCACGACGGCCGGGAGAATCCCGACACCTTCCAAGCGCTGCTTGAATATCCTAAAGGATTCCTTGTGAGCTACTCCACCAGCTTTGGTAACGACGCCCCTAGTTTCATCCGTTTCATGGGAAAGAAGGCGACGCTCATGAACTTTGGTACGGAAGGCACACCGCGTTGGAAGTGGGTAGAGGAAAAAGGGAATCTTGAGGATACGCCGGAGATTCAGCGGGAGGAAAAATGGCTCTCACTGCCGGGCGATGGCGGACGGGGTCCGGCGTCCACGCCCGACGAAGATCTTTCCCATATGAGCAACTGGCTGGACGCGCTGCGCGCAGGCAAGCAGCCTGCAGCGCCGGTCCAGGCCGGCTACGCGCACTCAGTGGCTTGCATCATGGCGGCGCAGGCCTATTGGGCCGGAAAGCGGCTCTATTGGGATTCGAGCAGCGAAACCATTTTGGAACACCAGCCTGTCGGATGAACGGTTTCGTGGAGGGCTTTCGCAAGGATGGCGTGATGCCGCGTTGTACCGCCGAAACCAGCTAGAAATAACGAAAGAACAGAATCACCGACATCCCGAAACCAACGGCAACAACGAAGCGGCGCACGGCGACTCGCCCAATACGCCTTGCCACGCCCGCCGCCCCGTAACCTCCGATGACCGCGGCTATAGCCATCGGAAGCACGTAGCGCCAATCCACCATCTTTGTCGACATAAACAGAGCTGACGCGACGCCGTTCACACAAAGCGCAAACAGGCTTGTCAGCGCATTCATTTTGAGAATATCAGTCATCCCCAAGATGCTGAGAGATGACAGCATCATGATGCTCATTCCTGCCCCGAAGTAGCCGCCGTAGATCGCTACCACTAAGTTCAGGGCCAGAGCGCCCGGCATCCAGATTTGCCTCGCGTAGCCCGGGCCGCTTCGCTCCCGGAGCTTCCGCTGGATTGGCCCTTGCACGGTGAACAGGATGGTCGCGAAAAGGATCAGGAAGGGCACGAGCCGCTCGAATACCGACGGGGGAGTTGAGCGAAGCAGCAAAGCTCCCAGCCCGCCGCCGGTTAAACTTGAGACCGACAGCATTCTCATCCGCCGGTCGGTCTGGCCGAGCTCATTCCGAAAGCCCCATATGCTGCCGAGTGACCCCGGCCAGATGGCCACCGTGCTGGTCGCATTCGCGGTGATCGAGGGCAACCCCAGCCAGACGAGTGTGGGAAAGGAAATCAGTGTTCCGCCCCCGGCCACCGAGTTGATTCCGCCGGCCAGGAAAGCCGCTCCGCTTGCCACGAGCACGTGTAGAAGATCAATCATCGGTATGACTCTTATGGTATGAGTGCCTACGACCGCGGCACGTGTGCTGTAGCAGTGGTCTATGACTGCCGTCTCGGCGCTCACCGAGCGCCGAGACAACGGGCCGTTGCCAGTATAGGGTATGCCCCAGGCTGCAGTCCGCGATTTTCAGTGGTGGCAGCCCACTCGCCAAAGCAGACTGCCTCACAGTGCAGGATCAGTGAAAGGTCGCT
>Ga0335069_10004805_pt1 | contig 19936 bp, 11 predicted proteins | sample Lox_Sample_11_FD_206714 | JGI IMG/M metagenome (GOLD analysis project Ga0335069, IMG submission 206714) | Soil microbial communities from Loxahatchee National Wildlife Refuge, Florida, United States - Lox_Sample_1.1 | ecosystem: Environmental > Terrestrial > Soil > Wetlands | place: USA... | reverse complement strand
TCAACGCTGGCGCGACATGTGGAAGACCCGTTGCGAGTCGATCGATTTCTCGGTCGCCAACTGGGTCACTCATCAGACTCGCGATGCATTCTGGAAGCACGCCTCGGTCAACGAGGACTATGCGGCGATCGCTTGCCCCGTCTACGCCATCGGCGGCTGGGCCGATGCGTACACGAATTCCATTCCGCGGCTCATGGAACATCTGTCCGTACCGCGCAAGGCGCTCATCGGACCGTGGGGCCACTCCTATCCGAACTCGGGCGAGCCGGGACCTGCGATCGACTACCTGCACGAAGCGTTGCGCTGGTGGGATCACTGGCTCAAGGATACGGACACGGGAATTCTCCAGGAGCCGATGTATCGGGTCTGGCTGCAGGAAGACGTGGCCCACAGCGGATCGGACCAGGTGCCAGGCCGGTGGGTGGCCGAGCAAACCTGGCCCTCACCACGCATCACACCCGCGCTGTGGCATCTGAACGGCGGAACCCTGGATCGCGTGGCCGGTTCCGGCGCACCGCTCGTGCTGGCGCCTGCTCACCAGTCGATCGGATCGGCTGCCGGACACTGGTGTCCGGCCGGTGACGGCGGACAGGGCGAGTTGCCCGTGCAGCTGCCCCTGGAGCAGCAGCAGGATGATGCGCGCTCCCTCGTCTTCGATTCGCAGCCCCTCACCGAGCGCCTCGAGATCCTGGGCTCGCCAGTGCTGGAAATCGAGCTTTCCTGCGACAAGCCCGTAGCGCTGCTCGCAGTTCGGCTCAACGAGGTGCAGCCCGGGGGCACGTCGCGGAAAATGACCTACGGCGTGCTCAATCTCACGCACCGCGATGGCCACGAGCATCCGCAGCCGCTGGAACCCGGCAAGCGCTATCGAGTCCGCATCGAGCTCAAGCACTGCGGGTTCGCCTTCAAGCCCGGCCATCGTATCCGGGTGTCACTCTCCACAGCTTACTGGCCGTTGATATGGCCCGGACCTGAACCGGTCGCGCTCACCGTCTATCCGGGCGCGAGCACTCTCATGCTTCCACTACGCCCGCCACGCAAAGAGGATGCCCAACTGCGAGTGTTTGGAGAGCCCTTCACGCTGTCTGATTCCGGTCTGACCGTAATCCGTCCCCCGGACGCTCCCAGCAAGACATTCGAATGGGACGTCGCACGCTCCGAGCTGAAGATCACGAGCCGTTACAACGGCGGCGCCGTGCGTCTCGATGCCATCGGTACCATCGTATCCACTCGCTGGGAAGAGGTCTCGAGGATTTCGGATTCCGATCCAACCACCGCCACTCTGCGATATGAGCAGACTCACGACTTCAGCCGGGACCCGTGGCGTGTACAGGTGTCGACCGTCATCGACGTCAGCTGCTCCGCCCGGGAATACATACTCAAGGGCGAGGTCAGGACCCTCGATGGCGACAAAGTCTTCTTCAACCGGTCCTGGCTGCGCCATGTTCCCAGGATCCTGAGTTGAAGGTTGCCACGTACCCCATCACAGCGAAGCCGGGTGTTGCCTGGTACGTACTCGCCCTGCTTACGGTCGTCTACGCCTTCAATATTGCCGATCGATATGTCGTCTCGACGCTGATCGAACCGATCAAGCTGGACCTCGGGCTGTCGGACTCGAGCATCGGGTTTCTGACGGGAGTCGCGCTGGCGCTCTTTTACGTCGGTGCCGGCCTGCCCCTCGCCGTGTTCGCCGACAGAACCAACCGGCGCAACCTCATTGCCGCCTCGCTCGCCGCGTGGTCGGCAATGACGGCCGCTTGTGGGCTCACTCATAGTTTCTGGCAGCTATTGCTCGCGCGCGTCGGCGTTGGCATCGGCGAGGCCGGTGGCACACCCGCCTCACACGCTCTGATCAGTGATTTCTTCCCCAGGCAGAGGCGGGCGTTCGCACTCTCAGTCTATTCGGTCGGTGCTTCGATTGGCTCCATGATCGGCAGCAGTGCCGGATATGCCAGCGACGCCTGGGGATGGCGGAGCGCCTTTTTGTTGCTGGCGATACCCGGGATAGGACTTGCCCTGCTCCTGCGTGCGAGCGTGCGCGAGCCGCAACGCGGGGTGCTGGATGCGCAAACGACCGCCGAACCTGCTTCCTTCGCGGCCACACTCCGTCATCTGATTCGCACGCGAGCGCTTTTTCACTGCCTCGTGGGCGGCATGCTCTACACGCTCTGGTCATGGGGACTGATGTGGTGGACGCCCTCCTACCTGGTGCGATCGCACCACATGAGCCTGGGCGAGGCCGGCGGCCAGTTGTCGCTCATGCACGGCATCGGCGGCACGCTCGTGCTCCTGGGGACTGCCGCATTGATGCGCCGCGTGGGTGGCCGCGATCCTCGGACCGTGCCTCGTTTCATAGCCATCGCGATCCTGGCTGGAACGTTGCCATCGATCGTGGCGTACTGCAGTCACGGCAAATCGCTGGCTCTGGCGATGCTTTGGCTGTTCATTCCGCTCTCGTACGCCAATTTCGGCCCGACATTCGCTCTCGTGCAGAACCTCTGCCCGCCAGCGATGCGCGCGCAGGGCGTCGCCGTCCTTCTGTTCCTGGCGAACATCGCGAACCTGATCCTGGCACCGCAGCTCATCGGCCTCACGAGCGACCTGCTCGCGCCCCGCTTCGGCACGGAATCGCTGCGGATTGCTTTGCTCCCGCTCACTCTGGCCGGATTCTGGGCGGCCGCACACTATTGGATCTGCAGCCGCCACGTGCGTGCGGATCTGCTGGCCCGCGAGCCGGCGAGCTGAGGTATCCATGCGCGAAGTCACTCGACCCACACATCGACAGCGACGCCCCCGTGAGGCCGGCTCCCAGGAGCCGCAGCTGCGCTCCCGCCGGTACCGCCGGATCACCAATCCCTTTCCTCCGCTGAGGATCTTCTCCGACGATGCGATCTCGGCCATCCATCAAAGCGCCCTGCGCATCCTCGCCGATGAGGGCATGCGCATCCTCCTGCCCGCTGCCCGGCACATCTTCTCCCGTGCCGGTGCGATCGTCGACGAGGCTCATGAGCATGTCCGTATCGGAGCGGACATCGTTGCGCACGGGATCGCACAGCTGCGCCCATCCACCCAACTGATTGGGGGTTCACCCGAGCGAAATGTGCCGATCGGCGGTTCGCACGTGGCCGTCGTGCCCGTGGCGGGTCCGCCGAATGTCAGTGATCGGGTCCGCGGGCGCCGTCCGGGAACTCTCGAGGACTTCCGCGATTTCATCCGGCTGTCGCAGATGTGCGATGTGATTCATCTGCTGGGGCCTTCGGTGGAAGCCCAGGATGTGCCGGTGGAGTTGCGGCACCTGGATCTCACCCTCGCCCAGCTCACCTTGAGCGACAAGGTGCCCTTCGTGTGGGCCCGCGGCACCGCCCAGGTGGCCGACTGTTTCGCGATGATCCGCCTGGCCCACGCCCTCGATGAGGCGGGTTTCCAGGCGCAACCCCACTGCTGGACGAACATCAACACCAACTCGCCGCGGCAGCTCGATGCGGTCATGGCCCAGGGCGTCATCGACTTCGCCGCCGCCGGACAGCTCACGATCATCACACCCTTCACCCTTGCCGGCGCGATGGCCCCGATCACCCTGGCCGGCGCCCTCACGCTGGCGCACGCGGAAGCGCTGATGGGAATCGTCCTGGCCCAGCTGGTGCGGCCCGGAGCCCCCGTGGTCTACGGCGGTTTCACTTCCAACGTGGACATGAAGTCCGGCTCGCCGGCATTCGGTACGCCCGAGTTCGTCAAGGCTTCACTCGGAACCGGCCAGCTCGCCCGCCATCTGGGCCTCCCGTGGCGTGGCTCGAATGCCACGGGCTCGGCCGTGGCGGATGAGCAGGCCACCTACGAGTCCGCAATGAGTTTGTGGGGAACGTTCATGGGCGGGGTCAACGTGCTGGTGCATGGGGCGGGCTGGCTCGAGGGGGGGCTCGTCGCCTCGTTCGAGAAGTTCATCCTCGATGTCGAGATGCTGCAGATGATGGCGGAGATCCTTCAGCCGGTGCCGGCGAGCTGCGCCGAGATCGGTCTGGAGGCGATCGCCGAGGTTGCCCCGGGAGGCCACTTCTTCTCCACGGCGCACACGCTGGAGCGCTATCGCGACGCCTTCTACGCTCCGATGATTTCCGACTGGAGCAACTACGGCCAATGGGTCGAATCCGGCGAGCGAACCGCCGCGCAGCGCGCGACGAGCGTATGGCAGCGCATGCTGCAGGAATTCACCCCGCCGGCACGTGACGCAGAGCGGATCGAGGCGCTTGAGGCGTTCGCGGCAAAGCGCCGCGCCGAGGGAGGCGCATCACCGGCCGCCTGAGGAGCAGGTGGAATACGCGAAGCGGGAATTTCCCGTCGTCGGCGCGGCTCAGCCGCGCATGCGCTGACCTTTCGGGTCCCACGGTGAGGCCGGGATGACCCGGCAGGGGCGGCGCTGCCCGAGCAAGTGCAGCTCGAGCTGTGTGTCCGGGCGCGCGTACGCTTCCTGCACATAACCCATCGCGAGGCTCTTGTGAACCGTGTGCCCATAGGCGCCCGACGTCACAAATCCAATCCGGCTGGAGCCCGACCAGATGGGCTCGAAGCCGTTCGCATCGGCATCCTCGGCCTCGATCTCGAGGGTGACCAGTTGCTGCTTGGGGCCAGTCGCGGTGCGCTCGGCGCGAGCCGCATTGCGCCCGATGAATTGCGGCTTGTCGTAGGCAACGAAACGATCGAGCCCGCTCATGCCGGGGGTGTAGGCCCAGGTGAACTCCCGGCCCCAGATCCCGAAGCTCTTCTCCAGTCGCAGGCTGTAAACGCTGTTGTATCCCACGGGCGTGGCCCCGAGATCGCGGCCCGCCTGCATAAGCGATCGATAGAGCGTTACCTGTTCCAGTGCCCCGACGTTGATTTCGTAGCCGAGCTCGCCCGTCACCGATACCCGGGCAATCCGGGCTCTCAGCGGACCAACATCCATCTGCCGGCAGCTCATGAACGGCAATTCAGCGTTCGATACATCCCTATCCGTCAGGCGTGCCAACAGCTCACGGGCCCTCGGACCAAAGATACTGAACCCGGTGATCGCATCGGACAGGTCGCGCAGGGCGACTCCCTGAGCGGGCAGATTCGATCGCATCCAGCGCTCGTGCCAGCGTCGCAAGCCGTACGATCCCATGATCCACCAGGTCTGGTCGTCCCAGTTCAAGACCGTGAGATCGCCCAGGAGTCGGCCCGACGGGCTCAGCATTGGCGCAAGCCGTAGGCCTCCCGCGTGAGGCAGCACACCCGCGAGAATCTCATCGAGCCAGGTCCTCGCTCCGGGCCCAGTCACCTCGTAGCGCGCGAAGGCTGTGCTATCGAGTATCCCCACGTTCTCCCGCGCCTGCGTGCATTCCTGTGCAACGATTTCGTGGGCTTCGGATCGCCGCAGGGAGGCGGTTTCCGTGAAGTCGTGTGGCGCAAAATACAGCGGAATCTCGAGTCCCCAGATCGCGCCCCAGCGCGCCCCCGCCTCCGACATGTCCGCGTGCGCGGCAGGCCGCCGCAGAGGTCGTCCAGCCGGCAGCTGCTCGTTGGGGTAACTCAGGACGAAGCGGCGACTGTAGAACTGCGCGGTGGTTGCCTTGAGCCAGCCTGGATTCGCGGCAAACTCGCCATAACGCGCCACGTCCATGCCGAAAGCATCCACGGCGGGTTCGCCGTTGACGATCCATTCGGCGAGCGTGCGGCCGACCCCGCCGCCCTGACTGAACCCCGCCATCACTCCGCATGCCGTCCAGTAGTTGCGCAGACCCGGCACGGGTCCGACCAGCGGATTTCCATCGGGAGTAAAGGTGAAAGCGCCGTTGACCCAACGCTTGATTCCCGCGCGCTCCACGCACGGCACGCGCTGGAGCGCCTTGCCGAGCTCCGGGGCGATGCGATCGATGTCCGGCGGAATCAGCTCCATGCCGTAGTCCCAGGGCGCTCCCTCGACATGCCAGTGCTTCGGGGCGAGTTCATAAATGCCCAGCAGTACCCCCCTGCCCTCCTGCCGCATGTAACTGAATCCCTCCAGATCCACCATGACCGGCAGCTCGCGTCGGAGCCTGGCCACCTCCGGTATGTCTTCGGTGACCAGGTAATGATGCTCCATCGGGGCCACCGGCAGATCGACCCCAGCCATGCGGCCACACTGTTTGGCCCAGAGCCCCGCGGCATTCACCACGTGATCGGCGATACAGCTTCCCTGCTCGGTCACGACCAGCCATGAGCCATCGGCGCGCGCCTTGAGTTCGAGAACACGGTTGCGCAGAACGACCTGCGCTCCGCGCTTGCGCGCAGCAGCTGCGTAGGCATGGGTCGTTCCGTAGGGATCCACGTGGCCCTCGTTCGGATCGTAAAGGCCGCCATAGATACCGCGCGGATCGACGATGGGAACCAGTTCCGCGATCTCCTCCGGCGTGACCAGTCTCGCCTGCTCGAGTCCCATGGTCTGAAAGACCGCCCAGGCCGTCTTGAGCCACTCCCATCGCTGCGGCGTACCCGCAATGTTGACACCGCCGGTCATGTGCAGGCCGATGGATCTGCCACTCTCGGCCTCAAGCTGCCGATAAAGATCAATGGTATAGGCCTGCAGGGCCGCGACATTCGGGTCGGAATTGAGGGCGTGGAAGCCCGCAGCCGCATGCCAGGTCGAACCGGCGGTCAGTTCGGCGCGTTCGACCAGTACCGCGTCCGTGCATCCCAGGCGTGTGAGGTGGTAGAGCACGCTGCAACCAACGACTCCTCCGCCGATCACCAGCACCTGCGCCCGCGTCTTCATGGTTCCCGCCTGCAATTTGCGTGAGCGGGAAGTTTCGCCGCTTCATCCCCGGCGAGGTGAGGCGATGCGCCCGGCGGCTAAGTCGATCGGACCCGTGGACCGGCCGAGTGCAGCGCGTTACGGGCATCCTTGGGCAGGAACCCGAAATGATCCCTGAACGCGGCGGTAAAGCTGGTTTGATGACTGTAGCCCACACGGTGGGCCACCTGTCCGACCGACAGGTGATTGCAACGCAGGAGCTCGAGCGCCTCACGCATCCGGCAGTCCAGGCCGTAGTCGAACACAGTCACTCCGAATCGGGCCTTGAACGTGCGCTTGAGCTTGGAAGCGCTCATGCCGATGTGCGAGGCCAGCTCTGCGATCTGGGGTGGCGGGGTGAACTGGCGGGCCAGAAGCAGTCGCGCCTCATCGAGCTGACGAGCTTCCACCTCCGACAAGGTGGGGCTGCTCTGCGTCGTGCCATCATCGGCACTCGCGATCTCGCAGAAGAGTTCGAGGACCTTGGCCTCCGCGTGCATGACCCGCAGTCCTCCGCTGTATGGGCTGTGCACGAGGGACTGGCCGATGAAATGCATCGCGGGGGCGAGATTTCCCTGACACGACCAGACGGCGGGCCCGCGCTGGTGTTGAATCTCACCGAGAAAGGCCGGGAGGCTGACGCCATGGCGTTTCAGCATCGCGATGAGGTACTGTGGAGAGCAGTACACCGAAACACACGTGTCGCGGCGCTCGGTCAGGACGCGCTCGAGCAGGTGCACACCCGGCGGCTGGTACAGCACGAGCAGGCTCGGCCCGGTCACGTTCACCGGCGTGGACGTCCCGGGGAGTCGCAGTTCCAGCACCCCGGCCAGCCGCAGATGGAACTCGATCAGCCCTTCCCCGGGCACGAGTTCCGCGGACTTGGACTGATAGTAGGCATCCGCCACCACCACGTAGGCCTCGGGATCGAGCCGGAAAAGCTCCCACGTGCCTTCGCCGCGGGTGCGATCGACCCGGAGCCGCCCGCACTGAGCCCCCCGATCGGTATTGTCGTAGAGAACCTCGCAGCGGCTGAGCCGTCGCAGGTCAGTGAAGAGATTGCGAAGGGTGAATGCGGGCTCGGCCCCGAGGAGCTCGCGCCGAAACATTGCGACGTTTGCATTCAGCCGGCTGCTGGCCAGTTGCACGCTACCCCCCAGATGCGACCGATGCTACGCCTACCCCGGTGGGAGAGGCAATCCAAGGGTTGCTGCAGTCACAGATCCGCCTCGCGTCCCTGAAGGCACCGCTTGCAGACCGCTTCGTCACAGGGATGGGTCCGAAAGCCTCAATCCGCACCCGGGTGCCCGCGTAAGCTCACGAGATGCCCAGGACAATCAAACCCGGTCCGCCCTCGGCGAGCGAACTTGCATCGGGCTCTCCGCCAACCCTGGATCGCCGAAGCCTCATTCAGGGAGCCTCCGCCCTCGGAGCTCTCCTGATGGCCGGACTTGCCCGTTCGGCGGCGCCACCGGCCCCGCGTGGCCCTTACCAGATCCAGAGCATCGAGGGTGTACTCGTCCCGATGCCGGACGGGACCGTACTGCGCGGACGCCTCTGGCTCCCGAAAATGCCTCGCGGCAGCCGGGTGCCCGCGATCTTCAATTACTGCCCGTACCACTGGCGCATCCTGACACGCGACGAAGACGAGCAGCGCTTTCCTTACTATGCCTCCCATGGCTACGCAGGAGTCAGGGTCGATATCCGTGGATCCGGATGCTCCGATGGCAAGCCTCAGGATGAGTACGTACAGCAGGAACAGGACGATGGCGTGCGCATCATCGAATGGATCGCGAGGCAACCCTGGTGCAACGGCAAGGTTGGGATGGAGGGGATTTCCTGGAGTGGTTTCAGTTCTTTGCAGGTTGCCGCCTGCCGCCCGCCGGCCCTCAAGGCCATCATCACGCATTGCTCGACCGACGATCGCTACACGGACGATGCGCACTACAAGGGTGGCTGCATACTGCATGACATGTTTGATTGGGGCGTTGCCTTCCTGGCCATCCAGGCACAGGCGGCGGATCCGTCCATCACGGGCAGCCGCGACTGGAAGGCGGACTGGCTCGAGCGCCTCAACGGGATTGAGTTCAATCTCGGCAACTGGCTCACCCACCTGCATAAGGATGCCTTCTGGAAACACGCCTCGGTGAATCAGGACTACCGCCGGATCCAGTGCCCGGTCTACGCCATCGGTGGCTGGGTCGATGGCTACAAGAATGCGGTATTCCGGCTGCTGTCCCATCTGGAGGTACCGCGCAAGGGTCTGGTCGGTCCGTGGACACACATCTACCCGCACTCCGGCGTTCCCGGTCCCGCGATCGGCTACTTGACCGAAGCGGTGCGTTGGTGGGATCACTGGCTCAAGGATCGGGACACCGGAATCATGAGTGAGCCCGCCTTGCGGGTCTGGATGCAGCAGGGCGTCGCACTGCCTGGAGTGACCACCGTGACGGGCCGCTGGGTGGCAGAGGAGGTCTGGCCAACTGCCCGGATCCGGATGGAGCCACTGTATCTCAACGCGAATGGGCGCCTGGACGGGTCTGCGGGCCCGATCACTTCCGTGTTCACGCACTCTCCCCAGACAGTGGGAGTCGCCTCAGGCAACTGGTGCCCTACCGGTGCAGGCGGTTCGGAGGACCTGGACATTGAAGTTGCACTGGACCAGCGCCTCGATGACGCGCGCTCGCTGACTTTCGACTCCGAGATTCTGGCGAACCCGCTGGAGATCCTCGGATCGCCCGTGCTGTCGTTGAGGGTCGCGGCCGACCGTGTCGTCGCCTATATGGCGGTTCGCCTGAACGAAGTCATGCCTGACGGCTCGTCCCGACGCATCACATATGGGATTCTCAATCTCTGTCACCGTGACGGCAGCGAGTCTCCCACCCTGCTGGAGCCTGGCCGCGAGTACCCGGTGGAGCTGCCTCTGGACTATTGCGCACACCGCTTCAGCGCTGGCAGCCGCGTCCGTGTTGCGATCTCCACGTCCTACTGGCCACTCATCCTGCCCTCACCGGAGCCGGTCACCCTGACGGTACGAACCGGATTGAGTCGCATCAGTCTCCCCGTCCGGCCTCTCCGACCTGAGGACGACAAGCTGCGCCCGTTCGAGCCGCCTTATGTTCCGCGCACGGCGACAACCGTGATATCCGCAACGCCGGGGCGGCGTCTGGTGGAGTTTGACGTGCGGGCGAACCAGCAGACCATTCGACACCGTGTCGCAACCGGCGAGATTCGCCAGGATGAGACCGGTACGAACGTGGTTACCAACCTGGAAATGCGCTGCGTGATCAACGACGCCGACCCCAGCGGCGCACTGATGGAGTACACCACAACTTTCGGCTGGAAGCGCGGCGACATGCAGCCCCGCGCCGTTGGCACGGCAACGATCACCGCACAACCCAGGGAGTTTACGATCACCGCAACCCTGCAGGCGTTCGATGGGGAACAACGGGTCTTCGAGCGCACCTGGGATCAGCGTGTGGCGCGCGACAAGGTGTGAACGCCGCGATCGCGAGCTGCTGCGCCAGCTCAAGAGCCCGCGGCCTGGACACGGCCGTGCCTGATGAACGGCAGCGCAAGGATGCCGGTGCACACAACGGAGAGGATGGCCAGTTGCAGCGCCCCGGCAAGCCCTCCTCGTTCAAACATGAACCCCAGAGCAGTCGTGCCCAGCGACGCGCCCAGGCAGGAGACGGTGCTGGCCGCGGCAACCAGCAGATTGTTCGCCTGGATGAGCGCGGCGTAGAGCATGCAGTTGAGAAAGATCCAGGCGATCTGGAGCAGCGAGATGCTCACGAGAAACGCCCCTGACGAATTGCCAGCATGGAGCGCGGCAGCAAGCGTTGCACCGATGACGAGGACGGAGCCGCCAATGGCGCCCCGCAGAGAGATTCGGCCATCGACGCCGTACGCGAGAATAGAGCCGAGAGAGCTGAAGATGACGGAGATTCCGACCAGCCGTAATGCCTCATCGCTGTTGAGATTCGCGGCCGCCTCGCCGAACTGGCCGAGGAACGTGTAGACCCCGGTCTGCACAACGACGAACGGGACGAAACTGAGCAGGATCGGGTATCCGCGCCAGGAGCGGGTGTGCTCCTGCGTGCCGGGCTGGGGTTCGCCACCTTCGGGCCAGCGCTGCGGTACCCATTGAATCAGGGGTATGAGGACCGCAAACAGCAGTGCCATGACCATGAAGATTCCGCCGGCGCCGAGATGGGACAGACTCGGTGCGAAAAAGAGGAACAGGGCCTCGAGCGCGATCTGCACGAATGTCGTGATCGCGATCATCCTCACCGGATTGGCGATGTTGGCCGTATAAGCGGAGTAGACCCCGCACAGGTATCCCCCGGCCATGCCGACCGCAGCCCGTGCGGCGCAGATCATCAGGAAGCTGTCGGTTCCCAGGCAAGTCACGTTGCCCGCGATACCGACAATGAGAGAAGGCATCGTGACAGCGCGCCAGTTCCAGCGGCGTTGCCAGTACAAGCCGGTGAGCGATCCCAGTGCCAGCCCGGCGAGTTCGATTCCGGCGATCAGCCCCAGTCGTCCCGCGCTCCAGTTCAGCCTCGACCACGCGTCAAGCACTGCGGGCGTAATCAGCGTCCCGAGACTTCCTATAATGAAGAGCGCATTGACATAGCTCATACGCTCCGGTGCATCGAATGCACGCTCTCGGATGCTCATGCGTACAGCATCGGCGTCCGGGTCAGCAGCTCATGACCGTCGGCAGTAACAATCGCGTTTTGCTCAAAGCCTACGGTCCCAACGCCCGGATGCGTGAGGAACAACTCGCTCGCCATCACCATGCCGGCCTCGAGTGGCACGTCGTACTGGAGTATCCCTGTTGGGTCGGGGTCACCCTCGCCCAGCGGTATCACGTAGGGGATGAAGTTCGTGCTGAGTCCGTGGCCGAGGAGCGGCAGCCGCAACTGCGGGTAGTCGAAATAGCCGTGTCGCCGTGCAAGCTCGCCTCCGAGTATCCCAAGCTGCCGCGGCGTAACGCCCGGCTTCATCGCCTGAACGATGCCGTCAACCACTTCCACGGCCGCCTCCAGAAGCCCTCTCTGGGCCGCCGTGGGAGGGGCCCCGCAAGTGAAACTGCGCCCGGGATCCAGCCAGTAGCCATCCAGGATCGGCCCGAAAATCCAGGCGCGCGCCAGATCGCCGGTCCGTGGGACAGTGGTGTCATATCCGTAAAGACTCTGGCTGATGATGGTGCGCTCGGTACCGGGACCATGATGAGTGTCTATGCGGTGGTAGCCACCGCCGCCTCGCACGATTGCGGCAGCGGCCCGCGATGCGGCCTCGGCGCTGCTGGTGCCGGAGCGCAACGCCGCAACCAGCTCGGTCAGCGCCTCGGTCACCAGAGCGCCAGCGCGCCGGAAGACCTCGAGCTCCGCCGCGCTCTTGACTCGTTGCGGCTCCAGTAACAGCGTTTCCTCTGAGCACCACGTGATCTGTGGTGTCGCAGACCGCAACTGTCGGTCGTACATTCCAGGCAGCAGGTCATCGCCAATCAGGGCGACGCGTCCTTCTACGCCAAGCGAGGCGAGGTGCTGCGCCAACCCGAAAGAGAGATTCTGGGCGTGGCTCACCACGCGCCCGCACACGACGCCGGTCAGATCCAGCTCCGCCTCGGGCAGCCCGACGTGCAGCTCCGGCTCCCCGCCCTGGCGGATCAGCACCGCGCTGAACGTGTATGGCGCCCCAAACTCCTCGCTCGCCGGGTCCTGACCCGAACCGTTCATGACGAAGTGCGTCAGCCAGTAGACATCCCCCAGCCTGTCATACGCTCCTCCCCCGCGTTGCCAGACGAGAAGCCATTCATAGCCCTTGACCTGCATCGCTTTCCACACTCGAGCCCACCGGTCGCGGTACTCCTCGGGCTGGAAGCTCATCGCGAACCTCCCTGGCGCCTGGACGCCACCCTGTTCTGCTGCAGGAACATGCCGACCAACTCGTTGAAGAATCGGGTCTGATCTACAAACATCATGTGCGCGCATCGGCCGATGATCACCAGCGTCGCATTACGACACGACGAGCGCGTGAGTTCCAGGGTCGCGGGCGAGACCAGGTCGAGATCCCCGGCGACGATGAGCACCGGCGCTCTGATCCGGCCCAGTCGGCGCGTAAAGTCGAACCCCTTCAAGTTGCCTGTGATGCGGAACTCGGTGTGCCGGGACCACATCTCCCCCAGAACATCCGTCGCGATGGGCGCAGCGGGTCCCTTGGGCCTGGCACCTGCATACATATAGGGACCTAGGATTCGTGCCGAGAGAGCTGCGTAGTCGGGCGCATACCCTCCATCGGGCAGGTAGATGCCGCGCCGTTCGAAGGTTGCCAATTGCGCGCGCGTGCGCTTCGTTTGACACTGCAGGATGCGACGGAAATCCGCATCGACCGATCGGCCGCTCGAACCCGTCCCTGCAAGGATGAGGCTCGTGATCCGGGTCGGGTGACGTATCGCGTAGGCCTGCGCCAGGATTCCGCCGAAGGAGTGACCGAGCACGTGCCATCGGGCGATACCCAGATGGCGGCGCAGAGCTTCCAGATCGGCAACCATACGGTCCAGCCGGTACCGTCGGGTCTCCGCCAGGCGTTCGGAGCGGCCACAGCCGCGCTGGTCGAACAGCACGAGCCGAAATCTCTTGGCGAGTGGCGCCAGATAGGGAAGAAAGTCAGTGTGGTCCGCACCTGGACCCCCGTGAAGCAGAACCAGGGGTTCGCCCCGGCCCATGGTGCGATACCAGATGCGCGCGCCGGCGCCCTGTGCATAGCCCGATCTCGATGGCGCGCGTGCTCTTCCCATGGTCGCCTGTCCGGTCAGAAATGCAGATTCACATCCACGCCGACGGTACGCGGCGGGATCGATATCTGGGTCCTGAACACGTTGCCGTAGCTGAAGGGTGTGCCCTCCTGGATGCTGAGTATTCCGTTCGAGTTGCCCAGGTTGTGACCATAGAGCGAGACATCCCAATGGTCACGACGCAGGCCGATAGCGACATCCAGCTCACTGTACGCCGGCCGCACATCGTTGTACGTGAAGCCTGTCGGCACGTCACCCTGATGCGTCCAGTCCAATCGGGCAAAGCCGAGGTAGGCGCCCACGAGGCGCGTGTATTCCGCCTCGGCCGCCCATTTCTGCTTCGGCACGTCTGGCACCTGGTCACCGGCATTCACGGCACTGGCACCCTGGAAGGCGGCCGCAATCGCCACAAAGCTCGCATCGGTGTAGGAGCCGCTGACCGACAGCCGCAGCGACTCGAGCGGCTTCAGGCTGATCTCGGCCTCGAAACCCTTGCTGCGCGCAGATCCCACGTTGGCGATGAACAGGACGCCACAGCCCGGATCGGTTACGGACTGCTGGACGTTTTTCCAGTCGATACGGTACGCAGCGATGTCCACCGACAGCCTGCGCTGCCACAGGTCTGCCTTCGCGCCCAGCTCGTAGTTCCAGACCGAGTCAGGCTCGTAAAGCGGCGCGTAGGCATTGTTGAGCGTGCAGCCGATATTCGATGGCAGGCCGACGTTCGGGCCGCCCGGCCGGTAGCCCTTGGAGGCAGTCGCGTACAGCGTCGAATCGGACACCGGGTGATAACTGAGCACGAGGCGCGGACTGTTGCCACTCGCGCGGGCGTGCACCAGCGGCTGGTTTGGAGCAGCCAGCGCGCCGGTTTGGGTGTTCTCCAGAGAATCACGCAGCTGGTAATAGCGATCGCCGAGGGTCAGCTCGACTCTGGGCACTATTACGTAGGTCAGATCGGCAAAGACCGCTGCCTGCTGATCGATCACAGCCTGATCGAAGCTGTAGAGGAGCGAACTGTCGGTCTGACCGATCGCGGCCGCGAAATCCGCGCTTGCGGTGAACTCGTCGGTGTGCTGACGGAAGTGACTGAAATACGCCCCCGCAACCCAGCGCAGCCGTTGCTGCGCCGGCGAGGTCAGCCGGAATTCCTGCACGAAACCGGCGTTGGTGGAAATCACCTGATCGGTCCCCGGCGTGTTGGGCGGATACGGCACGCCGAACGCGGGCGCGAGATTCGCCCAGAACAGCGTGAAGTCGCTCCAGGTATTCACATCCCGGGACAGTACCGAGGTCGAGGACAGCAGGTTCGCAAAGCCGAAGTCGTAGTTGACGGCCAGATTGCCCACGGTGAGCCGGCTGTTCTGCGGCGAAGCATAGTAGGCAGCGGTCGTGAACCGGGGCAGATTGCTGTAGTACTCGGCCTTGCTGGCCGCGGTCACCTCGGAAAACATCAGGCTCGGCGAGATGGACAGGGCATCGCTCGGGCGCCAGGAGGCGAGGATCCGCCCGCCTTTGATGTCCACCTCGTTGATATGGCGATCGGTGCGGGTGTCGCTCGGCTGCGGATCGTTGAAATCCCCCGGGATGAGGCGGTCGACGTAACCGGGCACGTGCTCGTAGGTTCCGACGATCCGAACCGCGAATGTCGAACCGACCGGCACGTTGACCGCCGATTTGGCGACATACCCTGCGCCACCACCTTGCATGCCGGAACCTCCCAGTTCCGCATTCACGGCGAAATCCGTGAAATTCGGCTGCGCCGTGAGTACACGCAGGGCGCCGCCCATCGAACTCGATCCGTAGAGCGTACCCTGCGGGCCACGGAGCACCTCGACACGGTCGACATCGAAGAAGTCGATGTCCGGTGCCCCTGTGTATCCGTCCGTGCGCACATCGAGCGGCGTCTCGTTCAAGTAGTACGCCACCGTAGGTGCCAGCCCGTAGGAAGCGCCAAGGCCACGGATGGCCAGCGTCGATTCTCCTGGACTCAGGGTGTCGAACGACAAGCTGGGTACGCGCTGTGCCAGATCCGCAGTTCCCTGCAGATGCAGCTGGCCGAGAGAGTCCCCGCTGATGGCGGACACGGCGGCAGGCACATCCTGCAGGTTCTGGGAGCGCCGCTGTGCGGTGACCACGATTTCCTCGAGGCCCTCGTCCGCGATCACCGGACCACACAGTGACAGTGCGAGGATCATGCCCGGCACGAGCGGACGGATGGTCATGTCAGCAGCTCCAGTGCCTGGCCGGCACCTCTCTTGCCTTCGAGCATTGCGTGCGCCATGTTCATGTTGCCCTGTAGTTCGGAGTGCGCGAAAACGATGCGGCCGTGCGGCAGGCGTATCTGTTCTGGTGGCGGCAGCGCGCCCGCGGTGCCGTGGAAGAAGCCGGGCATAGGTGCCATGTACGCATGTCCCCAGCGGTTCAAGACGATTGCAGCGATATCGCGCCGCGCGTCGAATCCGCCCGAGGCAAACATTTCGGTCATCTGCTCCCGCAGGCGCTTCTCGAGATCCGCATACGAGGCCCCCAGGAGCTGGGCTCGCGCGGCGGGACCTTGCATCTCGGGCGACACTGTGGGGTTCATGAACGGGATGTAGAACGTCAGCACGACCGGACTGTCGGGAGTCAGGCGGCGCGGATTCCTGTCCAGGGTCACATTGCGCCGCACGCACACGTGCCAGCCGAATCCCGAGAACCAGCGCGCAATCGGGAATCCGAGCCGGTCGAAGAACCGCCAATTGCGGACAGCCACGTTTGCCGTCAGAACGGGTCCGTAGTGGAACTGCGCGTACGCTGCCCGGTGCGCCTCCGGAAGATCTCCGACCACGTTCCGGTTGACCCAGCCTCCGGAAGCCATGACAACGGCCTTGGCGCGTACGAAGCGTGTCTTGCCGTCCTTGACGTACTGCAAGAGCACCGATGGGGCGCTTTCAGCTGGGCCTTCGTGGCGCACGTGCACCACAGTCGCGCCCGTGCGAAAGCGAATCGGTGCATTCTCGGCATCCAGAGCGGCCGAGTTGAAACGCCCCTGGAGCGCAGCCTGAAGGGGCGTAGCGCCGGTCAACGCCTGCGGCAGGATGGCCAGCAGCATGCGGCGGTAAATCCCGCTGTTGCCACCCGGAAAGGACACCACGTTGATGTCGACGAATCGACTCTGGGCTGAACTGGGAATCGTGCCCGGCAACGTCAATCGCTTGGCCGCGAGTGCCGAGACGGCGTTGCCGCAGACCCCAAAGTTGCCGACGCACAGCAGCGGGTCGATGTAGCTCCTGACCTCACTGCCATATCCGAGCTGGTCGAGGAGCTCGTAGTAGGTGATCGAGTCGAGCCAGCGATCCGCATCCGGCCTGCCCGACACCACATCGCGCCGGTTGTTGACGAAATCGTCCAGCTGGCGCTGCACGGGCTGCGGCCAGGGCGTGTTCCTGAACTGTGAGGCGATTGGATTGCGGGCCCAGCCGGTCCTCGGGAAGTAGTAGCCCACCTCGTAGGGCGCCTCCACGATCATCGGATCGAAGTGTTCGGTCGGCAGCCGGTACTTCTGCGCACCGCCGGCCAGAGGCTCGAGCGGATACTCCAGCGGCAAGCCGAGTTCGTGGTAGTAATCCACGTACACCTGGTAGCGGCCGCCGCCTGCCTGGTAGTCCTTGTCAGGGATGAGCCCCGCGTTCGAACCCTGCGGTGCGGTCAGATGGACGCCGTCCACTTCGAAGTCGTTTTGTTTCGCCTCACCGCCCAGCACCGGGTGGTTCTCCAGCAGCAGGCAGGTCTGCCCCGGTTTGCGCTGCTTGTGGAACTCGTAGGCGACGGACAGGCCCGAGAATCCGCCGCCTACGATGACCAGATCATGACTCTCCACCGCAGAGCCGGGTTCGAGCACCGGATACTGGCGATCACGTATACCGTGAGCCGCGTCTCGCACTGCCTCGGTGTTGCCGTTTGACCATCGGTAATCACCGATGCCACCGTACCCCGTCCACGCCGAGCCGGACGGACTGTACGGATGAGGGCCGCGCGTGGCCGCGTTCGTCAGACCCGCACCCCCCGACACCAGCGCAGCTCCCGAGCCTGCCAGCACACCGTTGACGAAATCGCGCCGCGTAATGGGACACCTCAGGCCAAGGCTGTCTGCGGGTTTTCGGTTCATGATCCGGGTAGTCCTCAGGATGCCGAAGAGGCGGTCCGCAACGCATCGACCCGGTTGTGCTCGCCTTCCCTCGCGACGAATCGGCCTGCGCATAGCAGTGGTATGACGACCAGCGTCGCAAGGCACTCCACCGCGACCAGGGACATCTGGAGCGACTGATGTCCGAAGCGCACGGCCAGCGCGTCGCTCAGGCTCCCTACCAACACCGGACCGACGGCAAGGCCTGCAATGCCGGCCACCAGCAGGGTCAGCGCGCTGGTCGTCGCGCGGAGTTCCGATGGGACATGCACGAAGCAAGCGCCCCACAGGGCACCATTCGTGCTGTACACGGCCAGCGCGTAGGCGGCATTGAGAACGAAGGCAACGCCAGCATTGGGGGCCAGCAGCATGCAAAGACCGGTTGGTATGGCGACCACGTACATGGCCGCGGGAAACCAAACCAGCCACCGCACGTCGCGTCGCGCGAGCGCAGCGACCAACATGCCACCCAGGACACTGCCGGGGATGCCGCCGACGGCGATCGCCAGACCGTAACGGAAGCCGACCTCCTCGACTGACAGGCCAAACTGCCTGACGTAGTACGAGGGTAACCACTGACTGAGGCCGTACTCGACCAGCATCGCAAAGCAGACCGATGTCAAGACGAGCACATAGGAGCGAAGAGCAGCCAGACGGTGAACGACCTGTCGCAGCGACACGCTCCCCCGAGCCTCCGAGCCATGGACTCGTAATGGCTCAGGCAGCGTTGTCCAGGTCACTGCAGCCAGCACTGCGCCGGCGCACGCAAATGCAGCTATGGCCTCCCGCCAGCCGAGATACGTACCCAGCCAGCCACCGGCCACCATTGCGAGAGTGGCCCCGAGCACCCCGCCGGCGGAATGCATCCCGAGCGCAAACGGCCGCTTTTCCGGTGTGACGTAGTCCCCGAGCAGCGAGTGCGAGGCGGGGATGCCCACTGACTGAGCAGCACCCAGCATGACCCGAGCCGCGAGCAACTCGATGAAGGAGCGCGCAAGCCCGAAGAGGCCCGTCGCCAGGCTCCAGATGAATATCGCGACCGACAGCCAGCGCACGCGCCCATGACGGTCCGCAAAGCGTGCCAACGGCACGCCGGCGACGGCATAGAGAATGGCGAATCCGCCCCCGATGAGGAAGCCGAGTTGCGCATCGGTCAATGCGAGGTCGGCCTTGATCGCAGGCAGCAGGATCGAGACCACCATGCGCTGCCCGTAGTTGGCGATGTTCACCAGACACAGCAGCAACACGGCATACCCGGTGTAGCGTTTCGATGACGCGCGTGTCACAGGCTCTCGCGCATCAAAGCCAGGTAACGGTCGATGAAATCGACGACCAGACTCTCGAGCGTCGAGTAGGGTCCGGGCACGTAGCCGCTCGTCGTCACTCCGGCGGCATTGAGTTCGATAAGATCCTTGTCCTGCCGCGTGGTCTCATCCCAGACGAAGATCAGATCAGCGATGTCGTAATCCTTGCCGGCGACGGCATCCTCGCGCACGAGCCAGCGCATGACGACATCGGTGGTATGGGCATCCACAGGCAGGTAACTGACCATCAGCGCGTGGTCGCATGCCCCCATGACATACGACAGGAATCCCACGCAGCCGGTCGTCACGCTCTCGTCGTAGTGGGAAATCCTGCCGAGCAGCGGCGCGAGCGCCTGTCCATCGCGGGAAGCCGTGAGTTTCCCCGGTGCCAGCGGCCACGTGCCCGCGCGGCACAGCTGACCACCTATTGTGGTCAGCTCGCTGCGCCCGGTGGGCACACCGCTGGCGCGCATCCTCGCCTGCCAGCTCGCTCGGTAGGCCGCGAAATCCTGTACGGCCGCCTCCGAGACATGCTCATCGGCGCGGACGAACGCGTTGACGGCGGTGTATTCCGGGTGACTCGGCAGACAGTGGTAGCACTCGAGATTGTTCTCGATGCACAGTTTCCAGTTGGCGCCGATGCGGTAGCTGCGCTCCGCGGCAACCTTGCAGTGCTCGAGATCGTAGCGCTGCCAGTAGGGGCGCACCGGGTTCAGCAATTCCGTGGGGTCGGGTGCCCGTTCAGGATCCAGGCTGACGAATATCAGTCCTTCGAAGAGCCTGACACCGCAGCGCCGCAGGCCATGGGCCGTACGGTCGAGTCCTTCGGGCATGTGGCGCCAGGCTGCCAGCTCGCCCGTGAGCTTGTAGCTCCAGCC
>Ga0335069_10004804_pt1 | contig 19937 bp, 18 predicted proteins | sample Lox_Sample_11_FD_206714 | JGI IMG/M metagenome (GOLD analysis project Ga0335069, IMG submission 206714) | Soil microbial communities from Loxahatchee National Wildlife Refuge, Florida, United States - Lox_Sample_1.1 | ecosystem: Environmental > Terrestrial > Soil > Wetlands | place: USA... | reverse complement strand
CGGGCTCAGCAGTCGCCGTAGATCTCGATGCACCTGCTGCCGAGCTCGTCAGCACTCCCTACCTCGATGGCACCGTCCCAGTCACCGCCACAGCAGCCGGTGCCGACGACGAGCACCGTCTTATCCAGGTCAATGCCGCGTGCCTGCAGTTCTTGGAGCTTCTTGAGAAGCTCTGCGGCGTTCTTGCTCATCGCAGCCTCCTATACCGTGGTTTCACTTACGATCGTGCAGCCGAAACCGGCAGCTGCTTCGGCGATCAGGCTGACGTCAACGTCCGAGCCGTCGAACTGGACGATGCCTGCATTGGCGTCGATGATGGCCCACGTCAAGTCACTGCCGGCGATTTCAGTGAGCGTGAGGAAAACGCACGCGAAAATATTCATGATGAACTTATTAAGTGTCATCATGTGGGTGGCTTCATTGACGGCATCCCAGTCGGCCACTCGGCCGACTGGGATAGCGATGAAAACGCTCTTCACGGTACTGCCTTTCAGGCGTCGATGACGAGGCCGGCGTTCTTCAACCGGGCGATGTGGTTCTTGATCCCACGCGGGTCGGACGGCGTGCTCGCGGTGAAGACAGGCGCCCCGGCCGGGCTTTCCCACTTCATGTGACCGCTGTGGCGGATCTCAACCGTCCAGCCTTGCTTTACCGCGATCTTGTAGATGCGCTGCAGCTCTTTGGGTATCCTGACCTTCGGCATCTGGCTCTCCATCTCACTCTGCTCTGTTCCTGATATCACTATACCATAATGCGATGGGCGGTGCCAGCACGATGACGACGCCGACCGGGCCGCTTTCGCCGTACGTCACGCCGGAGGTACTGACAGCTGCGCCGACTGGCATCTCCTGGTCGACGATCCCACCCGGGTCGGGAGTGACACCGGCACAGCGGTACGCTGAGCAGTCGAACATCTGCGCTCGAGCGACGTCGCAAGTCGATGCGTACTGCAACCAGCCGCTGCGAGCGACGCTCGACACTGAGGTCTTTCGCGGGCCGAACTTCCGCGCGACCGTCTTGTCTGGGTCTCGCAACGGCCGTATCATCATGCAGCGCGGGCCAGTGCTCGGTATCGTAAGCATTCAGATCGCACCGGACGCGTATTTCCCACGGCAGTGGACGGTGATCCCCGCCAGTCACTATGAGCCGGAGTACCCGCCGATTGGCGTGTACGGTTCCACGGCGCCGTCTTCCGGCGGTGAGGGTGGGCAAGCCATCATCATCGAGTCCGGCTGGCTGAACTGGAGCCTGGGGCGGTCCGGTTGGCTCGTCCAAGTCCAGTATTACAATGGCTGGCCTCACTGCGGGCTGACCGCAGCCGCGTCAGCCGGTGACACCGTGCTTCACGTTGATGACTGCACTGCCTGGGCGATTACGAACCCGTTCAGCGACGTGACCGGAGCGACTGGCACCGTCTACGACAGCGGGCAGCAGGAGCTTGTCCAGGTTACCGCCAGCAGCGTTACTTCCGGGCCGGGAACGCTCACGCTCGCATCACCGCTGGCGTTCGACCACGCCGTCAGTACCATCGTCTCGACGCTGCCGCAGTCGGTGATGTGGGCGACGATCCTCTTCGGGTCGAGCATCGCACTCACTCGAGGAGCTACGGCGACGACCGTCCAGACGATTCCGGGCGCTGGCGGGTCGACAGGCAACCAGAAGTCTTCAGACCTCGTCACTCAAGCACAGTCATTGCTGGCACCATTCAAGCGAGTGGTCTGACCGTGATGAGCGTCCTGTGCTGGCTCGTCATCTTCGCTATCATCTACGCGGTCAGGCACCCACTGCTTGTCCCGGTCTCAGACACTCTTGCGATCGCGCTCATCGTGATCGCGGCGGTGGTCATCTTCCGCGGCAGAGAACGGTGGTAGGATGCCGATCAACTCCGTCCAGGTGTACCTGCAGCAGCTTATCAACGGCTTGCCGATGCCGTATGCGCTGCCGGCACTGGCAGCATACATCACACCGCCGGATCCGAACGTCGAGGCGGACATCCCGACGGCATACGTCTGGCCGAGTGACGGGGAAGAGTCGCGTGATGCTCAGAAGGGCGGCACCGTCCCTCGGAACACCGGTCCGGGGACGCCGTCAGGCTGGAAGAACATCGAGCACAGCATCGACGTGTGGCTGGTCTGGTTCGGGCAAGACGACGACCCACTCGCCGACACCGTCTTTCCCGGGATCGTTGATGAGGTGATGCAGGCGCTGCGGACGAGCCCGGAACGGCCACTCGCCGTTGACCCGAGAACCGGGCAGCAGTCATGGCTGCTCGACATCGGTGAGAAGATGAGCTACCGGATCTCACTGCGGGCGTTGAGTGACCAGGCTTACAACCGGTATGACGGGCTGGTGACGGTTCCAGTCATCGAGGTGTTCCAGGCATAAGACGTGCGCGATGACTAATGGGCTAGATGAGGAGGTTTTTTGAGCGGCTACAAGCTCAGCCAGCTTTCAAACCTGACTACTCTGGCGAGTGGTGATCTGGTGCCGGTGGTGGACGTGTCAGACACATCGACACCTCCCGCAGGGCCGGGTGGCTCTGATAAAACATCAGGCGCGGCTGAAGCTGGAGACCAGCTTTCTTCGCTCGCGAAGGGCACCGCGGCGGGTGTCGGCCTGACGTCCCTGTGGGCGGCGATCGCGAACCGCAACAGTGCGCGGTGCGACATCATCGTGCTCGGCGACTCGATCACCGAGGGGCAGGGCGCGTCCCTGTGGGCTAACCGGTGGGTGGTGCAGGCGCAGAACGCGATCCGAGCCGCCTACCCGACGACGGCGAACGGGTCGGGCGGCGGGTACGGGTTCATCCCCATCCAGAGCGCCGGCTCGGACACGTTCACGTGGCCTGTCACCCAAACGGCCGGCGCGGTGACCGAGTTCGACCTGGGCCCGGTGCGCAACAGCACCGTCACCAGCGCGACGGGCTCGACCTGGACGTACACGGCCACGTCCGGGACGACGTCGGTCAAGATCATGTACTACGACGTGGGCTATTCCGGCAGCTTCACGTACAAGGTCAACTCGGGCAGCACCACGACGGTGTCCAACACGATGACCGGGAAAGAGCTGCTCACCTCCTCCATCCCGATGGTGGCCGGGGACGTCCTGACGATCGTGTTCACCGCCGGAACCGGGATCGTGCTGGACGGGCTGCTGCACTTCGCCGGCGACGAGAACTCCGGGATCACGCTGCACGGCTGCGGCCACTTCGGCTGGTGCGCCGGGACGGAGACGTCGATCGGCTGGAACCAGCCGGAGACGTACAGCCTCAACTGGGCGCAGTGCTACGCCAACGGGTTCCCGACCACCCCGTCGGCGTTGATGATCATGCTCGGCGTCAACGACGCCCGGATCACCTCCGTCGGTTCCGGTGGCGGGCGGACCGCCGCCCAGTTCGCATCCGACCTGCAAGGGCTCATCTCCACGATCCGCGGCGCGGCCACCGCGCTGGCCACCCTGCCGCTCATCCTCGTCATCCCGTACGAGGCGGACGAGACAGTGCAGGACACCGGAGGCTGGCTGGCGTACGCGGCGGCCATCCGCTCCGTCGCCGTGGCGGACACCGTTGGCGCGATGGTCATCGACCTCAACTACCGGATGCCGACGGTCGCCAGCGACTACGACGGCGGGGTCCTCTACATCGACGACTACCACCCGACCGACCTGGGCCACCTGCTGCTCGGAAAGCTCGCCGCGGGCGCCGCGGAGGGCCTGCCGCCAGAGGCGGTCACCACGCCGGCGCGTTACTCGGCGGCCGAGCCGCTGGCGAGCGGGGAGAGCATCCTGCCCCGGTTCGCGCTGAACGGGAGCCTGGCCTATGCGGCGGGGACGCTCGCGCTCGCCTCCTGGGTAGCGGCGACGTCCGGCACGGCCACCGCGGTGCGGGTGGCGACGACCGGCACCGCGGGCTCCGGCCTCACCTACGCGGCCGTGGGCGTCTACGAGCTTGACAGCAGCGGGAACGGGCAGCTGCTCGCGTCCACGGGCGACGTGCACGCCACCGCGTTCACCAGCGCCTACACCGTCTACGACCTCACGCTGACGAGCAGTTTCACCCGGAACGCGGGGCAGCGGTACGCGCTGGGGGTGCTGTTCACGGGCACCACCCCGCCATCCGTCGCGGCGGTCGGCTACCCCAACTACGGGTTCGGTGCCGTCGCCCCGTGGGCGTGGGGCGGGATCACCGGCCAGTCGTCACTGCCCGCCACGTTCCTGGCGAGCTCGCTTGGCTACACGGACGGGCCGCCGGCGGCGGTGGTGTCGCCATGACGACACTGCTGGACTACCGTGCCGCCACTCGATGATGAATCTGACGAGCCGCTTCTTGATGAAGAAGATGGTTATCTCTATGATGAGGAGGGGCCAGTGACCGCTGCGTCACTCACTGCGGTGAGACCCACTAACCTGACGTTCCTGGGACTTTCGCGGTCTCTGGTCCCGGGGAACGCCGACCTGCCGAACACGTACCCCGGCATCACCGGCATCGCCTCGACGATCCCGCTAGACAAGTCGGATTACCAGCCGGAAGACACACCTCGCTGGCTGATGGACACCGCGGTCCGAGGTTCCATGGCTCACGTCTACAGCGTGATCCAGGGTCCTGAAGACGCGACGTTCAGCTACGGCGGCCCGTTCTACGGTGACATCGAGGGCTACTTCTTCGACAACACCTTCGGTGACCTGTCCACCATCGGCTCGTCGCCTGCGAACACGGCGACGCTCGTCGGCACTGCCGCGGTGTACTCGACATCCGGCACCATCACATCGGCGACCGGCTACAGCGCCGGCACGTTCATGCAGATCGGCACCGGCAACACCGCCGAAGTCGTGGTGGTCAGCGGCACCGCTGCCGGCTCCGTCATCAGCTTCACCACCACCCCACTTCGGTTCCCGCACGCCAGCGGCAGCACCGTCAACACCGTCACGGGGCCATACACGCACCGGTTCGCCATTCTTCAGCAGGGGTCGTGGAACGGCACGGGCCAGCCACCGGTTCACGCGGCGACCGACTACACCGGCCTTACCGCCGTCACCGGCGCCCGGACGTACCCATATCTCTGCATCAGCCAGCTCGACCTGACTGGCAACACTGAGCAGCTCTTCCAGGCGAAGGTCACCGGCAACAGCTGGCTCAGCGTGCCAGCTTCCGGCTCGTCCGTCCCGCTCAACAACCCATCCGCGGTCGTCCCGGTGCCGGCGTGGCAGTCAACGATCTCCGTCGGCGGCACGGCGATGACGCAAGCCGGTGAGTGGGCGTTCAGCATCAAGCGAGAACTGCAGGTCTACTGGACGGCGCAGGGCACGCAGTCACCGTTCGTGATCGGCCGCGGCAGCCTCGACGCGACTCTCTCACTGCACTACACCGTGTCGACTGACGAGACTGCGCTGCTCAACATGCTCAACAACACGCAGCCGTCGGTTACCGTCACGGTCAACAACGGGCTCGCCGGCACCGCCAACATACAATGCATCATGACGAGCAGCGTCGCCGCGTTCACCAAGGCCAAGCCGAACCGGTCCGCGGTGCTCTTCGGGTACGAGGATGAGCTGCAGTGCGTCGCCAACGCGACCGACGTCGGCGGTTCCGGCGGCCTCGGGCCGATGACCATCACGTTGATAAACAACGTACCAACTTATTAGTAAGAATTTTACCAATAAGTTCGCCTGCTTTTTCTGGTTCCGGTACCACTGTGCGTAGTGCGTACTACACCATCCACGAGCTCTCTGCGTTTTATCGCAGTCTGGTTCAACGCAGATCTTGTCACGCGTTTCTTCTCGGCGCTTGACGAACGCTTTGTACCGGTCGTTACCGCAGGTCTTGCACCAGCGCGCCTTGACCGAGCCGTCGTCCTTGTACTCGAGCTTGGTGTTCTCCGGCGTGTATTCGTGTCCGTGATCACAGTGCGTCCGGCGAGCCTCCGGGTGAGTACCATCTCTCACTTGATCATGCTTGTTGTCACTGCTAGTGCCGTACTCGAGGTTAGACAGCGCCGGATTTGTCGTATCACGATTTTTATGACGAACTTCTGTGCCAGGCAACCGTGGACCGACGAACGATTCCATGACCATGTGGTGCACGTATCTGCCGATGGCCATCGGGTACTGCCCTTGTTTAGCACTGCTTGTGTAGATATAGCCGGTGCTAATTTTTCTTACTCTGCCCAAGTCGGACACCTCGTGAGTGCCTTCACGGCCGACGACCGGCTTCCAGGTTTCTTCCACGAGTCAACAATACCAGGCGGCGCTGCCTGCTGTTATTAACAACGGCGGAAAAGCCGCCCGCGATGCGGGCGGCTTTGCCTGCTTCAGTTGCTCTTCGGCTTCATGACGCTGATGCGCCGGTGCTCCGGAAGCTGCTTGTTGTAAGCGACGATGATGTCGCCGGCGTTGCGAGCCGGGTCGTTCTGGTTGTGCGGTGCTGCGCGCTCCGGGGTGATCTTAGCCAGGCCACGCACCATCTGAGCGTTGGTGCACTCGTAGTTCTTGACGACATACCAGACGGCCTGGATGACGTTCGCCTTTACCCAGCCGGTCTCACCATCGCGCTTCTTGATAATCTCAGCGAGAATGCTGAATGCGCGGTCGAGAGATGCGCTGTCTCGCTCGTGCAGGTTGTAGACGGTGTTCACAGCATTGACGTAGAACGGCCCGCTGCCGTGGTTGATGCTGAACCCGTGCTTGCGAAGCAGAGTGTCGATGGCAAGAGCCGTGGTGTCGCCGTCTGACAGCAGTGCGGCGTGCTTCCAGTAAGCGGTGACGCCACGCCGAGCTGAGTTGAGAGCGACGAACTCACTGCCGGGCAAATCGGTGTGCACGACGCGGCACAGCAGTTCCGCGTCCACGCCGAGCTTGAGTGCTGCGGCTTCCACACGATGCTGCCCGTCATCGAGCAGATGCGTGCCGTCGGAGCAGACGCACACGACAGGATCGTCAAACCGGTGTACTTGCCAGTCGCGAACGATCTCGTTGACGTGCGTCTTGTTCAGCGTGCGCTGGAACGACGGCTTCATTCGCTGGAGCTCGCTGATGCGGAACATCTTCCGCCCAGCCGTCAGGCTGTTGAGGTAATCCTGCCGAGCCTGCAGCTGCTTTTCCGTCACGGTCACGTGCAATTTCTCTCCACTCGCTGTTCCTGATTTGAGATCAATATACCACACCAGCGACTGACGTGTAAACAAACTGCTCGCTGAGTGTGATGCAGGATCACCGCATTAACACCGCAATGATGGGAAAAGAATGACCGAGCCACTCAACCTGGTGCTGCCGAGCGGCGCCGGGATCACACTTCGCACCGCTCTGAAGGCGAAGGATAAGTTCGCCGTCCAGGGTATCATCAGCGTGTCACAAGATGGCCGAGCGCAAGCCGGCATCCTTTCTCTCATGGAGACGGCGCTGCTCGCTCGCCTCGTTGAGAGCTGGTCGCTGCCGGACGACCTGCCAAGCCGGCATGCCTGCCCGGAGTGCACCGGTAACTCGGCACTGTGGCACGAGCATGTCCGCGACGCGTTCGGTGAGGCGCTCGACCTCGACGACTTCAACCAGCTCGAGAAGCAGATCGCGCCGTTCCTGGCCAAGGTGATGGAAGCCCCAAATCTCGAGACGCCGTCCGGCTCCGCGGCCTCTTCCTGAGCAACGGCAAGTACAGCCTGCCGCTGCCGGAGCGGATGCCGCCTGAGGTGCTCACCAAGCGGTTTTTCGCGAAGGTGTACGGCTTCACGGAAGAGATGACCGACAACTTGTCGGTCGACGCCGTGACGTGGTGGCCCATGATCGAGCAGGCGGAAGCTGAAGCAGCCCAGCGGCAGATGCGCGAGGCGCAGCGCGAGCCGCCAGGAAGGCGCTGACGCGAAAGCGCCGGCAGTATCTGCTGCCGGCGCTAGTTGAAGCTGGGAGCTCAGAAGCTGACTGCCGTCACGGTGACTCGCCGGACCACATACGCCGTCTTGCAAGGTGCATCGGCCATCGCCTTCGTAACGCGCTTGGCGTAAGCAACCGCCAGCTCTCGAGTGATGAGGTCATCGTCATCGCTGCCGATCTCGAAGTGGCCGGACGACAGAGGCCCGATGTCGTTGCCATCTGAGCTGACTTCGACAATCTGGTACTCGTCGCTGATGACAGTTTCGGTGATCTCGCCGTCAGTGCTCATCTTGCTCTCCATTCCTGGTTCCTGCTGATGGGTAAATCATACCACGCCAGCGCGACAATGTACACCACTGTGGAGGAACCGTGCCGTGGAACGCGACCGCGACCGATGACCTGATGGCCGCGCTGGACCGGCTTATCAAAGTGGCGCCGGACGCGGCAAAGCAGGCATCAGAGAGCATGGGAGCCGTCGGCGAGCGAGCGGTCAAGCTCGAGCTCAGCCGGAGCTCACACTCACCCGGCACGAAGACGCCATCACGCGCTTTCACCGACCCGCCCTCGCTCATCACCGGCCGCCTGCGGGAGTCGGTGCGCCGGACGCGCGTCTACTCGAGCGGCAGCCAGTGGATCACGAACATCGCGCCGACGACCGTGTATGCTCGCATCCAGGAGCTCGGCGGCATCACCGGTCGCGGCCACAAGACGCGCTTGCCGCCGCGCCCGTACGTCCGGCCCGCGATGAGGCGGTGGGCCGAGAAGTACCGGGGCGCGGCGGTCCGGGCGTTCGGTGAGGAAGCCGGGATCCGGTAACGCGTCATCAGCGGTGGATGATGATCTCCGGGTCGTCGACGATACAAGCGCCGTAGATACGCTCATTAGCGGCTTGGACAGCGGCGTTGGCGCCTTCCTGAACCATTCCCATGAACATTTCCATGGAATCACGGTCGAGGTCGTCCCGGAAAATATCGACCTTCAGCTTGATTTCGATTTCCATGACTGTCTCTTCTCTACTGAGAGATAACCTGGAACTGCTCATCAGACAGGCAGTCCAGCGCGGCCTGCAGGTCGCCACCGGTCCAGTTGTCGAGCAGCCAGGCCAGGACCTGCGGCGCGGTGCCGGTGACGCGGATGACCGGCAGGTCAACCGCGCCGTCGGCGCTGAGTGCGGTAAACAGCCTGACCGTGACGAGAGCGGCGATGCTGTCGCCCGGTACCATCGTTGAGATGCCGATGTGGTCGTCGAAAACGACACCCTCATCGCGCCAGTCGCTGCCGTCGAGGTCGATGTAACCGACCGTGGTTGCGTCCATCTGCTCTCCATTCCTGGTTTCCGCTGTTAGAGCAAATATACCACAATGCGATGTGAGCGGCCAGATTTTCTCGCAATGCAATCACATCGTGTGACAACTTGGTAACGGTATACCGGTGCTCTGAAAACTGAGGCTCTGAGTCACGCGCTCACCGGCAAACGCGAGTGCCGGCAACTGACTATAACCGGTCGCGCGCGTCTGGCTCTCACTGTCACGCTGAGCATCTGGCCAGGTAAGTGACCAGGCAATAGCCAGGCGGCAGGCACGGCAACCGGCCGCTCACCAGCTGGTGAGCGGCCGCTGCCTGCAGGCTAGGCCGGGATAACCTGGTCCGCAATGAACGCGAGCGCGCCGTTCGGGCCGGTGAGCTCACCGCCCGTGTAGTGCTTGAGCAGGAATGCGAGCAAGGCGGGTGCCGTGCCCTCGAGCTTGACCTCCGGCCAGCCGCCGCCAGGGCCGGTCTCATTCACGACCGTTACGGTGACCGGGCCGGCGCCGTGGTCATGAGTGCCCTCGAGCTCGGTCAGAACGCTGCGCGGCTCGGCGGCAAAATCGGCATACAGCGCGATTTCCGGCAGTTCGATTCCAGTAGCAGTGGTCACTGGTTCCTCCTGGGTGGCTCCATTACTGCCTGACATATTTAATACACCACGCGCGGCGTGCCGCGTACAGCGCGAGAGCGCGGATTGGCGGTGAGCCGTGGCAGACGAGCTGCCCCCCGTCATTGCCAGGTTTATCGCCGACATCGCTGATTTCACGGCGCCGTTGCGTGAGGCGACGCAATCGCTCGCCGATTTCCAGGCCGCACTCGACAAGAGCACGACTGACGTCCGTGATTTCGCGGTGCAGTCCGCCGGCGCTGGTGCGACGGCCGCTGCTGCCATGAAGACCGCGGCCGACGCCGCGCAAAACCAGGCGGAAGCCGAGAGTGAGCTGACCGCGGCCGTTAACGCCGCCGCCAGTGCTACGGAAACCCAGTCAAGAGCCGCCATCGAGAACGCCATGGCGAACGAGATGGACGCGGCGGCGACGCGAAGTGAGCGAGACGCCGCACTCGAGGCAGCGGCAGCTCAGAAAGCTCAGAACGACACACAACGTGACGCGATTCCCGGCCTCAACGACGTCATCCGCCTGATGAAGCAGTTGAATGCCGCACAACACGACGTCGCCGCATCCGGGCACGACGCGGCGGCGGCGACCAGCTTCTGGAAGAAGCACTTCCAGCTCTCCGGCGGCCTCTTCGGTATGATGCCGATCTTGGGGTCAGTTAGCGGCATCGAGCTTGTGCTGCACGGCCTGATGGAGTTCTTCGCCGTCTTTATCCCCGCAGTGGCGACGGCGACGATCGGCATCACCGCCTGGGGCATCGCGGCGTACACCGCCGGCAAAGAGGTGTACGAGCAGCTCAAGAACGCCAGCACGGTCTCGGACGCTCTCAACCAGCACGTCGGGCCGCTGAAGGGCAGTTTCCAGCAGCTCGCCGCGGCCGTCCGGCCGCAGGTCTACGAGCTGTTCGGCGAGTACCTGGACATGTCGGCTCACAACTCCGGCGCGCTGGCTAACCTGGTGACGCGAGTCGGCGGCGCGCTCGACCACATGTTCGCCACCCTTGAAGTCCACACCGCCAAGGGCGGCTCCGGGCTGCAGAACTTCTTCGACGCGGGCATCGCTGATTTCCACCTCTTCGGCGAGATCTTGCGAAACCTCGGTGCTGGCATCGGTGCTTTCGCTGAAGCGGCCATGAAGACTCACATCGCTGAGATCCTTCTCGCGATTGCCGCCGCCGCGAGCAAGCTTTTCACCATCATCGCGATGATCCCGGCACCATTGCTGACTGCGTTCGTTGCTGTACACGGCGCGGCACTGTGGGGCGGCCTGGCGGTCACGCAGTTGAAGAACCTGGTCTTGTCGGCAACGCAGTCACTCAGCGGCATCAGCATGCTCAACGGGCCGCTGACCGCCTTCGCCCGTGATCTCGGCGCCTCTCACGACCAGCTTGCCGCAATGGGTGAAGCATCTCCCGGTGTGCGAAGAATCGCCGACGACCTTGCTTCCGGCGTTCCCGGTGCTTACCAGATGGCGAACGCACTGGAGCTGTCTGACAAAAGCATCGTCAAGATCACTTCAAAGACATCGGCGGTCGAGAGCGTTGCCAAAGCACTCGGTGCTTCGGCGCAAGACGTCGCTTCATTCGCCGTTGCGGCAAGCAAAAGCGGTGTCGGCATTGAAAACCTTGCTGCCAAAGCAGCCGGCGGCACGGATGAGCTCGCCAAGCTCACCGGTGGCATGGAAAAAGGCGTTTCCGATGCGGCGAACCTGGCGATGGCGTACTCACTCACCAGCAAAGAAGGATTGAGTGCTGCTGAAGCGGCTGGGAAAGTCGCCGCTGGCACTGGTGAGGCGGCAGCGAGCACCGGCATGTTTTCCGGTGCGCTGGGAGCTCTGGGAGCGGCGCTGCCCGGTGGCCCGGTGGCATGGATCATCGCTCTCAGTGTCGCCGTCGCCGGCGTCGGTGTTTACTTGGGGATGATGCCCGATAAAACGCAGCGCTGGATCAACACTCTCAACCAGTCGGTTCACAGCGCCAGTAATCTCAACATGCTCGGCACGACAATGTCAGCTCTTGCCGCCGACACGGCACAACTGGCGAACGCGCAGAAGACGGCGACGGGCAACACGACTGAGCTGGCGAGCACGCAAGCTGGCCTTAGCGGCGACTTGCAGCGCGAGCTGGTCCACGTCGGCGCATTGCAGAAGGCGTACGGCGTCAGCATGCCGCAAGCACTGGCTCTGCTGCAGAAAGCCGGCGTCAAGTCCACGGACTTGTTCCAGGCTCAAGGGCAGGCGTGGCAAGTCGATCTCGAAATGGTGCACGGTCTGACGCAGGGTTACCAGGCGATGGGCCAGTCAATCGGGGCCATCGGCAGCGACATGAACGTGCTGGCCGTCAGTGAATCGCAGCAGCTCAGTACGATGTCGACTCTCAACTCAGCTTATGATCAGTTCACCCAGCTTGTGTCAGCACCGTACAGCAGCATGATGACGATGGCGCAAGGCATGCAGACGTTCGCTACCGACTCTCAGGCGGCCGGCGCGTCCATGAGCGGCCTCGGCACCAACGCGCTGACGCTTCAGCAGCAGTTCCAGACCGTGTACGGCAACGTTGAGCAGGCTTTCGACGCCTTCCGGAGCTCTCAGGCTCTTACCGGCAGCGGCGACTTCACTCAGTACGTCAAAGACTCAGTCGCCGCTCTGCTGCCTCTCGCCGGTACGAGTGAGACGGCGAGAGCTGAGGTTTCCGCACTGGCGCAAGAAGCCGGCGGCCCAGCGTCCACGAGCCTGCAAGCACTGTCTCGGTGGGCTGGCAACGTCAAAGACCCACTTGCCGCGATGTACAGCGCATCGCAGAAAGCAACCATCGGCTCCAGCAACCTCAACCAAGATGCCGCTCGGTTGACTAGCACGCTGCAGAGCCAGCTTAACCCCGCCATCGCTCAGGCGACGATGACATCACTCGGCGGGCAGCAGTCGCTGACCGCATTTGCCGACGCAGTCATTAAAACCGGTGCGAACAGCAAGCAGACGATTACCGCTGGCCGGCAGGTCGCTGAAATGTTCTTGTCAGTCGACAAGAACACCAAGAGTGCCAAAGCGCAATTCGTCGGCTGGGGCGAGTCACTCGGGTTGACTGCCAAACAGGCGACAAACTTGTGGGATAAGGTATCAGCCGGTGAGAAGCCGCTTGAGTCTGTGAGACACAAGCTGGCAAGCACGAGTGAAGCGGTGACGAACCTCGGCAAGCCCGGTACGTGGGGGCACATCGAGCACTTCTTCATGGCATTGTGGGATAGTATCGTTCACGGCCTTACCGTGGCATACCGCCACGTGGCTCGCGTCATGGACAACTTGTGGCATGTGATTTCTTCAGGAGTCAGCCGAGCATACGACAGCGCGGTCCGGTACGTCGCCAGCATCTTCCTTCCGTGGTGGCGTGGGCACGGCGCTGAGCTTGTCACCGTCGCAAAGCACGCCTGGGAAGAACTGCAGATCGTAATCCGCCAGGCTTGGGATGTCATCTCATCCGTGTCGAGAGTTGCCGGCAAATCTCTGCTGTCGGTGATCAGCGGTGTACTCGACATCCTCAAGGCGATCTTCATCGTAGCGTGGGACATCATCAAAGGCGTCGTCGTCACCGCATTCCACGTTATCGTGACGATCATCCAGACTGCGATGAAGATGATCCTCGACGTCGTCGGCGTCGTACTGGACATTCTCACCGGCCACTGGCACCGAGCCTGGTCGGACGCGGTGAACTTCGTCACGGCCGCACTCGACGGCATCGTGCATGTCATCGAAGAGGTAGGCAGCGGCTTCGGCTCGCTGCTCTACGACGCCGGCAGAGCGCTCATCGAGGGCCTCATCCATGGTATCAGCTCGATGGCAGGTGGAGCGTGGAACGCGGTCACCGGCGTTGCCAAAGGCCTCTGGAATGCGGCAACGTCAGCACTGGGAATCTCATCACCGTCGAAGGTATTCGCTCAGATCGGTGAGATGGTCGTCATCGGCCTCTCGCTCGGCATCAGCCGGAATGCGCAGAAAGCGATCGATGAATCCAGGCGCCTGGCTCAAGCCATCAGCCAGGCAGCTGCGTCCGGCCAGATCACGAGTGGTGAAGAACTGGCTCTTAAAAAGCAGCTCTCAACGGCTTTGCATGACGCCATCACTCGTGGTCTTCAAACCGGCCTGACTGGCACTTCAGCGCAGATCAACGGCGCCATCAAGAAGGTCTTCAACGCTATCGCTGTGGCGGTCAGTGCTCACCAGCTCAGCCCATCCCAAGACAGCTCGATGGTGGCGTGGCTCAACGCCGACAACAAGAAGCTGCAGAACCTCGCCCAGCGCCGCCTGAAGCTCGCTCAAACGATCGCTCAAGCCGAGACTTACATGAAGAGCACCAGCCAGGCGGCAGAATCCAGTGCCTCACTCGGGGCAGTCGTCTCATCGAGCTCAGGCACCGCTACGCCGAGCATCAAGTCAATCATCAGCACTCTCGGCAAAGACCTGGCTCAGATCCGGCAGTTCAAGTCGAACATCCTGAAGCTGCAGAAGATGGGATTGAACAAGCAGTACATCAGCCAGCTTATCGCAGCTGGGCCGCAAGCTGCCGGTGCGATCGCCGCAGAGCTAGCTGCCGGCTCATGGTCTCAGATTCATGAGATCAACGTCGAGAAGTCAGCGATCTTGCAGGCATCTAACCAGCTCGGCATTCAGGCTGCCGACGTTATGTACGACTCCGGGAAGAAAGCCGGCCAGGGATTCTTGAGCGGGCTGAAAGGCCAGCAGGCAGCTATCACTCAGATGATGAAGAAGATCGCCGACGCTTTGGTCGCGCAGTTGAAGAAGGACTTGAAGATCGCATCTCCATCAGTCGTGATGATGGAACACGGCAAGATGGTCGCGGAAGGCTTCGCACGAGGCATCGAGTCCGGCGTCACTCGAGTGCAGAAAGCAGCCAAGGCGATGACCGCTGCCACATCGACAGGGTCACTTCACGGCAGCGTTCTCACGAGCACCAGCAGCAGCATGATCGTCATCAACCTGCGAAGTGAGATAACCGGCCGCGTGGACAAGCAAGTGCTATGGACGGCGGTCCAGCAGGAGACGTTCCGGTACAACATCAGGAACAGCGGCCAGGTTACCGGCGGCCTGAAGCCGGGGTCAGCGTGATCACGTGGTAACTCACGTCCAGGATCAGTATACCGACGCGTCAGGCGCTTCTTCTGCTACCGTGTACATCACGAGCACCGGCGGCAACGCACTCATCTGCTATCTGAGCATCTACATCAACGGCAACAACTCGACTCACATCTCCAGCATCACTGACACCGCCGGCAACACCTGGAATTACTCGACGAGCCCGCAGAGCCAGAACCCTCCAGCTGCCTGGTCATACAGTCCATCTGATGCTTTCTCCGGGTTCACTGCGATCGCGTGGTGCCTTAACGCGTCCGCAGTGACGAACGTGACTGTCACGCTGCCTGGGTCAGCCGATTACATTGAAGCCGGGATCTCTGAGTTCAGCGGCGTCCCACTCGGCACCGTCGTCAGCGGATCAGCCGCGTCCAGCGTGCTTGCCACCAATGTGACTTCTTACGCACCGCCGGCACTGACCACCTCGGTGACCACACTGTCGGTTGCCGTAGCCACGTCCGGCATCGGCTGGACCGGCGTCACAGCCGGCTGGACGCGAGTGTCGTACTCAGACGCACTTGCTGCGTACAACACCGCAGCTTCAGCCGGTACCGTCCAGCCGGTGTTCACTGGCACAACGCAGAATGTGATGTCGTCAGCCTCAGTTGCTTTCGGCGCTCCAATTGCGCTCGTCGCAACTTACACTGGGCCTAACCCAGTTATTGGCGCGGCTTCTCGCACCATCTCCAACACGGCGGGAAACCTTCTCGTGCTGACCGCGGCCTGGTGCACGACATCTGGGTCAGTGGGAAGCACTCAGCTGGTGCCGGCAAGCTCAGTTTGCGACTCGAGTGGCAACTGGTGGCAGCTTGCCGGGGATTCCGGTGCGAGCTGCCTTGGGGCGCGAGTGTGCGTCTGGATTTGCCCCAACTCTCTCGTCATCGGAACCGCTTCATATGACTGGATCTCGTTCGCGCTGAAGGGGTATACTGCTGCCGCAGTCTGGACGGTGAGTGAGTTCAACGTGCTTTCCGCTGGCTACACGCCGGCCATTGACTTCGCAGTGTCAGCCAATACCGGAACGAGCACTGCGTCGAGTGTCAGCGTAAGTGCGATTACCCAGCACGCTGACTTCTGCTTCGGCGTGGGTGCGTGCGGTAACATCTCTAACATCGTCAGCGCATCACCCAGCTCTCCGTGGATCGTCATCGCAAACCAAAGCGCTACGAGCGGCTCCGATGGCGTCAGTGCTTCTTACGTCTACACTTACCCAGCCGTTAGCACATCACTGTCACCGACGTGGACGTTCAGCGGCTCGAGCCTTGGCGCCGCGGTCGTCATCGGCATAACGCAAGCCAGTGCGCCACCGGCAAATGGGAACAGCAATTTCCCCGTCGTGAGAACGCAGCTGGCGTTCGGCGTCAACACTGGAGACTTGTCACAAGCGATCGCTGAAGGATCGTGGACGGATGTCACACAGCGGACACTTTCCAAAGATCTCGTGGCCAGTATCACCACATCTCACGGCCGTCAATATGAGCTGTCAGACCCTGAGTCCGGTACGACGGTCATCGCCATGAACAACCTGGATGGGGCTTTCAACCCAACCGCGCCGGGAAGCCCGTATTACTCCAATGCGCTGAACGCCAACATGTCATTCCAGTCCGGCACGAATGACTGGAGCACTTATGACGGTGCCACCATCTCACCGAGCAGTGCATTCACGTTCGCTTCTGCGTCAAACGCTGTGTCAGCTCAGTCGATGCTGCTGGTGCCGGACGGCGTCAGTGGGTATCCCGGAGCATTTCCCGGCAGCGTCACGATCAACCCTAATTACACGTATTCTGTGTCAGCTTGGGTTTACTGCCCCGCTGGCTGGGCTAACGGCGTCGCGATGACGACCAACTGGCTTAACTCATCGAAAGTCAGCATCAGCAACGTGACCGGCCCGTTCCAGGCTGTTCCTGCCGGTGTGTGGACGCAGATCAGCTGGCTGAACCGCACGCCGCCTGCCGGTTCCGCATACTTGAGCTTCAGCATGCAGGTAGGCAGCACACCGCCGTCATCTACGCTGTTCTATTTCGCTGAAGCTGCGGTCGTGCAAGGCGCGGCAGCCGTGCAGACCGGTCTCGTTCGCATCAGCACTCCAGTGAGAGTATCCGCGTACTGGCAGGGCAGATGGTACCCAGTCGGCTATGGGCAAGTTGAGCGCTGGCCGCAAGACTGGCCAGACATGCCACAGTGGGGTTTTTCAGCTCTTACCGCAATCGACCAAGCCGGTGTTGCGGCCGCGGTGACGATGCCGTCAGCAGTGCAAGGTGAGATCCTCGCTGATGAGCCGTATGTGTGCCTGCCGTTCAACGACAGCTATTCTAGCACCGCGACTGGCGTGAATGGTGCGGTATCGGCGGCAGTAAATGCGAATGGCCTGGTTGCGGTCAACACAAGCCGGGTTAACCAGCGCACTGGAATCTACACCAGCGCAGACCAGGCGGTTGAGACTGGGCAGACGATGGGGTTCTCCGGCGACTCCGGTACCGGCATGGGTGCCAGTACCTACAATGCGGTTTACACCGGCACGAACCGAGGACCAGGTGCTTTCTACGGGCCAGACACCGGGCTGCCGGCCATCGGCGCAGCCTCGGGAAGCACGTATGAATTCTGGGTTACGACTCCGAGTGGGCCCGTGAATGCCGCATCTTCTGAGTTCTTCCAGTACCTGCAGGTCTTCACGACACCGTCAATCAGCTCAATCAACACAATCGACCTTTCAGCCGGGTGGCTTCTCGTGACCGGCATGAGCATTCCCGCTTCTTCCGGCGGGCCGAACCTTTTCGTCCAGCAGCCGAACACCTCGGGCGCTCAAACGGTCACTTCGTACTCATACAACGCACTCCACCACATCCTGATCACGATTGACCTGAATGGGACGACGACGTTCTACGTGGACGGCGTAACGACTCTGCTCAGCTTTAACACGCCAACCGGCCCAGTCGTCGCGGTCGGCTTCGGCCAGTCGTCATACTCATATGGGAACCTTTACCAGATCTGGAATTACTCACTGGCATACGGCACAGTGTACCCTTACGTACTGCCGTACTACCGGATTATCGACCACTACACTTCCGGTTCTACGGGTTTCTCCGGAGACAAGTTCACGGTCCGAGCTGGCCGTTACCTCGCGTGGGCCGGCAGCGCCATTCCATATGGTGGTCCTGGAAGCCTTCCCGATTCGATGCTGCTCAGCTCCGCGTACTCGACGGATGGGAGCCCGCTTTCAAGCGCTCTTAACAGTGACGCGTCGAGCAGTGGTGGAACGTGGTACTCATCGAGTGGCGGCAACCTGATCATCGTGCCTCGCCCGGCGCTGTACGCCAAGCCGAGCGCCATCACATTCGGAGACAACACGCAGAACGGTGAAATCCCGTATCTGCCGGATCTCGGTTTCGATTATGACAACACGTATGTGAGCAACGTGACGCAAGCGACTCTCAGCCAAGGGCAGAACACATCTGTGTCGCCGATCAGCAAGAACTTCCCATCAATCGCGGCATATGGGCAACGAGGACCGCTGACTGCCACTGTTTCCGGGACCAGCGCGGAAGACGCGTACGACGCGTCATCTTGGCTGCTGGCGAAATACCAGCAGCCGCAGATGAGAGTCCGCCAGATCACGGTAGAGCCGTCAAGTTACCCAGCGGCTTTCACCGCAGTCTTGCAGACGGATGAGACTACCGTCGCGACCGTTATCCGCCGGCCAGTCGGCGCGCCCGCATACAACCTCAAGGTGATAACGCAGCGAGTTGAGCACCGGATCGGCCCCGGAATGTGGGCGACGACGTACCAGCAGTCACCATATGTGCAGGAGGCAGCCGTGCTCGAAGCTGACGTCAGCGGCCAGGACATCCTCGGCAACGGGACACTGGCGTGGTGAACGATGCCAGTTGACCCGGGAAGCTTTCCTTCCAACTCACCGGTTACCGCAAAGTCACTCAATACCGCACTCTACACGTACACGCCGGGAAATGCTTACACGCCTACCGGGATCTTGTTCCACGCCAACCGGCCGGTTTTGGTAGAATCGCTCGGCAGCGCGAAAACGCAAGCCAGTACGAGCACTGGCACGGTCACATCACTTAACGGCGCCGGCCAGTGGCGGAGTTATGTTGACACCAGTGCGCTGTTCGGCGCCGGCGCCGACGCGCAGTTCACGGGAGCAACCGGCCAATTCAACCCGAACGTCCCGGGAACTAGCGGTGCGGCAGGGACACCGGGTGGGCTGTACCTAATCTGGGGATTCCCGGCGTTTTCCGCGACAACGAATGCCGGCGGCTCAGGCGCGGCTCTTCTCGAGAATGGCACGAGCGTCACCGGCGGCCTTCAGCGGTCTTCAACGGCGAACCAGAACTGCTCATACGTCCTCGATCTCATCTCCGCTTCTCAAAACCAGCGTACCGCACTGCAAGGCTACTGTGCTGACGCTTCCGGCACGAGTTACAGCTACGTGACGAACACCACCGACTACAGCGGCAACTCCACTCGGTTCTACGGCATGTGGGCAGCAACCGGCAATATCTCAACGATCACGACGGTACCTGCCCCGCCATCGTGGACCAGCGCAAGCACTGTGACAAGTGCGGTGCTGAACGGTACCGCCATCTCATACCCACTGCAACTTCTCGATAACCCGCCTGTGCTGCGAGCCGGCGCATCGCTGAGCAATGCGATAACGGCGAGCACGACAACCACAGTTCCAGTCAACGCTGCTCAAATCGACACCGCATCCGCATTCAACACAAGCACTCACGCCTACACTGTCCCACTTACCGGCGTCTGGCTGGTTCACGGGTCTGTGCATTACGCTGCCGGCTCGACGGGTGCCATGTATGCCGGGATCGGCATCGCTTCCAATGTAGTGTGGGGACCGGCATACTCGGCTACCGGCAGCGGCACCAACGCGTGCCAGGTATCTAAGCTTCTCGACCTCAATGCCAGCGACAGCATTACTCTTGTCACTTCTACCACCGCCGCGAACTCGCTTGGAAACAGCTCTCAGTGCCGGCTGGTCATGAC
>Ga0335069_10004803_pt1 | contig 19941 bp, 20 predicted proteins | sample Lox_Sample_11_FD_206714 | JGI IMG/M metagenome (GOLD analysis project Ga0335069, IMG submission 206714) | Soil microbial communities from Loxahatchee National Wildlife Refuge, Florida, United States - Lox_Sample_1.1 | ecosystem: Environmental > Terrestrial > Soil > Wetlands | place: USA... | reverse complement strand
CGTTGCCACCGGCAGGAGATACCCGCAGGATGGGACATCGTCATACACCCGAAGCAGAAAGTGGCCACGGCGGAGTTTGCGGCGCAGGCGGAGGAATTGGTGCGGCTGCTGAAGAAGCTGGCGTGAGTGTGGAAGGGAAAGCTCAAACCTTTGGGGTGCGGGCGGCACTGTTTGCGCTGAATTGCTACAAGGCCTACCTTTCGATGTTGTTTGCGGGCACCTGCCGCTACGAGCCGACGTGTTCGCGTTACGCGTATGAAGCGATCGAGCGATTCGGGGTGAGGCGCGGGGTGTGGTTGGGAACAAAGCGGCTGCTACGGTGCCATCCATTGTCGCGACGATTCGGGTACGACCCGGTTCCAGAAAGATTTGAAATGTTCGAAACGCATACGACTACGGCTGTCGATCCACATGAGGTTCGCTCGTGAGTACTCCAGGTCAATTTCCGCCCATTGGGCCGAAGAACCAAGATAAGTTCACGCCGGAATTGCGCATTCTAGTGGCGTCGCTGCTGTCCGTGGGGGTGATTCTCCTGTGGACGAAGTTCTTTGCGCCGAAGCCGCCGGCATACCGGCCGCAAAAGGAGCAGCCGGGCGTGACGGCACCGGCGAATCCGGGAACTCCGGAAAATTTGGGGGCGAATCCCGCGCAAAACACGGCGCCAGGCGAGACCAAAGTGAGCGCGGCTTCCGCTGCGCCGACGGCGGCGATTGCGGATTCGCAAGAGCGAACGATTGTGGTGGAGAACGCGCTGTATCGCGTGGAGTTTTCGAATCGCGGCGCGGTGGTGAAGAGCTGGCAACTGAAGAAGTACAAGGATGACGCAAAGCCGCAGCGGGTGCTCGACCTTGTCCACCCGGATACAGCGGCGAAGACGGGCGGCTGGCCGTTCTCCCTGGTGTTCGATGATCCGCAACTGGAAAAAACGGCGAACACGGGCTTGTACAAGATTTCGAGTGATGGCGCGGCGCTGGAAGCTCCGGCGGAGCTGACGTTTACCTGGAGCGACGGACATCTGGAAGTGACGAAGAAATTCCACTTCGACCACTCGTACGTGGTGAATGTGGAGACGACGACGACATACAACGGAGCGCGGGTGCCGGCGGGACTGGCGTGGCGGGGCGGTTTTGGAGACGTGACGGTGACGGATCCCGCGCCGTCGACGACGCTGCAGACGTTTTATGGAGAAAACGGGAAGCTGTCGACGTTCCTGGAGAAGAAGCTGGACACGCCGGACAAGTGGGGGAACATCTGGCAGGGGGGAAAGACGTACACGGGGATCGAGGACCGCTATTTTACGGTGGCGTTCCTGCCGCCGGCGGATTCGCTGTCGACGACGCTGAGCACGCGCTACTGGAAGATCTGGACGGCGCACAAGGATAAGGACGGGAAAGACGAGTCCGAAGCGGTGCCGGAAGTGGCGACGCTGACGAGCGCCCAGCCGATGCAAATGCGGGTGTTCGTGGGCCCCAAAGATTACGACGATTTGAAGGCCATGAAGCCGCCGTTGAACGCGCTGGTGCAATTCGGCTGGCTGGAGTTCATCGCGGACCCGCTGTTCCACGGGCTGAAATGGCTGTATACGTACATCCCGAACTGGGGCTGGGCGATCGTGGTGTTGACGATCGTCATCAACATGGTGCTCTTCCCGCTGCGCATAACGAGCTACAAGACCACGATGAAGATGCAGCGAGTGGCGCCAGAGATCAAGCAGATCCAGGAGAGGTATAAGAAGTACAAGCTGAACGACCCGCGCAAGGCCGAAATGAATAAGGAAGTGATGGCAGTGTACCAGCGCGAGGGGATCAATCCCGTGGGTGGCTGCTTCCAGATGTTTCTGCAGATGCCGATCTGGTTCGGGCTGAACAGCGCGCTGCGCTACGCGATCGAATTGCGACATGCGAGCTGGCTGTGGGTGCGCGACCTGGCGTCGAAGGACCCGTATTACATTTTGCCAATCGCGGTGGGCGTATCCATGTATCTGGTGTCAAAGATGACGCCGATGACGACGACGGACCCGCAGCAGGCGGCCATGATGAAGTTTCTGCCGATCAGCATGTCAGTGATGTTTGTGATTTTTCCGTTTTCGAGCGGCCTGGCGTTGTATATTCTTACCAGCAGCTTAATCGGTATCCTGCAACAGTGGTATCTGAACCGGACCCATCCCCTTCCCGCCCCAGCTAAACCCACGCGCGCGAAGAAGTAGCGCTGGGAGGCTGCCAGAGGTGGTTATCGGCGCACTCCGGGGGTCGCATGAGCAAGGAGTTTGTTCGCGACGGCAAGCTAGACCGCGAGGCGGCGGCAGAGGAACTGCGTGAATTTCTGAACGGAATCATTCGCGCGGGGAAATTCGACTTACACGCAAAAGTGCGGATTGCGGAGACCTCGAGCGACGAAGGCGAGGCGGAAGTGTTCGCGGACCTGGACGGCAAAGACAAAGAAATCCTGATGGCGCGCGGGGGGGAAGTGTTGAAAGCGCTGGAGCATCTGGCGTTTCGCGCGTTGAATCTGGAGCCGGCGTACCACGAAAAAATCCACCTGGATTGCGGGGGGTTCCGCGCGCTGAGATTTGAAGAGCTGCGCATGACGGCGCGGGTGGCGGCGGAACGAGTCATCGCTTCACGGCAACCATTCCAATTGAATCCGATGTCGTCGCGCGAGCGGCGGATTGTGCACCTGGCGCTGAAAGATATGCCGGGAGTGCGGACGGAGAGCGCCGGCTCCGGGGACGAGCGGCACATCGTGATCCATCCAGCGAAGTAAATTACCTACGCAACCAGCCTTGGGAAAGGACCGCGCCGTCAGGCGAGAAGCGCACCTGATAGGTGAAGGACGCGGGGCGGTCTTTGCGGATTTGAGCGAAACGCAAGTCGCTGAATTCGACGACGGCGTCAGCGCCTTCATGATGGAAGCGTGTGACCGGGAAGCGCGAGAACCATAGAACCTTTTGAACCTCCGGCAGACGGCGAGCTTCCTGAATGAAAGAGTTGGGCTGAGCATCGGGATAGAAGGTGTGCTCGATGGCGGCGGAGTTCATCGCGGGGGCGTGGCTCAGGAGGCCGTCGGAGAGGTCCATGCGGACTTCGTAGACGCCGCGGGGTACGCGAACGAGTCCGTCCCAATGCCAGAGGGAAGGCGGAAGAGGTAGAGCGCCGATGGTGTTCACGTCCAAGTTATCCTGCTGAGCGAAGGCGCGGATACGGGCGAGAGCAGCCTGATGCGTGAAGGCGGCGGCAATGATGTAGATGGTAGCGAGCGTCACGCCAATGCGGCTCCAGGTTCGATAGGGCATGCGCAAGCCCCAACCGCGCAGCGCCGGCAAAAGAAAGATCACAGTGAAGAGTACGGTGGCGAGGAGAACGGCCATCGGAGCGATGGGCGCGCCGACGATTTCCGCGAGGCGGGAGATCAGAAACGGGACGGGCGTGAAGATGGCCCACATGAGGATGGCGCGGCGGCGGGTGTGGTCCGGATCTTCGTAGGCCCAGGCGAGCAATTGAGGAACGAGCAGAATCGCGGTGAAGGTGAAGTCGACGATGAAGAGGATGTCCCAAGCAGGGCGGGACCATTCGAGCGGGGACCAGATCATGGTGCCGAAGGTGGTGACCAGATCGAGAAAGATGTGGCTGAGGATGCCGACGGCGTAAAGGCCGGTGAGTTTCAGGAATGAAGGAGAGTCCCAGTGGCGCCAACGGGCGACCGCGCCGGTAGCAAGGGCGAGGAGCACGGACCAGATGGGCAGCATGAGCAAGGAATGTGTGAGGCTGCGATGCCAAGTAATCATCAGCATTTCGTTGTGAGAGAAAAGGTCGACGAAGACATCGGTATCGGGGAAGACTGAGCCGAGCATGACGGCCCAGGTGGCAAGTCGGCGCTGGTCCATGTCGACAGGAGGGAAAGCGTCATTGCCGTTGAAGATCGCTTTGCCAATCAGGGCGCCGGCAATTCCGTGAGTGATGGTGTCCATACGCTACACGTTCGATTCGCTAGATCACGGAAAGGATAGGAGAGGCCTTAGGCAAGACACGACCGACGCGCGCGGCAGTTACGCCGTGATGAGCAAAGCTGGCGAGAGCCGCATCGACCGCCTCGGGAGCGATGGCAACGAGCAAGCCGCCAGAAGTTTGCGGGTCGTAGAGCAAGGCGCGATTTTCTTCAGGAACGCTTGAGGCAAAACCCACACAGTCGCCCAGGAATTCGCGGTTGTTTTTGAGTCCGCCGGGAGTCAGACCTTGGCGTACGGCGTCGAGCGCGCCGGGTAGAAGCGGCACGGCCTGATGATCAATTTCGAGGGTGACGGCGGGAGTACCGGCCGCGGGATTGCCGAGAGCCATTTCGCGGGCGTGACCGAGGAAGCCGAATCCGGTGACATCGGTGACGGCATGGATGACTCGTGGACCGAGTTTCGCTTCCACGTCGTGAAGAGCTTCGGCAGCAGCGCGATTCAGCAACGACATAGAGGCGACGGCCGCAGCGATCGACTCTGTGCTGGCTCGATCTTTTTTGATGGCCGTGGAAATGACGCCGGTGCCGATGGCTTTGGTGAACAAAAGGACATCATTTGTCGACGCGCCGACATTTCTCCAAATTTGCAGCGGGTTGACGATGCCGCTGACAGCGTAACCGAACTGAATATCTTCATTGCGAATGGAGTGGCCGCCAATGACCGTGCATTTCGCTTCGTTCATTTTGTCGAGGCCGCCGCGAATAATCTGTTCGAGAATGGCGGGATCGCCTTTCTCCGGAAAGCCAACGACAGAGAGAGCGGAGATGGGGCGACCGCCCATGGCGTAAACGTCGCTGAGCGAGTTCGCCGCAGCGATCTGACCAAAGGTAAAGGGGTCGTCGACGACGGGCGTGAAGAAATCGACGGTCTGGACAAGGCCGATTCCTTCACCGAGTAGATACACCCCGGCGTCGTCGTTGGTGGAGAAACCAACGAGCACGTTCGGATCATTCGGCAGTGGCAGGCGCCGCAGGATTGAGTCCAGTGTCCCGGGACTCAACTTGGCCGCTCAACCAGCTGCCTTGACCATGGCCGTGAGTTTCACGGGCTCGGTCAAGCCACACCTCGCTGTACTGCGCTACTGATTATAGCGATGAGGGAGGATTCGTGCAGGAAGAGCGGCATGGAGCAGGCTAAGGCACAACAGTAAGAAAGACGAAGGCTGCAAGAAGCACCAGGTGGACAATTCCCTGCAGCACGGTGGTGCGGCCGGTTCCCAAGGTGAGGACGCTCACGAGTTGGGTGGTGATGAGCAGGACAACTTCTTTGGGCATGAGCCCAAGAGTGAGCGGCTTGTGAAGAAGGATGGCCACGGCAGCGACGGAAGGAATCGTCAAGCCGATGGTGGCGAGGACGGAGCCCAGTGCGAGATTCATGCTGGTTTGCAAGCGATTCGCGCGCGCGGCGCGGAAGGCCGCGAGTCCCTCAGGAAGAAGAACGAGTCCTGCGATGACAATGCCGACAACGCTCTTGGGCCAGCCGGCACTGGCAATGGCGCGTTCGAGCGTTGGAGTGAGGGCTTTGGCGAGCCCGACGACACAAACGAGCGCAACGAAGAGGAGGGTCGCGCTGATCAAGGTGGTTTTGTTGGATGGCGGCTCGTGGGTTTCCTCGCCAACGACATCAACGGGGAGAAAGTATTCACGATGGCGGATGGTCTGCACGAATAGAAACGAGCCGTAGAGAATCAAAGAGACGACGGCAGCAAAGACTAACTGTGACTCGCTAAAGGTTCCTGCGGAGGTGGTGACAGTGACATTGGGAAAGACCAGGGTGAGGGTGGTGAGAGCAATCAAGACGGCAAGCGCGGCGTTGGCACCCTGAAGTTGGAATCCCTGTTCGCGGTGGCGCATGCCTCCGGCGAGCAGACACAAGCCGACAATGCCATTGCAGACGATCATGACCGCAGCGAAAACGGTGTCGCGGGCAAGGCCGGAAGTATCGGACCCACCGGTGATCATGACCGAGACGATGAGGGCAACCTCGATGATGGTGACGGCCAGCGCAAGAACGAGGGAGCCAAACGGTTCGCCCACGCGGTAGGCGACGACTTCGGCGTGATACACGGCGGCGAAAACCGTGGCGATTAAGGCGAAGGCCTCGATGGCAATGAACAATCCCCCCAATGGATAGAGGAGTTGCACGGCGAGCACGAGCACGGCAAGCAGCGGCCAAGCCCAGGCCCACCACGGCGTGTGTGTCACGGGACCCGACGCCATAGAACGACCTCCCTGGCGGAGTCCGCACGATACCACACTCGGGAAGACTCGGAGGCAAGCGCGCCGAGTGGGGACTGGCTCTTCGCCCCTCCCGGCAATCGGGCCAACTTGCGTTGATCCGGCGGAAATGTTCTTATCGGTGCGATGCCTTGGGACTTCTGGCTGATCTTCCTGATCCTCGCGACATTCATTCCCTGGCGCGGCCGAGTGCGCTTGCAGCGTTTGCTGTCGCAACCCGCGTTCACGACGAAGGAAAAGTTGGTGCTGTATGGAACGACGATCGCATTTCAGTGGATCTTGATGGCGATCGTGGCGTGGCGCGCGCTGGCGAGAGGACTGAGCCAGAGTGAGTTGGGATTGGCTCGAGGGTTCGACGCGCCAATCATTTTTTGGAGCGTGACCGGTGCGCTCGCGCTCGGCGCGTTTCAGTGGTTCAATTTGAGGCGACTGGGGCGAATGACCGGGGCGGTACCGGAGCTGATGCGCAAGCTTTCGGAGCGGCTTCTGCCACAGACCGCAATCGAGTCGGGACCGTATGCGGCGCTCGCGGTAACGGCCGGTGTGTGCGAGGAGTTTGTGTATCGAGGGTTCGTGATGGCGGCGCTCACGCGGACGGGCATGGCGCAGTTTCTGGTGGTGCTGCTGTCGTCCGTGATGTTTGGACTGGCGCACGCGTATCAGGGTCGCAGCGGGATCATCGGGACGACACTGATGGGCCTGGTGTTCGGGCTGGCGCGTGCGGTAACGCTAAGTCTTGCTCCAGCAGTAGTTTGGCACGCATGCGTGGATCTGGTGGCCGGGACAGCGGGACCGCGGTTCCTCTGCGGCTCGTTTGGCTCACAGGAGCGCCAATAAAATACTTAGAATCATAAAGTTACAGGACAGTTTACTCTAATGACAACATCGCAATCGACAGGACTTTCCGAGGATACGATCCGGCGGGCGCTCAGTGGGTTTGGCGTGAGCGCAGATGATGGGCATGTTGCTTTAATTCAGCGATATATGAGGATTTTGGTTCAATGGAACGAGAAACTCAATCTGACGGCGATTCGCGACCCACTGGAGATACTACATCGTCACTTCTGTGAATCGATGTTCGCCGCGACAGCGGTGCCGATTGAAGTTGGTCGACTCGCCGACATTGGATCGGGTGCAGGGTTTCCAGGGATTCCGCTGAAGATTGCACGGCCGGAGCTTGAACTATTCCTGGTCGAGTCGAACATCAAAAAGGGGACATTTCTGGCGGAAGTCCTTCGTGAATTGGAACTTCCAGGCGCACGGGTGCTGATCAGCCGGTACGAGGAACTGGGCGAGGAATTGGCGCCGCTGGAATATGTGTGCGCACGGGCGGTGGGAGATTATGGGCCATTCCTGAAATGGGCGGCATCGGGAAGATTGTCGGCGAGTCGACTTGTGCTATGGGTCGGCGGGCGGGATCTGGATGACATTCGCAAATCGGTGGAATGGGAATGGAAAGAGCCGATCGCGGTGCCGCAATCGCTGAGGCGATACATTCTGGTGGGCGAGAAGAAAGCGGAAGCGTCGGCGTAGCGACGAATCGCACAAGATTCAGCGAAAATCCAGTCGCAGCGGGTCGGATTTCGAAAGTTGCGGGTGCGAGTGTTCCACATGGAACGATGCGCTCCGGGGATGGGACGTTCCACGTGGAACGTGTCCAGGCGGAGTTGAACTGCCTGTTCGTTCCACGTGAAACGGTGGAGCACTCACAATCCGGCGTTTCACCTATGCATTGTTCCACGTGAAACCATCGGTTCTAGCTGACGAATGCCGTGGCAAAGGAAGCTGCTTCTCTTCGTTCCACGTGGAGCCAAAGGGGCGGCTCGGCAAGGCAGCCGCAGCGTTAGAGATCGATGCAAATGGAGTGTGTGGATAGGTGTGAAATTCGCGAGTTTGTAAATTGGCGCGATAAGGTCCATTGAAACAATGAGCTACGGACAGTGTTCCACGTGAAACAATCGGAGCTTCCACAGGAATTCCGCAGGACGGGGAGCTGTTTCACGTGAAACAACTTGCTTTGGAAGGAATACGTCTGCTAACTTCTGGAAACGTGGCTGAGTACAGAATTGGAATTACGCCACGGTCCCTCCGCTCCAAGCCGAGCCACAGTGTCGGCGCTTCGGTCGGGATGACAGCTGCAGGTTCTTGGGGGAAAGTCCGCTTGGCCCGGGTCATCGCTGTTGCCAACCAAAAAGGTGGAGTTGGAAAGACTACCACCGCCGTCAACCTAGCTGCTTGCTTAGCCGCCGCTGAACAGTCCACGCTGCTAGTGGATTGCGATTCCCAAGCGAATGCGACGGCAGCGATCGGCTTCCCAAAGGACCCTTCGCGCCGGACTCTTTACCATGCCCTGATTCTGACTGAGCCCTTTGAACGAATCATGCAAAAGTCGCAGGTAGAGGGGCTAGATGTCGTACCCGCCGACAAAAACCTAGCTGGCGCTGCTGTGGAGCTTGTGACGACGGAGAATCGCGAATACAAGCTGCAGACGTTTCTTCAGCCATTGCGGGATCGATACAAATTCATTGTGCTGGATTGCCCGCCAGCCCTAGACCTCTTGACGCTAAATGCGCTGGTGTCGGCCGATTCAGTGATGGTTCCGATTCAATGCGAGTACCTGGCACTGGAAGGCGTAAGCGAACTACTCGACACATTGATGCGAATTCGTCGGACCTTGAACCCCAGCTTGGAAATCGAAGGGATTCTACTGACGATGTATGACGAGCGGACCACGTTATCGAGGCAGGTTGCGACCGACCTGCGGAGCTTCTTTGGCGCCCAGGTGTTTCAGAGCCTGATCCCGCGAAACGTGCGGCTGGCCGAGGCGCCGAGTTTCGGTAAGCCTATTATTTTCTATGATATCCACAGCAAGGGAGCAGAGGGATACACACAGTTAGCACAGGAGGTCATTGCCAATGCCGAGAAACGCGTTGGGGCGGGGGCTCGGAGCGCTCATACGGGAGCCTGAACCGCAGGTTCCGGCTCAGCCAGCAGTAGAGGCAAATCCAGCGGTGGGCGGTTCTGTGCCCGTGTCAGGAGGAGCCGCTGCCGCAGTCGCACCAGCTCTGGCACCTTCGGTACCCGCCGGGCCGCTGCAGATCGATATTGATCTGATCGAGCCGAGCCCATACCAGCCGCGTACGCGCTTCCGCGAAGAAGCGTTGGATGAGCTGGCGCGCTCCATTCAATCCAGTGGGATTATCCAGCCACTGATTGTACGCCCCGTTGGGAATCGCTATCAGCTGATTGCCGGCGAGCGGCGGTGGCGAGCGGCGCAACGCGCCGGGCTAAACAAAGTGACCGCGATCGTGCGGCAAGTGCCGGACGAACTGGCGTTGGAAATGACGCTGGTAGAGAACATCCAGCGCGAAGACTTGAACGCGATGGAGCAGGCGCGCGCGTTCGAGCGGCTTATGGATGAATTCAACGCAACGCAGGAAGCGGTGGCGGAACGGACGGGAAAAGACCGGGCGACGGTGGCAAACGCAATTCGCTTACTCAAGCTCGAGCCGACGATTCAAGACTGGATTGAAGAGGGAAAACTGACGGCGGGACATGGTCGTGCGCTGCTCGCAGTCGCGGATTCGCAACTGCGCATGCGCTACGCGCAACGCGCAGCGCGAGGCGGATTAACGGTGCGGCAAATCGAGCGACTCGCTTCGCGCCGCGCTCGGACGCAGAGAATGCTGACGGAGAGCGCGGTCGATCCAAACATTCGTGAGGCACTGGAAGAACTGCAGCGGCACTTGGGAACGAAAGTAATGCTGCGGCAGAAAACGAAGTTGCGGCCTGGACAATTGGTTCTGGAGTATTACGACGAGAACCAGTTGATGGGAATTTACGATAAGCTGATCAAGTGACAGTCTGGGTCTGCAAGTCAAAACAAAACCGGTGATCGTGAGCGGTTCCTGAACTTCCGTTCAGGAAGTGTATTCGACACTTCTCCACAGCAGGCACGTTGACTTCGTGCGCCACCGCGCTAGATTGGTGGTGCAAACCTTTTGGGGGATTCCTCATGGCGTGGAAGTGGCCGGGTTCTTCAAGCAATGGCTTAGGTGAAGAGTGGACAGGATTCATCGACCAAGGGGTGTCGCTGGAAGGCACACTCACAATCACGGGCACGTTCCGGATTGATGGACACGTGAAGGGAAACATCATCTCAGAGCAGACGGTGGTGCTCGGAGAGAACGCGAAGGTCGAGGGACAAATCGAAGGAAATCGTGTGGTGATCGCCGGACGCTTCGACGGGGTGATCTTCGCGAAGGGTCGCGTAGAGATCCAAGCCAAGGGAGTGGTGACGGGCGAAGTGCATTCGCCGTGCATGGTGATCGATCCCGGCGGGATCTTTGACGGTCGGTGCCACATGCTGGCGTCGTCAGACGCGGCGGCGGGAGTAACGATACCGATAAGGGCGATGAGCCAAGCGTAGAGTTAAGCGCGGTTCCATATAACCACTAATACTAGGTAAAGAGGTTACATCCTTCCAACACGTCGGCGGCCGTGTTTCTCCACAGCTACCACCAGGGCGTCGGGCTGGCGTCGTTGACAATGCATTTGGCCGCCGACTATTGTTCCAGTGGGTGCTGAATCGATGAAAATTTTGGTGATCGGTGGCGGTGGTCGTGAGCACGCGTTGGTGTGGAAACTGCGGGTTGGCGCGCGGGTGGAAAAGATTTGGTGCGCTCCGGGCAATGGCGGGATCGCAACTGACGCGGAATGCGTGGCGGCCGATGCGGGGGATGTGGCGGGACTGGTGGCGCTCGCGAATCAACTGAAACCGGACTTGACAGTGGTGGGACCGGAGTTGCCGCTGGTGAATGGAGTAGTTGATGCGTTCGAAAAGCCAGGATGGTTGATTATCGGGCCGACGAAGCAAGCGGCGCAATTGGAAGGCAGCAAAGTCTTCACGAAGGAGTTTCTGGCACGCCACGGAATTCCGACAGCCGGGATGTATGGCGCGTTCGATTCGAAAGAAGCGGCGTATCGCGCGCTCGATCGTGTGAAGTGGCCGGTCGTGATCAAGGCGGATGGACTGTGCGCGGGAAAAGGCGTGCTGGTAGCGACGAATCCGGCGGAAGCACGCGACTTCATTTCGCGAGCCATGGACAAAGATGAGTTTGGGCCAGGCGGGAAGCGATTGATGTTTGAGGAAGGACTCAGTGGGGACGAACTGTCATTTATCTTGTTGACCGATGGTGAGCGATACGCGGCGCTGGTGCCAACGCGGGATCACAAACGCGTCTTTGACAACAATGAAGGGCCGAACACCGGGGGGATGGGGGCGTATTCGTCGGATGAGTTGCTGCCGGGAGCGCTGCGGGAGACGATTACGAAAAAGATTGTGGAGCCGACACTGCGTGGGTTGAAGGCAGACGGGATCCGGTATCAGGGATTTCTGTACATCGGACTGATGCTGACGAAGGATGGGCCGAAGGTGTTGGAGTACAACTGCCGGCTGGGGGATCCCGAGACGCAGGCAATTCTGGCGCGGGTCGATTTCGATCTGGCGGAAGTGCTGAGCGACGTGGCAAAGGGAAAACTGCAGCCGGAGAAACTGAAGTGGAAGCCAGGAGCGAGCGCGTGCGTGGTGCTGGCGTCAGGCGGGTATCCCGGAAAATTTGAGAGTGGCAAGGAGATTCGCGGTTTGGAAGAAGCAGCGAAGCTGAGCGACGTGAAGGTGCTGCACGCAGGCACGAAACGGGACGGGACAAAAATTGTGACGAACGGCGGTCGGGTGCTTGGCGTGACGGCTGTCGGCAATTCGATCGATGCAGCGCTGCAAAAGGCGTACGAAGCGGCGGGCAGGATCCATTTTGATGGGATGCATTACCGGCGAGATATCGGGCGGCACGGGCGACAGAGCTCCGCGACAGGAGATTGAGAAGCGGCGAAGGTGCTGCACCTAGTGGGGCGTGACTTCAGCGGCAGAGATTGTGCCAAGACGCTGTGGTTGAGATCGAACCAAGCAGCAGGGTGCGGTGACGAGCTGACAGCGGCGCCAAATCGGCGGTCGGCGGCCCCGGGAACAACAAGCTACATCTCGCGCTAATCGGGTTTGTTGGGGTCGGGCTTACGCCTGAGAGTGGGAGCGTCGGGCGGGCGGTCTTTGTCCTGCTCCTGTGCCTTGGAAGGTTTTTCGACAGGTTCCTCCGGAGGAACAATCCACTGGAAGCCAGCGGTGTCGTCCATTTTCCCTTGTATAAAGGTTGATTTCTCGGCAAGAAGAGGAAAGACGAAGCGCAAAAACTGCGCCGCGTCCTCGGGATTGGCCTTGGTGGATTGGCCACGCTCGAGGAGTTCGATCACTTTGGCGAATTTCGGATCGGAGTTGCGGAGCTGAGTGATGCGGGGGTCGCCGGACTGGATCAGGCCCATCAGTGGGACTTCCTGCTGGTTGGGTGGAAAGAAGCTTTCGACGATGGTCTTGGCCTGGTGCTTTTCCGGGGGATAGAGCTGGGTGAAGCGAGGGCGGAGGATGTGGGTCTGCCAGAGTTCGTTGTTGCCTCCGAGCAAATTCTGTTCGACCCGATAGTCAATAAGCCAGACTTCCGGCCCGTATTCCCGCGGATAACCGATAAGGACGATTTCGAAGATTGGTTCGTCGGGTTTGAGTTCTATTTTGTGGTGAAGCTGGGAAACGAGCGGGCGCAGTTTCTCGAGATAGGCGACGCCGATGGCTTCGAGGTCGGGCTCGCCAGAATCGGGCGGGCGATAAACGTTTTTGGGAGGCAGACGGATTTCCGGGACTTCGCGGTCGAGGCGAACGGGGCGAGGCTGCGCTGGAATCTGCCACTCAGAAGCGCCGAGGAGAATGCCAACATGCTCGGGGCCGAGGTTGGTGACGCGAGGGGGAACGCCGGTGACCTCGATGGGATGGTCGATGGCGCCGAAGATAATGGTGTCGCGTGCGACGAGGATGATGACGCGGCCACCAGCGAGGTTGGCAACGATTTCGTCTTCCTGCGCCAAGGAAACCGCGGGCGTAGAACAGAAGAAAGCGACGAGCAGAAATGCGGTGGCGATAGAGCGAAACGGGTTCACGAGATAAGCATACTCCGAGTGGCACCAGTCGCGATGTGGTTCTCGGTTTTAGAGGGAATCCGGTAAAATGAAGGGATTGGAACAGGTGAGGAAAGGCGACTATGGGACTGCGGAAGTTGAACAGCTTGAAGCACAACGGAAAGAAAGTGGCGGCGATCCTGGATGCTCATGAACGGTTCTGGTCCGGGAAAGAAGGCGGAGCACGCGCAGACTTGAGCGGAGCAGACCTGTCGGGTGCGGACTTAAGCAAGTTGAATCTGGCGGGGGCGAATCTGCAGAATGCGAATCTGGAGGGTAGCGACCTGCGCGGGTCGCGACTGCCGGTGGCAAATTTGACGAACGCGCGGCTGAAGAAAGCCGACCTGCGGAATACGGATATGACCGAGGCAAACCTTCCGGGCGCGGATTTGACCGGGGCGCAGGCGAGCGGGGTGGAGTTTTTCCGGTGCGATCTGAGCAACGTGAATTTCCGGGGTGCGTTGCTGCGGAATGCAAACTTCCGAGATGCCAACGTAGATGGAGCCGTGTTCACAGGCGCGGATCTGGGAATTGCGATTTTGCGCGAGACGGATATCAGCAAAGCGAATCTGAGCGGCGTGGACCTCTCGACGGCGCTGATGCCGCCGGGATACGGAGTGAAGAAGCAAGGCGCATAAGCGTTTGGCGATACCGTAGCGCTAAGGCAGCGAGGCGGTGAAATGATGACCGAATTTCCCGCGTTCATGAAGCATCCGGTGAACAGAATCCAGCGGATGCAGCAGGCTACACCGGGGGTTGAGGGATACATCTTCGATGGAGCGGACGGCAGCCAGATGGCGTTTTGGACTTGTTCGGAGACGGCTTCATCGCAAGAGCATGATCATGATTTCGACGAGTACATGTTAGTGGTGCAGGGCTGCTACACACTCATCATTGAGGGGAAAAACATCGAGGTCAGGGCAGGCGAAGAGCACGTAATCCCTGCAGGCGTAAAGCATGCAGGCAAAGTGCTGGCGGGAACCCGCACGATTCACTTCTTTGGTGGGCATCGCGGGGACCGGGTCAGCACGAGCAAGTTGGGCGCGTGGAGCGGACCCGCGACGCCACGACGGTCGCGATGACAGATCGTTGGGAGACAAGACGCCGCGGTTGAGATCCTTCGTCGCAAACCTCGCTCCTCAGGATGACAGCGTGTTTGTGAGTTGGATCAAGCAACGGCGTATTACAGTCGCCGGAAGGCAAATGCGGGTTGAAGCGCAAGCCACAGATGGCAAAAGGGCACGGCGCGTGTTAGCCTCACGCGAGTCCTCCAATCGAAGGTAACTTTGGCAACGACATCCGCACAATTGGATTACCCCGGAGTACGCGAGCGCGTGCTGGACGTGGTGCGCGGGCTGCTGGAGGAGTTGGGCAGCCACGGCGCGGTGGCGGAGCTATCCGAGAAATCGAATCTGGACCGCGATCTGGGGCTCGGCAGCCTGGAACGCGTGGAATTGCTGGCGCGGATCGAGAGTGCGCTTGGCGTACGCCTCCCGGATTCGGTTGCAGCGGAAGCCACGACGCCGCAGGATTTGATTGAAGCGGTGTTGCGCGCACCGGGCGCGGCGGCGGACGAGGAAGAAGAACTTTCGGCACTGCGGGTAGCCATTGAAGCGAACCGCATGGCACAAGATACCGGCGATTCGATTGTGCAAAAGGCGGAAACGCTGATCGAAGTAATCCGGCACCGCGGGATTCATGACGCCAGCCGCACACACCTGATCATTTCCGAAGATATCGAGGGTGGCGAACACCAACACACACTGACGTTCGGCGAACTGTACGTGGCAGCGCAGAAATGCGCGGAGGAATTGGCGCGGCGGGGAGTGCCGGCGGGCGGACGCGTGTCGCTGATGCTGCCGACGTCGCGACAGTTTTTTGTTTGCTATGCAGGGATCCTGCTGGCGGGGGCGGTACCGGTGCCGATTTATCCGCCGTTTCGCGCGGATCGCATCGAGGAATATGCGGAGCGGCAAGGCGCGATATTGAATAACGCGGGCGTGTGCCTGTTGCTGACGTTCCGTCGCGCGGAGGCGGTGGCGAAACTGCTGAAGCCGCGAGTGAAATCGCTGATTGGAGTTGTAGATGCGAATAAATTGCTGGAAGCGGCAGAAAAGGCGCCGCCACCGGCCCCGGGGGCGCTTCCGGCGTTTTTGAGTGGCAGCCGGATCAGAAAAGGGAGCGACCTGGCACTACTGCAGTACACGTCAGGGTCGACGGGCGACCCGAAGGGCGTGATGCTGACGCATGCGAACCTACTGGCAAACATGAGGTCGATCGCCGAGGGCGTGGAGCTTTCCAGCGAGGATGTAGGCATCAGTTGGTTGCCGCTGTATCACGACATGGGACTGATCGGGGCGTGGCTGACGTTACTGTTGCACGGAACGCCGCTGGTGGTGATGTCGCCGCTGGCGTTTTTGACGCGGCCGGAACGGTGGCTGCAGGCGATTTCGAAATACAAATGCACGATCGGAGCGGCGCCGAATTTCGCATACGAATTGTGCGTGCGGAAGATTTCCGACAAGGCGATGGAAGGCGTGGACCTGAGTTCCTGGCGAGCGGCGATGAATGGCGCGGAGCCAGTAAATCCCGAGACTTTGGAGAGGTTCATCAACCGGTTTTCCAGATACGGATTCAAGCGTGAATCAATGCTTCCGGTGTACGGGCTGGCTGAGGCTTCGTTGGGGGTAACGTTTCCGCCGCAGTACCGCGGACCGAAAGTGGATCGCGTGGAGCGCGAGACGTTTACATCGTCGGGCCGGGCGGCGCCTGCGAAGCCGGATGACGAAAATGCGATTGCCTTTGTGTCGTCAGGGGTGGCGGTGCCACGGCACGAAGTGATCATCGTTGACGAAGGCGGAAACGTTTTGCCGGAACGGACGGAAGGATTCCTGTGGTTCCGGGGCGCTTCGGCGACGAGCGGCTACTACATGAATCCGCAAGCGACGGAGAAACTTTTTGCCGGAGGGCCGCCTGTGCGGGAAGGCGAATTGCCCTGGGTGAATACCGGCGACAAGGCGTATCAAGCCGAGGGCGAGATTTACATTACCGGCCGGGTAAAGGACATCATCATCAAGGGCGGGAGGAACCTCTACCCACACGAAGTGGAGGAATTGGCATCGCGAGCGGAAGGAATCCGCAAAGGCTGCGTGGTGGCATTCGGGTTGAAGGGCGAAGAGACCGGAACGGAAAAATTGGTGATCGTGGCGGAGTCGCGCGAAGAAGATCGCGGGAAGCGCGGCGCGATTGTGGCGGGGATCAACGAGCAGGTTTCGCAGGGATTGGGTATGCCGCCGGACCGCGTGGAGCTGATTCCGCCGGGGAGCATTCCGAAAACGTCGAGCGGGAAACTGCGGCGTGACGAGACGAAGCAGTTGTACCTGGCGGGCACGCTGGCGAACGCGAAGCCGCCGGCTTGGGTGCAAATTGCGAAGCTGGGAACCGGCGCGTATGTGAAGGAAATGTTGAGCGCGGCGTGGGGCGGGGTTCGGACGGCGCTCGAGAAGATTTACGGGGTGTATTTTATCATTGTGTTCTTTCTGTGGATTGTGCCGTCGTGGGCGATCGTGCGGAGGTACAAGGATCATCGCGCGGCGGGGCGGTTCACGTCGAGGGCCTTGCGGGTGCTGTTTTTCCTGGCGGGGATCCGCGTGAAGGTGGTTGGCAAAGAATATATGAATACGCCTGGCGCGAAGGTGTACGCGTCAAACCACGCGAGCTATTTCGATGTATTGCCGCTGATGCTGGGGCTGGGTGTGCCGTATCGCTTTGTGGCGAAGGGCGAAGTGAATCAGATGATATTCATCGGCACGTTTCTGAACCAGATGGGGCACCTGTCGTTCGACCGGCACGACGCCGGCGCGCGGCTGCAGCAAGTGGACGAGATGGAAGAGTACTTGAAACAGGGGGATTCGGTGTTTGTGTTCCCGGAAGGAACGTTTACACCCGAAGATGGAGTGCGTCCGTTCCAGTTGGGAGCGTTTCGCGCGGCAGTAGCGACAGGAGTTCCGGTGATTCCAGTGTCGCTGGCAGGGACGCGGCGGTTCCTGCGCGATCCCACGATTCTGCCGAAGCCGACGAGTGTGACGATTACGCTATCTCCACCGATTTATCCGAAGGTCGAGGCGGGCGACGACTCGAACCACTTGCAGGAGATCGTGCGTTTGCGGGATGCGGCGCGCGAGGCGATCGCGCGGTATTCGGGTGAACCGCTGCTGTAATTTTCTTACATACACGTTCCAACAAGAGGAGCCCACCCTTTCCGCAGAAATCGCGGAAAGAATGGGGCATTCTCTCTCTCTGTGACGGTAATCAGTGGGTCAGGGTATAGACAACAGTGATGTAGGTGTCGACTTCGACGGGCTCGCCGTTGAGGAGCGTGGGTTGATAGCGCCATTCCTGGACAGCACTGAGCGCTGATGAGATGAACATCGGGTCGCCGGTGACAACTTTCAGCGATTTGATGTGGCCGTCTGTCGCGATGATCGCACGCAGTTCCACGCGGCCTTCGCGATGAACGGATTTAGCAAGAAACGGGTAGAGCGGTTCAACACGATCCACAAGCCTGGCGGCCTGGACACCCGCACTCACTTGGAGGGTGCGCGGCGTCTTATGTTCCGTCCTCCGTTCGACTGGGGGCTCTGGCCCAGGGCGCTTCGTAAATGCGTCGAGAGCCCCAGGAATGTTCTGGCCTTCGTTCGTGCCAGGAATGTCCACTTCGCCAGGCTCGGGGTTATCCACGATGCGTCGGTGGTCAACAGTGGCGATGGTGGGTGGAATGTTGCGGAAACAATAGGTACAGACCGTGCGCGAGCCAGTGGATGGCCGCAGACCGCGGAGATGATGATCGGACACGGTGCCGTGGCGATAGGGGACGTTGGGCGTGACGCTGTAGGCCGCGATGCTTTCGCCTTTGCTGAGGAGCGGGAAGAGGATCAACGCGACGACGAACAGGATTTGCAGAAGGATGGATGCAACGAGAGCGCGACGTTTCATTTTGCGGGCGCGCTTCTCGAACTCGGAATCACTTTCAACGAGGCAACCACCGAGAAAATTCGAATGGTCTTGCGAACCAGGGCTCTGGACCATAACACACCCCCGAAAACTGCCCTGCGAGGCGTGGGATTTGGCGGCGCCGATTTTTCCGAGGTTGTCTTCGGGAAACCGGCGCCGCTCTCGCAGGGATGTGAGGTGCGCGCGTCCTCTGCCAGCTTTGACACCTGGGAGGGAGAAGATGTTCCCGAAGCTAATGCGAAAGGACTGGGAAGACGGGACACCGGAACTGGCGAAAAGTGCCCATTTTTCTGCGGAAAATGCGCGCCGGAGCATCCGGATATAACCACCGCGCATCTAATGTGCAGGACGTGGATCTGGAAGGAGAAAAGTCGATGGACAGGCTGATTCCCGAAGTCGTGGGCGTACGCCGGACGGGCTGGGCTGCACTGGACCGCGATCCGCAAGAGGATTACGTGGAGTTCGTCTGCCCTCATTGCGGTGCGCGCGGCCAAAAGAAGGCACGGCACGAACGGGCGGAGTATAAGTTCACGGACGGCTTTTTGCAGGACCTGCAGGGGGAAGGCGTGCAGTGCCACTTCTGCAAGCAGTCGCTGCGCGTATTGCCGGTGGTGTTGTTGCATGATCAGGACGAGATCAAGAGGTTTGAAGCGGTGTTCCTGGAGGAGCCGGTACAGGTAGAAAAAGGATAATCCGCCCGACAGTGCGAACGAAGAAAGGGGCGCCGAATGAATCGGCGCCCTATTTTTTTGGTTTCACGTTTAAGAGGCACGTTCCATTGAGATTCTTCGTCGCGGAAAACGCTCCTCAGGATGACAGTTCTGCTTGAGGTGAGAGATTGCCAGTCTCGCGAGGGTCAAAGAAAAAGGCGTGCAGAGCAAACTATGTCTGCACGCCCTCTCTGTCCGAGGGATAGAGGAAAGCAGTTATGAACTAGTGGCGGTCGTGGTCGTGGTCATCCCAATCGCGATCGGTGCGCCAGCGGTTGGCATCGGCGTCCCACCAACGACGACCGTGATCCCAGCAGTAGTTGCGAGCTTCGGCGAGCTCATGGCGCCAATGATCGGCCTGAGAGCTCTGCCAACCATGGTGTTCGATGGCTTCGTGAAGATTGTGATCGGCCTTGTTGACGCGCTTCTGACAATCATCCTCGGCGCGGGTAAGAGCGGCGCCACCGAGAAAGAGAGCGGTCATCAAGGCTGCGGCGACCAATGCACGGCGAATCCAGTAGGTTTCCAAGTCCATGTGTCACTCCTCGCGTTGTTTTGGGGGATTGCGCCAGGCTGGTGGCGTCTTGCTACAGCAGCGGGCGAGGAGATGGGTGCAGATGAGATGCCAGCGGGTGAGCGTTGGCAGTAAGCGAGTTAGCGAAAGTATTAGGACGTAGAAAGTTCAGTAGGCTTGTAAGAAGGGGTCGACCTGCATGTGGTACTTCTCGAGGCCGGAGCGAATCGCTTCGAAAGCTTCGTCGACGGTGTCGGCGTACTGGAGCAAATCGTATTCGGCCTGATTGATGGTACCCCAGCGGACCATTCCCTTGAGATTCAAGACATCGTTCCAGTATCTGCGGCCGTAAATAAGGATGAGCGTGTTCTTGGGCATTTTGTCGGTCTGGGAGAGAGTCAT